>Ga0307505_10000500_pt1 | contig 42863 bp, 33 predicted proteins | sample 23_S_MG_FD_202183 | JGI IMG/M metagenome (GOLD analysis project Ga0307505, IMG submission 202183) | Soil microbial communities from Populus trichocarpa stands in riparian zone in the Pacific Northwest, United States - 23_S | ecosystem: Environmental > Terrestrial > Soil > Riparian zone > Trees...
CCCATCAAAACGCAAGGACTTTGTTCAAACTACATGGGAACATAATGAAACACACAGAACTCGCCTTTGTCGAACTGTGTCAAGCAGTTAGGGCACAAAATCAGATGCGAATCGGTGGGAACTTCGGGCTAACCTCCTCCATGCCACCCACACCCGAGAAAAGTCAGCGCGAATTCACCGCTGCAGCTGCGGAGATTGAGCAGGCCGTCTCCGGCCTCCGCCGTGCCGGCCGGCAGGATTACCTCCCACCAGGCCTCCTCACCCGCGCCTGGCTGCGCGGTCTCACCGGACCGCGCACCGGCCCCGAGAGCGCGCAGAGCGACCTGGATGAAGCGTGGGAGATCGCCGAGCGGGGGCCGATGCCGTTGTTCCGGGCGGACATCCACCTGTACCGCGCGCGACTCTTCTTTCGCGAAGCGCAGTACCCGTGGGACAAACATCCCGACGGTACGCCCCGCGGACCCAAGGATGATTTCACCGCGGCCCGCGCCATCATCTGCCGGGAGACCGTCTACCAAAAGGACGGCGTCACGTTGAAACACAGCTACCTCCGCCGCCTCCCCGAGCTCGAGGACGCCGAGGACGCGTTGAAGCGCTTCGAGGAGGAACGTTCCGAGCGAGAGTCTTCGCGAGAAGTGTGACTCTCGCACGCTACGCGCTGCTCTCGGAAGTCGGTGTCCAGTGGGTTGGGTTGTCAGTTGTCGGTTCTCAGTTCGGGGTGATCCAACCGTGGCGCGAATGGGTGCAGACAACCGATCACCGACAACTGACAACCCGACCACTGGGACACTCGCTTCCGGGGGACTGTACTACGCGCGGCTCTCGGAAGTCCGTGCCGCCCCACGCGCCAAACGCCACCTACGAAGGCACGAAAATGTCCAACTCCATGGCCGCCGAAGGCGGCTCGGAAGGTAGCCGGCGGTGTGAGCGGAGCGAGCGACCACCGGGTGTGCGTGCCCTTGTTTCGTCGACCCTGGAAGGGTCGCGGAGTGTCGCGGGCCTTCGACACAAATTGCCATTCGTGGTGAAGCCTCCGCGACCCCTTCAGGGTCGAAGTCCATTCGCCAACACGGAACCGGTGGTCGCTCGCTCCGCTCACACCACCGGCTACCCTCCGTACCGCCTCCGGCGGAGAAAGCGAGCGCCGGCGGGACGCCGGCGCTCATCGGCTCGATATAGCGCTCAAAATGTCCAAACTCAGATCGCCGCCTACGGCGGCGATAGCGGAGCGCTGGCGTCTCGCCGGCTGGCTGGGGGGCGTCCTCGCCCCCCAGGCGCGGGAGCATTCGGCGTGCGAAGGGCGTTCGTTTCGCGATGCTTGGTCTCCGCTTCGATTGCCCACCACGGCGAGACGCCGCAGGGCCAGCCGGCGGGGACGCCGGCGCTCCTCACGGCTGCGCGGCAGAAATGGTTGTCCGTTGTCGCGTTGTCTGGGATTCAGCGCAACACCTCCCGGACAACCGCCAACCGACAACCGGCCGGGCCGGCTAGGAGTCTGCGCGGTAGAAAGCACATTGGCCTCGGAGCTGCCGCACGTGCCCAAGGCTATGCCAACCAGCGCTGGCGGCCGTGCCGCCCTAGAACTCGACCCAGGCGCCGCGGTTCAGGGTGCGGGCCTTGTCGTAGAGGAAGGCGGCCGAGGCGAGGTCTTCGATGGCCAGGCCGAGTGATTTGAACAGCGTGAGCTCCTCGCTCGAGGAACGTCCGGAGGCGGTTCCGATCAGGAGCTCGCCGAGCTCGGCGCGGATGTGCGTCTCGTCGATGGCGCCGTCTGCTTTGGCGAACAGGTAGTCGCCGCTCTCGTTCAGTGTGGATTCGCGGCGGTCGACGAAGAGGGCGCTGGCGGCCATGGTTTCCGTATCGAGCTCGCGGGCGGCGGCGATGCTGGATCCGACTGCGTTGATGTGCGTGCCCGGGGAGAGCCACTCTCGACGCAGGATCGGCGCGCGGGAGTTGGTGGCGGTGACGATGATGTCCGCTCCGCGGACGGCTTCTTCGGCGGTCGCGGCGAGGAGGTGTTTGGGATCTCCCACTCCCCCACTTCCGCGACTGTAGATCCGGATTTCGCGGATGGCGCGGACGAGTGGGATGGCGCGCACGTGGGCTCGGGCCTGAGCGCCGGCGCCGAGGATGGCGAGCACGGCGGCGTCCTCGCGGGCCAGCAGCCGCGTGGCCACCGCGGATACGGCGGCGGTACGGATGGCCGTGACCGCGGCGGCGTTCACGAAGGCAAGCGGCTCGCCGGTCTCGCCGTCGTGGAGGATCACCGCGCCGAGGTGCGTGTCGAGGCCGCGTTTGGGATTCTCGGGAAAGACGCAGACTTCCTTGAGGGCGTAGTGCGGTTTCTCGCCGCCACGCCACGCCGGCATCAGACCGAGCAGGCCCGACGCACCAGGGGCACGGATGGCTTGGCGCAGCGGGTTGTGGACCTCGCCTCGGGCGAGCGCCATCAGCGCATCCTCCATCACGCCGATGCACTCCTCCATGGTCAGGAGGTCTTCGACGTCGTGCTCCGAGAGAATCAGGACCTTCTTGCTCATCAGAATGGGAACTCCTCTCCGGGACCGAGGCACAGCGTAGCGATGTCCGACGGAACGAGCAACGCGCCAACGGCACGCGGGTGACGAGACAGCACCGTGACTCGCGATCCTCGCTTCAGCTCTGCTGTGCGGCCGGTCTGCGGGATCCCGTCGACGGTCCACTCGACTTCGACACGCGGGAGCCGGCCGAGGGGAATCGCGTACTGGGTGGCGCGCGGGCCTTGGATCGCGGCGTACTCGAGTGGTTTGGTCAGCCACGGATGCCGGAGCAGCGTCTCACTGGGCCAGAGTGTGTAGGTACCGGCAGCGGGCGCGATCCAGGGGATGGCGCGCCCGGGCTGCAGCGTCGCCGTCATTCCGGGCACCCAGAGATCGCGCGTGAGTGGGACGTAGTGGCGCACGGCGTAGTTCGCGGTTCTCGGGAAGATCTCGAACCAGCGCTGCATCCGCAGGTTGTAGATCACGGCCGCGGGCGGATTGGCGGCGAGGTCATACGGCGCGATCGCTCCCCGCGAGGCGAGGAAGCGCACGCCGGTGGTGAGGAACCAGTAGCGATAGGCGGGCTCGCGGCGGAGCGCGTAGCCGTTGCCATCGAAGACACGGTCGGCTGCGCTCGTGCGGCGGTCGACCTCACGCATGACGAAGTCCTGGTACCGCATGGCGTTGCCGAGCCCGGCCGCGAGCGGCAACGCGGCGATCACCAGCGCGACCGCAGCGATGCCCAGCGCGAGCGAGCGCCAGCGCGCGATCCGCGAGAACGCCGTCGCGGCCAAGGGAATCATGAGCACGTAGGAGCCCTGGAAGTGATACTCGTACTGCACCTCCATCGTCGCGATCGAGACCAGGGAGGCGAGGAGCAGCAGCGCAAGAATCTGCGGCGCTCCGGGGCGACGCCACTCCCGCAACGCGACGATCGACCCCGCAAGAGCCGCGGACCACAGCACGATCGCGGAAGGGTCGAGGCGCAGAATCGGCGCGAGGAACTGGTCCAGAGTGCTGACTTCCAGGAGGTTCGCCGAGGCGACGTTGTAGCCGATCACTCCATCGAGGAAGGGTTGCCAGGCGCCGGTCGCGAAGAGCCAGGCCACGAACGGCAAGGCGACGGCGACGACGCCTCCCAGCATTCGCAGCGCACGTCCATTCCACCGCCACCGGCGCTGCTCGCCATCCCACATCAGCATGAGCAGCGCCGTAAATACGACGAGCGGCGCGAGCCGCATGTTGGCGAGAACGGCCAGCGACATCGCTGCACCGAACAGAATCCAGCGGCGCCTCAGGCCAACCGCGATCGCGGCCAGGAATCCCAGATTGCCCAGGACATCGACCCGGTACTCGATCGCGGACCGGACGAAGAGGGGGTTCGTGAGCAGAAACCCCAGAGCCCACCACCGCTCGCGCACGTTCACGAACCGCATCGCCAGCACGAGGATCCCAACCCACAGCACGGCCTGCGCCCAGCGCATCGTCACGATCGAGCCGGCGCCCGGGCCATCCGCGAAGAGGCGCGCCACCGGCGCGAAGACGATCCATTGCAGCGGCGTGTGATGTTCCCAAAAGTCCCGGAAGGGCACACGACCCTCGCCGGTCCAGCGCGTGGCGCGGAAGAACTCGAGCTCGTCCCAGCCGAGCGGCTGGCCACGATGCAACAACGCCGCGATCCAGACCAGAGCCAGAACACAGACGACGATCCAGGGAAGACGCCCATCCCGGACGAATGCCAAATCCAACGGCGCCGGGCGAGCGAAAGGCTCGCCGCCTTCGTCAGCCATCGCGATGCACGGAATCCATCGAGAACGCAGGGAGGCACACGGCCACATACTCCGCACCCTCGGCGCCCGGAGTGGAGTACTGCACCCACTCTCCGCGATGGGTGATGACGGCCTGACCCGCATGGATGTCCATCGAGCCCTCGCGCGTCGTCAGCCGCAACACTCCTCGGAGGACGAGCGTGTACTCCTCGAATTCCGGCGTCTGCCCCGGCTCGACCCAGCCGCTGGGGCTCTTCATGCGGGCGATCGAGACCGTCTCGGTCTTCGAGTTCACTCGCCCCACATACTCTTCAATGATCTTCGGCTTGTTCCCCGCCGCTTGAACGATCGACGGCTGCTGAATCAGTGTCGGCATAGATGCGGGAGTTTACCGTGACCGCGGCTAGCCGTTCTGCTGGATCGCGCAGTGTCCAGTGGTTGGGTTGTCCGTTGTCGGTTGTCGGTTGTCGGCGCCTCATCGCACCACGGAAAGATCACCCACAACTGAGAACCGACAACCGACAACAGAGAGCCGCGCAGACACGGCAGCACTCAGCACCCAGCACACCGCCGCCGCACTCGGAATACACGACCCCGATCCTGGGTAAGGCACAATGAACGCCGGATGACCCATCGCGACAACCCCGTCCTGTCCGTGATCGTGCCTTGCTACAACGAGCGGGCCACCGTGCGGGAGATTCTCGCCCGCGTGCTGGCCGTGCCGGTGGCGAAGGAGATCCTGGTCGTGGACGATGGCTCGACCGACGGCAGCCGGGAGTTGGTCGAGGAGCTCGCGCGCCGCGAGCCGGCGGTCCGCCTGCTCGCGCAGGATCGCAATCGCGGAAAGGGTGCGGCCGTCCGGCGTGGCTTCGACGAGGCGCGGGGTGAGGTCGTGATCGTGCAGGACGCGGACCTCGAGTACGACCCGCGCGAGTATCCGAAGATCATCCAGCCGATCCTCGACGGCGACGCCGACGTCGTCTATGGCTCCCGTTTCGAAGGGCATCCGCGCCGGGTGATGTTCTACTGGCACACGGTCGGGAACCGCTTTCTGACTTGGCTGTCGAACCTCACCACCAACCTCAACCTCACGGACATGCTGACCGGATACAAGGCCTTCCGGCGCGAGGTGATCCAGTCGATCCGCCTGCAGTCGAACCGCTTCGGCTTCGAGCCCGAGGTCACGGCGAAGATCGCGCGACGCGGATACCGGATCTACGAAGTGCCCGTCTCGTATCACGGCCGCGATTACTGGGAAGGCAAGAAGATCCAGTGGCGCGACGGCATCAGCGTTCTCTGGAACATCCTCAAGTACGGGCTCGTGAACACGGGGGATTCCGAGGCTTCCGGGTACATCACCCTCGAGCGCATGGGCAAGCTCTCGCGGTACAACGAATGGATCTGGGACAGCATCGCGCCCTATCTCGGCAATCGCGTGCTCGAGGTCGGGGCGGGCATCGGCAACATGACCCGCATGCTGTACGGGCGCGACCTCATCGTGGCCACGGACGTCGAGCTGCCCTACCTGCACATGCTGCGCAATCGCTTCTCGCGGCATTCCAGCATCCGGGTGGAGCGACTCGACCTGAACGCCGACGACCATCTCCGCCTGCAGTCGTACCAGTTCGACACGGTCATCTGCCTGAACGTGCTCGAGCACGTCGAAGACCATTCCGGGGCCTTGCGCCGGCTCTACGACGTGCTCGTCCCTGGTGGAAAGCTGCTGCTCTGGGTGCCGGCCGACCAATCGCTCTACGGCACGATGGACGAACAGGTCGGACACTTCCGGCGCTACTCGCGCGAGGAGCTGCGCACCGTGGTCGAAGGCGCGGGCTTCACCACGCAAACGATCCGCTACCGCAACCGCCTCGGGCGCCTCGGCTGGTGGTTGAACGGCCGCGTCTTCAAGCGCAACCACATCCCCGGAGGCCAGTCCCGCCTGTTCGAGATGGTCGTGCCCATCGCGCGCCGCCTGGAATCCGAAGACCCCTCGAACGGCCTCAGCCTCGTCGCCATCGCCACCAAGCCGATGACTACCGCTCAAGCCGCGGCGAACTGACGTTCGGCGCTGATTGACTGTCGATCAACCTTCGGCCGGGACTTCCTCCCGCTGCTTCGTGCTCTCGGTACCAATTGCCGGAATGACCGGCTCAGCGAGGAGGCTCTTCATGCGCACATTCAGTGCGTCGAGAATCGACGTCACCCGCTCGACCGTGATCCCGTGATACTCGTTCCGTTCGTCGCGGGACAGTTGGGTTTCATTCGTGCCGAGCCGCGCCGCAAACTCTCGCTGGCTGAGGCCCATCGCGATGCGCAGGCCGATCAGAAACCGGCCAAGGCCGTGAAGGTTCGTCAGCTCCGCAAAGTCGCCGCGCTTCAAACGCTCGTAGCTCTCGACTTCCTCGCTCAATTGATCGTGAAAAGACAGGATTGGATCGAGAACACGCTGGATCTGCTCGCTCGTCAGGCCCTCGACGTTCAACGACTTTCTGTACTCGTCGAGGCGCTGCTGCTCATCCACGACTCGGCGGACCGCCTTCTGATACTCGCCTTCGTTTCGGATCATGACAACGCTCCCAGTTTGATGATGCCCTTTGGTTTATCGTCCCTGCGAGACAACCGGAATGCAGAGGGAAACTCCAAACTCACTGTCATGGGATCGCACCTTTACCGGCGCCAGACGGCTTGCAAGATACGTTGAACTTGACACCGATGTCAAGTTGACGTCAACTTGACGCCAGCCTCATGTCACCGCGTGGCCAGGACGAAGCGGCCGAGTTGGCGGCGGTTGGGGTACGTGGCGTCGATCCATTGGGCGAGTGCGGGGACGCGGTCGCGGTTGGAGACGCCGTCGAAGGCGGCGATCTCGGCGTGGCCGCTGACGATGACGCAGAGCGGCGGGTTGGCGTTCAGTTGGGCCATCGCCTCCGACAACAACCGCGGGACGGACAGCATCGAGATTTCCATGCAGCGCAGCGCGGGCTTGCGCTGGAGGAGGTAGTAGAGCGCGCGCTCGTTGGAGAAGTCGAGAATCGTCGCGTCGCGCGGACCCAGGGAATCGATCGCTTGCGCGAGGGCCGTGAGATCCGCCGCGTTCTCGCGTGATGTGTAAATGCCCCTCCCGGTTTCGAGGGGATACGGCACCAGACCTTCGTGTCGTTGCCGCGAGGACCAGCCGGCCAGTAGCTTCGCGCCGGCGACGACGTTCTCACGGATCTCGAAATAGAAGAACAGAGGGATGGCCAGCAAGCCCACCACCGTGAAGCGCCGCCATGCGCTCGCTCGCGAATGCAGGAGCGGCTCGAGCACGAAGGCCATCACGGCGATGCCCAGCAGCGGCATCGCGAAGCGTGTGTGGCTCCAGCTCACGCGACCCGCTGCAGTTCGGAACAGGAGCACGGAGAAGATCGTCAGGATCCCGATCCGGGCCGCCGTCTGCCGGTCACCGCGGCGGAGAGCCAGTAGTGCGAGCACCAGGAGAAAGCCGTAGAACACGGGCGGCAGGTAGTAGCGGACGCCGTTCGCCGTCAGCGGTTGTGGGGCAGGCAGAGCCCAGACCGCGTCGATGGCCGCGGGCAGGATCACGAACGTGTCCACGAAGAATCGTTCGAGGTCCGCACGCACGGCGACCAGCATGAGGAGCGGCAACAGAGCGGCGATCGCCGCGAGTGCCAGGACACGCAGCAGCGGCAGCGGCTTCGTCTCGAGCTTGAACGCTCGCAGGGCGATCATCGCCGCGGTCGTTCCCGCGAGCGCGTACATGCCCACGTCGAAGCTCCAGAGGATTCCGAGCGAAGAGGCGGCGAAGGCCAGGAACAACGGTGCGTGACCGCCTTTGCGCGCGTAGCGCAGCAGTCCCAGCACCGCGAGCAACACCGGAGCGAGTCGAAAATACGGGAACACCGGGAGCCACAGCGCGGCGCAGGCGCAGAGGGAGAGCAGCAGCGCGAGGATCAATCCTGTGGCGGTGACGGTCAGCTCGGCGGCGATCGGGACGAGCAATGCGAGCGTCGCGGCGTCGAGAACCGTCTGCAGACGGCGCGGCCCGAGGGGTGAGGGTGGGTCGCCTAGGGAGAGCGCGTCGAGGCCGGCATCCGTCGCGAGTCCGTGAAAGATGAAGAAGTCGCGATACGGCCGCTCGCCGCTCTTCATCAGCCATCCCGCGGTGAGGTGCTCCCCTTCGTGAAAGGGATCCATGTGCGCGTAGGGATGGTCGTGAATCAGAACCATGAGCAGAAACACGACGGCGGCAATCGCGGACAGCCGCCACCGCCGGCCCAAGGGCGCGTTGGAAGGAAGCGGCTCGGACACCAGACGCGACGCGGTCCACGAAGCAAGGGCGCCGCCGGCGAAAGCGCCGAACACCAGCAGCGCGACGACGGCATAGTCCCAGCTCTTCGGGTAGGCCGAGACCGTGATGGCGCCGACGCCCGTGGCCGGCACGGAGAACAGCGGGCGGATCAGCGGCGCGGCCCACGCCGCGAGTCCTGCGCCGACCACCGAGCCGAGCGCTGCACGGGCCATTCCGTTCATGCGCGGCGCATTGTAGCGCCCCCATCCACGGTGGCCGGGTTGTCCGTTGTCGGTGATCGGTTGTCGCGCCCAATCGCGTCGCGGGTGGATCACCACGAACGGAGAACCGACAACTGACAACAGCGTGAGAATCGAGCGGACACTCCCTCACGGGAAGCGGTCATGGCGACCGCACATGCCTGCGCAATGAAACACCTTGGCCTCGGAGCGACCGCACGTGCCCAAGGCTAGCCCGCATTTCTCACAGCCCTTCGTCGCGAGACAGCCGAGAGTGGCCTGGATGCGAGTCGAACGGCGATTTCGCGACGAAGGCATAGTTGACACTATGTTGAGGAGCGAAATCGTCGTTCGGCGAAGCAGGCAGGCCGCTATCGGCTGTCGTAGCAGAAGGGCTGTGAGAAATGCGGGCTAGGCCAACCAGCGCAGCCGGCCGTGCCGGCCCGGCGGGCTGGTTGACGGGCTCACACACGCGGTGGTCGAATCGAGCCATGCAATCGTTCAGCGCCGCATTTCTCGAAGAGAGCATCGAAGTCATCCGGCGCATCGACGCGGAAGCGGTCGATCGACTGGCCGTGGGTCTGGGTGCCTCGCGCGATTCCGGAGGCCGCCTCTTCATCCTCGGCGTCGGAGGCTCGGCCGGCCACGCCAGTCACGCCGTGAACGACTTCCGCAAGATCTGCCGCTACGAGGCCTACACCCCCACCGACAACGTCTCCGAGCTCACGGCCCGCGTGAACGACGAGGGCTGGGACAGTTGCTTCGCCGAATGGCTGAAGATCTCGCGCCTCACGTCCAACGACGCGGTGCTCGTGTTCTCCGTCGGTGGTGGCAACGTTGAAAAGAACGTGTCCGTCAATCTCGTGCGCGCCATCGACCACGCACGTGCGCAGGGATCGAGAGTGTTCGGCATCGTCGGCAAGGACGGCGGCTACACCAAACAAGTGGCCGATGAGTGCGTCCTGATCCCGATCATCTCCAACGACCGCATCACACCGCACACCGAAGGCCTGGCCGCCGTCGTCTGGCACCTGCTCGTCTCGCATCCCGCGCTCAAGGTGACGCAGACGAAGTGGGAGAGCGTGAGGTGAATCGAGTGCTGAGTGCTGGGTGCTGAGGAACGTACCTTTTTGCCTGTCATCCTGAGCGGGTGGTGGGTGGGGCGCGAAGGATCCCCTACCGGTGCACGACACCCGCTCCGTCGGCAGGGGATCCTTCGCCACCCACCCGCCGCCCGCTCAGGATGACAGGCCAAGCCTGTGTGCGCCGCGAGATGAATTCACATACAGCCACGCAACTCGACACTCGCAAATCGCAACCTACTCGCCAAAAAACTACCCGCGAAGCAGCAGCTCCACCAGCTCCGCCAGATCGCGCATGGTGACGTCCGGCGTGACCGTGCCCCGCTTGTTCGCGCTGCGGGGATGCTCGATCAGGGCGACGCGGCAGCCAGCGGCGCGGCCGGCGGCGAGGTCGGTGTCCTGATCGCCGACCATCCATGATTGCGAGAGATCGATGTCGTGGTCGCGGGCGGCGTCGCGGAGGGATTGCGCGCCCGGCTTGCGGCAATCGCACGCGACGCGCAGCTCGTCCACGATCGACTGCGGATGGTGAAAGCACAGATAGCTTGCTGCGATGGGGACGCCGAGGCGATCGAGGATGGCTTCGTGGACTTCGAGCAACTCCTCGCGCGAGGTCTTTCCCTTCGCGTGGCTGGGCTGGTTGGTGATGATGACCAGCAGCCAGCCCGCGTCCACGAGACGTTGCAGCGGCTCTGCGACGCCTTCGATCATGACCAGATCTGCCAGGCGTCGCGGTGACTCCCACTCCCCGCTCGACTCGTAGAACACGAGCTCGTCGAGGATGCCGTCCCGGTCGAGAAAGAGTGCGCTCTTCATAGGTCGGGAACGTGCGTGATGCGAGTGGCCTCGGCCTCGAGGCTGACGCCGGGCAATGGTTGGCGGAACAGCACCGTGTCGTCGCCGGAGAGCAGGATGATGCCGAGAGGCTCGGTACCGTGCGAAGTGACAACGAGCGTCTGACCCTTTCGCAGGACGGGGCCGGCGGAGATCGTGATCGGCGGGTCGATCATGGTGCGCAACGGGAGTGACGGAGCGCCCTTGTATGCGCGGAGGGGATCGCGAAACCACGGATGCGTGGCCAGCTCGGGCGAAACGTACAGTCGATACCGTCCATCTCGCGGCACGGTCCAGGTCACACTGTGCCCAGGCAACACCACGCCGTTCATGGCGGGGATCCAGAGGTTGCGCCAGACGGGCATGTAATGCCGGACGAGCTTCACCGCGAGCTCGCGCTGGACGGTGGCCACCCAGACGAGTGCGTAATGGTCGAAGACGACAGCCGCTGGTGGATCATCGAGTGAATACCGCGGGGCCAGGTCCTGCAGAACGAGTTGGCGCGCGAGCTCGGGCAGGAACCAGAAGCGATAGGCGGGCTCACGCCGCAGAGCCCACGGCACGCCACTCCACACTTTCTCCCCGGGGAGAGTCCGCGCGTGGACCTCGCGCATGATCCGATCCTGGTAGGCGAGATCCTGCTCCTTGCCGCGGAAGATCGACGCGAAGGCGTTGACGCTCCAGGCCACGAGCAGCACCACGACGACGACACCGCGACGAGGAATGCGTTGCACCACCGACGCGATCAGCGGAATAGACAGGATCACTACCAGGGTGAAGTGGTAGTTGTAGATGAACTTCATCGAGGCGATGAAGAACAGATTGACGAGCTGTGCGAGCGCGATGAGGCGGAGGTCTCGCTGCCTCCACGCCAGCACCAGTCCCACGAAACCCAGAAGCAGCACGGCGATGCCGCCGGCATCGACAGCGGCCCATTCGAAGAGGCGGTCCGAGGCGAGGATGCGCACGCCGAACGGCACGAGCAGGCGATGCAGGAAGCCACCGATGACGGGCGTCGCAAACTTCTCCCCGAGGTTGTCGATCCATACGCTCTGCCAGAGATCGTCCATCGCGCCAGTGGCGACAAAGTACGAAAGGCAGGCCGCCAGACCCGCCAAACCGCCCACCACCACACGCCACCGGAAGAGCACCAGCACGAGCACCACGAGCACGGGACCGAGCCGAAGATTCGTGAACCCGGCCAGACAGAACGCGACACCAGCCCACACCTCGTGATTGCGCCGGACCAGTATCAGACCGAGAACGAGCAGCAGGCAGCCGAGCGACTCCACGCGATACTCGACCGCCGGGATCATGAACAACGAGCTGCACAAGGCCAGCGTCATGGCCGCCCAACGCGCCGTGCGTTCCAGTCCCACGTCGCGCATCCAGACGTTCAAGAGCCAGAACGTCGCGATCCACACCGGGATCTGAGCCCAGCGCATGGTCAGGATCGCATTCGCACCGGGGCTGTCGGTGAGCAGCGAAAACGGAGCGAACACGAACCACGCCAGCGGCGTGTGGTGCTCCCAGAAATCGCGGAACGGAACACGCCCTTCTGCAATCCACCGCGTAGCGCGATAGAACTCGAGCTCATCCCAGTTGAGCGGATGAAGCCATTGCAACGGGATGAGGCGCACCAGGGCCGCGGTGACGAGCATGTAGAACGAGGCTCGGCACACGTTGTCGGTTGTCGGTTGTCGGTTGAGGGTGTTCGTCGATGGAGCGGGAGATCGCAGAGGACCGACAACCGACAACCGAGAACCTGACTCAGCGAGGCCATCCGAGTGCGGTTCGGCTGGCGGCTCTCGACCCTCCAAGCTCACCGGAACTGCTCCACCACCTCGCGAATCGTGCGTTGCACCGCCTCGCGGCTGGTGAGCTTCGGTTGCCAGCCGAGCGCGGTCATGCGTCGCGTGTCGAGCTGCACCTGCGCGACGTCGCCGCGCCAGCCGCGGGGACTGTCGCCGTACTGCACGTCGATCGAGGCGCGGTCGATGCCCATGGCCTCGATCGTCCAGTCCGTGATCTCGCGCACGGACGTCTGATCGTCGACCGCGAGGTTGTGGACGTTGACGTGCGCGCGGGTGTGGGCGATGCCGAACTCCATGCCGTCGAGACAGTCCTCGACGTAGACATACGGCTTGGATTGCGAACCATCGCCGAGGACGACCAGCCGCGTGGGGTCGTCGCGCAATCGCAGCACGAAGTCATGGATCACGCCGTGCGTCGGATTGGGTCCCACGATGTTGCCGAACCGGTAGATCCAGGCGTGGAGGTCGTAGTTGTGGGCAAACGCCGTGATGAGCGTCTCGCACGCGACCTTGCTCGCCGCATACAGCGAGATGGGCAGGATCGGACCGTAATCCTCGGGGGTGGGCATGACCGTGGGCTCGCCATACACCGCGCCGCTGCTGGAGAAGACGATCTCGTTCACGCCCGTGCGGCGCATCGCCTCGAGCAGGTTGTACGTGACCAGCGTGCCGCCCTTGAGGTCGAAGTCCGTGTACTTGGTGCCGAAGCTGATGTCGCTGTTCGCCGCGAGATGCCAGATGCGATCCGGGCGAAAGTCCTCCATCAGCTTCACCACTCCGTCGAGATCGAGGAGGTCCATCTCATGGAACGTGAAGCGGGGATGCTGCGCGAGGTATTGGCGCTTGCCGAGGAAGAAGTTGTCCGCTCCGGCGACCTCGTCGCCGCGGGCGAGGAGCCGGGGGATGAGGTTCGAGGCGATGAAGCCGGCCGCGCCGGTGACGAGAATCTTCAAGAGGGCTCCAATGCCGCGCGCGTGCGAGCAAGCTCGTCGAGCGTGCCGATGTCGAAGAACTGATGGTCCACGATCTCCGCCTCGAGGCCGCCGTGCTCGGCGAGGTTGGCGTAGACGATCTCCTCGAAGGAGCACGGCCCGGACTCGGGCAGAAGGTCGATGGTGGACGTCAGCATGACCGAGAACCCAGCATCGACGTAGGGCAATTCGGGAGCGTGCTTGTCGAACCGCACCAGCTCGCGCCCCTCCACATCGGCGTTTCCCCGAGTCAGGCGCGGATAGACGGCCACGCAATTACCCATGTGCTCTTGCACGAAGCGATCGTAATCGAAGCGGCGGAGGACGTCGCCAAAGGTGAGGATGAACCGGTCGCCCAGCATCGACCGCGCGTCGCGGAGCGCTCCGCCCGTGCCGAGCGGCTCCACTTCGCGGCTGTACTGGATGTCGAGGCCGAACCGCGCGCCGTCGCCGAAGTGATCCTCGATGACGTGAGCCAGATGACCCGTGAGCAGCACGAGCTCACGGAAGCCGCGCTCGCGGAAGGACTCGACAACCCGCTCGAGATAAGGCCGGTCACCGATGGACAGCATCGGCTTGGGCACGTCGCGGGTCAGATCGCCGAGGCGGGATCCGAATCCCCCGCAGAGAATGGCCACCTTCACGCGCAGGCCCCCGCCAAAAATGGCGACTTCTCCATGGCTTCAAAACTCTTCGCGCAGCGCAAACGCCCCCGTGTCATCCTGAGCCGGCACGGCCGGCGGCGCTGGTTGGCCAAGCCTTGGGCACGCCTTTCGAGCAAAATTACCGGCCACGCTGAAGGGGATGACCTCTTCGATGTCATTGGAAGCGGGTGGCGGGTGGGCGCGAAGGATCCCCTGCCGACGGAGCGAGTGTCGTGCATCAGCAGGGGATCCTTCGCCCACCACCCAACCGCCGCTCAGGATGACAGGCAAAACTGGCGGGCAAAGCCCGCGCTGTGGAGCGGTGGGCTTTAGCCCTCCGGGCACTCGCGACGCATGTCCCGAAGCCGTGTGAGGATCTCGGGACACGCGTGCCGAGAGCCGCGCCGGCAGAGGGGAAGTTCTTCGCGAGAGCGCGGTGGGCTAAAGCCCACCGCTCCACTGGATTCCGGAAGCTCACTTCCGCGCGTTCCATAGGCGCTTGAAGGTCCACCAGGTGCTGGAGAAGCGGTGCAGGGTGGTCGTGCCGATGCGCTCGCGGTAGTCGATGGGGATCTCGGTGATGCGGAAGCCGCGGCGGAACGGGATCACGTACATGTCGACGGGAAGCGCGGCGCCACGCGCGGTCCATTGCACGGCGTCGATCATCGACTTGCGGTAGGCGCGCATGCCGCTGTGAACGTCGGTGGTCTTCAGCCCGTGCAGAACGCGGGCGCCGAGGGCGAAGACGCGATTGGCCAGGAAGTTCGCGAAAGGCATGGCCTTGGGGCGTCGCCAAGTGCGTGTCGTATTCACGAGATCGTAGCCCTCGTCGATCAAGGCCACCAGCCGCGGGATTACGTCGACGGGATAGGTGTCGTCGCAGTCGAGGGTGATCACGATCTCGCCGGAGGCTTCGCGCACAGCGCGATCCATCGCCGGACCGTAGCCTTGCGGAGGGAACTGCTTGATGACGCGGCAGCCGAGGGATTGTGCGATCTCGGCGGTGCGATCCTTCGACGAGTCGACCAGGAGGATCTCGGCGTCGGGAGCGACGCGGCGGATGTCGTGGACCACCTTGGCCACGGCGCCCTCCTCGTTCATGGTGATCATGGAGACTGTGAGTTTCATCGTTTGGCTTCGAAGATCATCTGGAACGCCAGCATTCCCGGCCAAAGCGACGCCACCGCGCGCTCGACGGGATAGGCGGTCTTCAAATAGAGCTGGTAGGGCTTCGATTTCAGGAGCGCATCCGGGGAGTGAGCGCCTGGCGCGGAACGGCCGCCGAGGAGTTTCTTCGCCAGCGGCACGAACGGCCGCACGAGTCCGGGGTTGTACGTGGCTCGCACGGGCTTCAGCTCCGCCTGCGACAGCAGCCAGCGTGCGGACCGCCGCGTGAAGAAGCGCAGGTGCGTGCGATCGAGAACTCCGGTCTCCTCGTACTCCCAACGTCCGAAGAGGTGCGCGACACGCACGGACCACAGTCCGACGTTCGGCAACGAAACGATGACGCTCCCACCAGGCGCGAGCCACTGCAGATAGCGTTTCAGGACGCCAACCGGCCACGCCACATGCTCGAGCACGTCCGCGAAAATGATCGCGTCGTACTGGCTGTCCGGCGTGGCGGTCAGCAGATCCGCCTGGATCACGCGCCCGATGCGCTTCGCGGCCACGGCGCAGGCCTCCGCGCTCTCCTCGATCCCGGTCACGTCGTTGCCGAGTTTCTGGAGATACTCACTGGTGGTGGCAAAGCCGCAGCCGACGTCCAGGACGCGCAGACCCTTTCGTTCGCCCCACAGGCGCAGCAATCCCCAGTTGACGTCTTCGAAGTACTGATACGACGCCCGCTCATCCATTCCGCAACTCGGTCGCGAGCGCCAGAGCGCGCTCGATGCAGACGTCGGAGTTGATGTAGTCGAACTGCGCGAAGCGACCCAGCAGGTGCAGGCCGGTCGCGGCCACGGACTCCCGCATCGCGGTGACGTTCTTCCGGTAGTCGAGGTCGTACACCGGGTAGCCGTAGAGGAACCGCACCACGCGTGTGTAGACGACGGAGTCGGGATCGACGAACCCGATCGCGGCCACCTCGCGCACGGCGCGCTCGATCAGCGCCTCGTCGCTCGTCTCCCAGATGCCGTCGCCTTCGTTCGTGGTGATCTCGGCCATGATCGAAGAACCGCCCGGAGGGACGCACTTCTCGCCGAATGCTTTCGGGAAGGACAGCCGGTGAAAGACGATCTCCGGATCGGGCACGTAGAGCGCGGTGTATGAGTGACCCGGATCGGTGCTCGACCCGATGCAGATGTTCACCAGCGAGTTGTAGCGCAGCTTCGCCGCCATCTCGCGCGTGAGCTCCGGCGCCTCGGGCCAAACCTTCAGCAGTTCGTGAAGGGGGAGCGTCGAGACGAGCGTGCGATACCAGCGCTCCTCCCCCGCCGCGGACGTCACCCGCCAGCCCTCGCCATCGCGGACCACGGACGCGACCGGCCACGAAGTGTGGATCTCGCCCCGGACGCGCTTCGCGAACGCGCGCACGATCGCTTCGAAGCCGCCCACGGTGGGATACGAGTAGTACAACTGGTGCAGGTAGCCCTCCGTCGGGATGCCGATCGACGACTTCAGCACGTCCTCCATCGGAGGCTTGGGGATGCGCGAGACGAACTCGAGCCCGATCTTCTCCGGGTCGTAGTTCCAGATCTTGCGGTTGTACGGGATGAAGTACTTGTCCGAGATGCCCGCGCCGAACGTCGCATACGACCACTGTGCGAGGTTCTCCGGCGTCTCGCCCGCACGCGGGTTGACGATGTAGTCGCGGATGCACTCGAAGTTGTCCTGCTTCGGCAACGCGGCCAGGTCGTTCTCGAAGGGGTACTTGACGAGGTTGCCCTTGAAGTAGATCCGGTTCTCGCGCCGGTTCTGGTGCACGTTGTCGCCGAGGACCTCGATCATCAGATTCAGCACTTCCTTGTTCTTGCTGAACATGATGTGCGGGCCGGCCGCATCGAAGGTGAAGCCGTCCTCGACGATCGTCCCGCACAGGCCGCCGATGCGTGCGCTCTTCTCGAGGATGTCGACATCGGCGCCGAGGTGCGCGGCGAGGGCGATGCCGGAAATCCCTCCGCCGAGAATGCCGATCTCCTTCCGGACGGAGGGCAGCGTCATGCCGGCTCCCGCATGGCCAGAGAGCGGTGGGGGGAGAGGAACCCGTGACCCATCTGCGCCACGACCTTCGTCCCCTCCGGCTCGATCGTGTAGTGCATGCGGGGCATGCCTTGCTGATCCATGAAGCGCTCCAGCTCTTTCGGCTGGGCGGCGCAATAGAGCATGAGGAAGCCGCCGCCGCCAGCGCCGATGATCTTGCCACCCAGAACTCCGAAGCGAGCGCGCACTTGGTCGTAGATCTCGTCCACTTTTCTGAGAGAGATCTTGCCGGACATCTTCTTCTTCGACTGCCAGTGCTCGTCGAGAAGCTGGCCCCAGCGATCGTAGTTAGAGGTCTCGATCGCCTCGAGGATGCTGTAGCCGAGATCCTTGATGCGCGAGAGACTGTCCTCCACGCGCACGTGATCCGCTCCCGAGGTCTGCTGCATGGCCACGTTCTGGTCGTGCAGGACCTCGCGGGCATCGCGCTGCGCGCCCGTGTAGTAGATGTGCGTGCGGGCGACGAACTCCGCGATGTCGCTGCTGCTCGGCAGGAGTTGCCTGACCGCGACCGTCCCATCTTTCGCAATGTCGAGCACGGTCAGCCCGCCGTAGGCCGCCATGTACTGATCCTGCTTGCCGATGGGCTGCTTGAGGATGTCCAGCTCGATGTGACAGGCCTCTTCCGCGAGAGCCTGCAGCGGCACGTAGTCGCGGCGGTCATGGTGCAGCGCGTTCAAGAGGCCGACCAGATAACAGCTCGACGAGCCGAGCCCGGTTCCCGCAGGAAGGTCGGCGATCGAGCCGACCTCGAATCCGTAGCGCACGCCATGCGCGCGTAGCGCTTCGCGAGCCAACTCGTGACGGAGCTCGCTCACGTCGTCCACGACTTCACTTTGGGAGTAGTGCAGGCGGATCTTCGACCCGACCGTGGGCCGGTTCACCATCACGTACATGTACTTATCGAGGCCCATCGCGAAGATGAAGCCGCCGTGCCGCGAATAGTACGAGGGGAGGTCCGTTCCGCCGCCGCCGAGGGTGACGCGGAACGGCGTGCGGGTGACGATCACAGTTTGAATCCCGCGGCGGCCGCGTCGTTGTAGAACATCTTCACGGTATCGAGCGAGAGCTCGTCGAGCGGCTTGCCGACCATGGCCAGCTTCTTCAGGATCTCGTTGGTGCAGGTGATGATGTCGCACCCGCACTCATCGGCCTGAAAGATGTTCAGCAATTCGCGCGGGCTGGCCCAGAGGAGCTCCGCCTTCGGTTTCGCGCTGCAGATCGCCTTCGCCTCGCGCATCAGCGGCACAGGGTCGCGGCCCGTGTCGGCGATGCGGCCGGCGAACACGGACACGATGGCGGGCGTGTCCGGATGAAGAGCATCCACGACCTCGCGAACCTGATCGAGCGTCAGAATGGCCGTGACATTGAGCTTCACTCCGGCGGCGGACAGCCTCCGGATCAGCTCCGCCGACGACGCGCCCTTCGTGTTCGTCACGGGGATCTTCACGGACACGGAGTCGCCCCAGGTCGCGATGAGCTTCGCCTGGCGCTCCATCTCCTCGAACTCATCCGCGAACACCTCGAACGAGATGGGCATCCCGCCCGTGGCCGCGAGCGCCTCGCGGGCGAAACTCTCATAGTCCGAGATCCCGGACTTCCGCATGAGGGTCGGGTTGGTCGTGAATCCACGGACGAGGCCAGCATCGCGCGCCGCGACCATGTCCCGCACATCCGCCCCATCGGCATAGATCGCGATGTTCAAAGAAAGGGCCATTTGCCGCGGATTCTAACGCAGCGGCGGGCACGGGCTGGCTGCTGCGCTCAGCGAGCAAGAGAATCCCGTGGAGCGGTGGGCTTGAGCCCACCGAGCTCTCGCGAAAAGCGTCCCTCTGCCGACGCGGCTCTCGGCAGACGTGTCCCGAGAGCCTCACACGGCTTCGGCTCCTGCGTCGCGAGCGCCCGGTGGGCTCAAGCCCACCGCTCCACAGAGAAGGTCCTGATGGCTTAATCCTCTTCGCGCTTCCTCACTCCCAGCAAAGCAACGACCGCGATGACGACCAGCGCTAACGCCGCGAGCCAGGTGCCGAGGACGAGGGACTTCGGGCGGTAGAGGAGTCGCACTTTCCCTTCCGCGCCGGCGGGGATCTCGACCGCGGGCAGGATCATGCTCGCGCGGAGGACGGGGAGCGGCTTTCCGTCCACGCTCGCGCGGAGGCCGGGGAGCCAGGGCCGGCGGAAGACGATCAGGGCCTTCGGCCCTTTGTCACTCACGTGAAGGGAGGTCTCGTTCCGCGATTCGACGACCTCGGAGATTTGACGCGGCCCGTATCGTTCCACGCCTTTTTCCGCGGATGTGAAGAGCACGACCGGGAGTGTTTCGCTTTTGCGCGCGAAGATCGCGGAGTAGACCTGACCCGCGTCGCTGGTCTTGATGGCCAGCGCGGGAGAGAACACCGGCGTTGAGCGCTCCCCTGCGCGATGAAGGACGATGCAGGTGGCGATGCGCGCGACGGGACGCCAGCCGCGAGCGGCCAGCAGTGGGGCGTACTCGCGGGCGAGGCCTTCGCGCACGACCAGACCATCCACGCCGAGGTGCTCGAGGAGCTGTCGCGGGCCCGTCTCCCGCTCGAGGATCCGGCGCGCATCCTCGTCGCGCTCGAGGGGACCGTGGGCGTCGAAGTGGAAGACGTTCTTCAGTGCGGCCGGCCCGAGGGGCGAATAGCCGTTGATGAACTCCAGTCCGGAGACCATGGGCATGTTCCCCGGAAGGAGCTCCGCGTTCACGCCGCGCACGAAGCGACCGTTCTCGAGCGTCTCGTACGTTTCCCCGAATGTGTAGAGCGCGAGATACCTTCGCGCCGGATCGAAGGGCGACGGCGACGGGGCCTGTGTCCAGGCCGGCACTTCACCGGGCCGGCCGGCGAACGCGATGAAGGTCGCGGCGATCATCACCGCCGTGATGACCGCCGGCATCGCGCCCGCGAGCCGCCCTCCGCGACGATCGACGACCAACCACAGTCCGCACAGCGCCGCGAGGACCACTGCATGCAGCAGCGTCGTGCGCAGCTCGTGATCGAACGGAAGCGCGCCCAGTGCGGTCGCCGCCATCAGCGCGAGCGCACACCACGCGACGCGGCGTCGCTGTTGCGTCATCGCCGCGGCACCGAGGACCGCCAGTGTGAGGTGGAACAGGGGCAGCCACCGGAAGCTCCATCGAAACGGGCCCGCGGACGGCAGAAGGAGCAAGACCAGCAGCGTGGCCAGCAGCAGCAACTCCGGCAGGTACTGCCGCAGGAATCGCCGCCCGAAGGCCGCGACGATTGCAGCCAGCGGAACGAACGCGCCGAGGAGCTCCACCGCCGGATGGGGTGCCCACTTGCCCGCGAACACCGGCCACGGTACGGAGAAGGACGGCAGGACCAGACCGAACAACGCTGCCGGAGGAAGCAGCCACGCGACCTCGAACGTGGTCGCCGCGGCGGTCCTCGCGGTGAAGGGGAAGTATTCGAGGAGCATCAACACCGCGGGCGCCGCCAACGCGAGGCCGAGCAGCGAGGCGCCGGCCATGACCATCGACGCGAGCCAGCGGCGCTGCCCGACCGCGGTGAAGAACATCATCGCGCCGACCGCCGTGGCCATGGCCACCGTGTAGGGCCAGCCCGCGGTGACGAGCAGGTAGAGCGAGAACGCCGCACCCGCCCAGCTCCAACGACCGCGGCCCTCCGCGATGCCGCGCAGCGCGAGCCAGTACCATGGCAACCACGCGAAGCTGGCCACCGCGGGAAACCATGTCGTTCCCCACCAGAGGATCCAACCGTTCAAGCCCGCCACGAGCGCGACCATCATCGCGGCGCCGAGGCCGGCACCGTAGCTGCGCGCGAGCCGATACCCGCCCGCGCCGGCGATCGCGGCGTGCACGATGAAAAGCATGGCGCCGCGGGCGTTCAGCGACAGAGGCAAGGCCCAGACCAGCAGGTCAAGGAGCGTTCGAAAGAGCGAGAACACACCGAACTGGTACTCCGCGCCCAGAGCCGTGCAAACCCACGAGAGGCGCGTGAGCAGCGGCAACTCTCCCTGGCTCCAGGCGCGCGCCACTTCACGCGACCCGGGGAGGTACTGCAACTGGAAGTCGTCCTTGACGAAGAACGCGGGGTAAATCGAGTACAGCACCAGCGACAGGAGCACGATGAGCAAGGCGGCGGCGAGTGTCCGGCGAGCTTCGCTCATGGTGTGATGTTGAGCTGACCACCCTGCAGAAACACCTGCTGGCGACGGCACATATCCGACCACAACCCGCGCGTGCGTGCCGCCCAGGCCTGACCCCGCGCCGATGCGGTTCGTGTCGCTCCGACTTCGAAGATGCCGAGTGGGTCGGCGGGAGTGAGCGCTCCTCCGTTGTACGCCCGTTCCGCGCAGCGGCACACACCATCGAGGAACGGCATCCAGTCTCCGAGCTCGAGCAGCCGGGCACTCTTCGGGGAGCCCACCTGACAGGGAGGAAGGTCCAGGAATCCGATCGCGGGAAGAAAGTCCGGGTACTTTGCCGCAACGCGGATCGCGGACGGCGTCGACTCGCGGAAGTTGTACCAGTAGTACGACGCGTCGAACGCTGCGACCGGATGACGCGGCGGCGAGATCCACACCGTGTCCTCGGGACGAAGTCGCTCTTGCAGTCCGCGCTGCATATCCCAGTACGACGTCCACGCAGCGGGAGGTTCACGAAACGCGCTCTCCGCCTTCCCACGGAGCGCCATGAGCGTGTATCCCGTCCCGACTCCGATGACGAGCAGTGCCACCGCGAGCCGCAGGGTCGCGCCCTTCGGCAGCCGTTCCACGAGCGCCTCGAGCGCGGCGGCCAGAAGCGCGTAGACCAGCGCAGCCGTCGTGGCGATCATCACCAGATACTGCGCCCACAAGTAGGGATAGGGGTAGACGAAGCGCAGTTCGATCATCGCCGAAGCGGCGAGGGCCAGCGCGATCCACGCCAGTCTCCGATCGGCCGGCTTCCAGACGCGCATCGCCAGCACGGCTGCGCACCATCCCGCGACGATCCACATCCAGCGATGCTGCGGCGCGGCGCTTTGCCACAGGGGAACGCGCCGGAAGAAGTCGACGATCCACGGATTCTCCGAGAAGTCGCGAACGACCGCGGCCTTGAACTGAAAATTGAAGAAGAGGAAATCCCGCGGCGTCGTCACCGTGACGAGCGGCAGCAGCGCCACTGCCGCGACCACCACCGCGGGCGCGACGGCGGCGATCCAGAGTCGCGGTCGCACGCGCAACTCCCAAAGGCAGTGCAGGTAGAGCCCGCCCAGGAGCAGCGATTCGAGCGGCCACTTTGGATTCCACACGGCCGCGAAGAACAGCAACCCAATGCCCACGCCGGCGCGGAAGGCTCGCGACAGCGTGAGCTCGCGACTCCACGTCAGCAGCACCACACCCACCCAGAACAGGGCCAGCGTCGGCGCCTCCGCGCGGATGTCGGCGAGTCCGCGCGCCCAGATCTGCGACGAGGCGAGCAGCGTCGCCGCCACCACGATGGGAGCAGCGGGCGAGCGCGTCATCCGCCACGCGAAGAGCATGATCGCGCCCACCGCGATCGCCCCGAATGCGCCGGAGAGTTGTCGCGCTCGCACAGTCCAGAGCTCGACATTGATTTCCGGCAACTCCCCTTGGGGCAGCACGCCGTGCAGCATCAGAGCAAGGTGCGGCGGATGGTCCTCGAAGAAGTCGCGGTAGATGCGCTTTCCCGCGGCCATCAGCCAGCTCGCATGCATGGCCTCGTTCTCGTCGTAGTGCAGAGGGCGGGAAGCCAGACCCTGCACGGCCAGCAGATGAACGGAGAGGATCGCGGCCGCGGCGATCAAGGCAAACGTGCGCAAGACGAGGGCACTCACGACCTCGGGCGACTATAGCATCGCGTGCCCGGCCTTCCTTCGTGTCGCGCGAAACGCTCTGCTACACTCCCGGTTTGTCCAAGAACGTCGTCCTCGGCGTTGCGTTCCTCGTGTACTGCGCGGTCGCCGTCACCGGCGCCGTCGTCCACGAACCATCCTGGGAGGAGGCGCAGGCGTGGCTCCTGGCACGCGACACTCCCGTGGTCTCGCTGCTGACACGCGAGCTGCGCTACGAGGGACACACGCCCCTCTGGTACCTCATCCTGGCCGCTCCGGCGAAGCTGGGACTTCCGTACTGGTCGATGAAAGTCATCGCCGCCGCAACCGGAGCAGCGACGGCGTTTCTCCTGCTCTTCGCGTTTCCCAGGCTTCCCCTCCACATCCGCCTGCTGGCGCCGTTCGCGTTCTTCATCGCCTATTGGTACAGCGTCGTCGCGCGCAGCTACATCCTTCTCTACCCGATCCTGCTGCTCATCGCGCGCAGGTACGAGCGCCGCTCCGAGCGCCCCGGCGTTTTTGCGCTCCTGCTCATCCTGCTGTCGCTGGTGAGCGTGCACGGGTTCGCCATCGCCTGCGGATTGGCCGCGCTCTTCGCATTGGACATCTGGCGAAAGCGAATCCCGACTCCGCCCAAGCGCGTTCTTGGCGCGGCCGCTCTCGCGTTCATCGTCAATGCGATTCTCGTCGTGCTCTCGTTGTGGCCGCCCAAAGACCTGACCTCGTCGATCCACGTCTACTCGATGATCTCTCCGCATCGTCACTCGCAGGTCATTACGACAGTGATCCCCGCCCTCTTCTGGAACGCTCTCGAAGATGATGCACCTGCGATTGCCGTGACCAAGGTCGCCGCGGCCCTGGTGGCCCTCACCCTGCTCGTCCTTTGGATCGTTCGCAGCGGTGCCGGGGCGCCTTTCGCCGTGGCGATTCTCGCCATGTACGTCGTGTCGCTCCGCTACCTGACCGCGTGGCATGAGGGCATCTACTTCCTGATCATTCTCTTTGGCGCACTGCTCGCCTTCGACCGTAACACCGCACCGCGCTGGCTCCGGGTCGCGGGCCAGGTGATGCTCGTGCTCCTGCTTCTCCGGCACGCCGAATGGGCTTTCCGCTCACTGTGGTACGACGTTCGCGCGCAGACGACGGGGAGCGCGCGCGCCGCGGAGTACATTCGCGCGAACGGATTCGACAATGGTGTCCTCTACGGGACTGGAGGCGCGGTCGTCGAGATTCAGCCGTACTTCGCGTCGAACATCTTCGACAACTATCAGTTGAACGGGCGCACATACTGGGATTTCTCGCCTCGCAGTCCCTGGCCGTACGTCGCCTTCACGCCCGAGAGTCAGGAGGCCATGGAGCGCTTCCTCGATCAGATCCTCGCCGACCAACCCGAGGTCATCGTGTACGGCGCGGGCATTCTCGAGGACAAGCTCTACGCGCCGCGCCTGTTCGGCAATCCTTCCTACCGGCACCTGGCCGCGTTCAAGGGGACGACGTTCTGGAAAGACGCGCCCCGATGGGACGTCGAGTATCACGTCTTTCAGCGAGTCACGCTCGCGCGACCGAGCGGTACACCTCTCGCGTCAGCTCCGCACAACGGCGCCAGGTGAAGAGCGCCGCACGTGCGCGCCCTCGGGACGCGAGGTCCACACGCAGAGTCGCATCCGCGGCGATGCGGTTCATGGCCGCCGCGAGGTCGTCCGGCGAATGAGCATCCACGTGCAACGCGGCACCACCCGCAACCTCCACCAGGGCCGGAGTGCTCGACGCAATCACGGGAGTGCCACACGCCATCGCCTCAGCCACGGGGAGTCCGAACCCTTCCTCGAGACTCGGCAGCACGAGAGCTAACGCGCCGCGGTAGAGCGACGCCAACCGCTCGATCGTCACGAATCCCGTGGTCACGAGCCCCTCGACGTCGCGATAGCGGTCGAAGGAGGCGCCGGCCAGCACGAGGCGTGTCGATCGATCCGCCCGTTGCGCGAATGCCTGGACGAGCCGCCCCACGTTCTTGTGCGGCTTGTCATTCCCCGCGTAGAGAAAGTAGCGGCCGAGATCCACTGCCGCCGGTCCGTCGCCGAAAAAGACAGAGTCGATTCCGTTCGGCGTCACCGCCAGCTTCCCTTCGCTCTCCGGAAACCTGTCGAGGATCGAGCGTCGCGCCGCCTCGCTCACCGTCAGTACGCGCGCGCTCTTGCGCAGCGCGCGCCGGGTCATGAAGGCGAGATACGCCGAAGCCCCGAATCGCGGCGGCCGGAAGTGAAACAGGATCATGTCGTGGATGGTGGTGATGCTCGGACACGAGGTCCAAGGCAGGACGTAGTGCACGGAATGAAAGACGTCGAGGCGCGCCGCGGCGATCGCACGTCCCATCAGCGGCAGCTCGCGGATGCTGTAGTTCGGCACGTCGACCACCACCGCCTCGACGTTCGCCGGCACGAGCTCGCGTGACGAACGGGGCACGAACGCGACGTACTGCTCGTCCCCGTCAAGGGAGGCCAGGCCGCCCAGCAGACCGCGCGCGTACGTCCCGATGCCGAAGTCAGCGATCTTCCGGCAGTCGATTCCCACTCTCATGGCAAGGGCTCGAGCACGAACACGCGCTGCCGCGGCTGGCCGAAGGCGGCGATCAGGCGCATCCGCCCGGCCTCGGTCGCGAAGCGGCACCGCATTTCGGGCTCGTAGAGCACGACCGCGTCGATCGGCAGCGACGTGAACATGGCCTTCATCATCTCGCCCGAGGCTTCGCAGTGGGTCCAGTAGAAATGGGTGTCACTCATCGCACCGAGGATCTGTGCATTGGAGGTGATCACGGAGAGCTTGCGCGGTTGAGCGTCCAGCCAGCGCACCAGCTCAGTCTCCCCCTTCGTCAAGCGCAGATCCGGCGAGCGAACGAAGGCCTGCACCGCGGTCGCGCTCATGACGACGGAAACCAGGAGCACGATCGCGATCGCTCCCGCGAAACGGCCCGCGCGAGCCACGAGCCATGGCACGGCGAGCAACATCAGCACGATGAACGTCAGGCCGTGCCGCCAGCCGAAGAGCCACGTCAGACCCACCTCGGAGTGGTACAGCATGAGATTGAAAAAGAAGAACACGCCTGCGATCAGCATCGCCGTCAGCAGAATGCCCGGCGTACGACTCTCGGTGTTCCCTGCCGGACGCTTCCTTCGCTTCACCATTTCCACCAGCACACCCACGGCCGCCAGCGGAACGAGAAACGCGACCACCCCAAACGACCGCACGTATGAGTACGCGTTCCACGGATCAAACATCACTCGCAGGCTGCCCGCACGGTGTGCAAGCCACGCCGTCCACGTCGGCAGCTCCGTCCATCCCGCAAACGGCGGCAAGGTCACCCGCGGCAACGTATTCGCCGTCACGGACGGAATGAACCCGAGAAAGACGAACCACGGGGCAACGGTCGCCAGTGCGACCACCGACCACGCCAAAGCCCCCACTCGGACGCTGCGATCCAGGATCGCCAAGAACGCCAGCGCAACAAAACAGCCAACGGCCACGCCGACCATCTGCGTGCGCGCGAGAAAGGCCAGCCCCGCAAACAGTCCGCTCAGAGCCGCCGGCAACCAACCGCGCGATCGCGAAAATCGCTCCCGCTCAAACCAGTCCAGCGCCAACAGCGACGCGAACCCCAACGCGAAAGCCAGCCCCTCAGTGTACGGATGCGTCGTGGCGCCGAAATACAGCGGCGCCAGGCCGAACACGAGAACCATCCAGTGGGCAGAGTCGGGAACGAAGCCGCTGCCGGTCATGCGCAGTCCACCGAGACGCACGGCCACGGCTCGCGCCAGGAGATAGAGCAACACGAGGTCGAGAACGTAGAAGAGGCGCGGGAGCAGATCGGCCGCGCGCTCCAGCCCGATCATGCGACCCGAGTAACCGAGCACCAGTGGCCACAATGGATAGATCGGCGTGCGTGCGGGAAGGACCCAACCCTCGTGATAGAGAGAGACCGTGGTCACCAGCCCCTCGCCGTGCATCACGTGCCGCGCGAGCTGGTAGTAGTAGCTCGCGTCTTTCCCGTACGGCGGATCTCCAGCACCCTTCGTGAAGCGGAGGATGGTCAGCGCGCCGATGATGACGACCGCCCAAACGATCGCGTGCGCTCGCCCGTTCTTCAGTGACGTCCTCCCCGGCCGGTACGACCGGCAACGCTGGTTGGCATAGCCTTAGGCACGTGCGGCAGCTCCGAGGCCAACGTGCTTTCTACCGCGCAGACTCCTAGCACGCATTTCTCTCAGCCCTTCGTCGCGAGACAGCCGAGTGTGGGCCTGGATGCGAGTCGCACGGCGATTTTCGCGACGAAGCCATAGTTGAACACTATGTTGAGGAGCGAAATCGTCGTGCGGCGAAGCAGACAGGCCACTATCGGCTGTCGCAGCAGAGGGCTGTGAGGATTGCAGGCTGTAGGATCGTATCATCGGGGATCTTGACCGACGCGCACCGACGCCGCTTCCTCTTCGTCCTCGAGTACTTCCCACCGCACATCGGCGGCGTGGAAGTGCTGTTCGGCGAACTGGCGGCGGAGCTCGCGCGCCGTGGACACGAGGTGGAGGTCCTCACGTCCGCGGGACCGGGCGCGGCACGATACGAACGCGCCGGCGGCCTGACCATCCACCGCATCGCCACACCGTCGATCGCCCGGCGCTATCTCTTCATGCTCCTGGCCATTCCGCGAGCCATCCGCGCGGCGCGCCGGGCCGACCTCGTACACACCACGACCTACAACGCCGCGATCCCGGCCTGGATCGCCGCGCGCCTGGCGCGAAAGCCGATCGTGATCACCGCCCACGAAGTCTTCGGGCGGCAATGGCAGGAGATGCCCGGGATGAATCCGCTCGTCGGTTGGGCCTATCGTCTCTTCGAGGGATTCGTGCTGCGGCTCGGCTACGCGCACGTCATCACTCCCTCGGACTTCACCCGTCGACGACTGCCCGATCCTTCACGAGCGACGACGGTTCACAACGCCGTCGACCACGCCTTCTGGGCACCGCGCCGTCATCGCGCCCGCGACCTCGGCCTGCCTCCCGGCACCTTCGTGTATCTCTACTTCGGCCGCCCCGGCGTGTCCAAAGGAGTCGAAGTCCTCATCGAGGCCGCGGATCGAGTCCGCAAGGAATTGCCTGCGAGCCGGCTGGTGATGATTCTCTCGCGCGAGCCGGCCGGACAATACCGGCGCCTGAGACCGCGCATCGCCGCTCTTGGCGAGCACGCGATCCTCCTCGACTCCGTCGCCCGCGACGATCTCCCGTCGTACCTGCTCGCCACGAACTGCGTCGTCGTCCCGTCGCTCTCCGAGGGCTTCGGCTACTCCGCCGTGGAGGCCGCGGCGCTGGGTTGTCCCGTGATCGCCACCAGCGGTCACGCGACGGAAGAGCTCCTGTCCGGCGTCGCGACTTTCGTGCCGCAACGCGACGCGCAGGCGTTGGCCGTTGCAATCATTGAAGCGAGCCGCCGGCCGCGGACGCCTGCGCCTCTCGAGCGGCAGTTCACTCCCGAGGCCCACGCCCGCGGCGTCATCGATGTCTATCGCCGGGTCGGCGTCGATGTCTGACGGCCCGTTCTCACTCCGGGCGGGGAGCACCGGACGCCTGCCGATCGTTCGGATCGTCAGCGGCGCGGATGGCCAACTCGCGCACGATCTTCGTCAGGTCGCTCTCGATCCGCCTCATGCGGACGTAGACCGTGAAGAACCCGAAGATCATCCCGAGGATCGCCACGTAGAGGACGAGGTCCGTTCCGCGGCCGATCCCCAGCGCTCGCGCGATCACCGCGGTGAGCTCCGGCCGGGCGATGAGCACCGCGGCCGCGATCCACAACAGTCCCCAGGCCAGCCCCACCCGCCGCGCGATCGTCCGCCGCATCGTGAGCACAAGCGTGATCACAAACGGAATGGCCAGAACGGCAAACGCGATCCACTGAAAAGATGTCAACGCATCCACCTCCCCAGAACATAGTCCGCGAGAATGCGCAGCGCCGCCAGCGAAGACTGCCCCTTCCGCCGCGAATACTCGGTGTACTTCACATGCACGGGCACCTCCTCGAAGGACAGCCGGTGGCGCACGATCTGATCGAGGATCTCGCTGGCGTGAGCCATCCGATCCATGCGCAGGTCGAGGCGAGAGGCGGCCTTGCGCGTGAACGCGCGGAGGCCGTTGTGCGTGTCCGTGACTCGCGCTCCGGAGGCGACCCGCGTGAAGATCACTGCCACAGAGAGAACGATCTTGCGCACGGGCGGGATCGATGCGCCTTCTCCGAGAAATCGTGATCCGAGAACCACGTCCGCGCGACCCGCCAGCACTGGCGCGAGCAGAACGCCGACATCTTCCACCGCGTGCTGTCCGTCGCTGTCGAACGTGACGATCTGCGGGGCGCCGCGAGTCAGTGCATACGCAATCCCGGTCTGTAGTGCCGCACCCTGCCCCCGATTCAACGCGTGCCGTAACACGTGGGCTCCGCCCTCACGAGCGACGGCAGAAGTCGCATCGGAGGAGCCGTCGTCGACGACCACCACGCGGTATCCGCGCTCCACGAGACCCTTCACCACCGTGCCGAGAACGGCCGCCTCGTTGTACGCGGGAACCACGATCCAGGCGTCGCTCATCGCACGCCAGATTGTAGCGACAGCACTTCGCGATAGACGGCCCGCGTCGCTTCCGCACACGGACGCCATGTGAACAGGCGCGCCCGCCTGCGGCCCCGCTCGGACAGAAGCGCGCGCAGATCCGCGTCCTTGCGAAGGGTCAGCATGGCCCGCGCAAGCTCGGTCGCGGAGCGTGCGTCGAAGTGCAGCGCGGCATCACCCGTCACTTCCACCAGCGCATCCGCCGTCGACGTGATCGCGGGTGTCCCCAACGCCATCCCCTCCAGCGGCGGAAGGCCGAAGCCCTCCATGAAGCTCGGCATGATCACCGCCACCGCTCCGCGATAGATGGCCAGCAAGTCCTCTTCTGGGACATGTCCAGGCACGATCACGCCGTCGATGTCCCGCACACTGTGCTGCCCCGCCAGGACCAGGCGAACGTCGCGATCCTTCCGGCGGACGAGCTGCAACGCCTCGAGCAGCACCCCGATGTTCTTGTGGCGGGCGACGCGTCCCACGAAGAGGAAGTAGGGCGCCCACTCGGTTGCGACGCGCCCTTCGCGGAAGAACGTGTCGTTGACGCCGATGTGCGCGACGGTGATGGTCTCGGGATCGACATCCAGCGCGCCCACGAGATCGCGCTTGGCCGCGTGCGAGATCGTGAGGATCCGCCGCGAGCGCCGCGCCGCCGTCTGCATCATCGCCGCGATGTACGGCAACGCGAGGGGATTCCAGAGCGGGTAGTGGAAGGGGATCGCGTCGAAGAGGGTCGTGACGATCGGACAGTCGGTGAGCGGGACGAGGAAGTGCGGAACATGCAACAGGTCCAGCCGCGCGTGACGGACGATGCGGCCCATCCGCAAGGGCTCGAACAACGTGTACGGCGGCACATCCGCTTCGACGATCTCAAAGGAAGTGGGAACCAGGTCGCGATCGCCCGGACGCGCGAACACCACAAACTCCTCATCGCCTTCGAGGTCCGCCAGACCGCGCAGAAGTCCGCGGATGTACGACCCGATCCCGTAAGCCCGGATCAGCCGCGCGTCGATCCCGATTCTCGTCTCCACCCGCGGCAGAATAGCGGATCTCATCGACGGTGTTCCTCGACACCAACCAAGCGGACGACAAGCCCTCTTTCGCAAACGAGCCTCATATACAATCGCGCGCCGTGCCCCGTCTGCGAGCTGTCTGCGCTGCACTCCTCCTGGCAGTGGTGGTCGCGCTCTCGGTCTATGCATGGCGCGGCTGGTACACGCGCTACATCACCGACGACTTCTGCACCGCCAGCGCCCTGCAAAAGTACGGTTTCGCTGGGGCGATGAAGTTTCATCGCCAGACCTGGAGCGGGCGCTATTCCTACTATGTGGCCAAGGCGATCCCCGAGGCGATCGGTCGCGGGACCGCTCGCTTCGTGCCGGGTGTGATGATCGTTCTGTGGTGTGCCGCGGGGGTCTGGACGTTCCGCCGGATCACCCCTTCCCAACCTCGCGTGTTGGCCGCCCTCAGCGGAGTGGCCGTCGTATTCGCCACGATCGACGGCACGCCCGATGTCCTCACCGTGGGAGGTCCCCTCGTTTGGGAGACCGGCGTCATCACCTACATGCTGCCCCTCGTGCTGTACACCCTATGGGCCGGCCTGTTCTTCGGCACCGGCTCCATTCTCTGGCGCAGTGTCGCCGCCGCCGTGTTGCTGTTTGCCGCGGGCGGACTCTCGGAGACCTCGCTGGCGGGACAGGGCGCCGTCACGACAGCCGTATTCCTGGCCACGATTCTGCTCCGCCGCTCCGACCTCACCCGCATCGCCGCCACCGGGCTCGTCACGACGCTGTTGTCGCTCCTGCTCGTGGTCACCGCACCCGGCAATGCCGTTCGCATGCTGCGACTCCCACCGCAGCCGCCCCTCTTGTCGGCCGTCGAATCCGCGCTGAGACTGTCGTATGACTACATCGGATCGATTGCCTTCACGGACGGGACGTCTCTCCTGCTGATCCTCTTCTGCGGGATGGCCCTCGGCTCACTCAACCCGCGCCTCGATGTCCGCGCGCCGCTCCTGGTCTCCGTCGCTGCAGTCGGGGCGTACATCGCGACGTTCCTCCCCTCGACCTGGATGCTGGGCATGGGACCTCCACCCCGCGCACTGCACGTGACGAACTTCTTCCTGGTGGCGACGGTGCTCACGCTGGCCATCGCATTGGGCGCCGTGAAACCGCAGGCGATGCGCCTTGCGCTTCCGATTCTCGCCGCGCTCGCGTTCATCGCGGCCATTCACTCGACCGTCGTGACCACGCGGACGATTCAGGACGGTGTGGTGGGAGCGGCGGAGATGGATCGCATCGACGCGATCATGCGCGCACATCCCGGAGAACGCATGGTGATCCACTCGCCGTGGACCATCGCCAATCGCATCCTCGTCAGCGAGCCGGAGTTCTGGACCAACCGCTGTATCTGCGACTTCTACGGCGTCCGGGCGCTTCGCATCACTCATTGAGCGGAGCGCAGCTTCGTTGAGACAGACGCGCACGCGGGGTCTCGTAGAGCCACCAGCTCCCGCTTCTCGCAAGGAGCGCGAGATGCACGGGCGCATCTCGAAACACGTGCCGCCGCGCGTCCGATCCACGGACGAGCAGATAGTCATACTGCATCACGCCCGGCCAATCGATGCCCTCCACCGGCGTCGACTCACTGGAGACCACGGGCTCGCCTTCCGGCCGGAAGCGAACGACGTTCGGATAGTGTCGTGCGAACGACCACGCGGCGACGCCGCCGCGTCGCACCTGATAGAGCGCCCCGAAGTGCCAGAACACGGGACCGGGAACGTGCTCACTGAAGGGATGAACATTGAACTGCGCCACCCGGCGGTTTGGCGCCATGCGCGCGAGTAGGGGCTCGATCTCCGAAGCTTCGTCACCAAATTGCCGGAAGCGGTCCGTGAGGATCGCCATCCAGATGAACGCGATCGACAGCACCACGATCCGGGACATCACGCGGCCCCGTCCCGGTTTGCTGTCGAACACCAGCAGCGCGCCGGCGGCAGCCAGCACCGCGAAGCGCGGCGAGAGAAATGCCGTGCCGAAAGCGCCGTGGGGCACGAGCAGATAGAGAGACGCCGCCACTCCGAACGGAGCCCACCGTGCAGGATCTCTTGTCAGTCGCGGCCTCGCCAGGGCAATCGCCACGACGATCGCCGCGACCAGCACGAGGCCTGCCGGCTCCCAGGCGTTTGCGAACAGCACCGACGGGAAATCCGAGAATCGCGTCATGCTGAGCTTCCAGGTGATGACGCCTGCGCGCGCCGGTTGCTCGGCATCACGCAGCCGGAAGGCGAAGATCGCGAGCAACGTGGCCGCAGGAGCGAGCGGGAGAAGCGACCGGGGCGCGCGCCTCGCCAGGGAGATGGCCACCGCGACCGCCGCGCAGAAGACGAGCATGAGGGCGTGCGCAACCAACAGCAGGATCGCCAGCGCCGCGGTCACGCTCCAGCGACTCCGCGTGTCCAGCACCGAGGCGATCAGGAAGATTCCGATCGGAATGGCCAGCGCAAAGTTCAGAAATCCCCAATAGAACGCGTAGCCAAAAGCCAAAGGAAACCCGAGTAACGACAGCCATGGATCCCCGTCCCCTCGCCGCAGTAGCGCTCGCAGTGAGAGCGGCAGCAGGACGATGGTGAGCCACACCATCCACTTGACCGCGACGGAGACCGTGGTCGCGGTGGCGATCGCCGCAGTGACGGCTGACCCGAGGAGATAGGGTGTGGCCAGCCGGATCTCGTACATGTCGGAGAAGCGGTGGCAAGGCTCGCCGTAGTGCTTCCAGATCGCGATCTGCGCCATGTGCTCCGGGAGGTCCGCCATCGGGAGCAGGTCCGTGACCAGCAGTGGAACCGTCGCCGCGAACGCGCATGCCGCGAACGCGAGCCAATATCCGGACACGCGACCCATCATCGCTCCTTCGTCCTTGGGACCAGTTGACCGAGCAACCACTCGCGCGACACAGGGGCGGCCAGCGCTCCCGCTGCGAACGCCAAGGTGGCAACGCCGAGCAACTCCCCGAGCAGGTAGCGATCCGTGGGACTGATGAAGAGGCGCGCCGCGAGGCAGACGGCCACGGCGGCCAAAGCCGGTCGCATCACGTCCGCCAGCCAGGCAGGCAGATGGCCGCGCAGCAGACGGCTGTGCATGATGACCATCTCCGCGGCGAGCAACGACGCGTTCAGGACCAGAATGGCCAACGCCGCACCGAACGCACCTCGTGCGTCGATGGCCCAGATGGTCATCGGCACGACCAGCACCAGACCCGCGGCATTCGCCCACATCGTGAGCGACGTCCAGCCGTGTGCGAGCTGCAACGCGTAGGGCACGATCGCCAGCGCGCTGCACACCGCGGCCCCGCTGAGCAGCACCACCAGCCAGCGCGTCTCGCTCGCGATCACCGCGTCACGGACCCACAGCAACACCAGTTCCCGGCTGAAGAGCATGCAGACGCACGCGGCCGGAAGCAGCAACGCGGCGACCGTTTGCATCCCGCGGTGATAGGCCATCGCCAACGCGCCTTCATCCCCGCGAGCGACCAACTCGGAGAATCGCGGATAGATCGTGGCCTGCACCGGCGCGACGGCCATCGCCACGATCGCCGCGATGGTCACGGCCACGGTGTAGTGTCCGAGCTCGCCCAGAGGAACGAGGCGGCTCAGTGCCAGCTTGTCGAAGTTCGCGGCCAGGATTCCCGTGGCGAAGCCCAGACCCACCCCGCGGGCGAACCGCCAGGTCGTCCTGAGCACCGCGAAGTCGAAGCGCCCCCTCTCCGGCGTCGCGGGGAGCAATCGGTGCAACAAGAGTGCGGTAGCACCCGTCTGGATCGTCATGATCAGCGCTTCCCAGGCGAAGACCAGCCGTACGTCGCGAGCGATCCAGACGAGCAGGAGAACCGCGCCGCCCGCTCGAAGCGTAGCCGCGGCAGCGACGACCGCGTTGAGCAGGACGTGTCGTTGCAACCCGAGCAGCCCCGAGGAGTCGATGCCGTAGGGGAGCCGCAACGCCAGCGCCACCGCCATCAGGCGCAGCGCCATGGTGACTGTCGCCGCCGAGAGCTCATCGGTGGCGAACCATCGAGTGGCGATCCACGGTGCGCTGGCAATCAACGTCAGGGCCACCGCAGCGGCCACGGACCAGTGCGTGAGCTCCGCCGTGCGTACGACAGTGCGCGATCTCTGCGCGCTCTCCGGCGTGCCGGACAGCCTGGCCAGCTCGCGGTTGACTGCGTGCCCGAGTCCGAAGTCGGCCACGGCCATGATGGCCTGCATCGTGAGCTGAAATCCGATCAGGCCGAAGGCCTCCACCCCGAGCAAGTGGATATAGACGGGCGCCATGGCCACGGTCAGGAGACCGGACCACCCCGTTCCGATCAGATTGGCGATGAGGTTTCGTCTGACGAGTGACACTGGACGTCCGCGGGACATTGTCCACGAATTCGGAAGACGCAGGGCGGCACGGTCGGCACGGCCGACTGCGCTGGTTGGCTTCGCAAGTCGGTGTCAGTGGGTTGGGTTGTCAGTTGTCAGTTCTCGGTTCGGGGTGATCGATCCGTGGCGCGACTGGGTGCAGACAACCGATCACCGACAACTGATAAACCCGACCACTGCACACTCGTTTCCGGGGGGCTGTACTCAGCCTGGCACGTGCGGCAGCTCCGAGGCCAACGTTTTCTACGGCGCAGACTCCTCGCCCGAATGATTGACGACGAACGCGCTGTCATCCCGAGCGTCGAGCGAGGGACCTGGGTGGGCGGGGCGCCAATCCCATGCCTCGCGCGCCACCCGCCCAGGTCCCTCACTCGACGCTTCCAAGAAACTTCCAATGTTTGCAGGGTCAGAATGCAAACTCATCGGAGGCTGCATCGCCCCCCTCATCCGGCCGTTGGCCACCTTCTCCCCCCAAGAACCCCGGGGGAGAAGGCTCTCGAATTACACACCCTCGCGATGAACCAGTTCAACTAATGATGAACCCAGCTCGCGATTCACAAACACCGAGAGCCTTCTCCCCTCCGCAGAGGGGAGAAGGTGCCGAAGGCGGATGAGGGGTCGCCCTCGTGGCAGGTACGCAGCCTTCTGTTTCTTGCTCTCAGGCGCGCCGCGCGCGGCGTGGGCCTGCTCCGGATGACAGGCCACGCTGCGTTTGGTTGGCAGGACGCATCTGCGCGGTAGAAACACGTTGGCATCTGAGCAGCCGCACGCGCTAGCCCGCATTTCTCACAGCCCTTCGTCGCGAGACAGCCGAGAGTGGCCTGGATGCGAGTCGAACGGCGATTTCGCGACGAAGGCATAGTTGAACACTATGTTGAGGAGCGAAATCGTCGTTCGGCGAAGCAGGCAGGCCGCTATCGGCTGTCGTAGCAGAAGGGCTGTGAGAAATGCGGGCTAGACCAACCAACGCTGGCGGAGTGCCGCCCCAGTGGAGCCCTACTGGAGACGGTACCAGCCGCGAAGGCCGCGCCACTTGATGCCGATCAAGGCAAGGGGATCGGTCCTCATGCACTTCAACACGAGCAACCGGGAAGGGCGTTGCTCGTGTACGACGCCAACACGCACTTTCTCGATCCGCATCCGATTCCGCACCGCGGCGTAGAGGTACTCGATGTCGTACATCCCGCCTTCGACGCGTTGCCTGCCCGCCAGCGCGCGCGCCGTATCGCCCTTGAAGGCCTTGAAGCCGCATTGTGTATCGAAGAATCGGAACGAGTGAAATACGAACAGGCGCTGCGCGAAGAACAGGCCGACGGACAGGAGCGCGCGAATTGGCTTTCGCGCGTGCAGATCGAAGTCCCGCTCGGCCATGACGACATCCACTCCTTCGCCGCGAACCTTCTCGATGAATGGAATCAGATGTCCCAGTAACGCTCCAAGGTCCGCATCGAGCACGACGACGACATCGCCCCGCGATGCCAGAATCCCGTCGCGGACCGCGCGGCCTTTCCCGCGGTGGGCCCCCGGCAGAACTGTCGCTCCGGGGACGGTCACCGGGCTTCCGTCATTCAACAGAATGATCTCGTGCGCCTGATTCGCCCGGGAGAGGAGGTCGGACACCGCAGCGGTGAACCCGGCGATCTCCAACTCATCCAGGATGGGAATGACGATCGACGTGAGCGGATGCATCGAGCAGCTTCACGGTATCATCATCAACCGTGCCGCCGAGGTGGATTGTCGTTGGCGTTGTGTGGGTGTGGTTCGCGCTGGCGTTGGGCACACACTACGGGGCACGATCGCCTTATTCGTATGCAGGCGCGGTCGTCGGGAACCACGCGGCGCGGATCGACGGTCTGGTGGTCAACGCGGACGCGCTCACGGTACGGCATGCGACGCAGTTCTTCTACGACGCGGCACCCGTGCCTTACGCGAAAGCGCACAACCTGATCCTGCCCATTCACTCTTTCCTGGTGGCAACGGCGGCATCGTTCCTACGTTCATATTCGCTCGCGAACTATCTGGTGAACCTGCTTTCGCTCTGGGTTCTCGTCTACGCGGCGGTGGCGCTGGCGGAGTCATTTCAATGGTCGTCATGGGGCATTCTCCTGGCTGCCCTAACCGTTGCGGCCATGCCGGCCTTCAGCCACTACGTCGGCCAGCCTATGCACTACATCGTCGGAATCGTCACCAATTCGCTGGTGGTTCTCGCCGCCCTAGCCTGCGAACGGGACGACGTTCGTGACCCGTGGCGGCTCGGGCTGCTGGCAGCCGTCCTCACGCTGAGCTACGACCCAGTCGTGTTTCTCGCAGCCCTCGTGACGTGGATTGTGTTCACGGGGCGCTTCCGGAGGACGCAGGACGTGTTGGTGTTCCTGGCCGCGGCAACGGCTCCCGTCATGGCATGGCGCACGTTCCTGCATGTTCTCACGGACAACACCGCCTCCGTGACGCTTCGGCGCGAGTTCCTGTTTCCTGTGCTGGAGAACTGGTACTTGGTTCTCACCGATCCCGTTGGGCGTCTCCTGAATCCGTTCGTCGCAGGACATCTGGGGATGGGGATGGCCGCTCAGATGACTCTGGCTCTGCTCTACTGGCCTGTGCTCCTGCTGGCGCTGGCCGGACTGTGGTCTCTCAAGCCACTTTTCATGCGCTATGTGCTGCCCGTTGCCTTAGTGGTCTTCTTCGTGCTCGAACAGATCGCCACGGCCGCCTACGATTGGGAGAACAACCCTCGCAGGGCCATCCCGGTCATGGTCGCTTTCTCCATCGCGTATTTCTTCCTCGTGGAGCGCAAGCTGGCCTCGCGCGCGTGGCGTTGCGCTTTCGCCACCGGCCTTGCCCTCACGGTCTTCCTCACGCTTGCCGACACCATGTTGGGCAACCCGGTCGTGGGCTGGATGCAGACCGGCGAGGCCATGAGGGGCGCCGCCAAGGAAGTCGTTGCCGTTGGAGAGTCACGGCTCGATCTCGAGTCCTACCCGAAACTGATGCAGGACCTCACTCCTCGGTGGTGGGACATCGATTCAGCGCACGTGACGCGCCCCGCCCTGCTCCTCTTCAGCAACCTCTTCGTCGCCGCTGTGGTGGTTTCACTTCTCGCTCTTCTCCAGCAGCGGAAGCTGCTGCCACGATGGTCAGCTCAGACGGCTTCGGCGATCTTCGTTACCTCGCTGCTCGTCCGGCTGATCTGAAACGTAGACCAGGTCGTCGTCAAACTGACGGATCAGCTCTTCTGCAACGCCTAAGGCTCGCGCCAGCACGGAGCGTGACGGGAAGAACTGCAGATGGAGATCCATGGTGAAGCGCATGTAGTGCTGGCGGGGAACGACGATGACCAGTTGACGCCGGCAGATCCGGCGCAGTTCCGCCACCGCGACGTCGAAGCGACGCGCATGCTCGAGCGTGTGCATGCACGTGACGACGTCGAAGGCACGGTCCGCAAAAGGCAGGGCCTCATGATCTCCGATGACGTAGCCGGCTCGGCCGGGGTGCGACGACGGTCGCAGGTCGCAGCCGGTGAGCTCGAGCGCGTCGAACCGGCTCTCCGCCTGCAGTTTCCGGAGAAAGTAGCCGCTTCCGCATCCGATGTCGGCAAGCGATCGAGAATCGCGATCGAGGCTCTCGATCACGTATCTCAAGACCTTGGCGTTCGTGTCCGTCTCTCGTCCACTGGCGAACGAATGCAGTCTGCCGTAGACCTCGCGCAACTCAACGGCGGTCATCGCCGGAGCGAGTTCCTTGAAATCCATCCATGTGCGCACGCCCCGGCCCTTGCACCAGACGAAGAAGAGCGGTGCCATGAACCAACGGGCGTCGCGCAGGAAGCGGGGAACCCGTTCGTCGAGAATGCGCCTCAGTCGGTTGGTGATCTGCGTCGGAATCGGCATAGTCACGAGGTCCGCGGACGGGCCGTCGACGGCTCGAAGGCTCTTCCGGGAAGATATCACCCCGGAAGCATCTTCATTCCCCACGCGCCTCCCGTGTGCGCGGGCCTCGTTGCGCAGGGTGGGAGTTGGGCATGCAAGGGCGAGAACGGGCGCAAAAAGCGAAAGGGCCTTCGATTGCTCGAAGGCCCTTTCAGAAAAATAATCCCGGCGGCGTCCTACTTTCCCACGCAGTCACCCACGCAGTATCATTGGCGATGCAGAGCTTAACTGCCGTGTTCGGAATGGGAACGGGTGTGACCTCTGCTCTATGACCACCGGAAACTTGATGTCGGTAGAGATGCTGCTGGTCGTCTGTCGCGAGCGGCGAAGGGCCGCGGGGCAACGAGGAAACCAGCAACTGAAAACGTTGAATACGGGTGAGAGTAGATGCGCGATGAGCGCGGGAGATGCGTGGGTTGGAACATTACAGATAGCATGAAATCAAGGCAATTATGGTCAAGTCAAACGACCGATTAGTACTGGTCAGCTGAGAGCATCACTGCTCGTACACATCCAGCCTATCAACGTGGTCATCTACCACGGGTCTTCAGGGAGAACTCATCTTGAGGTTGGCTTCTCGCTTATATGCTTTCAGCGATTATCCTTTCCCGACTTAGCTACCGAGCGATGCCGCTGGCGCGACAACTCGTACACTAGAGGTCAGTGCTTCCCGGTCCTCTCGTACTAAGGAAACCTCCTCGCAATTCTCCTCCGCCCACAACAGATAGGGACCGAACTGTCTCGCGACGTTCTGAACCCAGCTCACGTACCGCTTTAACCGGCGAACAGCCGGACCCTTGGGACCTGCTCCAGCCCCAGGATGCGATGAGCCGACATCGAGGTGCCAAACCCTGACGTCGATGTGAACTCTTGGTCAGGATCAGCCTGTTATCCCCGGCGTACCTTTTATCCTTTGAGCGATGGCCCTTCCATACAGAACCACCGGATCACTAAGGCCTGCTTTCGCATCTGCTCGACTTGTAGGTCTTGCAGTTAAGCTCCCTTCTGCCTTTGCACTCGACGGCTGATTTCCAAACAGCCTGAGGGAACCTTCGCGAGCCTCCGTTACAATTTGGGAGGCGACCGCCCCAGTCAAACTGCCCGCCTGGCAATGTCCCGGACCCGGATCACGGGCCTCGGTTAGAACTTCGGTACTGTAAGGGTGGTATTTCACCGGCCTCTCCACCGAACCTAGCGGCCCGGCTTCAAAGAGTCCCACCTATCCTACACATACAGCACCAAAGTTCACTGCCAGGGTGCAGTAAAGGTGCACAGGGTCTTTCCGTCTAGTTGCGGGTAGCTGGCATCTTCACCAGCGCTACAGATTCGCTGAGCCCCTCGTGGAGACAGTCCCCAAATCGTTACTCCATTCGTGCAGGTCGGAACTTACCCGACAAGGAATTTCGCTACCTTAGGACCGTTATAGTTACGGCCGCCGTTTACCGGGGCTTCGGTTCGCAGCTTCGCCTTGCGGCTAACCGCTCCCCTTAACCTTCCGGCACCGGGCAGGAGTCAGACCCTATACGTCGTTTTCGACTTAGCAGAGCCCTGTGTTTTTGATAAACAGTCGCTTGGGGCATTTCACTGCGACTAACTGTCGCTTCACTTCGCGAGGAAGCTGACGACAGCTAGCACACCTTCTTCCGAAGTTACGGTGCTAATTTGCCGAGTTCCTTCACGAGGGATCACTCACGCGCCTTGGAATTCTCTTCCCGTCTACCTGTGTCGGTTTACGGTACGGTCGTCCCGTGCCTGAAGCTTAGAGGTTTTTCTTGGCAGCCTGGAATCAGTGACTTCGCCCAAAAAAGGGCTCGTACTCGCTTCTCGGATCTAGCCAGGCGGATTTGCCTACCCAGCCATCCTACAAGCTTCAACCCGCACTTCCGTTCGCGGGCCCACCTATCCTCCTGCGTCACCCCATCGCAGCACGGTCCGGTACAGGAATGTTGACCTGTTTTCCATCGACTACGCCTTTCGGCCTCGCCTTAGGGACCGACTAACCCTGAGCGGACGAACCTTCCTCAGGAAACCTTAGACTTACGGCGAGTGTGATTCTCACACACTTTATCGCTACTTGTGCCGGCAGAGTCTCTTCTGAACGGTCCACCAGTTCTTTCGATCTGACTTCACTCCGGTTCAGAATGCTCTCCTACCACCAACAGAATCCGAAGATCCCGTTGATCCGCAGCTTCGGTATCACGCTTGAGCCCCGTTACATTGTCGGCACGGAGCCACTTGACCAGTGAGCTATTACGCTTTCTTTAAAGGATGGCTGCTTCTAAGCCAACCTCCTGGCTGTCTGTGCGTCTCCACATCCTTTTCCACTTAGCGTGAATTTGGGGACCTTAGCTGGCGGTCTGGGTTGTTCCCCTCTCGACGACGAAGCTTATCCCCCGCCGTCTGACTGCCGCGTATTGCATCAATGGCATTCGAAGTTTGGTTGGATTCAGTAACCCGGTAAGGCCCCTAGTCCATCCAGCGCTCTACCACCATCGTGGTCACCGCGACGCTATCCCTAAAGATATTTCGGAGAGAACGAGCTATAACGGAATTTGATTGGCCTTTCACCCCTAGGCACAGCTCATCCAAGCTGTTTTCAACCAACACTGGTTCGGACCTCCACCTGGTGTTACCCAGGTTTCATCCTGGCCATGCCTAGATCATCCCGCTTCGCGTGTACTCCCAGCGACTATGTTCGCCCTATTCAGACTCGCTTTCGCTACGGCTATGCAAATTGCTTCGCCTTGCCCCTGAGAGTAACTAGCCGGCTCATTATGCAAAAGGCACTCGGTTGCGCATTCCCCATTGCTGAGGCATAGCGCTTCCGATGCTTGTAGATTGACGGTTTCAGGTACTATTTCACTCCCCTAACAGGGGTTCTTTTCACCTTTCCCTCACGGTACTAGTTCACTATCGGTCACAGAGTAGTCTTTAGCCTTGGAGGATGGTCCCCCCAGATTCCCACAGGGTTCCACGTGTCCCGTGGTACTCGGGTACCTGCTCGGAGCCGTTTGTCTTTCGCCTACAGGACTGTCACCTTCTTTGGTGAGCCGTTCCGGACTCTTCGACTAAACAACCGGTTTGTCACTCCATATGAACAGGCCCCACAACCCCGCACGTCCGAAGACATACGGTTTGGGCTCTTCCGCGTTCGCTCGCCGCTACTGACGGAATCTCGTTTGATTTCTCTTCCTCGAGGTACTGAGATGGTTCACTTCCCTCGGTTCGCTCCTTACGGCCTATGTATTCAGCCGCAGGTCACTGGACATGACTCCAGTGGGGTTGCCCCATTCGGAAATCCCCGGATCTAAGCGTGCTTGCCGCTCCCCGAGGCATATCGCTGCTTGCCACGTCCTTCTTCGCCTCTCTGTGCCTAGGCATCCACCGTCAACCCTTAGTAACTTGACCATAAAGTGCCTTGATCTCATGCGATCTGCAGTTCCACACACGAAAAAACATGTGTTTCCATGCATCTCTATCTACTTACCCATATTCAATTGTCAAAGAAGCGTTCGGAGCCGGAGCCCTGAAAGCTGAACAGGAAAGACAACGAGGACGAACGTTTGCCTGGCATTGCTGCCTGGCAGATTCCTTTCGACCTCAGGTGACATCAGTGCCATGCCTTCCGGCACGACTCGCGACCTCGTTTTGATCCGAGGCGGTTGATGCTCCTTAGA
>Ga0307505_10000501_pt1 | contig 42779 bp, 40 predicted proteins | sample 23_S_MG_FD_202183 | JGI IMG/M metagenome (GOLD analysis project Ga0307505, IMG submission 202183) | Soil microbial communities from Populus trichocarpa stands in riparian zone in the Pacific Northwest, United States - 23_S | ecosystem: Environmental > Terrestrial > Soil > Riparian zone > Trees...
GGCCGCGGCCTGCGCCTTGCGCAGCTTGGCGGCGGCGACCATCTGCTTGGCCTTGGTGATCTTCTGGGTCGACTTGACCGAGTTGATCCGACCCTTGAGTTCCTTCAGCGAGGCCACTTACAGGTTCCTTAGGCGAACTGCTTGGCGAAGGCGTCGAGCGCGGCCTTGGTCTTGTCGCGCGTTTCGTCGGTGAACTCGCGGCTGTCGCGGATCGCCGTCAATACATCGGCGTGCTCAGACCGCATGAAGCCGAGCATCTGGCTTTCGTAGTCGGTCACGCGGTTGACCGGCACCGCGTCGAGATAGCCGCCAGTACCGGCAAAGATCGACACGGTCTGCTCCTCGAAGGACATCGGGCTGAACTGCGCCTGCTTGAGCAGCTCGGTCAGCCGCGCGCCGCGGTTGAGTAGCTTCTGCGTCGAGGCGTCGAGGTCCGAGCCGAACTGGGCGAAGGCGGCCATCTCGCGATACTGTGCCAGCTCGAGCTTGATCGAGCCGGAGACCTTCTTCATCGCCTTGGTCTGCGCCGCGCCGCCGACGCGGCTCACCGAAAGCCCGACATTGATCGCCGGACGGATGCCCTGGAAGAACAAGCCGGTCTCGAGGAAGATCTGCCCGTCGGTGATCGAGATCACGTTGGTCGGGATATAGGCCGAAACGTCACCGGCCTGGGTCTCGATGATCGGCAGCGCGGTCAGCGAGCCGGCGCCATTTTCGTCGTTCATTTTCGCCGCGCGCTCGAGCAGGCGGCTGTGGAGATAGAACACGTCGCCAGGGTAAGCTTCGCGGCCCGGCGGGCGGCGCAGCAGCAAGCTCATCTGGCGATAGGCCACGGCCTGCTTGGACAGGTCGTCATAAACGATCACCGCGTGCATGCCGTTGTCGCGGAAGAACTCGCCCATGGTGCAGCCGGTGTAGGGCGCGAGGTATTGCAACGGGGCGGGCTCGGAGGCGGTCGCGGCGACGATGATGGAATATTCCATCGCGCCATTTTCTTCGAGCGTGCGGACCAGCTGGGCCACGGTCGAACGCTTCTGCCCGACGGCGACATAGATGCAGTAGAGCTTCTTGGACTCGTCCTTGCCGGCGTTGATCTGCTTCTGGTTGATGAAGGTGTCGATCGCCACTGCCGATTTGCCGGTCTGGCGGTCACCGATGATCAGCTCGCGCTGGCCGCGGCCGATCGGCACCAGCGCGTCGATCGCCTTTAGCCCGGTCTGAACCGGCTCATGCACCGACTTGCGCGGGATGATGCCGGGCGCTTTCACTTCCACTCGGCGGCGCTCGGCGCCTTCGATCGGGCCCTTGCCGTCGATCGGATTGCCGAGCGCGTCGACCACGCGGCCAAGCAGGCCCTTGCCGACCGGCACGTCGACGATGGTGCCGGAGCGCTTGACGCTATCGCCTTCGCCGATCTCGGCGTCCGAGCCGAAGATCACCACGCCGACGTTATCGGCTTCGAGGTTGAGCGCCATACCGCGCACGCCGTTGGCGAACTCGACCATCTCGCCCGCCTGGACCTTGTCGAGGCCGTGGATGCGGGCGATGCCGTCGCCTACCGAAAGCACCGAGCCGACTTCCGAGACCTGGGCCTCGGTGCCGAAATTGGCGATCTGGTCGCGGATGACCTTGGAGATTTCTGCGGCGCGGATTTGCATTGTCAGCCTTTCATCGCCTGGGCGAGGGAATTGAGCCGCGAGCGGATCGAGCTGTCGATCCGCTGCGAGCCGATGGTGACCACCAGGCCGCCGAGCAGCTCGGGCTCGACGCGGGTCTTGAGCTTGACCGCGCGGCCTTCGCGGGCGCGGAGCTTGTGCTCGAGCGTGGCGAGCTGCTCGTCGGAGAGCGGGTGGGCGCTGGCGACTTGCGCGGTCACTTCGCCGCGCTGGGCAGCGGCGATCGAATGGAACGCGCGGATCGTCGCCGGCAATTCGGCGACGCGGCGGTTCTGCGCCAGCACGCCGAGGAAATTGCGGGTCAGCGCTGACAGTTCGAGGTTCTCGCCGAGGCCGGAAAGCACCCGGCCAAGCGCTTCGCGGCTGACTTGCGGGTTGCGAATGAGCGCGCGCAGCTCGGCCGATTCGCGCAGAGCTTCGGCCAGTGTTTCGAGATCGCCCTCGACCGCGCTGACGCCGCCCGCTTTGGTCCCTGCCTCGCTCGCAAGCTCGAACAGCGCAGAGGCATAACGCCCTGCCAGGCTGGCCTTAATACCGGCGGAAAGCTCCACGCGCGAAGGTCCTCTTGGGTCCGGTGAAACGGAAAATTTCAGTCTGCCGTTAGGAGGCGCGGATGCAGCACCCCGGCAAGGCTGGCGCGCCCGTAGCAAAGGGGTGCGGGCGATGCAACCCGGCCCAAATGAGGCGGTGCTACCGCGCCTCCGAGCAGGTGTAGACCAGCCGCTCGTTGGGGCGCTCGGGCAGTAGCGAAAGGATCGCCGCCTGGCGTGCGCCGAGGTCGCGGGCGGCCTCATGGCCACCACCGCAGGCCGGGGTCTGGAACTCGCCGCGGGCGGTGCGGGCGCGGGCCATCGCTTCGCGGTCGAGCAAGTAGCGCTCCATGCGGTATTCGCGCACCTTGGGGTCGAAGCTATTGACCGAGACGACCGCTTCCTCGCCGGGTACGAACACCCGCGCCCACACGCCCTCCGAAACGCCGTATTGAGTGCGGCCGTTGACGCAGCCGTCCTCGCTCCAGTCGAACGGGATGTCCTCGGCGGCGGCGCCGGTCACCCGACTGCGCTCGGCATCGAGCACACAGACCAGCGAGCCTTGCGGGGCGGCGGCAATAGGCCCGCTGTCCTGCGCCTCCATCTCCTCGCGCAAGGTGTCCTCGAGGCGCTCCGACACCTCCGAGAAGTCCGGCCGGTCGATCCACGCGAAGGCGGCGCCGATCAGCGCCAGGCCGGCGAGGCCGAAGCCGACTTCGGCGTTGTGCTTGAGGCCGGTGTGGCTGGCGTGCACGGCCAGGCCCGCGGCAGCGACGCCGGCGATCAGCAGCACCAGCGCCAGCGCCATGCCGTCCTCGCGGTCGGCCAGAATCGAGAACTCGATGTCGCGGCGTGCCTCGTCGCGGCGGCGGGCGAGCGCGCGCTCCTGCGCGGCGGATTCGGATTGTGCGGCCAGCTGCGCCCGCTCGGCCCGCTCGCGCTCGGCCTCCTCAAGGTCGGCCAGGCTGCGGCACGGCGCGGTGTTGATTTGCGGGGTGACATTGTTGGCGCGCAGGAACGGCAGCAGTTCGCGGGTCGAGACGGCGAAGTAGAACTCGGCGTCCCCGCCCTGGGTCTCGGCACCGAAGCTGTTGACCCCGAGCACCCGCCCGCATTCGTCCAGCAAGGGCCCGCCGCTGCTGCCGCGCGCGATCGGGGCGGTGTGGAGCAGCGAATCGAACTCGCGGGTCGGGCGCCGGCCTGAGAGGTTGCCGCTGCTCTTGACCGGCGGCTGGGCGCGGAAGATGTCGCCGGTGGAGAGGCCCTGCGCGCGGTCGACATTCATCGGGTAGCCGAGCGAAGTGACCGGGCCGGTGTCGGCCGAGGCGTCGCCGGCGATGGTCAGCGGGGCGAGCCGCATCGGCGAGGTAGTGGCGATCAGCGCGAGGTCGTTGCGTGTGGAAACCGCCACGATCCGCGCATAGACCGCGCCTTCGCCATCCGCCGGGACGATGCCGATGGCGAGGTCGTCGTCCTCGATCGCTTCGCGCACGACATGGGCGTTGGTGACGATCCGCTCGGCGCTCACCGCAAAGCCGGTACCGTGCGTGACCGGGATCAGTTCGTCGCCGTCGATCTCGACGATGACGATCCGCACCACGCCGCGCGCCGCTGCGTCGATGTCCGCCGGATCAGCCTGGAGTGCCGTGGGGACGAGCAGCGCGAGCAGCGCCATGGCGAAGAGGCGGACGAATCGGGGCATGGCGGGTGTGTGCGCGCCTTGCCGCCGGACCGCAATGCGCTGGAAATCGGCCATGGCTGTCCCCGTGCGCGTGGGATATGCTGGCCTGGGAGCAGTGGCGAGGGGGGTTGCCGTGTTCGCAAAGCGATTGGTCATGGCCGGGGCCGTTCCCGCAGTCGTGCTGGGGGTCGCCTGGCTCATCCCGGGCGAGCCGGCCCGGGCGCAGTCAACACGCAGCGCCGCCTGCGCCGAAGGCGACCGGACCATGCCCCAGCTGCAACGCGAGCTGGACGAGGCGAGGGAGGCGCAGCGGATCTACTGGGCGCAGCGCAACCCCGGCGAGCTGGCGCGCTATCGGCAGGACTTGCGCGCTGCGATCGCCCAGCGACGAGTGACGCCGGACCTGGAGCGGATCGCCACCGATCTGAGCTTTTACCTCATGCCGGAAGCGCCCGATTTCATCAAGACCGCGGTGCAGCCGGAGATGCTCCAGCTGGCCGACCGGATCGCGCGCACGGCGCCTGCTTCGAGCCAGCCTCTGCCCGAAGACAGGGCCCTGGCGGGTCGGCTCAGGCTGGCGGTGGCCCGCGCCAATCAACGCTGGCAGCGAGCCATGACGAGTTATGTCGATAGTGGCTGTCTTCAGTTGGGTCCGACCTCTAGCGACGCCTCGGGCTCGGGCGCCTTCGTGCAGCCCGGTGAAGCGCGGTTCATCCGGGTGTCGTCGCTGGCGATGGCGCAGTCGTTGAGCACCGAAGCCAGCACCGGGCTGGTCTGTGCCGAGACCCAGCAAGTGCTCACCGCGCTCGAGAACGAGGAAAAGCAGGCGGTGGAAGTGATGCGGATGCGCTGGGCTCTGGACAACAGCGATAACTTGCAGGTCTACGTCGCCCAGCTTCGGGCCGCGCAGCAGGCCGGGAGCCTGGCGCCGAACCTCGAACGCATCGCCGCCGGCCTTGTCTCTCCGATCAGGCCGGGCGCCAGCGCAGAGGTAAAGTTGCTTGCCCAGGCCTACTTGCTGCAAGAGCTCGAGCGCGTCGATCGCGATTTTCAGGCCATCCTCGACGAAACCGCCCCGACCCCGGACTATCTGTACGACGATACCCCGCGCGACGAGCTCGAGCTCAGCCTCGAGCGCACGCGCTATCAGGTCGAGCTTCGCCGCACGCGGATGACCCAGCTCAATTGCAACACGGTGGAATTGCCGCCGGTCGAGCCCTTCCAGAGGCGGGCCGATCCGGTGGCCGCCGGACTACCCGCGCCCGGGCCCAACACCGCCCAGGTCTGCGCCGAGACCAGGGCCGTGCTGGTGCAGCTCGAGCGCGACGAGCACGCGGCCTATCTGCTCCGCTGGGCGATGGACGACAATTATCACGACTCCTTTTACGCCATTACCGAACTGCGCGACGCGGCGCGGAAGGGCGAGGTTACGGCCGACTTTAACGAGATCGCGACAATGTTCGGGATGGACCCGACGAATATGTCGCAGGCGCAGAAGCTCGCCGCCCAGCCGGGCCTTCGTGCCCAGGTGACCGCGCTGGCGGACCGGGTCCGGGCAATGACCGGCAGGCCGAGCGACACGTTCAACAATCCCGATGCCTACGATCCGGCCAGCGCCCTGTTCGACGATCCTGACGAACCGGCGCCTCCCGTCGCACCCGCCGTGCGGGCGCGGGAACGGCAAATCGAGGACGCTTGGTCCCAGGCAAGTTACCAGGCGGAATTGCGTCGCCAGCGGATCAAGGACCTGAGCTGCGATTCGCTGCCGACAGAATCGAATATGTCGACCACCGGCACGCTGCAGCGGGTCACGACCAAGCTGAAGGAGAACAACGGCCCTCCAGATGCAAGGTACACTTATGGCGACAACTGGGCCGAGCTGCTGATCGTCGGCGATCCACCCGACCGCCGACGGATCCGCTGGACCTTCAACGGCGTACCGGGATCGCTCAGCCCGAGGGACCAGTTCACCATCACTGTCACCGGCGAACTCGATTTCAAGCCCGACGGCGCCGAGCAGCGCGGGGCCAACAACTCCGCGGGCGTGTATTATGAGGGGCTGACCGCGATCAGGGCGGATAACGGCTATTTCTATCTCGGGGCGCGCCGCGAGGGGACGTACACCTTCCAGGTCCCGGACAATGCCAGGAAGGTCGTGATCGCGCTCGCCGCGGACAACAACCAGGGCACATTCATCCGCCACTGCTATGGCGATTGCGGGCCCACGCCGGCGCCCTGAAGTTTGAGCGCAAGCGGCGGGACGCGCGGGGGTGAAATCGATGCCATGCCTTGTCTCCAACAGGAGACCCGCCATGTTCAATTCCAGCATGATCCAATCCCTGACCGACGACGAGGCCTGGGCCGCGGTGTTACGGCGCGACCGCACGTTCGACGGGCGGTTCGTCACCGGTGTGCTGACCACGGGCATCTATTGCCGCCCGTCGTGCGCGGCGCGCCATCCCTCCCGCGCCAACGTCCGCTTCTTCGCTAGCGGTGAGGAGGCGAGGGCGGCGGGGTTGCGCGCCTGCCTGCGCTGCCTGCCCGACGACCTCGCCCGTGACGAACAGGCGGTGCTGCGCGCGATCAAGGCGATCAAGGCCGCCGAGGCGCCGCTGCCTCTGGCCCAGCTGGCGGGCGGAGCGGGCTATTCGCCGAGCCACTTCCAGCGCGTGTTCACGCGGCTGACCGGGCTTTCACCCGCCGCCTATGCCCGCGCGCTGCGTGCGGAGCGGGCGCGCGAGGCTTTGGCTGAGGGCGAAAGCGTCACCGGGGCGATCTACGATGCGGGGTTCGAAAGCCCCTCGCGGTTCTACGATTCGATGCAGGGGAGGCTGGGCATGGCGCCGTCGGCATGGGTCAAGGGCGGCGCGGGCACGACGATCCGCTGGGCGGTGGTCGAGAGTTCATTGGGCTCGATGCTGGTCGCGGCGACCGACAAGGGCGTGTGCCGCCTGTCGTTCGGGCGCGGGCGCGAAGAGCTCGAACGGCTTTTCCCCAACGCCGAGCTGGTCGAAGGCGGGGCCGAGTTCGCCGCCCTGCTCCAGCGAGTGGTCGCGGCCATCGACGACCCGGCGAGCGGGCGCGACATCCCGGTCGACGTGCGCGGCACTGCGTTCCAGGAGCGCGTCTGGCGCGAGCTGCGCCGGATTCCGCCGGGCGAGACCCGCTCCTATGCCGAGATCGCAGCCGCTGCCGGCAACCCCAATGCGGTGCGCGCCGCCGGCTCGGCCAACGGCGCCAACCATGTGCCGGTGCTGATCCCGTGCCATTGCGTTGTTCGCTCGGACGGCTCGCTCGGCGGCTATGCCTACGGGCTGGAGATCAAGCGCAAGCTGCTCGAACGGGAGAAACAGGTCTAGATTCCACTCATTTCTCAGGGCGGCCCGCCGAGGTTGAAAGTGATGCCGGCGAGAACGCTATGCGACTGGAAGCTCGATTTGCCGTCGAAACCACCGATGTCCGGTACCGTCAGGCCGCTGGCGCCGAAATAGCGGTACCGCACCGTGCCGTCGACCTTGTCGCTGATCGCCACCCGGACACCGGTAAAAAGCTGCCACGCGAACCCGGTGTCGCCGTCATCGAGGTAGGGGTCGCGATCCTCAAAGGCGCGAATGTCGATGTAGGCGATCCGGGCGATGCCGCCGCCGCCGCCGACGAAGACGCTCAGCCCGTCTTCGTTGCCGAAATCGAGCATCCCGTTGATCATGAAGCTCAGCGCGCTGGTACTTCCCCCGCCAGCGGGGTGCAGTCCGGGGGGAAGTGGGCCGGCCGGAGCCGGGATGGTGATCGCGGTCTCGATGTCATCGACGCTTGCCCGCTTGTAGGCGACCTCGGCTTCAAGCCGGAATGCGCCGAGGTCGTAGCCGACGAACAGCGCGGCGTCGAAGCCGTAGTCGTGATTCAGCTCGACTTGCGCGTTTTCGCTACTGGGGATCGTCGGTGCCAATCCGAAGTCGAAACCGATATCCTCGACGATCATCGCGCCGGCGTCACCGCCGACATACCAGGCGCCGTCCTTGGCGAGCGCAGGCGCGGCGAGCAGCGAAGTGCTCACCGCCAGAAAGGTCACAAGCTTGCGCATTTGGATTCCCCCATCGACGAGACTGCCCGGCGCGCGAGCTGTCCCTTCCCGGCGACCCTCGCGGGTTTTAGTTCGATTTCTGCGGTGTATGCAAACGTGAATAGCTACACAAAACTGTAAGGATCGATGTCGATCGCCACCCGCACGCCTTGCGGGAAGCTCAGCGCGCCGAGCCAGTCGCGGATCACCTGCTGCACTTCGGCGCTGCGGCGGGCGTTCAACAACAGGCGATAGCGATAGCGGCCGCGCAGCATGGCCATCGGCGCGGGCGCAGGCCCGAGTATCATCACGTCGGCCAGCTGCGGGCGGGTGGCGCCGATGCGGTTGGCCGCCTCGCGCGCTTCGGCTTCGGTCTCGCTCGAGACGATCAGCGCCGCCCAGCGCCCGAACGGCGGCGCGCCGGCATCACGGCGGGCTTCGGTCTCGACGGCGTAGAAGGAATCGCGGTCGCCGGCCGCCAGCGCGACGATGACCGGCGCATCGGGGTGGCGGGTCTGGATCAGCACTTCGCCCGGCTTGGCGCCGCGTCCGGCGCGTCCGGCGACCTGGGCAATCTGCTGATAGGTCCTCTCGGCCGCGCGCAAGTCGCCGCCTTCGAGGCCGAGGTCGGCATCGACCACGCCCACGAGAGTGAGCTCGGGGAAATGAAAGCCCTTGGTGACCAACTGGGTGCCGACGATCACGTCGATCAGCCCCGCTTCCGCCTCGGCGATGAACTGCGCGGCCTTGTCCGGCGAATTGAGCGTATCCGAGGTGACGATGGCCAGCCGCGCCTCGGGCATCAGCTCCTCGACTTCGTGGGCGATCCGCTCCACTCCAGGCCCGCAGGCGACCAGGCAATCGGGCTCGCCGCATTCGGGGCAGTTGGCGGGCGGCGTGGTTTCGTGGCCGCAGTGGTGGCAGGCCAGGCGGCGGCTGAGGCGATGCTCGACCAGCCAGGCGCTGCAATGCGGGCACTTGAAGCGGAAGCCGCATGATCGACACAGCGTCAGCGGGGCATAGCCGCGGCGGTTGAGGAACAGCAGCGACTGCTCGCCCCGGGCCAGCCGGTCGCGCAGCGCCTGGACCAACCGCGGGGCGAGCCAGCGGCCGCGCTCGGGCTTCTCCTGCGTCAGGTCGAGGGTGTCGATGGTCGGCAACTCGGTGCCGAAGCGGCTCGGCAGCAGCAGCTTCTCGTAGACCCCGCTCTCAGCCATCTGCAAGCTTTCGAGCGCCGGGGTGGCGCTGGCGAGGACCACCGGGATATGCTCGAACCGCGCCCGCATCACCGCCACGTCGCGGGCGTTGTAGCGGACGCCGTCGTCCTGCTTGAAGCTGGTCTCGTGCGCCTCGTCGACCACGATCAGCCCGAGCTGGGCATAGGGCAGGAACAGCGCCGAGCGCGCGCCGACCACGACCTGTGCATCACCCGAAGCGATTGCCCGCCAGGCGCGTCGCCGTTCGGTCGATTTGAGCGAGGAATGCCACACCACCGGCGCCGCCCCGAAGCGCTCCTCGAAGCGCCGCAGGAAGGCTTCGGTCAGGGCAATTTCCGGAAGCAGGACAAGCGTTTGCCGCGAGTTCCTGAGACTCTGCGCGATGGCCTCGAAATAGGTCTCGGTCTTGCCCGATCCGGTCACGCCGTCGAGCAGGAACGGCGCGAAGGCACCGTCGCGCACTGACGTCACGAGACGATCGGCGGCCTCGGCTTGCGCGGGCGTCAGAATGGGCTGAGCGGAATCGGCTTCGGCGCGCGGATATGGCCTGTCGCAATCGACTTCGACCGGTTCGAACACGCCCTGGTTGACCAGCCCGCGCAGCACGCCCTCGCTCACGCCCGCAATCCCGGCCAGCTCGCGGATCGTCGCCTGCTCGCCTTCGAGCGCTTCGATTGCCGCCAGCCGTTGCGGTGTCATCCGCTCCGGCAACCCGCCGGTCAGCCGGTATTCGATGGTGGTCGAGGGCCCGCGCAGCGCGCCGCCGCTCGCCAGCACCATCCGCGCCACCGAAGCGAGCGAAGCGCAGTAGTAATCGGCGGTCCATTCGAGCAGCCGCCTGAGCTCGGCCCGGAGCGGCGGCACCGGCAGCACCTCGATCAGAGGCCGCAGCCTGGCCTCCGGAACCTCGGTTGCCGGCAGCCGTTCCGCTTCCCAGACAATGCCGACGATCTGGCGAGGGCCGAGCGGGGCGACGACGACCGACCCCGGCACCACCTCCATCCCTTGCGGAACGCGGTAATCGAGCGGGCCGAGCGCGGCGTTGAAGATGACGAGGCGTGCGCGGTTCATGGGTCCCGTTCACATGGAGCCGCGAACAGGGGGCGGCAAGAAGAGAGGTTTCCATCATGCCCCAATTCAGCCTGCCAAACCGCCGCGGCTTTATCATCGGCTCGCTTGTAACCGCCGGCGCGCTTGCCTTGCCCGGCTGCGCCACCACCGGCCGCTACAGCCTGACCGAGGCGATCCGCCGCCTGCTGGTGCTGTCGAGCGAGCGCGCCTTCGTGCGGCTGACCGCGCCGGGCGGGTTCTGGGACCGGCAGGTCGCCCAAGTCGGCCTCAACCGCTTCTTCGGCAATCGCGGCAATGTGCTGACCAGCATCCTCACCTCGTCGCTGTTCAAGAACCGGCTCGAAGGCGTGGTCGCCGATGTTGCCGTCGATGCCTCGTACCGCGCCGCGCCCGTGGTGGCCGATGCCGTGCGCACGGTCGGCTACGCCAACGCAGTGGCGCTGATCCGGGGCGGGCCGACCGCCGCTTCGGCCTTCCTGCGCCAGGAGATGGGCGAGCGGCTGATCATCGCCATGCTGCCCGAGATCGGCCAGGCGCTGCGCGTGGCCGAGGACCCGCTGATGGGCCAGCTCCTTTCCGGCCTCACGGGCGTCGATGTCTCGGGCCTGACGCGCACTTTCGCCCGCGAGGTCGACGACGCGGTGTGGGGCGAGATCGGCCACGAGGAAGCCGCGATCCGCGCCGACCCGGCGGCGACGCGCGACCCGATGCTGATCGGGGTGTTCGGGGCAGGGGCGGTCCTCTAAATCCTCCCCGAGCTTGCTCGGGGAGGGGGACCATCCGCAGGATGGTGGAGGGGCACTGCGCCCCATACCCCTCCGTCACCGGCCTTCGGCCGGCGCCACCTCCCCGAGACAAGCTCGGGGAGGATCTCATTGTTCGACCCCACGCTTTCTTGCTAGCAGCCGCGCACGATGGCCGACGAATCCCCTCTCGACCGCTTCAAGCAGGCGCTGACCGGTGCGGCGCGGGCGATCGCGCGTGAGCCGGAGGCCGAAGTCGCCTGGACCGCCGAGGCGCCGGCAATGCAGGGCAAATCGCTGCGGGTGCCGATGCCGGGCCGTTCGCTCCCCCGTGACCAGGCGCGCGAGGCGCGCGGTTTCGCCGACAGTTTCGCGCTCCGCCTGCGCCACCATGACGAGGCGTTGCACCGGCGGATGATACCGGCCGAGCCCGGCGCGCGCGCCTGCTACGACGCGATCGAGCGGGTCCGCTACGAGGCGCTTGGCGAGAACAACTACACCGGCATGCGCGACAACCTCGCCTCGGCGACCGAGCAGCGCACCGCCGCCGATCCGATCACCCGCGCCGCCAGCGCCGACGAGGTGCCGATCGAGACCGCGCTGGCGCTGCTGCTGCGCGGGCAACTGACCGGCCAGCCGATCCCGGTGGCGGCGAACGGCGGCGTCGAGCTGCTGCGCGAGTTCATCGAAAGCCGCATCGGCGACGACTTCGAGCGGCTGGCGCTGACGCTCGACGACCAGCAGGCATTCCAGTCGCTCGCCATCGACATGCTGCGCCATCTCGAGCTGGTCGCGGCCGAGCCGCTCGACCAGGAGGGCGACGACGGCGGCGACGAGGACGAAGGCGGCAAGGACGACGGCAGCGACGAGGACGAGGACGCCGGCAACGAACTGCGCCAGGAGCAAGTCGCCGGCGAAAGCGGCGAAGGCGAAGGCGACGAGGAAACCGAGGAGGCCGTCGACCGCGAGACCGAGATGGCCGAGGGCGATCCCGGCGACGAAGGCGAGGAAGGCATGCTGCCGATCCGCGCCAACCGCCCGTGGACCGACCTGCCCGAGACCTTCGACTACAAGGTCTTCACCGAGGAATTCGACGAAGTGGTCGAGGCCACCGAGCTGTGCGATTACGAGGAGCTCGACCGCCTCCGCGCCTATCTCGACAGCCAGCTCACTGGCTTGCAGGGGATCGTCACACGCCTCGCCAACCGGCTCCAGCGGCGGTTGATGGCGCAGCAGAACCGCTCATGGGATTTCGACCAGGAAGAAGGCCTGCTCGACGCCGCGCGGCTCGCCCGGGTGATCGTCAGCCCCGGCCATTCGCTCAGCTACAAGGTCGAGCGCGACATCGAGTTCAAGGACACCTGCGTCACGCTCCTGATCGACAACTCGGGTTCGATGCGCGGGCGGCCGATCAGCATCGCCGCGATCAGCGCCGACATCCTCGCGCGCACGCTCGAACGCTGCGGGGTCAAGGTCGAGATTCTCGGCTTCACCACCCGCGCGTGGAAGGGCGGGCAATGCCGCGAGAAATGGCTCGCCGGGGGCAAGAACGCCCAGCCGGGCCGCCTCAACGACTTGCGCCACATCATCTACAAGAAGGCCGACGAGCCGATGCGCCGGGCGCGCAAGAGCCTCGGCCTGATGATGCGCGAGGGGCTGCTCAAGGAGAACATCGACGGCGAGGCGCTGATCTGGGCGCACAACCGCCTGCTCGCCCGCCACGAGGATCGCCGCATCATGATGGTCATCTCCGACGGCGCGCCAGTGGATGACAGCACGCTGAGCGTGAACAGCGCCGGCTATCTCGAAACGCACCTGCGCAAGGTGATCGAGTGGATCGAGAAGCAGTCGCCGGTGCAACTGGTCGCCATCGGCATCGGCCACGACGTGACCCGGTATTACAAGCGGGCCGTGACGATCATGGACGTCGAGCAGCTTGGCGGAACGATCATCGAGCAGCTGGCCGGGTTGTTTGAAACGGATTGATTAGGTCGAACCGCTCAGCAGGACGTATTCGGCGCAAACTTCGAGACATATGTGCGCCCCGTCGGCACAGGGACTTCGCTCCAACAGGCCGGCAACGCGGACACGGCTCCTGCTTTCCCAATGCCGAATTGCTCCGGTGTATACACAGCTTCCCTGGCCCCGGCGGCGTGGCGGACCCTTCAGGTAAAGTCCCGATGCGCTGTATTCCGGCGACCAAACGCCATCCAGGATGACTCGCTTGCCAACATGAGACTCGAGTTCGCTAAACTCATCGATGACCGGCAACATGCGCCAGTCGGCAGAGCGAACCTCAGGAACGCACGCGGACAGAAGCAGCGGAAGCGCGACGAGGATCAGTAGCCCAATGGCTTTGACGTGACTGACCATCGTCCCCCAGTCGCTTGACGGCGCCGAACGCATGCGTTCAGTGGCGCGCATTATGACCGCACCCCTCCGCCTGTTCAACTCGCTCACCCGCGAGCTGGAGACCTTCTCGCCGATCCATCCGGGCGAGGCGCGGGTCTATAGCTGTGGCCCGACGGTCTACAATTACCCGCACATCGGCAACATGCGCGCCTATGTGTTCGCCGACGTGCTCGGGCGGACGCTGAGCTGGAAGGGCTACGCGCTCACCCACGTCATCAACATCACCGACGTCGGCCACCTGACCGACGACGCCGATGCGGGCGAGGACAAGCTGGAGAAGGCGGCGGCCGAGCGCGCGCAGTCGATCTGGGACATCGCGAAGCACTACACCGAGGCCTACTGGGCCGATGTCAACGCGCTCAATATCCGCCAGCCGGCGCATTGGTCGGTGGCGACCGACTACATCGAACCTATGATCGAATTCGCGAAGTCGATCGCGGTCGAGCACTGCTACGAGCTCGAAGGCGGGCTCTACTTCGACGTCTCGACCGTGGCTGACTACGGCCGGCTGGCGCGCGCCGTCACCGACGAAGGCGAAGGCCGTATCGAGGCGGTCGAAGGCAAGCGCAACGCCGCCGACTTCGCCATCTGGCGCACCACTCCGCCGGGCGAGACTCGCCAAATGGAATGGGATTCACCGTGGGGCCGCGGCGCGCCGGGCTGGCATCTCGAATGCTCGGTGATGAGCGGCAAGCTGCTCGGCTTTCCGTTCGACATCCATACCGGCGGCATCGACCACCGCGAAATCCACCACCCCAACGAAATCGCCCAGAACCAGGCGTTCTGCCACTCCGACGCGAGCGGCGCGCAAGTGTGGATGCACAACAACTTCCTCGTCGAGCGCAGCGGCAAGATGAGCAAGTCAGCGGGCGAATTCCTTCGCCTCCAGCTGCTGATCGACAAGGGCTACCACCCGCTCGCCTACCGCCTGATGTGCCTGCAGGCGCATTACCGCAGCGAGCTGGAGTTCAGCTGGGAAGGCCTCGGCGCGGCGCTGACGCGGTTGAAGCGGATGGTGATGGCGGTCGGTCAGATCAAAGAGAATGCAGCATCTCTACCGGCCAATCCGACTCCAGGCTGGGAGGAAGGATGGCTTCGTGAGATCGATGACGGGATATCTGATGATTTGAGCACGGTAATAGTGCTCCTCCATTTGGAAGAGCTCATTGGATACAAAACACTCAATCCAAGAGAAGTGCTCAAGATGGTTGAGAGTATCGATTCGATCCTCGGTCTCAACCTGCTGAGCCTCACCCGCGCCGATCTGCGTTTGCGCCCAAAGGATGCGGCGATCGCCGAAGCCGAAATCGAAGCCGCGCTCGCCCGCCGCAAGGCCGCACGCGCCGACAAGGACTTCGCCACCTCCGACGCGATCCGCGATGAGCTGGCCGCCAAAGGCGTCGAGGTGATGGACGGCGATCCGCTCGGCTGGGAGTGGAAGCTGGGAGATTGACGATGCTGCTTGCCACAATCCTGGCGGTGCTCGCCGCCACCACCGCACCATCGGACGCGGACCGGGCAGCGATCGAGGAGAAGGTCGTCGAGATTTTCCAGCCCTATGGCGGCTCCGAAGAATCAACTGCCTCGTGGGACTATCCGATCTATTCGGCCGAGGTCACTGCCCTGATCGCCAGATGGCGCGCCGTCACGCCGGAAGGTGGGATGGACGGGCTGAACGACGGCGACTGGCTGTGCCAGTGCCTGGACTGGGAACCGCACGCATTTGCGGTGACGATGACCTCGATCGGCATGGTGAGCGACGACGTTGCCGAGGTCGAGCTGACCGTCGATCTGGGGTTCGGCGGCCCGGAAGACACGCGCGCGGAAACGCTGACTTTCAAGCGCGAGGACGGCGTCTGGAAGATCGACGAGATGGTCTCGCTCGAATTCCCCGATGGCCTCAAGCAGGCGCTGCGCGAAACAATCGCCGTCGACGAGGAGCGGTTCGGCAACCGTTCGAGTTAGCCGAGGCCTAGGGCCTCGGCATGATCTTGAGGCTGTAGGGAATATACAGCAGCACTTCGGATAGGCCCGAGCGCGCCCATTGCACCGGCTTGTTCAGCCCCTGGATTTCGACCGCATAGCCTTCCCCCAGCTTGGCCGATTGCAGGTTGGCGTCCTGGGCGATCGCGGTGATGATCTGGTCGCGGAAGCTGTCCGGACCGACCACCGAGAGCGTCGCATCGCCCCATTCGTCCATCTGCGCGCGGCCGTTCTCGGGAACCGCCTCGATGAAGGCGGCGATGCGCTGTTGCGCTTGTTGAGCGCTTTGGCTCTCGCTTAGCTTGGCCTTGACCAGGAAAGTCACTCGCTGGCTATCCGGCCGGGTGTCCGCTTCGAGGGTCAATTCGTCGAGGTTTTCCGCGGTCAGCCCCGTGAGGATGAATTCACCGAACGCCAGCTCGACACCGTGGCGCTCGGCCAGCCGCACGGCCTGGTTGAGCATCGTGCGGATTTCCTGGTCGCGCTGCTCCTCGTCGCGAGTGTCGCCGCGGATCGCCACTTGCTGGACGAGGAAGTCCGCCAGCCGCCGCACGCCTACCGCCGGGCGCTCGCCATCGTAATTGTCGAACTCGTTCTGCTCGAGGTTCATCCGGCTTCCGGTGACGACCACCTCCTCCATGTTGAGGTCTTGCGCCGCCACGGGTGTTGCCAGCAGCGCGATCACCGCAGCCGCGATCAAATACCTTTTCATTGCTCCCTCCTGCCCTCTAGGCTGGGAGAGTCATGCAGCAGGGGGCCGTGTCAATTGACCATCGCAGTGCTGCCGGACCGGGCGAGGCCATGGCTCGAAGGACGCTTGCCGGACTGGCTGGAGCCGCGCTGGTGGGATTCGCCCGAGGCGCTGGTGGCGCTCGCCCCCGCCGCCGAAATCGGCTGGTTCGACTTGCATGAAAAGCCACCTGCGCTGGCGGCGATCGAAAGCGCGAGCTCGCTGCGCTGGCTCAATTCTTCTTACGCCGGGGTCGACTGGATGCCGCTGGCCGACCTGGCGAAACGCGGAGTTACGCTGACCTGTGGCACCGGCCTCACCACCGGCCAGGTCGCCGAGTTTGCGCTGCTGACGATGCTGGCGGTGGCCAAGGACTATCCGGCGGTGGTGCGCGCGCAGGACGGGCACGAGTGGCTCGATTCGGCGCCGGGAACGCGCGACCTGTTCGGCAGCCAGGCGCTGATCCTCGGCCATGGAGCAATCGGCCAGGCGATCGAGCGCGCGCTCAAGGCGTTGGGGATCGAAGTCACGGCGGTCAGCAGCCGCCGCCCGCAGAACTGGCGCAGCAGGATAAGCGAGTTCGACTGGGTGGTGCTGGCGGTGCCGGGCACTCCGGAAACCCGCGGCATGATCGGCGCGGCGGAGCTGGCGGCGATGAAGCCGGAGGCGGTGCTGGTCAACTTCGCCCGCGCCGACTGCGTCGACCAGCAGGCGCTGATCGAGGCCCTGGCGACCCGGCGCATCGCCGCCGCCATTCTCGACCTGACCGACCCCGAGCCGCTGTTGCCCGACCACCCGCTGTGGTCGCTCGACAACGCCCACATCACCATGCACCTGTCGGGAATTCCGACACCAGCCAGCCAGGCGCGCGCGGCCGAACGGTTCCTGCGCAACGGCGAACGGTTCCGCGCCGGCCAGCCGCTCGAGGCGCAAGTCGATTTGTCGCGCGGGTATTGAAGCGAGACTCCGCCACCGGCGTTTGATACGCATCGCATCTGGGCGATGCTTTGGGGGAGAGCGACTGATGGCGGACGGCGGCGAGCAAAAAGCGTCAGACCTTTTCATCGAGTGCCTCGAGGCCGAAGGCTGCGAGTACATCTTCGGTGTGCCGGGCGAGGAGAACCTCGATTTCCTCGACTCGCTGTCGCGCTCCAGCAAGATCAAGCTGATCCTGACCCGGCACGAACAGGGCGCCGGCTTCATGGCCGCGACCTATGGCCGCCATACCGGCAATACCGGGGTGTGCCTGGCCACGCTCGGCCCGGGCGCGACCAACTTCGTCACCGCGGCGGCCTATGCGCAGCTCGGCGGCATGCCGATCCTGATGATCACCGGGCAGAAGCCGATCAAGAAATCGAAGCAGGGCCGGTTCCAGATCCTCGACGTGGTGGCGATGATGGGGCCGATCACCAAGTACGCCCACCAGCTCGCCGCCTCCGACAACATCCCCAGCCGGGTGCGCGAAGCCTATCGGCTGGCGGAAGAAGAGAAGCCCGGCGCGACGCATCTCGAACTGCCCGAGGATATCGCCGACGAGCATACCAGCTCACGCCCGCTGGCACGCTCGGTGGCGCGGCGCCCTTCGGCCGAGCCCAAGGCGGTGCGCCAGGCGGTCGAGGTCATCGAAAAGGCCAAGTCCCCGGTGCTGGTGATCGGCGCCGGCGCCAACCGCAAGATGACGGGGCGGATGCTGCGCCAGTTCATCGAGAAGACCGGCATCCCGTTCCTGACCACGCAGATGGGCAAGGGCGTGATCGACGAACGCCACCCGCTGTTCCTCGGCTGCGCCGCGCTTTCGGCCGGCGATTTCGTCCACCGCGCGGTCGAGGATGCCGACGTGATCATCAACGTCGGCCACGACGTGATCGAAAAGCCGCCTTTCTTCATGCGCAACGACCGCGAAGGCCCGCGCGGCGATGACAGCCCGCCGACGGTGATCCACGTCTCGACCCGCAGCGCCGAGGTCGACCCGGTCTATTTCCCGCAGATCGAGGTGATCGGCGACATCGCCAACGCCGTCTGGCAGATCAAGGAAGACATCGTCCCCTCGGGCAAGTGGAACTTCGGGCACATGCTCGAATACCGCAAGGCCGAGGTCGAACACACCAAGGGACTGGCCGCCGACGCGCGCTTCCCGATCTTCCCGCCGCACCTGGTCCAGCAAGTCCGCGAGTGCATGCCCGAGGACGGCATCATCTGCCTCGACAACGGGGTCTACAAGATCTGGTTCGCGCGCGGCTATGACGCCTACCTGCCCAACACCGTGCTGCTCGACAACGCGCTGGCGACGATGGGCGCCGGGCTGCCGAGCGCGATGATGAGCGCGCTGCTCTATCCGACACGCAAGGTCATGGCGATCTGCGGCGACGGCGGCTTCATGATGAACAGCCAGGAGATGGAGACCGCGGTCCGCCTCGGGCTCAACCTCACGGTGCTGATCCTGCGCGACGATTCCTACGGGATGATCCGCTGGAAACAGGCCAACATGGGCTTCAAGGACTGGGGCCTGACTTACGGCAACCCAGACTTCGTCGCCTATGCCGAAAGCTACGGCGCCAGCGGGCATCGGGCGGAAAGCAGCGAGCACTTGCGCCAGCTGCTGGCGATGTGCCGCGACGCGCCGGGCGTCCACCTGATCGATTGCCCAGTCGACTATTCCGAGAACGACCAGATCCTCAACAAGGACATCAAGGAGCTGAGCAAGGCGCTGTGAAGCTCAAGGACACTTACCCGCTCTACCTGAACAACAAGGCGGTCCAGCCGAACGCCGACCTTGAGGTGACTGACAAGTTCACCGGCGAAGTGGCGTTCCGCACCGCGCTGGCCATGCCCGACGTGATCGACGAGGCGATTGCCGGCGCCGTTCGCGCGGCCGAGCCGATGGCGCGGCTGGCGAGCTATCACCGGCGCGACGTGCTCGACCATTGCGTGGCCCGCTTCCGCGAGCGGTTCGACGAACTGGCCTTTGCGCTTTGCGTCGAGGCGGGCAAGCCGATCCGCGATTCCGAAGGCGAAGTATCCCGGCTGATCGACACCTTCCGCATCGCCGCCGAGGAAGCGACGCGCAATTACGGCGAGGTCCAGCCGCTCGACATCTCGGCACGGACCGAAAAGTTCATGGGGATGTGGAAGCGCGTGCCGATCGGGCCGTGCAGCTTCATCAGCCCGTTCAACTTCCCGCTCAATCTCGCCGCGCACAAGATCGCGCCGGCCATCGCCATCGGCTGCCCGTTCGTGATGAAGCCGGCCAGCCTGACCCCGCTCGGCGCGCTGATCATCGGCGAAGTGCTGGCTGAGTGTGACGTGCTACCCGAAGGTGCGTTCTCGATCCTGCCCGCCAGCCGGGCGGGGGCCGACCTGTTCACCACCGACGAGCGGCTCAAGCTCTTGAGCTTCACCGGCTCGCCGGGCGTCGGTTGGGATCTGAAGGCCAAGGCCGGCAAGAAGAAGGTCGTGCTCGAGCTGGGCGGTAACGCCGCGGTGGTGGTCGACCACGACGCCGACCTCGACCACGCGCTCGAACGGATCGTGTTCGGCGCGTTCTACCAGTCGGGCCAGAGCTGCATCGGGGTACAGCGGATCCTGATCCACGAGGCGATCTACGACCGCTTCAGGGACATGCTGGTGGCCAAGACCAAGACGCTGGTGGCGGGCAATCCGCACGACCGCGAGACCTTCATCGGCCCGATGATTTCGGAGAAGGAGGCGACCCGCCTCAAGGGCTGGATCGACGAGGCGGTGGCGGCCGGGGCGACGCTGCTGTGCGGCGGCCAGCGCGATGGCGCGATGCTCGAAGCGACGTTGCTCGAGAACGTCCCCAAGGTCTGCGCCGCCAACCGCGAGGAGGCGTTCGGCCCGCTGGCCAACCTGATGAAGTTCTCCGACTGGAGCGAAGCGCTCCATCAGGTCAACGACGGCAAGTTCGGCCTCCAGACCGGCCTGTTCACCCGCGATCTGCACAAGGTGCTCGAAGCCTGGGACGGGCTCGAGGTCGGCGGCCTGGTGGTCAACGACGTCTCGTCGATGCGGGTCGACAACATGCCCTATGGCGGCGTGAAGGACTCCGGCCTCGGCCGCGAAGGCGTGCGCTTCGCGATGGAGGACATGAGCGAAATCCGGAACCTGATGATCCGGAGAGTCTAGGTGGCGCCATCGCTGGCGAAATGCGAAGCGCGCGACGCGGCCGACCCGCTGGCGCCGTTCCGCGACCGCTTCGCGCTGCCGGACGGCGTCATCTATCTCGATGGCAATTCGCTCGGCGCGCTGCCGCGCGACACGGCCGCCCGAGTGGCCCGGGTGATCGACGCCGAGTGGGGCGACGGGCTGGTGCGCAGCTGGAACGAGGCGGACTGGATCGATGCGCCGCAACGGGTCGGAGCCAAGATCGCGCGGCTGCTCGGCGCGGCCGGGGACGAAGTGCTGGTCGCGGATTCGACCTCGGTCAATATCTACAAGCTGCTGTGCGCGGCGTTGTCGGCCGCCGGTGGCCGGCACACGATCCTGACCGAGCCGGGCAACTTCCCGACCGATCTCCACATCGCCCAGGGCATCGCCGCCCAGCAGGCCGACGTGACGCTGCGGACGGTGCCGCGCGACGAAATCGTCGCGGCTGCCGATGCCGGCACGGTCGTGCTGCTCACTCACGTCCACTACAAGACCGGCGCGCGGTTCGACATGGCGGCGATCAACCGCGAAGTGGCCGGGCGCGGCGGCGTGGTCGTCTGGGATTTGAGCCACAGCGTCGGCGCAATCGAGCTGGACCTCGCTGCGGCGGGCGCCCAGCTCGCTGTTGGCTCCGGCTACAAGTACCTAAACGGCGGCCCCGGCGCGCCTGCGTTCGTATTCGTCGCGCGCGAGCTGCAAGCGGGGCTTGCCTCGCCGATCACCGGCTGGTTCGGCCATGCCGACCCGTTCGCGTTCGCCGACGATTACGTTCCGGGTCCCGGCCTGGCGCCGTTCATGTCGGGCACCCCGCCGATCCTCGGGCTCGCTGCGCTTGAATGCGGTGTCGACTTGATGCTCGAAGCCGACATCGCGCAGCTGGCGGCCAAGGGTCAGGCGCTATGCGATCTGTTCATCGAGCGCGTCGAAACGCGTTGTCCCGGTCTCGAGCTGGTCACGCCGCGCGATCCGGCCGTGCGCGGCAGCCATGTCTCGTTTCGGCATCAGCATGGTTACGCGGTGATGCAGGCGCTGATCGAGCGTGGCGTGATCGGCGACTTCCGCACGCCCGATGTGATCCGCTTCGGCATGACGCCGCTCTACATCGGCTATGCCGATGCTTGGCGCGCGGTCGAGATTCTGGCCGAGGTGCTGGAAACCCGCGCCTGGGCCGACCCGCGATACGCCGTCCGGGCACGGGTTACCTGATGATCAGGCGGCTGTAGCCGCCGGCCGGCGTTGGCCAACTTGCCCGCGTGGATCGCGTAGTCGTGCGCGGCGGTCCTGGTTCGTTATCCTTCACCGCACGCAGCTGCAGAGACGGCGTCGATCGCTTGAAGACGCCCGACTCGTCTAACGCCTGCGAACGGCTATAGTGCGCTGACGGCTCGGCTCGAGAAGGGGAAGCAATGCAGCCTGTTTCGTCATTTCTCGTCGCGGCCGTGCTGGTTGTGCAAACCGTGGGAACGGCACGCGCGCAGGAAAGCATAAATCTTCCGCAAATTGACGTTGACGGGCAGCTGCGCCAACAGCAGCAGCAGCAGCAGCAGCAACAACTCCAGGCTTGGCAGGCGCAGCAGCAGGCGGCCCAGCAGCAACCGTCCAATCGCCCGGGGTCGATCGGTTCGCAGCAGCGGCCGGCATCGGCGCCGCAGGCGGTGACGCTACTCGCGGTTCCGGTGACGATCAACGGCAGGACCTTCCAGGTGTCCGCGGCGGCGCAGGAAAGACTCGACGCCTGGCTCCGCGAGAACATGCCGCCGGCGCGCGCGGGTGTGTGGGTGTCTCGTCGCTGCGATCATCAGCCTGTGGGGGTTCGTGACGCTCGACGGCGAGGATTATTCGCGCGCCTGGGATGTGGCGGAGGGGATCGACGACATCCGCCAGACCAACGTCGATGAGGTCGTGATGCGCCTTTCGGCGCCGGACATCTGGAACCGGGCCGTGCGGGGGCAGATGAACAACATGCTGATATACGAAATAAACGATGCGCGGTTGCGCAACTCGACCCAGGAAATGCAGATGTGGCAACAGCTACGCGAGGTGATCAGAGATCCGCAGCGCTATCAAAACGGCGGCATCCGGATCGAGCCATCGGAAAACGGGCTATCCAAGCTGCAGGTTCGCGAGCCCGCGGGCCAGCGCTTCCGAGGGTCTCCAGGATGGGTGCTGAATGCAGCCGACAAACAGCAATTCGCCGAGCTAACCTCGATATTATGGCAGTTCCCCGCGTCGCGCGACCATATCGCCTCGGCCGATTATCTCGTGACGGTCGGTATGGCCGACGGCTCGGGCCTTCGGGTGAACGAGCGTGACCGTGTTCTGGTGAACGAAGCGGTGCTGGCGCTACCCTCGGAGGTCAGGGCCTGGGTCCACCGGGCGGCGCGGGGTAATGCGGAAATCAATTCGCTCACCCATTCCTTCTGGTACGAGATCTCGCAATTCTGCTGCAGCCGCATCTGGCGCGGCGACGGGACGGACGGCAACCCGCGACCGCGCGACCGGCTCGGTTTTCTCGATGACGATCCCCGCCAAAGCGATCTGATCACCGGCTCCTATCCTTATTATGTTGGCTATGCAGGCGTTTTTCCGGCGTATGGGCCCGACGGCCCCGCCGAACAGCCACCGGGGACGAGTTTGGTAGAGGGCCCCCAATGAAGCGCGCGTAAAGGCGGCGCGTTTGGCGCACGTTGCGGGCGCCGCCGTCTCGTCATTATGGGGCAGTGCCCAAGTCCGGCGGTCGGACTCGCCGCGGGCGGCTCTAAGTTCACGAAGTTCGCGCCACGTGCCCCCTTGTCTAGCCCTCCTCCAGCAGCAACAGCTCGCAGCTGACCTGCATCCGCGGCGGCTCGAGGCGGTGGTCGACCGCGGTCACCGCGGCGTCCGCCACCAGCTGCCCGGGAATGGCGAATTCGTGCTCGGGCAGGAAGGCGATGAACTGCTCGCCCGCCGCGACCGCGTCGGCCCCTTCGAACACCATCTCGAGCCGGTGGCGGGCGCCGGCGAAAGTGATGCTGGCCCAGCTCTTCTCGTCGTGGCTGAGGATCGTCGCCTGGCCCTGGGCTAGTGCCAGCAGCGCCTCGCGCAGCCGGTTGCGCGGTTCGCGCCTGGCGTGGGCGGCGCTGGCGCCCAAGGACAGATCAGGGGGCGAAAGGTCAGTACGCATGCGCTTCCTCCCGATATTCGTTCATGAAATGTTCCACTTGTGTTTCGGTCCGGGAACGGGGGCTGCGGCCCATGCGCAAATCGAGCACGAAGCGCGGATCGCGCGCGGCCAGGCGCCCGAACTTGGTGGCCGGCATGCCGGTCCGGTGGAGGAAGAGTTCGATCTTGCGGATAAGCATTTGCGGCGCGCTCCTCTCGGGCTCCTCGGGCGGCTTCGAGTCGCTTTCGGACAGCGATCGGTCGCGCTTGAAACCCTACTTGTCTAGGACAATTCTTTAGTTTAGGAAGATAGTCTGAGAAATTTTAGGAAAACGGCCATGGACCCGCGCGAGAAACTGTCCGGCCTGGCGCGCGAGCGGGGCCACAGCTTGTCCGCGCTGTCGCGCATGCTTGGCCGTAATACGAGCTATCTGCAGCAGTACATCACCAAGGGCAGCCCGCGAAAACTCGAGGAGATCGACCGCCGCCGTCTGGCGCAGTTTTTCGGCGTCGGCGAGGCCGAGCTCGGCGGGCCGGAGGAAAAATCCTACGATGCGCGAGGCGAGTGGGTCGAGGTTCCGCGCCTGCCGCTCGAAGCCTCGGCCGGTCCCGGGGCAGTCGGGGCGGCTGAAATCCCGTTCGACGCGTTCCGCTTCTCGCGCCGCTGGCTGCGCGAACAGGGCCTCGAACCGGCGCAGCTGTCGTCGATCCGGGTGCTCGGCGATTCGATGGACCCCGTGCTGCGCGACGGCGACGAGATCCTCGTCGACCGCACCCCGCGCGCGTTCCGTGAAGGCGTCCACGTCGTCCGCCTCGGCGAGGCGCTCCACGTCAAGCTGCTCCAGGCCGTCCCGCCCGACCGCCTGCGCCTGATCAGCAACAACGCCACCTACGAACCGGTCGAGGTGGCGATGGCCGATGTCGATGTCGTCGGCCGCGTGGTGTGGAAGGGCGGGCGGTTGTGATAGGATGTCGGCGCGATGATGTGCCGACTTTGCACTTGGTTATGCGACCGCTTCTGTGCGCCGGGCGTGAACAGCAGCGAATTGTGGCGCGCGATCCACGATTGGGAGGAGGATTTCGCGTCCGACTGGGAACCGGCGGAGGACGGCCTTCGCGAACGCTGGAAAGAGGCGGAAGGCCTGAAGGCCGAGAATCCCGCGGCCGCGCTCGCCATTTATCGTGAGCTGGCCGAGGGTGGATCGGCCTATTCCCTGTTGATGGCTGGCTGTCTCTATGAACGGGGTCGTGGCACTGAAAAGGAAGTCGCGATTGCGGAAGAATTCTATCGCCGGGCTCTCTGTGCTGGTTCCTGGAAGGCGACCCTCAGATACGCAGATCTGCTGTTCAAGCGCGGCGCACGCGAGGATGGGTCGAGTACGCTGGGGGACGGCGTGACCAAAGGCTTCATTCCGTCGTTCTTCTGGCTGGCGTGGTACCACTACAAGCATTCACCGAGCCGAAAGACAGCGCGTGAGGTGCGGTTCCTGCTCGAGCACGCTGCGGAGGCAGGTCATCCGGGTGCGAGAACGATGCTGGCGCGCCTAACCTCGCTCGGTAAATTCGGCCTGCGCGAGATTCCCCGCGGCATTCGCATGGTTGGGGCGCTCGTGCAGTCCCTGATCGAGAGTGAGAGCGGCGACGCTACCGCGGTCAAGCCCGCTCCCGCTGTCCGCGTGGTGTGGAAGGGCGGGCGGTTGTAGCATCGCGGCCGACTCGGGGGAGGATGGCCATGGCAATTCGGTGGATCATCGCGGCGGTGCTGCTGTGCGCGCCGGTGGCTGCATTCGCGCAGTCGACGCTGGAGCAGCGGGTGCAGCGGATGGAGGACGAATCCGACATCCGCCGCATGCTGATCGAGTACGGCGCGTTTCTCGATGCCAAGGACTACGCCGCCTATGCCGCGCTGTTCGCCCCGGACGGCGTGTGGCAGGGCGGCTTCGGCACGTTCACCGGCCCGGCGGCGATCGAGGCGATGCTACTGGCCAATCTCGGTGCGGCGGAGCCCGGCTACGTCAACCGGTCGAACTTCCACATGCTGACCAACCCGCTGATCGCGATCGACGGCGACCGGGCGCAGGTGACTTCGAAATACCTGTTCTGGACCGCCTCGCCCGACAACCGGCCGACGCCGCTGCTGGCCGGGCGCTATGTCGACGAGTTCGTGCGGGTCAACGGCGAGTGGAAGATCGCCCGCCGCACCACCTGGGGAGAGATTCCCTATCGCGATCCCAACGCACCGCCGGCGGCAGGTGGCCCGCCGGTCGCCGCGCCGACCGAATCCGCCCGCCTGCGCCGGGTTGAAGACCAGCTCGCCATCCAGCGCGTGCTGGTCGAGTATTCGGCGCGGCTCGATGCGAGGGACTACGCGGGCTACGCCGCGCTGTTCGCCCGTGAAGGCACCTGGCAGACCGGCACCACGGTCCGTAGGGGTCCGGCGGAAATCCAGGCCATGCTGTCAGGCCTGTTCGGCACGCCGCCGGCCGGTTTCGTCAACCGCGAGGACTATCACCTCGTTTCCAACCCGCAGGTCGACGTCGACGGCGATCGGGCTAAGGCGCGCTCGCGCCACTTGCTGGTGATGCGCGGCCCGAACGGCGAGCCGCAACCGATGCTGGCCGGGCTCTACGAAGACGAATTCATCCGCGAGGACGGCCAGTGGAAAATCCTCCACCGCGTCGATTTCCCGATCATGCCGACCGCCGAGGAATGGGTGCGGGTGATGGCCGCTCGGCGGGCGCAATGAAGCCATCGCCCGGCCATCGCCGCTAGTCTGCGCGGCTCGAAAGTGGAGTCCTCGCGCGCTTGGTGCTATCGTGGACTTTTCGACGGACCTTACGGGCATGTTGCAACACTGGTTACTACGCGAACCCTCGCTCTCCTTCGGCTTGCCGGTGTACCTGTTCGCGGCAATCCTCGTCCCGCTCCATCTCGGGTGGATCGGCACATCGCTGCTCGGGTTCGCCGGCTACCTCGCCGCCGCGGCCATCATCTTCTCGATAGCGGACGCCGTGACCAGTCCCGACCTCTATCCGAAGGGGCGGTCGCTCGCGGCGCAATCCGTTCTCAGTCTGTTGGCGCTTGCCCTGCCGGCCTTGCTGGCTTTCGGTGCGGGCTCGCTCGCCGGTCCGGTCGATGAGGAATGGGACGAGGAGGCCTGTGCGAGCCAGGGTTCCGCCGAGTCCGATACCGCCGATGCCGAGGCGGACGATACATTCGACCTGACGCCGGATTGTACCAACCGGTTATAGGACGGATGGAGGATCGGCATCGCGTCCGGTTGCAAACCGGCCGCCTCGCGTCCACCTAGCCGCCCATGCCCGAAAGCCCGCTGCGCGCCGCGATCATTCCCGTCACGCCTTATGTGCAGAACTGCTCGCTGGTGTGGTGCGCGAAGACCATGCGTGGGGCACTGGTCGATCCGGGCGGCGATCTCGACAAGCTCAAGGCGGCGGTCAACACGGCCGGGGTTACGCTCGAGAAAATCCTGCTCACCCACGGCCATGCCGACCATTGCGGGCAGGCGGGGATGCTGGCCAAGGAGCTCGGCCTGCCGATCGAAGGCCCGCACGAGGCCGACCGGTTCTGGATATCCCGGCTCGAGGACGACGGCCCGCGCTTCGGCATCCACACCCAGATATTCGAGCCCGACCGCTGGCTGGAGGACGGCGACACCGTCGGCTTCGGCGAGGCCGAAATGGAAGTGCTCCATTGCCCCGGCCACACCCCCGGCCACGTCGTATTCTTCCACAGGGAGACCGCTTTCGCCTTCGTCGGCGACGTGCTGTTCGCCGGTTCGATCGGGCGGACGGACTTCCCGATGGGCAACCACCAGGACCTGCTCGACGCGATCACCGGCAAGCTCTGGCCACTGGGCGACGAGGTCACCTTCGTCCCCGGCCACGGCCAGCCGAGCACCTTTGGGCAAGAGCGCCGGTCCAACCCCTTCGTCGGCGATGCGGCGATAGCCGCTGGGCGTTAGAGCTCTTGCAGCGCACTTTGAGGAGTTCGAATGGAAGTGCCTGCTGACGAGACGGCCGAGGCGAATTCGCCGGGCTTTGGTGTGGCTGCGATTGCGCTGGCGGGCACATCAGTCCCGATCGCGGCGGCGCTGACGGTCCTGATGGGGTTTGCCCCGCTCTACCCCTTCATCTTCGTGGTGACTTTGGCGATCGTCCTGGCAATCGGCCTGCCGGTATTTCGATGGGTCCGGCGGCGTCCCACCTGGGGCTGGACTTTGGCTGGCGGCTTTCTGACCGGCGCGATTGTACCCGCGCTCGTCCTGATGCTGCTGCCCACGGCGGACACCGCCTCGTCGGGTGGCGTTCAGACCGTCGTCGATGGAGCCTACACCTGGGCAGGCTGGCTCCAGAATTTGATGGCGATCGGTGGCTTTGGTCTGATCGGGGTCGTCGGAGCCGTGATGGCTCGATTGCTTGTTCGATGGCTGATGACTGGCGGGCTGGCGGCACGGATCGCCCCCGGGGCCGTGATCACGTCCGGTGTTGCGGCCATCTGGCTGGTGCCTTGGGCCGCGACGGATCGTTCGTGCCACAACACGATGCGCGATGGGCGAACCTCGATCAGTCCCGTTGCCGAGTTCCGGTTGCGGGCGACGATGCAAGAGTGGCCCGCGGTGCAGGATGAAATCGATCGCTTTGCTCGCGAGAACGGTTGGGACGTTCGCGCCGACGTTCGGCCCGATCCAGGCTTTCCGTGGTTCCAAGTGAGCGTGTGCCGGGAACCGGGGACCTACATCTTCGTGACCACGGCCGCGTTCGAACAGGACCAGATGTCGATTTCGGTTTATCAGCCTCAAGGTGGCAACAGTTGGCAGGCACCGCTTCGCAAGTTGCAGGATCGGTTCGAACGCCGCTGGCCGGGTAGGGTAAACTATAGCTATGGCGAATATTCCACTCCGCGCCCCCCGTGGGCGCCGACTTCGCCGCCGCCTGCCGACGCTCCCTTGCGCCCCAACCAAAAAACGCTATAGCGCGCGCCTTCGCCGCATGGCTGCCTTGCCGCGCCCGCCCTTGCGCCTGCACGGGGCTTGGCTTAGGTCCGCCGTTGTAAGCTGAACGAGATTGAGGATCAGGTGCCGCAATGGCTGTCCCTAAAAGAAAAGTATCGCCCTCCCGCCGTGGGATGCGCCGCTCGCATGACTCGCTCAAGGTCGAGGCCTTCCACGAGTGCCCCGATTGCGGCGAGCTGAAGCGGCCGCACAACCTGTGCCCCGCCTGCGGCCACTACAACGGACGCGAGATCGTCGCAGTCGGGCTGTAAGGCCCGAGTTGCCAGGGATTAGCGCATGAGCCTGCCGCGTATCGCCGTCGATGCGATGGGCGGCGACGAAGGCGTGCGCGTGATGATCAGCGGCGCGGCGCTGGCCCGCCGCCGGCACGACAAGTTCAAGTTCCTGCTGGTCGGCGACGAACCGCGGATCAAGGCCGCGCTCGAAGACCACCCGAACATGAGCGCGGCGTCCGAGATTCTCCACTGCGAGGGCGTCGTCGCCGGCGAGGAGAGGCCGACCCAGGCGCTGCGCCGGGCCAAGACCACTTCGATGGGCCTGGCCATCGAGGCGGTGAAAAATGGCGATGCCGGGGCCGCGGTCAGTGCCGGCAACACCGGCGCGCTGATGGCGATGAGCAAGCTGGCGCTGCGCACCTTGCCCGGCATCGACCGGCCCGCGCTGGCCGGGCTGATGCCGACGCTCGAGGAGCAGGACGTGGTCATGCTCGACCTCGGCGCCAACACCGAATGCGATGCCCGCAACCTGGTGCAATTCGCCATCATGGGCGCGGCCTATGCGCGCATCGTGTTCGGCACCGACCGGCCGCGGGTCCGGCTGCTCAACATCGGCACCGAGGACACCAAGGGCACCGACGTGCTGCAGGAAGCGGCCTCGCGCCTGCGCGCCGCGAGCGGCCTGGCGATGCAGTTCGAGGGCTTCGTCGAGGCCGACAAGCTCAACCGCGGCAACATCGACGTTGTGGTGACCGACGGCTTTTCCGGCAACATCGCGTTGAAGGCGATCGAAGGCACGGCGCGGTTCGTCACCGACCTGCTCAAGAGCGCCTTCACCAGCTCGATCAGGTCGAAGTTCGGCTTCCTGGTCTCGCGTCCGGCGACAGAGCTGCTCCGCCATCACCTCGACCCCAACAATCACAATGGCGCGGTTTTCCTCGGATTGAACGGCGTGGTGGTGAAGTCGCACGGCTCGGCCACTGCCGCCGGCGTCGCCAATGCGGTCGCGGTGGCGGCGCGGCTGCTCGAGGAGAGCCTGACCGAACGGATCGCCGCCGACCTCGCCGAGCTCGGCGAGACCCGCCTGCGCGAGAACGGGTCGGCCGGGACGGCCCGAACGCCCGCACAATGATCCGCTCGGCATGATCCGCTCGGTCGTCAAGGGCACGGGCTCGGCGCTGCCGGTCAGGCGCATGAGCAACGACGAGCTGGCCGAGTTCGTCGACACCACCGACGAGTGGATCCGCGAGCGCACCGGGATCACCTGCCGCCATATCTCCGGCGAGGGCGAGACCACCGGCACCCTCGCTACCGAAGCGGCGCGCGCGGCGCTGGCCGATGCCGGCATCACCGCCGCCGATGTCGACCTGATCGTGCTGGCCACGGCCACGCCCGACAGCACTTTCCCGGCCACCGCGACCAAGGTCCAGGCCTCGCTGGGCTGCAACGGCGGGGCGGCGTTCGATGTCGCCGCGGTCTGCTCGGGCTTTCTCTATGCGCTCGCCACCGCGGATTCGATGCTGCGCACGGGGATGGCGAAATGCGCCCTGGTGATCGGCGCCGAGACCTTCAGCCGCATCCTCGACTGGGAGGACCGCGCCACTTGCGTGCTGTTCGGCGATGGGGCCGGCGCCTTCGTGCTGTGCGCCGAGGAAGTGGCTGCGGACGGCCCCGGCGTGCTGGCGACCCGGCTCCACGCCGATGGAGCGCATCGCGAGCTGCTCTATGTCGACGGCGGACCCTCCACCACCGGCACGGTCGGCAAGCTTCGGATGAAGGGCCGCGAGGTGTTCCGCCACGCGGTGGTCAATCTCGCCGAGGTGCTCGACGAAGTGCTGACCGATACCGGCTATGCGGTTGCGGACATCGACTGGATCGTGCCGCACCAGGCCAACCTGCGGATCCTCGATGCCACCGCGCGCAAGCTCGGGCTGCCGCGCGAGAAAGTGGTCGTCACCGTCGATATTCACGCCAACACTTCGGCCGCCTCGGTGCCGCTCGCCTTCGATGTCGCCCGCCGCGACGGGCGCATCAAGGCGGGCGACCTGGTGATGCTCGAGGCGATGGGCGGCGGCTTCACCTGGGGCGCCAGCCTGCTGCGCATGTAGGGCAGGCGCTTGCTGGGGAAACGGCGCGAAGCCTGCTTGCCAACCGCCTGACATTGGCGCATTTACCGGCCCGGGGGTCGTCACGGGACATGGGGAAGGACGCACGCATATGATGCGATCCGTTGGTACTTTGACGCGGGCCGACCTGGCCGAGACTATCAACCGCAAGATGGGCTTTTCGCGTGCCGAAAGCCTGGCGCTGGTCGAGGAGATACTCGCCAAGTTGTGCCATGCCATGGCCGAGGGCCAGAACGTCAAGATTTCGGGCTTCGGCAGCTTCATCCTGCGCGACAAGCGCGAGCGTGTCGGCCGCAATCCCAAGACCGGCGTTGAAGTGCCGATCACTCCGCGCCGGGTGATGACCTTCCGCGCCAGCCAGAAACTCAAGGACCGGATCACCAAGGGCGGATGACCGAACCCGCTCACCCTGAGCCTGTCGAAGGGCGTTTCGACGACGGCAAGGACGCCGGCGCCTTGCGCACGATCGGCGAGATCGGCACCGCCTTCGGGATCAGGCAGCACGTGCTGCGATACTGGGAGCAGCAGTTCCCGATGCTGCGGCCGTTGAAGCGCAGCGGCGGGCGGCGTTACTACCGGCCCGAAGACGTGGCCCTGGTCGAGACGATCGAGCGGCTGATCAACCGCGAGGGCTATACGCTGAAGGGCGCGCGCCAGGCGATCGAGCGCGGGCAGACCGGTTCCGCCCCGCTTCCGGCCGCTGCTGCGGGCGCCGCGCCCACGTCCGCGTCCATTGGGGACGTCTCGGTGCTGCCCCAGCTGCGCGCCATCCGCCAGCGCCTCGCCGCCGCGCTCGCGGCCTGAATTTTCCAGACGTTGCTGTAAGACTTGCCGCCCCGGCGCGACTAACCGTGTCGATGGGATCGGATCGGGCATGAGCGGCAAATCGCAGCAGGACGCGCGCTATCTCGCGGCTGCGCGCACCCACGGTGCGATGATCGAGCGGCTGGCGCGCGGCTACGAGGCCGACCCCGAGCTGCGCCGCGACCTGGTGCAGGAAATCCACGCCGCGCTGTGGCGCAGCTTCGCAATCTTCGCGGGGCAATGCGCGGAGAAGAGCTGGGTCCATCGCATCGCCCACAATGTCGGCGTCACGCACATGATGACCGGCCGGCGGCGCCGCAAGCTGCCGCTGGTCGGCCTCGAGCAGATCGACGAGCTGCCCGGCGGCGACGATCCCGAGCACAGCGCCGGCAACAGCACGCTGTCCGCGCGGCTGCTGGCGACGATCCACCGCCTCGCGCCCGCCGACCGCCAGGTCATGCTGCTCTATCTCGAGGACCTGACGGCGGCCGAGATCGGCGAAGTGACCGGGCTGTCGGCCTCCGCCGTCGCGGTCCGCATCCACCGGCTCAAGGTGCTGCTCGCCGAGCCGTATCGAACCGAGGAGAAACGGGCATGAACCCGGACCCGGCCAAGCAGGCCTGGCAACGTTCCGTCGTCGGTGGCGGTCCGCCGCCGCTCGAGGAAGTGCGCAAGGGCGCGAACAAGTTCTACCGCTACATCAAGTGGCGCAACCTGATCGAATACGCGGCCTGTGTGGTGGTGGTTGTCACTTTCACCAGCTACATCTTCGTCCTGCCGAACGTGCTGCAGAAGATCGGCTCCGGGCTGGTCATCCTCGGCACGTTTTACGTCGCCTGGCAGCTGCACCGCCGCGCTTCGGCCGAGCCGCCCGAGAAGGCCGGCACCATGCCGATCCTGCAGTTCGCCAAAACGCAGATGATCCGCCAGCGCGATGCGCTGCGGGCGATCTTCTGGTGGTACCTGCTGCCGTTCGTGCCCGGGATGGTCCTGATCGTGACCGGTACCTGGATCGGCGAGCGCGAGAGCGGGCCGGAGTGGTTCGACGCGATCGGCGGCGCGGTGATGGTCGCGATTTTCGTCGGCGTGTGGTGGCTCAACCAACTTGGCGCTCGCAAGCTGCAACGCCATATAGTCGAGATCGATGCGCTGATCGGGGAGAGCCAATGAAGATTGCGGCCCCGCTGCTGGCCGCCGCCGCGATGGCGGTCTCTACTCCCGCTGCCGCGCAGGACGCGGAAGGCGACTGGGTCGGGATGCTCGAGCCCGCGCCCGGCACGCGCCTGCCACTGGTCGTGCATATCGCGCGCAACGATGCCGGCGCGCTGTCGGGGACGATGGACAGCCCGACGCAGGGCGCCACTGGCTTGCCGCTCGCGGAAATCGCGCTCGCCGAAGGGCGGCTGGCGTTCAAGGTTCCGGCAGTGGCGGGCGAATACGCCGGCACGTGGAATGCGGCAACGAGCAGGTGGCAGGGCGAATGGAGCCAGGCCGGGATGAGCTGGCCGCTCAACCTCGGCGCTCCGCCTCCACCGCGGCCGTTGCCGGCCGACTGGCAGCTTCCCTCGGACGGGGACATCTCGGCGCTGATTGCCGAGCGCAACGCGCCGCGTACGGGGCAGGGAATCGTGGTCGGCGTGCTCGGGCCGGACCGGCGGGGGATCGTCGCCGGCGGCACCGGTGCGGGCGCGGCGGTCGACGGCACCACGCTGTTCGAGATCGGCTCGATCACCAAGGTCTTCACCGCGCTGATCCTGGGCGACATGGCCAACAAGGGCGAAGTCTCGCTCGACGATCCGGCGGCGAAATTCCTGCCCGAGGGGCACCGGATGCCCGAGCGGAGTGGGCGCCAGATCACCCTGCGCGACCTGTCGCAGCATCGCTCGGGCCTGCCACGGATGGCCGACGACATCGGGGCGATTGCCGACCCCGACGGGCCTTTCGCTGCCTATGGCGAAGACAAGCTGCTGGCGTTCCTCGATCGCTACCAGCTCACCCGCGACGTCGGTGCAGAGTGGGAATACTCGAACCTCGCCGTCGGCCTGCTCGGCTACCTGCTCGGCCGCGCGGCCGGCTCGGACTATGAGACGCTGCTGCGCGAGCGCGTCACCGGCCCGCTCGGCATGAACGACACGCTGATCGCCCTGCCGCCTTCGCATGCCGGCCGGCTGGCGCCCGCGTTCGACACATACATGCGGCCGACGCCGGCATGGGAATTGTCGGTGCACGCGGGGGCAGGCGCCATCCGCTCTAGCGCCGCCGACATGCTCACCTTCGCCGCCGCCACGCTCGACCCGAATTCGCCGATCGCGCCGGCGGTGGCGACGGCGCTGGCGGTGCGCGTGGCGGGTAGCAATGCGCGGACCGAACAGGCGCTTGGCTGGGTGATCATTCACCCCGAGCCGGGGCGCGAAATCTTGCTCCACGATGGCGGCACGGGCGGATACCGCGCGGTGCTGGGGATCGAGCCGGCCAAGGGCAGGGCGGTGGTCGTGCTGGTCAACTCGGCGGCCGAGCCGGGGGCCGCGGACATTGGGCTGCGCGTGCTGCTCGGCGCGCCGATGCCGCCGACGCCGCCCGTGCCGCCGGCCCCGCCGCCGCCGGTCGCGCGCACCGAAGTGACCTTGCCCGCCGCCGAGCTCGAGCGAGTGGTTGGCCGCTACCGGTTCGACGCCGGCTTTGTGGTCGCCGTGACGCTCGACGGCGGCACACTGCGGGCGAGGAACGAAGCCGCCCCGCAGGCCTTCCCGATCTTCGCCGAGGCGCCGTTGAGCTTTTTCTGGAGGGTCGTCGACGCCCAGATCCGCTTCACCGCCGACGCCGCTGGCAAGGTCACCGGCGCGGAGCTGATGCAGGGCGGTCAAACGTTCACGGGCACGCGGATCGAACCCTAGCGGGCGTCCGGCCCCAGTTCGGGATCGAGATCGCGCGGGCGGGCGAGGTGCACCAGCGTGCCGCAGCCCGGCGCACAGTCGCCCCAGCGCTCGATCGCCAGCTCGAGCACGGCGAAGGTCGCGGTCGGGTATTTCTCGGCCACGGAAGCGAACAGGTCGTTCTCGCCTTCGGCCGGGACGAGGTCGAAGATCAGCTCATGAAGCCCGGGATTGTGGCCGGCCATCAGCACCGCTGCCGGGTCGCCATCGACCCCGCGCAGCACCTCGATCAGCGCATCGCTGTCGGCGAGGTAGATGTGCTCGTCCCATTGCACCGGGGCCGAGAGCCGGGCCGCGTCGAGCGTGCGTTTGACCCGTTCCGCCGGGCTGGCGAGCAGCTGGTCCCAGGCCACGCCGTGTTCGCGAATATGGCCGCCCATCACCGCCGCGCCGCGCCGGCCGCGGTCGTTGAGCCCGCGGTCGAAATCGCGCAGCGACATGTCGTCCCAGTCGGACTTGGCGTGGCGCAGCAGGCCCAAGGTCTTCACGGCAATTCCTGACCTCGTTCCTGTGCCGCCTCTTCCGCGGCATCCGCAGCCCCATCCGAGAAAACACCCGCCGCGATGCGTTGTAAAGCCTCGTCCAATGTCACGCGGCGGACCGGTGTGCCCGGCGGGAAAGCACTCAGCAGGCGGGTGGGGAACGCCGGTGACAGCACCACGAAGTGCCCGTGGTCCTCGGCGGTGCGGATCAACCGCCCGAAGGCTTGCGCCAACCGGCCGCGGATCAGCCGGTCGTCGTAGGCACTGCCGCCGCCGGCTTGCGCATTGGCGGCGGCGCGGCGGGCGCGGTGGAGGATGCTCGGCTTGGGCCACGGCACCTGCTCCAGGACCACGCAGCGCAAGCTGTGGCCGGGCACGTCGACGCCATCGCGCAGGGCATCGGTGCCGAGCAGGCTGGCGCTCGGATCGTCGCGGAAGATATCGACCAGCGTGCCGGTGTCGATCGGGTCCACATGTTGCGCGTAAAGCGGCAGCCCGGCGCGGGCGAGCCGGTCGGCGATGCGGCCATGCACTGCGCGCAAGCGGCGGATCGCGGTGAACAGCCCGAGTACGCCGCCGCCGCAGGCCTCAATGATATGCGCATAGGCCCCGGCGAGCGCGGCCAGGTCGCCCTTGGCGACGTCGGTGACGATCAGCACTTCGGCGCGAGCGGCGTAGTCGAACGGGCTGTCGGCGCTGGCGAGCATCGGCGGTCCGTCAAGATGGAGCGCGCCCGAGCGGGTTATTGCCGCATCCCAATCCTCTCCGTCGCGAAGCGTGGCGCTGGTCAGCATGACGCCGTGGGCAGGTTCGAGCACGACCTTGGCGAACGGCTTCATCGGATCAAGGAAGCGGCGGTGCAGCCCGACATCGAACTCGCGCGCGTCGCTGCGCTCGACCGCCAGCCAGTCGACGAAATCGGGATCGACCGGGCCGCCAAGGCGGTTCAGCAGCGCTTCCCAGGCGGCCAGCGTGTCGACCCGCCAGGCGAGCGAATGGCGCGCGCCCTCGATCCGCGCGCGGCCCTGCGCGTCGAGCCAGTCGGGCCCATCCTCGACCAGCGCTTCGAGCCGGACGCCGAGCTTGATCAGCGGCTGGCGGATCGCCGCCAGCGCCGAGGCCGCCTGCTGCGACAGCTCGACGAAATTGCCGTCGAGCTGCGCCGCCTCGGTCTCGATGCCGTAGCCCATGTCCTGGCCCCCGCTTTCATCGCGCGCGTAAGTCACGCCACGGACTGCCGCGAGCAGCGCCTCGATCGGCCCGAACGGATTGCCTTCGGCGAGCCGGGCGAGCCAGCCGTCGCCGGGCAGCGCCTCGGCCGCCTCGCGCGCCTGGGCGATGGCCTTGCCGCCGGCCTCGTCATAGCTGGCGACGTCGGCCAGCCGCGCCGCAAGCCCGCGCCGCCGCCCACGCGAGCCTTTCTCGGGGCCGGTGATCCAGCGCTTGAGTTCGATCGCCTCCTGCCCGGTCAGCGCCGCGGCGAAAGTGCTGTCGGCAGCCTCGAACACATGATGCCCTTCGTCGAATACGATCCGCGTGGGGCGCTGGGCATGGTCGCGGCCGCGCGCGGCGTTGACCATGACCAGCGCATGGTTGGCGATGACCAGGTCGGCCTGCGCGCTGGCCCGCGCGGAACGCTCGATGAAGCACTTCCGGTAATGCGGGCAGCCGGCATAGACGCATTCGCCGCGCTGATCGGTCAGGCTGCGAATCGCGCGGGCCCGGAACAGCGTGCCGAGCCAGCCGGGCATGTCGCCACCGATCATGTCGCCGTCCTGGCTGAACGCCGCCCACCGCGCCACCAGATGCGCCAGGATCGCGGCCCGCCCGCCGAACCCGCCCTGCAGCGCATCCTCGAGGTTGAGCAGGCACAGGTAGTTCTCGCGACCCTTGCGGATCACCACCGGGCGGCTGCCGTCGGCGCGCGTCTCCGGCCAGGCGCGCTTGCTCTCCTGGCGCAGCTGGCGCTGCAGGTTCTTGGTGAAGGTCGAGACCCACACCGTGCCGTGCGATTTCTCCGCCCACAGCGAGGCGGGGGCGAGATAGCCGAGGGTCTTGCCGATCCCGGTGCCGGCCTGTGCCAGCAGCATGTGCGGCGCCCCGCGCCGCTCGCGCGGGGCGAACACCCGGCCCGCCTCACGGGCATAGCTGCGCTGGCCTTCGCGCCGCTCGGCCGCAGCGCCGGTCAGCAGTTCGAGCCGGGCGGCGATTTCATCGGGCTCGAGCGTGACTTGCGCCGGCTGCGGGCGCTCGGGCGCTTCCTCCCACTCGGGCAACTTGGAGAACAGCCACTTCTCGGCCTGCTCGGGCCGGCGGATGTGCGGGGCGAGCACCGGCGCCCACGGCCAGCGCAGCTTGGCCAGCGATTGCAGCGCGCTCCACGCCCCTTCGCGCTCGGGCCAGTCTTCGCTTTCGCAAGCCTCCAGCAGAGCGCCGGCCGCGAGCTGCAGCAGGGCGGGGACGGCATCGTCGCCGGCCGGCTCGGCCAGCCCCAGCGCATGGGCGATCCCTTTGGGCGTCGGCACACAGAACCGCGCCGGATGGATGAAAGCAAACAGTTCGAGCAGGTCGAGGCCAGAGAGGTCGGGATAGCCGAGCCGGGTCGCCACCAGCGGGGCGTTGAGCAGCAGCAGCGGAGTGTCCGCCGCGGCCATCACCGCCTCACCCTTGCCGAGCGCGCGAGTCGCGCCGTTTGCGGCGCGAAGCCACGATCCGGCATGGCTGGCGTGAAGCGCGGGGAGGGGCACGCCGGGCATCGGCCAGTGATGCGAAACCCGGAACGAAAAGTAAACGCCGGTTGCAGCGCGAGTGCCCGGCTACGAGTCGAATCGCCCCGGCGCGGCGAGGGGCGCGTTTCGGCTCGCCCCGTTTAACCTATCGGTTCATCCTGACGGCTTGCCGGAAAACCCAGCGAAAACAATAAAATCGCGCGAACATGAACGCTGGTTCACGGAACGCGACTCGGCTCGCGGGCATTTGAGCCTTGCTATGATGAAACAACGCCACTCCTCGCTTTACGCCGGTGCCGCGATTGCCGCTGCCCTCGCGTTCGGATCAACCCCGGCCTCGGCGCAGTTCGCCGACACCACGGTGACGCCGTTCCCGGTCGTCCCCGAAGTCGCGCCGCCACCCGCGCCCGCGCCGGTGATGACCTCGTCGCCGGTGGTCCAGGCGATTCCCGAACCCGCGCCGGCGGTCGAAAGGGCCGATCAGCCGGCCGTCGCGGCCACCCGCACGACAACGCGTGCCGCCACGCCGCGTAGCGCCACGACCGTTGCCGCGCCGGCGCCGATCGCGGACGTTGCCACTCCCGAGCCGGTCGCCGTTACGCCTGTCGAGACGACCGTTGCCGCGCCGCTGCCCGTCACCGAACCTGCTGCCGAGCCTGCCCAATCTTCCAGCTCGAACGGAGTGATCCTGCCCGCGATCCTTGGCGGCCTCGCCGTGCTGTTTCTCGCCATCTGGGGCTTCATCGCCATCGGCCGTCGCAAGCCGGTCGTCCAACGCAGCGTCCCTCAGGTCGAGCGTCCGGTCGTTCAGAAGCCGGTTGTCGCCCAAGTTGGCGCCGGGGCCGAGCCCGTGCTTCCGCCTCTTGGCGCCCCGGTCACTCCGACCCCGATCATGGCGCGCAGCGAACCCACGGGAATCCTGACCTCGAGCCTGGCGCACGGTGGTTCTGCCGTCGCCCTGCCGCGATCCGCGCCGGTCACCTTCGTCGAGCGCAATGCGCTGCTCGACCGGATGATCGCGGCCCGGCCCGACCGCGCCAACCCGTTCACCGCGCCGCTCCAGCGCCGCAAGCGGGCCAAACTGATCCTGCAATCGCTCGGCCGCACATTCGACGTCGAGCCGTGGATCGACCTCAGCCAGTACCCGCAGAACTGGCCGGAACTGGCGCGCCGCCAAGCTGCCTGATCCCTCACACAGCACAACAAGGGGCGGTCCTGCAAAGGGCCGCCCCTTTCATTTGTCAGGTTGAGGCTCGCCTGACGCACTGCCAGCTGGACGGATCGTTGGCATCGCCGCTGCCGCGATAGCGCGCCACATTGGGCCAGGCGCAATGCGGGCGGACCAGCGCGCCGGGTCCGCCGCCGTGCAACACTTCCGGCGCGCGGCCGGTTTCGTCCCAGCTCTCGAGCACGTCGAGCCAGGCGACGCGGCTGGCACCCGGCCCGCCGCCGCAATGCCCGGTGCCGGGCAGCAGGAAGTAGCGCATGTTGTCTTGCGCTCCCGATGACACGGCCTGGACCGAGCGGACGTAATCGTTGGTGCCGACGGGGCTCGGGCCCGGGTCGCTTTCGCCGTGCCACAACAGCAGCTTGCCGCCGCCGCGGAAGAACGCCGAGAGGTTCGGGTTGCGCGCTTCGTACCATTGCGCGAACTCGCTGCGACGCACGGTCTGGACGTCCTCGAGCGTCATCGTGGCCAGCGACACTTGCCGGTCGCCGAAAATTACCGGGATAAGCCCGCCGAGCCCGCCGCCATTGGTCGCGTCGGGAGTTCCACCGGTGCCGACGAACGCGGCCCAGCCGGCCTCGCCGCCACGGCTCATCGGCAGCATCGCCCATTGCCCGTCGGGATCGCGCACGCCTTCGTAGGCCACGCTCAGCGCTGTCACTTGCGGCGCGCTCAGGCAGGTATCGGTCTTGGCGCCGCTGCACTGGATCGTGGCCGGGTCCCAGGTGCACTGGCGCGGGTCGTTGATCAGACCGTCCTTGAGCCCGTCGGCGTCGTCGCAGGCGTTGAGCGCGGCGGTCTGCGCCAGCTGCAGGTCGGCGGCGGTGAAGCCGCCGTTGTTCCTGGCGAAAGTCTGGTTGCGGAACACCGCGCTGGTCTGGGTCGCCAGCGTGTAGACCGGCGCGCCGGCGCTGATTGCGTCGTAGTCGTCGGGGTAGCGTTGGGCCTCCATCAGGCCCATCCGCCCGCCGGTCGAGCAGCCCTGGTAATAGGCGCGGCGGTGCGGCTGGCCATAGTGGGCCGCGACCAGGGCTTTGCCCGCGACCGCCGTCTCGTGGATGGCGCGATAGCTGAAATCCTTCGCCGCCTCGGGGTTGGCCGCCCACGAGTTGTCCCAGACATTGCCGATCGGATGGCCGCCGTCGGTCTGCATCGTCGCGTAGCCCTTGCGCAGGCCCTCCGCCGCGGTTTGCAGCGCGATGTTGCCGATCCAGCCGCCACCGCCGAAGCCGAGCACCTTGCCGTTCCAGCTCCCCGGCAGGCGATAGACCACGCCGATGTTGGAGCCGGTGGCGGGCGAGAGCGTGGCGGTGACCTCGCAGAAGCCCGGATTGCCGCCCGCTTCCTCGACCCACCTGCCGCTGGCGCTGGTCGCGCCGAGCATGGCGGGTGTCACCGCGGCGCAGCGGTCGGCGCCGGCCAGCGCGGGGAAGGTGCCGCCGCTGCTGGCGTCCTGTTGCGTGGCGCATCCGGCGACCAGCGCGGCCAGTGCGACGGTGGCAAGTAACCTCATGGGTAACCCTTTCAGTGTCTAGGCGAAGCGTGCCTTGGCGATCCGCCAGCCGTCCCTGCCTTTGACAAACTCCGTCGCGAGCACGCGTTCCTCGGCGAAGCGATGGCTGCCCTGGCCCTGGAAGCGCGCCATCTGCTCGAGCGTCGAATCGCCGGTGAACTCGGTCTCGCGCTCGACCTTGCAAGCGCAGCGGGCGCGGGCGGTCAGGCCGTCGTCGGCCAGCGCGAAGGTCGGCTCATGGCTCACGTCCTCGGCAATCGAGCGCAGGCCTTCGCCGAGGTCCACCGCGTCGGACGAGGCGATCAGCTCGCCGCAGTCGCCCGCGCCGCTGAGGTGGCGCAGGAACTTGCGCTGCAGTGCCTCGACCGCGCGTTCGTCCTCGAGCAGGGCGAGCCGCGCGCGGCTGCCGTCGTCGGCGAACGCGGCGGCGGGTATTCCAACCGCGGCGATGGGCGCGGCGATCACGGCCCCGCTCTTGAGGAACGAGCGCCTGTCTGTGAAGGCTTTGGCTGTGGTGCTTTTCTCGCTCATGCCTTCGTCTCCCACGCATTCGGTCCGAAGAATTTGTCGACGTCGAACTTGCCGGCGTGGCGCGCCGGGGCGCCGACCGCGCTCATCGAAAGGCCGTTCCTGCCGCAATGATAACCGATGCCGGCATCGTGCATGGTGCGCATGTTGAGCAGCAGCGTGCCCAGGGTGCCGTTGCACGCCTCCTCGCACCAGCGGGCGAAATAGAGCTGGTCGCGGATCTTCACGAAGTCGCCGGTGCCGCTCCACTCTGTGCCAAAATGCCCGGTCGCGGCGTTGGGGATGATCCACGAGGTGGTGTTGGGCGTCGAATAGAGGTGCATCGAGTTCAACCCGGGCGAGTATTCCCAGGTGAACGCGCGGCCGAGCAGGTCGCGGGTGCGTTGGTGGCGACGGTTGCCCGGATCGGGAATGCCCTGGCCGGCGATCTTGCCGAACAGCGTCTCGGCGCCCGCCTCGTTGGCGAAATAGGGCGTGTTGAGGAAGCCGTGGTAGTTGGTCGCGAGGCCCGCCTCGAGGTCGGCGACGACGATGTGGCTGTCGTGGTTCGTCTCGCCTACCAGCAGGTGGCCGAAGATGAAGGCGCCGGGCATGACTTCCCAGGCGTTGTAACGGGCCTGCCGCCACTCGCCGGCACCGTCCTTGCGCCATTGCAACTGGTCGTTGGAGACGAAGCGGTACTCCATCCGCGGCCCGTCGTCGTATTCGATGGCGAAGCTCCTGGTCGCCAGCGCACCGCTCGGCGCCGTGCCATTGCCGGCCATCGGGCTCGGCCGGTCGAACACGTGGGTGCTCGCGGCGACCGCGGCGTTGACCTGCTCGGGCGTCATCTTGTCCATTGTCGCCACCGGGCGATAAATCCGCCGCTCGCCCTTCTTGCCGTTCTCGATCGGGATCGGGCTGGCGGTAAAGTCGCCGAGCCGCTGGAACCGCGCGTTCTGGCCGAGCCATTCGGCACTGCCGCGGAACATGTAGAACTCGAGCTCGTCGGCGCCGTTGAAGCCGAGCCTGACACCCGCCGATTGCAGCCGGTTGGAATCGACCAGGTACATGTGGAGCATGCCGGAGAACTCGGCCTCGACCCGCGCGAACAGGTAGAGGTCCTCGGTCAGCTGGATGTAATCGGCGGGCGCCGAATAGCCGCGACTGTCCTCGAGCCGGTCGAGCTCGACCCAATGGGTATAGGTGTACGAGCAGTAGTACTCGATCGTGCGCAGGCCGGTGTCCTCGGTCCAGGCATAGCCGCGACCCTCCATGCGGATGGTCGGCGTGTGGCGCGCGGTCGGCGCTTCCTCGCCCGTGTCGACGTAACCGTGCCAGATCGCGCGGTTGATCTCGCGGGTGTGCGGGGCGGGTCCGCCGCCCCACCACAGCTCGAACACCGTGGCGAGGTTGCTGTGCCGGTCCCAGGCGACCGCCCAGCCCTTTCTGGTGCCCGGCAGCAAGTGCGTGACCAGCGTGACATGGTCGAGCGTCAGCGCGCCGTAGCCCGCCTCGATGCCATCGAAAGTGACCCGGTTGCCCTGGCCGAACCGCCATTCCAGCGTGCCTGCGCCGTCGGTGACCACGCGCAGGGTTGTGCCGGCAAGGTTGGTCTCGAGCCCGCCCTTGGCTGTCGGCCCCGCCTGCGCCGGCGCCGCCAGCTTGCCGACGATCTGCGCTTCGGTCAGCTGTGTGTACGGGTACCGGAACAACGGCACGCTCGGGTAGGCTTCAAGCGCCATGTCCCGTCTCTCCCCTAGTTTCTTGTCGTTTGCGCCAACCTGCCACAGCCGGGCGCG
>Ga0307505_10000502_pt1 | contig 42684 bp, 40 predicted proteins | sample 23_S_MG_FD_202183 | JGI IMG/M metagenome (GOLD analysis project Ga0307505, IMG submission 202183) | Soil microbial communities from Populus trichocarpa stands in riparian zone in the Pacific Northwest, United States - 23_S | ecosystem: Environmental > Terrestrial > Soil > Riparian zone > Trees...
CTCATCTCCAAGACCCGCCGCGCCCTGCTGCCTTATGGCGCAGTCGTGCTGCAGGAGATCGTCAGGGTCATGAAGCCCGAGCGCCTCGTGGTTTCGGCGCTGGGCGTGCGCGAGGGCTATCTCTATTCGCTGCTTCCCGAGGACGACCGGCTGAGCGACCCGCTGCTCTCGGCCGCCGAGGAACTGGCCATACTGCGCTCCCGATCGGTGTTACATGCGCGCGAATTGGCCGCCTGGACGGACGAGGCCTTCGAGGTGCTCCAGATCGCCGAGAGCGAGGAGGAGGCGCGCTATCGGCGGGCAGCCTGCCTGCTGGCAGACATCGGCTGGCGCGCGCACCCCGAATATCGCGGTACCCAGTCGCTCAACATCATCGCCCATGCTTCGTTCATCGGCATCGATCACCCCGGTCGCGCCTACATCGCGCTGGCGAACATGTTCCGCCATGACGGGGTGTTCGACGACGGTGTCTCGCCGGAGATGCGCGCGCTGGCGGGCGTGCGCCACGTCGAGCAGGCCCGCATCCTCGGAGCGCTGCTGCGCGTCGTCTATCTGTTCTCTGCCTCGATGCCCGGCATGATCCCGAAGCTGAAGTGGCGGAAGGAGGACGACGGAATGCTGTCACTCGTCGTGCCCGCCAGCCATGCCGCCCTGATGGGCGAACGCCCAGACGGCCGCATGGTGCAACTGGCCAAGGTGCTCGGCCGCCCAATGCGGATCGTGGTGGAAGATTAGGCGGCCGCTTGCGGCTGGAAGTCGGGATTCTGCGCTGACCGGTTGAACGGCGTTCCGACTACTGGAGAGGCTAAGGCGTCTCGAAAACCGCTATCCTGCGCTTGTGGAATTTCAGCGCGATCTCGCCACGGACCAGCGACAGCGCGCGCTCGCCGAACACCTCGCGTCGCCAGCCGTGCATGGCGGGCACGTCGGCCTCCTCGCCAGCCGAGGCGATCTTCTCGATGTCGTCGGACGAGGCCAGTACCTTGGGCGCAACGCCCTGCTGCTCGGCAACCAGCTTCAGGAGCACCTTTAGTAGCTCGGCGGCGGCGCTGGTGCCTTCCGGCTGCTGGACGAACTTGGGCAGCTTCGGCAGTTCTTCCTTGGGCAGGTCGAGCGCTTCGTTGACGATTTTCAGCAGCGCGGTCGCGGTTGCGGAGCGCTCCCAGCCCTTGGGCGTGGTGCGCAGCCGCGCGAGGGCAGCCGCGTCGCGCGGACCCTGCTGGGCGATCTCGTGGATGGCGTCGTCCTTGAGCACCCGGCCGCGCGGCACGTTCCGCTCGCGCGCCTCGCGCTCGCGCCAGGCGGCGACGGCCTGCACCACGGCCAGTTCCTGCGGCTTCTTTACCCGCATCTTCAGCCGTTTCCAGGCATCGTCCGGGTGCGGGTCGTAGGTCTCGCGCGCCGTCAGCACGTCCATCTCCTCGTTCAGCCAGTGGGCGCGATCCTCGCGCTCCAGCTCGGTCTTGAGGTGGAGATAGACATCGATCAGGTGGGTGACGTCGGCCAGTGCATAGTCGAGCTGCTTGTCGGAAAGCGGCCTGTGCCGCCAGTCGGTGAAGCGCGACGACTTGTCGAGCCGCGCGCCAGTCACCTTCTGCACGAGCTGGTCGTAAGAGACGCTGTCGCCGAAGCCGCAGACCATGGCCGCGACCTGCGTGTCGAAGACTGGATGAGGAATCAATTCGCCGAGATGGAAGACGATCTCGATGTCCTGCCGTGCGGCATGGAACACCTTCACGATGTTCTCGTTGGCCATCAGGGCAAAGAAGGGGGTGAGGTCGATGCCGGGCGCCAGCGGGTCGATCAGCGCGGTCGTGCCGGGCGCCGCGAGCTGGATCAGGCACAGCTCCGGCCAGAAGGTGGTCTCGCGGATGAATTCGGTGTCGATGGTGACGAATTCGGAGCGGCCGAGTTCGGCGAGTGCGGCTTCGAGTTCGTCCTGGCTGGTAATCAGATGCATCAATCTTCTTTTCTGGGCGGCCTAGCCTCAATTTCAGCCGATGGCGGCGGCGTCAAGCCGGATTGTGACGAGGCTCCGTTTTCGCCCGAATTTGTGGCCTTGCGGCCATTGCTGCCGCCACGCTGCGCCAACCGCGCGAAGATGGTCGAGGTCCTGAGCAGCGCGGTGAAGCGGCCGCGCTGGCCTTCGGGAGCGGGCGCCCGTGCGCGCATGCGATAGAGTATGATCGCGATGAAGACGAAGTAGACGGCCGCCGAGAAACGGAACAGCGAGTGCGGGCCGAACCACTCCATGACGGCGGCGGCGGCGAAAGGCCCGCCAATGGCGCCGAAGGAGTAGAACAGCATCAGCGCCGCATTGAGCATGACGAATTCGCCCTTGCCCGCCCGGTCGTTGGCATGTGCCGCAGACAGCGAGAACAGCGGCAGGGCAAACGAGCCGAATATAAAGACGAGCAGGAAATTGAGCAGCCGGTCGTTTCCGGCGAAAGTGCCCAGCGCCAGCGCGGACGTCATGGCGAGACCGGTCGTTATCAGCAGCACCGTGCGGCGGTCGTATCGGTCGGAAGCGTAGCCGAGCGGATACTGGATCAATGCCCCGCCGATGATCGACACCGACACGAAGGTCGCTACGTCGGCCACCGACATGCCGACGTCCTGCGCATATACCGGCGACAGCGTTCGAAACGCGCTGTTGGTGACGCCAACTGCGATGCAGCCGATCGCCGCGACGGGAGAAATCGCCCACGCGCGCCCGAGGTCGAGCTTGACGTCGTCGGGCGGGGCAGGGTTCGAGCGGTCGGCCAGCGACACCGGCACCAGCGACAGCGTGATCATGATCGCCATCACCGCGAAAATCGGAAAGCCGTCCAGCCCGACAAACGGAATGAGGAACTGCGAGCCGGTGACGGCGCCGAGGTCAATGATGCGGTAGAGCGCCAGCACGCGCGCCCTGTCCTGGTTGGCGACGCCCGAGTTGAGCCAGCTCTCCATCACCGTGAACAGGCCGGCGAAGCAGAACCCCGACAGGAAGCGCACCAGCGTCCACATCACCGGGTCGATGAACAGCGCCATGACCAGCGTGCTGGCCGCCGCGATGGCCGCCAGGGCGGAGAAGGCGCGTATGTGGCCGACGGCGCGCAACATGCGCACGATGACGAGGCAGCCGATCAGGAAGCCGGCGAAATAGGCCGTGCCCATGAAGCCGATGATAGCGGGGGAAAAGCCTTCCTGCGCGCCGCGAAGCGCGATCAGCGTGCCCTGAAGCCCGTTGCCGCCGAGCAGAATGCCAGCGGCCGTGAGGATCGGGATCAAGGGGCGCAGGCTGTGCATCGTGCCGTGGGTTAGGGGAGGGACGCCGTTTCCCTCTATAGGCTGGCCCAATGGCATTGGCCACGGACAGTTTGCCGGCGATGCTGGGCCAATGACCGACTATTCCTGGAGAATGGCGGCGACCTGGTCGCGCAGCCATCGGTGCGCGGAGTCGTTGTCGAACCGTCGGTGCCAGTACATTCCAATGTCCAGCGGTTCGAAGCCGGCCGGCAATTCGTAGAAGTCGAGATCGAGACGGGCGCGTTCCACGAACTGTGCCGGCAGCGACCCGACAAGCCCGCCGCGCGCGATTGCCAGCGCCACTGCGTGAAAATGAGGCATGGTCAGGACGATCCGGCGCCGCCGCCCCAGCGCATGCAGCGCCGAATCGATGCTCGTCGACAGCCCGCCATCGGTCGAGCATATCGCCTGCGGCATGCTGCAGAACAGGTCGATAGGTAGCGTCTGCCCCGGTTTCACGCCGGCAGCGACGAGATCAGGGTGATCGCGACGGGCGGCGGCCACCAGCCGCGACTTGAACAGAAACTGAAATGCTGCCCATTCCGGAATATCCACGGGAGGCGACAGCGTCAGATCGATGGAACCCTCCGACAGGACGTGCGGCATCGCCCTGGGGCCGCCATCGAGGAACTGAAGCAAAACGTTCGGCGCCAGCGCCAGCACACGCTCGGAAAGCTCCGGCATCAGCATGCTCGAAAAATAGTCGGAACCCAGCAGGCGGAAGGCTCGCCGCGACGTGGCGGGGTTGAACCGGGTCTGTTCGGACAGGACGGTATCGATGCTGGTCATCACCGCGCCCAGCGCGACACCTAGCGCCTCGGCGCGAGGAGTCGGCACCATCAAATTGCCCTCCCGCACGAAGAGCCGGTCGCCGATGATATGGCGCAGGCGGTTGAGCGCGGAGCTGACCGCCGGCTGGCTCAGCCCTATCCGCTCGCCGGCCCGCGTCACGCTGCGTTCGCGCATGAGAGCATCGAACACGCGCAGCAGGTTCAGGTCGAGCGAAGCAGTATTCATGCCGTCTATCGGTCGGATACGAACATTCAATTACTATCGTCTGCGGCCGGGCATTAGTCTAGCGCCTGTATCCGCGCCTGGACGTGGAAGACCGATTGAGAAGGGTCCGCAATGTCTACATATGTCATCGTACACGGGGCATGGCACACGGGAGAACTGATGCGTTCTGTGGCCGACTTCGTTGCATCGCTGGGGCACGAGGTTCACACGCCGACCATCGCCGGCAACGGGCAGGGCGACGCAAGGGACACCGGCCTTGATGCTGCGATCGGATCACTGGTCGACTTCATAGCGGAGAAGAGCCTGACCGACATCGTTCTCGTCGGCCACAGCTTCGGCGGCATGGTCATCACAGGCGCGGCCGATCGCCTTCCAGTCGGCACGATCCGCCGGCTGGTCTACTGGAATGCTTTCGTTCCCAACGACGGCGAGGCCTTGAACGATCTCGTGCCGGGCTATTTCCTTGCCATGTTCGATCAGATGGCCGAAGCCGACGGAACGGTGATGATGCCTTATCCGATCTGGCGCGACGCGCTGACCAACGACATGGAGGAGGGTGCGTCCCGAGCCGCCTATGCGAGGCTCGTGCCGCAACCCTATCGCACGTTCACCGACAAGATACGGCTGTCGCGCCCGCCGGCGGCGTTCGAGTGCGGCAAGTCGTACATCAATTTCACGGAGGATACCGGCATGCCGGCCGACATGCCCTGGCATCCTCGGCTGTCCGCCAAGCTCGGACTTTTCCGTCTGGTCCAGCGTCCTGGCAGCCATGAGGTTTGTTTCTCACGCCCCGAGCTGGCGGCAGAGGCGATCGTTGCCGCCGGGCGCGATTAGTCTCGATTCGACCTTGAGACGTAAAGCATCGCCGCCCGGCACCGTGCCGGGCGGCGTTCTGCCGTGCCGCTTCGCGACCGGACGCAATTGCGCCTTACCTTGACAAATCGGCCCTCTCATGCGCTTTTCCGCGCGAATTTCGGGGCGCCGATCTGCCGCGCTCCCCCGTCGCTTCAGACCAATCGAAAGACTTTCCCATGCATCGTTACCGCAGCCACACCTGCGCCCAGCTCCGCAAGGCCGATGTCGGCCAGACCGTCCGCCTTTCGGGCTGGGTCCATCGCGTGCGCGACCATGGCGGGCTGCTGTTCATCGACCTGCGCGATCATTACGGCATTACCCAGATCGTTGCCGACCCGGATTCGCCTTGCTTCAAGACCGCCGAGACGGTCCGCGGCGAGTGGGTGCTTCGTGTCGACGGCGAGGTCAAGGCGCGCACGGCAGAGGCAGTAAACGCCGGCCTGCCCACCGGCGAGGTCGAGATTTTCGCCCGCGACATGGAAGTGCTTTCCGCCGCGAAGGAACTGCCGCTGCCGGTTTTCGGCGAGCCGGATTACCCGGAAGACATCCGTCTGAAGTATCGCTTCCTCGACCTGCGCCGCGACACGCTGCACCGGAACATCGTCCAGCGCACGAAGGTCATCGCCGAGATGCGCAAGCGCATGTCGGATGTCGGCTTCACCGAATATTCGACGCCGATCCTGACCGCCTCGTCGCCCGAAGGCGCGCGCGATTTTCTCGTGCCCAGCCGCATCCATCCGGGCAAGTTCTACGCGCTGCCGCAGGCCCCGCAGATATACAAGCAGCTGATCATGGTGTCCGGCTTCGACCGCTATTTCCAGATCGCGCCCTGCTTCCGTGACGAGGACCCGCGCGCCGACCGCCTGCCCGGCGAGTTCTACCAGCTCGACCTGGAGATGAGCTTCGTCGAGCAGGACGACGTGCTCGGCACCATGGAGCCGGTGCTGCGGTCTGTGTTCGAGACCTTTGCCGACGGCAAGCCGGTCACGCAGAAGTTCCCGCGCATTCCCTATGACGTCGCCATGCGCAAATACGGCTCCGACAAGCCGGACCTGCGCAACCCGATCGTCATGGAGACGGTGTCGGAGCATTTCGCGGGCTCCGGCTTCAAAGTGTTCGCCAACATCCTCGCCAACGATCCGAAGGCGGAAGTCTGGGCGATCCCGGCCAAGACCGGCGGCAGCCGCGCCTTCTGCGACCGCATGAACTCGTGGGCGCAGGGCGAGGGCCAGCCCGGGCTGGGCTACATCTTCTGGCGCAAGGAAGGCGACAAGCTCGAAGGCGCCGGCCCCATTGCCAAGAACATCGGCGAGGAGCGCACTGACGCCATCCGCCAGCAACTCGGTCTCGAAGACGGCGACGCCTGCTTCTTCGTCGCCGGCGACCCGAAGAAGTTCGTCGCCTTCGCCGGCGCGGCGCGCACGCGGGCCGGCGAGGAGCTGAACCTCGTGGATCGCGACAGGTTCGAGCTGTGCTGGATCGTTGATTTCCCGTTCTTCGAGTGGAACGAGGACGAGAAGAAGGTCGACTTCGGCCACAACCCGTTCTCGATGCCGCAGGGCGGAATCGACGCACTTGAGGGGCAGGATCCGCTGTCTATCAAGGCGTTCCAGTACGACATGGTCTGCAATGGCTTCGAGATTGCGTCGGGCGGCATCCGCAACCACCTGCCCGAGACGATGGTCAAGGCGTTCGAGATCGTCGGCCTCGACCGCGAGACGGTCGAGACCAATTTCGGCGGCCTGTACCGCGCGTTTCAATATGGGGCGCCGCCGCATGGCGGCATGGCGGCCGGCGTGGATCGCATCGTCATGCTGCTGACGGGCGCGAAGAACCTGCGCGAGATCACCATGTTCCCGATGAACCAGCAGGCGGCCGACCTCCTGATGAACGCGCCGTCCGAGGCGACGCCGGCACAGCTTCGCGATCTTCACCTGCGCGCCGCGCCGCCGAAGAAGGACTGACACCGCCATGACGAGGTTGCCAGCGCGTCCTGCCCGCATCCTCGTCACCGGCTTCTCGGTGTTTCCGGGTGCGCCGATCAACCCGACCGAGGCGTTGGTCGGCATCCTTGACGACGATCCGCCGACGGGCGAGGGGATCGGGGCCTTCCGCGCCGAAGTGCTGGCGGTAGAATACGCCACCATCCAGGATCGCCTTTCGGCCATCGGCCGCGAGTTCCTGCCCGACATCGCCATCCATTTCGGCCTGGCGCGCGAATGCGCGGGCTTCAGGCTGGAGCGTGTCGCACGCAACAGCCATGCAGGCGCGCGGCCCGACCAGTCGGGCGCGATGCCGTCCGCCGCCGCCATATGCGCGGGGCCTGAGATGCTGCCGTCCACGCTGCCGCTGGACCTGATCGCGCAGCGCCTCTCGGCCGCTGCCCTGCCGGCGGAGTGGTCAGACGATGCAGGTGGCTATCTCTGCAACACGGTGATGACGCTGTCGCTGGCCCACGCCTGCGACGGGCTGCGCCCGGTCATGTCCGGCTTCGTCCACGTGCCGCCGCTGAAGGAGGCCGAACCGGACAACGCGACGGCGATGGCGATCGACGACCTGGTCGCCGGCGCGCGCATCATCATCGGCGCCTGTATCGACGACTGGGCCGCGCGGCAGGCGTAGCGACGTCGAAGACCACCGCCGGAGCGCGTGGACCCGCCGCTGCTAGGGGGCAGAGTAAGAAAAAGGCCCGGGAGCGATCCCGGGCCTCTTCGAATCTGCCGTTCCGCGCCTGCGTCAGTCGTTGGCCGAAACGGTGACACCGAGCGTCTTGATCAGGTCGACCGGGTTGGTCATGCCGCTCGCCATGATGACGGCGAAGGGCGCAGGCGCGGCCGGTTCGGCGCGCACCCGCAGCACCTGCGGATCGTCGAGATAGGCCGACACGGCCTGCGTGACCATGGTGGTGAACTCCGGATTGTTCAGCTGCGCGAGCGCGAAGGGCAGCACGGCCTTGGCCTGGTTGCGGATGTCGCTTGCCGACATGCCCTGCTGCCGGGCGACGAATTCGAGGATTTTGTTGGTCAGCGAATCGTCGCTGAACGAAATCTCGGCGCTGTGGAAGGTCATCTGCTGCAAGAGGCCGAGGATCGCGAGGCCCTGGGTCGACGGGTCGGCGTCCGGGTTCGCCGCCATCTGCTTCTGCATCTCGCGCAGGGACGCGATCAGCGTCGGCGTGTAGCCGCCGAGGTCGAGCGACAGGCCGAGCGAGCCGGCATTGACAACGGTAAAGTCGTATTCGGCGACTTCGAGGCGCCCGTCGGTGGGCTGCCAGCTGCCCGACATCGACATGAAGCCTTCCAGCTTGTCATAGCCGAGCGCGTCCAGCATGGCGCGCTGGTCCGGCTCCTCGATCATCGACAGGTCGACCATGAAGCCTTCTGCCGCGCCCTCGAACTCCATCGGCTTGCCGGCGGTGTCGGACTGCGAGATTACGGAATAGAGCGACGTCATCTCGAACACCGTCTTGCCGCCGACGGTCACGTCGATGCGGTCGATGTCCGCCGTCTCGTAGAAGATGGAGCCGCCATAGTTGTCGATGACGTTGTCGTTGGGGAGCAGCACGCCCGTCATCTCGATGCCTTCGATCCGCACCGAGCCGCTGGGATCACCGATGAAGTAGTCGTCCATCGTCAGGGTGGCGATGGTGTAGCCGTCATCGCTCTCGCCCACGCCTTCAAGGTAGAGGTCGCCGATCGGAACCAGATCGTCGCCCTGACCGACGCGCACGCCGGAAATCGTCCCGTCGGAGCCACTGCTGTCGACGCTGTCCCACTCCAGCGTCACGCCCTGTTCGGTCGCGATCGTCTTCAGCCGCTCGGCGGCCGCCTCCACCGACTGCGCCAGCGCGCCCGAAAGTGAAGCCGACATCAGCAGCGTTGCCGCCGCCGCCACCCGCATGTGTCTTGCCACGATACCCATTTCGACGATCCCTCGGTGAATTTGAAATGTCCCTGAGCGGGCGTCTTCCGACAGGAAGGAGACCCGATCATGACGTCGCGGCAACAATGACGCTTTTGCCCCAAAACGCAATCCGCCGGCCGCCGCCAGGCCCTTCCTAGTCGTCTTATGGTTTCAGAACCTTGTCGCCGCGTAATCGGGCGCGAAACGCCCGCGCACTTGCCGCGAATCAGCCCTTTCGTTAACCGGGAGCTATGGGAAAAGACCTTACTCCGCCCGGCTCCGGCGGCGGCGACCACATCGAGCCCGTCGACCTGCGCAAGGCGCTCGAGGAGCGCTATCTCGCCTACGCGCTGTCGACGATCATGCACCGCGCGCTGCCCGACGTGCGCGACGGGCTGAAGCCGGTTCACCGGCGCATCATGCACGCCATGCGGCTCCTGCGGCTCAATCCCGATCAGGGCTTCGCCAAATGCGCCCGCATCGTCGGCGAGGTGATGGGCAAGTTCCACCCGCATGGCGACCAGTCGATCTACGACGCGCTGGTGCGCCTCGCCCAGTCCTTCTCGGTGCGCTATCCGCTAGTCGACGGGCAGGGGAATTTCGGCAATATCGACGGCGATGCCGCCGCCGCCATGCGCTATACGGAAGCGCGCATGACCGAGGTGGCGACCGACCTGCTGGCCGGTATCACCGAGGACGCGGTCGATTTCCGGCCCACCTACAATGAGGAGGACGAGGAGCCGGTCGTGCTGCCCGGCGCCTTCCCGAACTTGCTCGCCAACGGCTCGTCCGGCATCGCGGTCGGCATGGCCACTTCGGTGCCGCCGCACAACGTTGCCGAACTGTGCAAGGCTGCCCTTCATTTGATCGACCATCCGCAGGCCGAAGTCGCCGAGCTGATGACGCATGAGCCGGCCGAAGACCCGGACGAGAACATGGTACGCGGGCCGGATTTTCCGACCGGCGGCATCATCGTCGACAGTTTCCCCGCCATCCTGGAAGCCTACCGCACCGGGCGCGGCTCGTTCCGCCTGCGCTCCCGCTGGCAGGTCGAGGACCAGGGCCGCGGCACATTTGTCGTAGTGGTCACCGAGATACCCTACGGCGTGCAGAAGTCGCGGCTGGTCGAAAAGATCGCCGAACTGCTGATTGCCCGCAAGCTGCCGCTGCTCGACGATGTGCGCGACGAGTCGGCGGAGGATATCCGCCTCGTGCTGGTTCCCAAGAGCCGCGCGGTCGACCCTGCGATCATGATGGAATCGCTGTTCAAGCTCACCGAGCTGGAAACGCGCTTCCCGCTGAACATGAACGTGCTGTCCAAGGGCAAGGTGCCGGGCGTGCTGTCGCTCAAGCAGGCGCTTCAGGAATGGCTCGACCACCGCAAGGAGGTGCTGGTCCGCCGCTCGCGCCATCGCCTGGGCGACATCGTGCGCCGGCTGGAAATACTCGGCGGCTACCTGGTCGCCTATCTCAACATCGACGAGGTGATCCGCATCATCCGAGAGGAGGATGAGCCAAAGCCGGTAATGATGGCGCGATGGGACCTCACCGACGTCCAGTCCGAAGCCATCCTCAACCTGCGTTTGCGGGCCCTGCGCAAGCTGGAGGAATTCGAGATCCGCAAGGAGTTCGACGCGCTGACCGCCGAGAAGGCGCAGATCGAGGCGCTGCTCGCCTCCGACGCCAAGCAGTGGAAGACCATCCGCTGGGAGGTGGAGAAGCTGCGCGACCGTTTCGGCTCTCATTCCGAACTGGGCCGCCGCCGTACCCAGTTCGCCGACGCCCCCGAGCACGATGTCGAGGACATCGCGCACGCGATGATCGAGCGCGAGCCGGTCACGGTCATCGTTTCGGAGAAGGGCTGGCTGCGCGCCATGAAGGGACATCTGTCCGACTTCTCGACGCTGATCTTCAAGGAGGGCGACGCGCTCAAGCTCGCCTTCCATGCGCAGACGACCGACAAGATCCTGGTTTTCACCACCGGCGGCAAATTCTACACGCTCGGCGCCGACAGGCTGCCGGGCGGACGCGGCCATGGCGAGCCGATCCGCATCATGGTCGACATGGAGAACGACCAGGCGATCGTGACCGCCTTCGTCCACGATCCCTCGCGCAGGCTGCTGCTGGTGAGCCACCAGGGCAACGGCTTCGTGGTGCCCGAGGCCGAAACCATCGCCAACACCCGCAAGGGCAAGCAGGTGATGAACGTCAAAACGCCAGACGAGGCGAAACTGTGCGTGCCGGTCGCAGGCGACCATCTGGCCATCGTTGGCGAGAACCGCAAGCTGCTGGTGTTCCCGATGGCCGAGATCCCTGAGATGACCCGGGGCAAGGGCGTGCGGCTGCAGAAATACAAGGATGGCGGCGTCTCAGACGTGAAAGCCTTCGCACTGGAAACCGGCCTGTCTTGGACCGACTCGGCCGACCGCGTCTTCACCCGGTCCGCAGCCGAGTTGACCGAGTGGGTCAGCGCCCGCGCCAGCGCCGGCCGCATGGTGCCCAAGGGCTTCCCGAGGACGGGGCGGTTTTAGGCTCGGCATGCCTTGGCGCTTTGGCGCCAAGGCATGCCCGGGAAATAGGTTCTGGCATCTGAGCTTCAACTGCTCGACGAGCGCCACGGCTGCGGTGCGCGCAGAGCTACGTGTTCTTCCAGAAATCGACGTGGAGTTGGGCCGCTTCATCGGCAAGCAGGGGGCCAACCACCTCGGTCGGACGCTGCCCCGCCTCAAAGACGGTCCTGCAGGGCAGGTCGAGCGTGGGATTTTCGACATGTGCACCGGTCAGTGCCTTCATGTCATGCTCGGCGAGTCCGAATACGACGCGTCCGATGCCCACCCAGTAAATCGTGCCAGAGCACATCGCGCAGGGCTCAGCGGACGTATAGAGCGTGCATGAGGCAAGCTCTTCGGCGTTCAGGTTCGTCTGCGCCCACTGGGCCAGCAGCCTTTCGGCATGAGCGGTGCGATCGCCCCCTCCGGATTTGTAGCCGTTGAGTTGCTCACGCAAAACGTCGCCGTTCTTGTCGGCAAGGAGCGAACCGAAGGGATGTTCGCCGGCGTCTCGGGCCTGGCGCGCGACTTCGAAGGTCTGGCGCAGCAGGCGCTCATCATAAGGGCGTTGTGCCATTCGCAGATCCTTCGGCAGTGCCGCTTGATCGTAGCGCCGAACAATTCGCCGTCTCAACTCGGCCTATGCAGTCAAAAGCATTTGATGGCGAGCAGTCAAGGCTCGCACATCGCCGGGAGATGGCGAAGGGTGTTCACAGCGACGCTACGAAACTGTCGAGCTTGCCCAGCGTCTGCAGGCCCAGTTCCACCGCCCCGAAACCCTTGGCCTCCTGGAATTCGGCGGCGGTGCTGAAGACCATTGCCAGCGTCACCTTCGTAAACCCGTCCTCATCCTCGAACGAGGCCCAGGCATCGGCATGCTTAGGTCCGTTCTCGCCCCAGAGAAGCGCATAGCCAAGGCGTTCCTCCACCCTGACCTCGCCGTAGAGATGGTGGTTCGGATAGACGGTGCCGTCCGGCCCGATCATGTCGAAGACCCATTCGCCACCCTGGCGCAGGTCGATCCTGCTGGTGCGGCAGGAGAACCCGTCCGGGCCCCACCATTGCGGCAACGTCTCAGGATTCATCCACGCGCTCCAGACCGCAGAACGAGGCGCCCGTATGATCTTCTGGAGCACGATGGTGCGCTCTGCCACGCCGGCGAGATTGTCCAGTCCCGCGCCGAAGCCCTGGCGGTAGCCGCCTTCCATGTCCGCGGCAAGCGACGATAGCTGCACCGTCACTACCAGCCGGCTGCGCTCGCCAAGGTCAGAGAAATTGGCGGTGACCAAAGCCGCTGATTGCGTGGTGCCTTCGGAAAGGATGACCTCGTAATTGACGCTGCGCAGTGCCGGCTGCAACTCCAGCCAGCCGCATTCGCAGCGAATGTCGGGCTGACCTTCCACCTTGCAGAGCGAAACCTCGCGCCCTCCGACCCTTGTATCGGCCTCCAGGAACTCGACCCTGACCGACGGGGCAGGGGCAGCCCAAACCGCTCGGGCGGCCGGTGCGGTCCAGGCCTGCCACAGGGCCGATATTGGCGCCGCGACGTTTCTCTCGAAGGTCAATGTCGCAAAACGATTGCCGCCTTCCTGCGGTGGCGCAACGCGTGTGCTGCCCAAATTCGAGGTGCTTGTCATCTCTCGCGCTCCTTCATCACGTCCATCACAAATGCGTCCAGACGATCGAGACGCGCTTCCCAGACGGCGCGCTGCTGATCGATCCAGGTCCGCGCAGGTTCCATGGCCTCGGGTTGAATGGCGCAGGTGCGCACCCGCCCGTCCTTCGACGTCGCGATCAGTCCGGCCTCTTCCAGCACCGAAAGATGGCGCATCACCGTCGGAAGGCGCAGTCCGGTCGGTCCGGCGAGGTTCGTAACCCGCGCCGGTCCTTCGGCCAGACGGGAGAGGATCGAGCGGCGCGTCTGGTCTGCCAGCGCATGGAACAGCAGCGAGAGATCGGGATCATGCTTAGCCATGTTGCTAACAATAATCGTGTCGCCACGAAGTGCAAGAAAAACTTCGTCGAATTGCTAAGTTTTTCTCGTTGCCGGATTTGGCCTTCTTGGATGGCGCGGGCTCCCGGCATGTCTAAAATTCGACCGATTTCCTTGGCCGAACGGCAATCGCTCCCGTGCCATGGTGGTGACCGGGATGAGTTTCGCCGGGGGGCGACGATGGCTGCGGTAACGGGCTTTACGGCGCGTGAGCGACGTAACGGGCATGCTTGGACGACATCGGGGTGCCTCGTGCTGGCGGTCGCCCTGTCGGCCCTAGCAGTGGCAACGCTGGCCCGCATCGCCTGGGCCGACCTCGCCGCCCATCTGGAGGCGCGCAACTGGCCAACCGCGCAGGCGCAGGTGCTTGCCGTCTCGCTCCATAGACATGCCAGCCAGGAACGCGGTGGGGCGCGGCAGCAACTCGTACTGTCATCCGTTTATACCTACGAAATCCATGGCGTTCGTTACGAAGGCGGCCGTGTCGGCCTTCGCGATGTCGGTGACCCGCAGGATCGCGACCTGCAGGCGCTCTACGGCCGGCTCAACTTCGCCCGTCTCACCGGCCGCCCGATAAGCGTCGCCTACGACCCGGCCGAGCCGAGCAGGGCGCTCATCGACGCCTCGCTTGACTGGTGGCCGGTGGCGCGGGGCCTCGGCCTCGGCCTGGCGATCTTTGTCGCAGCCGGCCTGAGCATCGGCGCCGCCGTCCGCTCGCAGCGCCGAGAAGTCTGAACCGGCACACCTCAGCTGTGGAAATGTCGGCAGTGGCCGTCGCCGTGCCCGCGTTCTTTGCTATGGCTGCCGCCATGCGAATTGCGGCGGAACAGGTATGACGGTCGGCATCGAACTCGGCACCGGCCCGGGCGGCGCGGCTGCGGCGGTCGACCTGGAGGAACTGCTAGCGACACGCCTGCTGGTGCAGGGCAATTCCGGCTCCGGCAAATCGCACCTGCTGCGCCGGCTGCTGGAACAGTCAGCTCCGTGGGTGCAGCAATGCGTCATCGACCCTGAAGGCGATTTCGTCACGCTGGCCGACAGGTTCGGCCATGTGGTGGTCGACGCCGCCCGCACGGAGGCCGAACTGACGCGGATCGCCGGCCGCATTCGACAGCATCGCGTGTCGGTGGTGCTCAATCTCGAGGGGCTGGACGTCGAGCAGCAGATGCGTGCGGCGGCGGCCTTTCTCGGCGGGCTGTTCGACGCCGAGCGCGAGCACTGGTATCCGGTGCTGGTGGTGGTCGACGAGGCGCAGCTTTTCGCGCCGGCAGCGGCCGGCGAGGTCTCCGACGAAGCGCGCAAGGCTTCGCTCGGCGCGATGACCAACCTGATGTGCCGCGGCCGCAAGCGCGGGCTTGCCGGCGTCATCGCCACGCAACGGCTTGCCAAGCTCGCCAAGAACGTCGCCGCCGAGGCTTCCAACTTCCTGATGGGCCGCACCTTCCTCGACATCGACATGGCTCGCGCCGCCGATCTTCTCGGCATGGACCGCCGCCAGGCCGAGCAGTTCCGCGATCTGCAGCGCGGTCGCTTCGTGGCGCTCGGGCCGGCCATCGCGCGCAGGCCGCTGCCGGTGGCGATCGGCTCGGTCGAGACGTCCGCGCGCTCGGTCAGCCCCAAGCTGATGCCGCTGCCGGAGACAGCCTCCGAGGATGCGGCGGAACTGATCTTCAAAATGGCCCCGGACGAGCTCCGCCAGCCTGTCCGCCGCGCGCCGCCTCCACCGCCGCCGACCCCGACCGCCGATATCCTGGCCCAACTCGTCCGCAGCCGGCCCGAGCCTGCGCCGCAGCCGCAGACGCTGTTTCCCGAGATCGACGAAGCCGAGCGCGACGCGGCCATCGACGCGGTGCTGACCGAGATCGTCTCCGACCCTGATTCCGGCTTCCGCTCGGTCGCCGTGCTTTATCAGGACTTTCTGGTTCGCTGCCGAATTCACCGCGTTCCGGGCTCTGCCCTCGATCTCCCCGCCTTCAAGCGCCGTCTGGCGATTGCGCGGGCTGGCGTTGACGAACGGGCGGCATCCGGCGAGGCATGGCAGGGCGCGCTAGGCCTGTCGGAGGCGTTGCCTGACGATTTGCAGGGCGTATTCCTCGTGGTAGCGCAGGCAGCCGTCGGCGGCGCGCCGTGCCCGTCGGATGCGACGCTGGCGCGCGCCTACGGCAGCCATTCGCTGTCGCGCGCCCGCCGCCTGCTCACCTATTTCGAGGAAAAGGGGCTTGCCGTTGTGCGTACGGACTTTCACGGTCTGCGCATAGTGGCCTTCCCCGAACTCGGAATCGAGACCGCGCCCGGCGATCCGGCCGCTCCCGATGCCATGGAGAGCCGCGCCGCCGCCGAGTGATCAGGCGGGTTGCTGCGCGGCCTTCGCCGAAATGTTGCGTCTGCCGTCGGAAAGCCGCCAAAGCGAATGCGCGAGCAGCGCCGTCACCAGGATCGCGCCGCCGAACAGGCTCTGCGTCGACGGCGTTTCCATGAAGATCAGCCACACCCAGATCGGCGCCAGCACGGTTTCGAGAAGGTAGAACATCGCCACTTCCGGGCCGGAGAGGAAGCGTGGCCCGGTTGCGAGGCAATAGAACGAAACCGGCATCACCACAGCTCCGTTGAGGATGATCCACCAGGGCGCTTCGACGCGGAAGCCGCCCTGCGTCACCATCACGGCCGCCACTGCGAACGGCAGGACGACGGCCACAAGTGCGGTAAAGCCCATGTCGCGGCCGGTCGAGCGGGAGACGGTGATCGCCGAGGCGATGAAAAATGCCGTCGCCAGCGCCATCATGTCGCCGAAGAGGTTGCCGGCCGAAAGCCCGTCCTCGACGATAATCAGCACGCCGACGATCATTGCCGCCATGGCGGCGAGCGTGGCCGGGCGCGGCCGCTCCTTCAGGAACACCCACGACAGCAACGCCGCGAACATGGTGTTGAAGGCGAGAATGAAGACGAGATTGGCGGTGGTCGTCGTGTAGACGGCGGTGATGAAGGTCACCGAGGCGAGCGAATAGAACGCCGCGACCGCCAGCCCGGCCCACCCCGGCACCAGCGCGGGCGCGCGCGGCGACAGCATCCGCCAGACCAGCCACAGCAGCATCGCGGCGAGGAACGTTGCGCCCGAGCGCAGCAGCAGGATCGACCAGGCGTCGCCATTGGCGAGCTTGATCAGCGGGATGTCGACGGTCAGGAACAGCCCGCCCGTCGCGGTGAGCAGCAGACCCTTGCTGTGGTCTGAAAGAGACGATGCCATAGGGAAGCTCCGGCGGGGGCGGGAAGGCGAGGATTGTGAGAAGGGTGGGAGAAGCCGTTGCCGGTCAGACGGTTTCGTGTTCGTAGCGTTCCCAGCCCTTAGGCCCCAGATGCTCCTGCGGCCCGAAACGCACCTTATACGCCATCTTGCGCGAGCCGTTGACCCAGTAGCCGAGATAGACATGCGGCAGGCCGGCGGCTTTCGCCCGTTGGATGTGGTCGAGGATCATGAAGGTGCCGAGCGAGCGATCTTCCAGCTCGGGGTTGTAGAAGGAATAGACCATCGACAGGCCGTCGCCCATCTTGTCGGTCAGCGCGACGGCGATCAGTTCGCCCTCGCCCTTGCCGGTGAGGAATGAGTCCGGCCCGCGCCGCCGGTACTCGATGATGCGGGTGTTGACGTGGGTGTCCTCCACCATCATCGCATAGTCGAGCACGGTCATATCCGACATGCCGCCGCGCCGGTGGCGGGAGTCGAGATAGGTCCGGAACAGCGAATATTGCTCGGTCGAAGGTTCGGCCTCGTGCATCGCGCCGATCAGGTCGGCGTTGCGGGCCAATACCCGCTTCATGTTCTTCGAAGGCCGGAACTTGTCGACAAGGATGCGCACCGACACGCAGGCCCGGCAGGTTTCGCAGGCCGGGCGGTAGGCGATGTTCTGCGAGCGGCGAAAGCCGCCCTGGGTGAGCAGGTCGTTCAGATCCGGCGCTCGATCGCCGACGAGATGCGTGAACACCTTGCGCTCGAATTGCCCTTCCACATAAGGGCAGGGCGACGGAGCGGTCAGGAAGAACTGCGGCGATTGCGTCGGGTGGTGCGTCATGGACCGGAGCAACGATTCACGTCGATGCTTGTCACGCGGTTGGAAAACGTCAACTGGAAAATTCTGAACGCTTCTTCAAGTCTGCGTCACGGCCTCGCGGCCCGATATCGTCAGGGGCGGTCGGAGCGCGTTACAACTGTGCCGAGCAGCAGATCGTGCAGCGTGCGCTTTCGCTCCAGGAACAGAGAGGCGAGCAGAACGAGCGGCGTCAGGATCACGTTGCCGGCCCAAAACAGCACTGAGTGCACGATAGCCAGAATGCCGTCCACGCGACCGCCGTCCAGCCGTTCGAGCCGGATGCTCATCATCTGCATGCCGACCGTCGCCTGGTTGGGCCCGCCCATCGTCGTCCAGATGTAGGCGAGCGCAACGGCCGGCGCGAGCACGGAGAACAGCATCCAGCCTAGCCCCAGCGTGATGATGCCGAGTAGGAAAACCAGGATCGCGAACGGGATGAGCAGCAGCGCTATGATGCAATAGTCGATGACGAACGCGAACACGCGGCGAGTACGCACGCCTTCGTAGACCCGCATGTCGTCCAGCCTTGACGTCAGGATTTCGCCGTCCATCGCGCTTGTGGCCATTCTGGTCGCTGCCTTTCCGGGCGTTTCGCCCTCTCCGATGCAGATGGTGATCGCCGGCGCGGAATCAAGCGGCGTCGGGAAAACAACGGCGCGTCTGCGGGTTCGTTCAAGTGATCGAAACAATTTTACGCATAGATCGGTCTGGCTGCGGTGCGAAACCGCGGACGCTCAGGGCACGGCACGGGTCGGGGAACACGGTTCAATGGATCACTATGACATGCTTGTCATCGGCAGCGGGCCGTCCGGCCGGCGGGCTGCCGTGCAGTCTGCCAAGCTCGGCAAGTCGGTGCTAGTGGTCGACAAGGGACGTCGGCTCGGCGGCGTGTCGGTGCATACCGGCACCATCCCGTCCAAGACGCTTCGCGAGACCGTGCTCAACCTGTCGGGCTGGCGCGAGCGCGGCTTCTACGGACGCAGCTATCGCGTCAAAAGCGACATCTCCGTCGCTGACCTCGTGCAACGACTTCACAAGACGCTCGACCACGAAGTCGAGGTTCTCCAGCACCAGTTCATGCGCAACGGCGTGCGACACGCGCGCGCGGCGGCGCGCTTCGTCGACAATAGGCGCGTGCGGCTGACGACGGACGCGGAGGAGACAAGCGAGGTTACCTTCGACCACGCGCTCATTTCTGTGGGCACGCGGCCGCACAGGCCGGACAATGTGCCGTTCGACGGCAAGCGCGTGTTCGACAGCGACGAAGTGCTCGAACTGACGCGGCTGCCGCGCACGCTGACCGTCATCGGCGGCGGAGTCATCGGCGTCGAATACGCCACGATCTTCTCCGCACTCGATGTGCCCGTGACGCTGGTCGAGCCGCGCGAAACAATCCTCGACTTCGTCGACCGCGAACTGGTCGACGATTTCATCCACCAGTTGCGCGACCGCGGCGTGACCGTCAGGCTGGGCAGCGCGATCAAGGAAGTCGTGTCCGGGGAGACCGGCGCGGAGGTGCGGCTGGTCGACGGCCGCACGGTCAAGTCGGACGCCGTCCTCTACGCGGCCGGCCGCTCTGGCAATATCGGCTCTCTCGGGCTGGAGACGATCGGCATCGAGGTCGATGGTCGCGGCCGCATCAAGGCCGATCCGGAGACATTCCAGACCAGCGTGCCGCACATCTATGCCGCCGGCGACGTCATCGGCTTCCCGAGCCTCGCCTCCACGTCGATGGAGCAGGGCAGGGTGGCCGCCTGCCACGCCTTCGGGGTGGCGCTGCCACCGCCGCCGCAGACCTTTCCCTATGGCATCTATGCCGTGCCCGAGATCTCCACGGTCGGCCAGTCGGAGGAGGAGGTGCGCAAGAGCGGCGTAGCGTACGAATGCGGCGTCGCCCGTTTTCGCGAGACCTCGCGCGGCCATATCATGGGCGTCGATTCCGGCTTCCTGAAGCTGATCTTCGCGCTAGACACGCGCCGCCTGTTGGGCGCACACATCGTCGGCGAGGGGGCGACCGAACTGATCCACATCGGCCAGGCAGTGATCAACCTAGGCGGCACGGTCGACTTCTTCGTCGACAACACGTTCAACTACCCGACGCTGGCCGAAGCCTACAAGATCGCCGGGCTGGACGCCTGGAACCGCATGGGGCGAGGGTAGCGCGGGGAGCGGGATTCGATGTCGGCCACTTACCCCCGCAGCATCTCAGCCACCCTCGGCGCGAAATAGGTGAGGATGCCGTCGCAGCCGGCGCGCTTGAACGCCAGCAGCGATTCCAGCATCGCCTTCTCGCCATCGATCCAGCCATTCGCGGCCGCCGCTTCGATCATCGCGTATTCGCCCGACACCTGGTAGGCGAAGGTGGGCATGGCAAACTCGTCCTTGGCGCGGCGGATGATGTCGAGATAGGGCAGGCCGGGCTTGACCATGATCATGTCGGCGCCTTCGTCGAGGTCCTGCTCGATCTCGCGCATCGCCTCGTCGGAATTCGCGTGGTCGAGGTAGTAGGTCTTCTTGTCGCCCTTGAGCAGGCCCTGCGTGCCGATCGCCTCGCGGTAGGGGCCGTAGAAGGCAGAGGCGAACTTGGTCGCGTAGGACATGATCGCTACGTCGTTAAAGCCTGCGGCGTCCAGCGCGTCGCGGATGGCGCCGATGCGGCCGTCCATCATGTCGGAAGGCGCGATGATGTCGGAGCCGGCTTCTGCCTGGCGAACGGCGGCGGCGGCCACCTGCGTCACCGTTTCGTCGTTAACGATGACGCCGTCGCGCAGGATGCCGTCGTGGCCATGGCTGGTGAAGGGGTCGAGGGCAGCGTCGGTGATGACCCCGATCTCCGGCACCGCGGCCTTGATCGCACGCGTGGCGCGATTGATTAGATTGTCGGGGTTGAGGATTTCCGAGCCGGTCTGGTCGCGTAGCGAAAGATCGACATTCGGGAAAGTGGCGAGCGCGGGGATGCCGAGCTTCGCGGCCCGCTCGGCCTCTCGAACGGCTTCGTCGACGGACAGCCGGAACACGCCAGGCATCGCCGCCACGGCTTCGCGCCGGTTCTCGCCCTCGATCAGGAAGATCGGCCAGATGAGGTCGTTCACCGTCAGGTGGTTCTCCTGCACGAGGCGGCGCGACCAGTCGGCCTTGCGCATCCGTCTCAGCCGGCGCGAGCCGGTGATCTCGTCGACGCTTCTCCCGCTGGTCGGGTGGGCGGACAAAATCCTGTTCATGGTCGCTGCTCCGCTTGTTCGCCTCTCGACCTATCACGCGGCTGGCGTGCAAAAAAGACTGCGCTCTGTCGCGGCTGATCGATCGTCGCTTTCGCAGGTGGACGACGACGCACAACTGTGCTCACAAAGGGGGAGCCGATGTCGGATGGGGTCAACATGCAGCGGATCGTCGGTCGTGGACAGCCGGGCCTGTCGACTCTGGAAGTCACCTACCAATGGTTTTTCAGGCTGGTGGCTGCCTACAGCCTGCTGTTCGGCTTGATGTACTGGGTCCGGCTGATCGGGTTCTACCAGGGCACCGAGTGGCGGTTCGACCTCATGCCGGTTCATTGGCAGATCGTTTCGGTTTCCCTGGCCGCCTTGTTTCCGTTCGCCGCCAGCGGCCTGTGGATGCTGGCCTCCTGGGGGCCGGTGATCTGGTTTCTCTGCGCCGCCATCGAGATCCTGATGCATGTCGGCCTGCCGGAACTCTATGGCGTCCGCTGGGCGGTCGTCGCCTCCCATCTGTTGGTGGCGCTGCTGTTCGCCGTGTTCCAGCTGCTTTTCTATCTGAGCCGCCGGAAGGAGGCCGGTTAACCTTTCTTTAAGCCTCTTCGCATGCGCGACCATAGTAAGCCCTTGTTAAGGCTGCGGTTTAAGTCGAATTTTATGGGCATTCGATAAGGTCGGGCCAAGGTGAGAAAAAACAAAAAAATCACCGGGCGTCAAAACGAGAGGCTAGACCATGATGACTTCGCGCCAGGCGGCGAAGCCCGCTGAATCCAATGACGATCGCAAGGACGCGATCCGCTCCCTCTACCTCGAATCGCTCCAACTGGTCGAGCGGCTGCACCGTCGGTTGCTCGACGTGATCAAGGACGAGTTCGAGCGCAACGGCCGTTCCGACATCAACTCGATCCAGGCGCTGCTGCTGTTCAATATCGGCGCTTCCGAATTGACCGCCGGCGAACTGCGCACCCGCGGCTACTATCTGGGTTCGAACGTCTCCTACAATCTCAAGAAGCTCGTCGATCTCGGCTTCATCAACCACCAGCGCTCAAGGGTGGACCGGCGTTCGGTGCGCGTCAGCCTGACGCCGAAGGGCGAGGAAGTGGCGGAGATGGTGGGCCGTCTCTACGAGCGCCACGTTGGCTCGATCGAGCAGGTAGGCGGCATCAATTCGGAAGAATTCCGCCAGATGAACCGAGCGCTCCAGCGTCTCGACCGCTTCTGGAACGACACCATCGCCTACCGCATGTGATGCGAGCATCGGGCGGACCCGCGACGCGGATCCGCCCGCTCAAGAGGCCGGTGCGACACCGGCGCGCTTTTGCCGCGCGCCGCCAAGTGCCGGTTCCGCCACGTTCCTGCCATATTGGGATGGGACCGGGTGGTTGACGCGCCAGCCGGGCTGCGTGATGAGGGGATTCGGCGTTTCTTAACGTTAACCCCCATAATGCGCTAAGACGCCCTGCGGCCTTGACCGCTCATGCCAATCCGGATGCCAGGACCGATTATGAAGACTTCGCGCCGCACCTTCATCACCGGAGCCTCCGCTTTTGCTGCCACCGCGCTGTCCCAGCCGGCACGCGCCCAGACTGCAATCGATGAGATTCTGAACTCGACCCAGCGCGGGAGCTGGGATGACCAGTTCGACGCGCGCGCGACCGCGCAGCCGGGCAAGGTGGTTTCGACGTCGCCGATCTTCAGCCCCGAGACTGTTGCTCACATCGAGCAGACCCTTTTCAAGTATCAGGACATCGTCGCGCGCGGTGGCTGGCCGATGGTGCCTGCCTCGAAGAAGCTGCAGCTCGGCGTTGTCGACCGCGATGTCGAGGTGCTGCGCCAGCGGCTGATGTATTCCGGCGACCTTTCGGAACGGGCTGGCATCTCGCCTTCGTTCGACACCTATGTCGATGCCGCGCTGAAGCGCTTCCAGACGCGCCACGGACTGCCGGCCGACGGCCAGACCGGCCGCTTCACCTACGCCTCCATGAACGTCAGCGCGCCGGTGCGCCTCGGCCAGCTCGAGACGAATCTGGTTCGCCTGCGCTCGATGTCCGGGTTCCTCGGCAACCGCTTCATCATGGTCAACATCCCGGCCGCCCAGATCGAGGCCGTCGAGGCCAGCCGCGTCGTTTCGCGCCACACGGCCGTGGTCGGCAAGATCGACCGGCAGACGCCGATCCTGAATTCCAAGGTCCACGAGATCAATCTCAACCCGTACTGGAACGCGCCGGAATCGATCGTGCGCCGCGACATCATCCCGCTGATGCGCAAGAATCCCAACTATCTGGCCGAGAACAACATTCGCATTCTGGGACCGAATGGCGAAGTCGATCCGATGACGATCGACTGGTCGACGGAGGAGGCCGCCAAGCTGCGCTTCCGGCAGGATCCGGGCCGCATCAACGCCATGGCGACCACCAAGATCAATTTCCACAATCCGCACGCCGTCTACCTGCACGACACCCCGCAGCAGAGCCTGTTCAACGAGATGGAGCGGTTCCATTCGTCGGGCTGCGTGCGTGTCCAGAACGTGCGCGACCTCATCACCTGGATACTGCGCGACACGCCGGGCTGGGACCGCCTGCGCATCGAGCAGACCATTCAGGCCGAATCGGACGTGAAGGTGCCGGTTGCCGATCCGGTTCCGATCTACATGACCTATGTCTCCGCCTGGGCGACCGGCGATGGCGTGGCGCATTTCCGCGACGACATCTACGGCCTCGACGGGGTGGATGAGCTGCAGCTCTCCACGCTTTGAGCGTCCGGCAGGCATCGCATCGAAGGCCGCCCACAAGGGCGGCCTTCTGCTTTTCTGGTGTCGCCTCGGGGCCATCAAATTTCGCGGAGCGGACATGGTAGGCCAGTGGGAAGTGTGTTAATCGGCCCGCGACTTCCAAGCCGACCGAAGGACTTACCCCCATGGCCCTCGCCCCCGCCATCTCGGCCAACGCTTCCGCATTCTTCGCCGAACCGCTCGAAACGCGCGATCCGGAGATTTTCGCCGCCATCCGCGGCGAACTCGGTCGTCAGCGCGACGAGATCGAGCTGATCGCCTCGGAGAACATCGTCTCCCGCGCCGTTCTGGAGGCGCAGGGCTCGGTCATGACCAACAAATACGCGGAAGGCTATCCGGGCAAGCGCTACTACGGTGGCTGTCAGTTCGTCGACATCGCCGAAGAACTGGCGATCGAGCGCGCCAAGAAGCTGTTTTCCTGCAACTTCGCCAACGTCCAGCCGAACTCCGGCTCGCAGATGAACCAGGCCGTGTTCCTGGCGCTCTTGCAGCCGGGCGACACCTTCATGGGTCTCGACCTGAATTCCGGCGGGCACCTGACTCATGGCTCGCCGGTGAACATGAGCGGCAAGTGGTTCAACGTCGTTTCCTACGGCGTTCGCCGCGACGACCATCTGCTCGACATGGAAGAGATCGAGAAGCTGGCCCACCAGCACCGGCCGAAGCTGATCCTGGCTGGCGGCACCGCCTATTCGCGCATCTGGGACTGGAAGCGGTTCCGCGAGATCGCCGACGCGGTCGGCGCGTATCTGATGGTCGACATGGCGCACATCGCCGGGCTCGTCGCCGGTGGCGCGCATCCGTCACCCATTCCGCACGCGCATGTGGTGACCACGACGACCCACAAATCGTTGCGTGGACCGCGCGGCGGAATGATCCTGACAAACGACGAGGACATCGCCAAGAAGATCAACTCGGCCGTCTTCCCCGGTCTCCAGGGTGGCCCGCTTATGCATGTCATCGCCGCCAAGGCAGTGGCCTTCGGCGAGGCATTGCAGCCCGATTTCAAGGGCTATGCGCAAAGCATCGTCGCCAATGCCAAGGCGCTGGCGGCCAGCCTTCAGGAAACCGGTCTCGACATCGTTTCAGGCGGCACCGACAACCACCTGATGCTGGTAGACCTGCGGCCCAAGAACGCGACCGGAAAGCGCGCCGAGGCCGCGCTCGGTCGCGCCCACATCACCTGCAACAAAAACGGCATCCCCTTTGATCCGGAGAAGCCTTTCGTCACCTCCGGGGTCCGGCTCGGCACGCCGGCCGGCACCACGCGCGGCTTCGGCATCGCGGAGTTCCGCGAGATCGGCCAGTTGATCGCCGAGGTGCTCGACGGTCTCAAGGCCGCCAATTCCGACGAGGGCAACGCTTCCGTGGAGGCGGCGGTGCGCGGCAGGATCGAGGCGCTCTGCGCACGCTTCCCGCTCTATCCGTATCTCGGTTGATGGGATAAGCATCCGGCGGACGAGATTCCCCGGGAAAGATCGATGCGCTGCCCTTATTGCCAGTCGGAAGAAACGCAGGTGAAGGATTCGCGCCCCGCCGAGGACGGCGTGGCGATCCGCCGTCGCCGCGTTTGCCCGGCCTGCGGTGGCCGCTTCACCACCTTCGAGCGCGTTCAGTTGCGCGACCTCGTCGTGCTCAAAAAGTCTGGCCGCAAGGTCCCCTTCGACCGCGACAAGCTGTTGCGCTCGATGGAGATCGCGGTTCGCAAGCGCAATGTCGAACCCGAGCGCATCGAGCGCGCGGTGACCGGCATCGTTCGCCAGCTCGAGAGTTCCGGCGAAACCGAAATCGTGTCGGGTGATGTCGGCCGGCTGGTCATGGAAGCGCTGAAGTCGCTCGACGACGTCGCCTATGTCCGCTTCGCCTCGGTGTATCGCAATTTCCGTGAAGCCAAGGACTTCCACGACGTGCTCGGCGAATTGCGGGGCGACGAAGGCGAGGAGTAGCGGCATGGGCGGGGCCACTGTCGAGAACGCCGGGCAAGGCGAAGCCGACCGGCGCTTCATGGCCGCCGCGATCCGCCTGTCGCGCCGCAATCTCGGGCTCACCGCCGAAAATCCCTCCGTCGGCGCGCTGGTCGTCCGTACCGATAGCGGCGGCGTGCCCGTGATCGTCGGGCGAGGTGTAACGGCGCGTGGCGGCCGACCGCATGCGGAGCTTCAGGCGCTGGCGGAAGCCGGCGAGGATGCGCGTGGCGCGACAGTCTATTGCACGCTGGAACCCTGCTCGCATATCGGCCGCGCACCGCCCTGCGCGGACGCGCTGGTGACTGCCGGCGTGGGCCGCGTCGTAGTGGCGACGCTCGATCACGACCCGCGCGTCGCCGGCCGCGGGATCGGCATACTGGAGAAAGCCGGCATCGAGGTTTCGGTAGGGTGCGAGGCCGCCGCCGCCCGCGAGGCGATGGCCGGTTTCCTGTCGCTGAAGGGCAGGGGACGTCCGTTCGTGACGCTCAAGCTGGCAGTTTCCACGGACGGAATGATAGGCCGGCGCGGCGCGGGTCAGGTGTCGATCACCGGCGCGCTGTCACGGCGCATGGTGCACGTCATGCGCTCGATGCACGAAGCCGTGCTCGTCGGCGTCGGAACCGTCATCGAGGACGATCCGCAGCTGTCGGTGCGCCTCGACGGAATGGCAGACCGCTCGCCAGTTCGGGTGGTCGTCGATCCCTTCGGCCGAACTCCGCCTGCGGCGAGCCTGCTGGCCGCGCGGGATTGCGGCCGGGTCATCGTGCTGGCCAGCGAGAAGGCGCCTGCGGCTGCCTTGGCGCGACTGCGCCAGCAGGGCGCTACCGTGACGATGCTCCCCTCGGACTATCGAGGCCGCTTCGCGCCACAGGAAATACTGAGGTCGCTGGGTGTCGTCGGCATCAAGAGCGTGTTCGTCGAGGGTGGCGCAGACACCGCGCGCCGCCTGCTGGAGGCTGATCTCGTCGATCGCCTGGCGCTTTTCAGCGGCTCGGTCGAGGTTGGCTCAGACGGCATCGCCTCGCCACTGACCGAGGCAACTATCCCTTCCGGTTTCAAGGCGGTGTCGATGGCCATATATGATGGCGACCTTCTCACCGAATACGAAAGGACCGCCTGATGTTCACCGGCATCGTAACCGACATCGGCACCATCACGTCGACAGAGGCGCTGCCGGAAGGCGTGCGACTACGCATCGACACGGCATACGACCCCGTCGGCATCGACATAGGCGCGTCGATTTCCTGCGCCGGGGTCTGCCTGACCGTGGTTGCGCTGCCCGAGGAAGGCTCCAACGCCCGCTGGTTCGATGTCGAGGCGTGGGAGGAGGCGCTGCGGCTCACCACCGCTTCCGGCTGGGCGAAAGGCACGCGGATCAATCTGGAGCGGGCGCTGAAGATTGGAGACGAGCTCGGTGGCCATATAGTCTCGGGACATGTGGACGGCATGGCCGAGATTGTCGCGCGCGAGGACGAGGGTGACGCCGTCCGCTTCACGCTGGAGGCGCCGGCGGGTCTGGCGAAATTCATCGCGCCCAAGGGATCCGTCGCGCTCGACGGCACCTCGCTCACCGTCAACCGGGTCGAGCGCACGCGTTTTGACGTGCTGCTGATCCATCATTCGCTCACCGTCACCACATGGGGAGCGCGGCAGGTGGGCGATCGGGTCAATCTCGAGATCGACACGATGGCACGATACGCCGCGCGGTTGAAGGAGGCCGCGGAGGAGGGGTTGTAGGCTCCGCCTTTCGCGCAGGCCTGCGATCTCCAACGAACGGCTTGCTAAGCGCAAGGCTTCGGCCTAAGTCACCGGCAACCCGGAGACATAAATGGCCAGCACCACTTCCCCCCGACTCCTGATCGTCGAGGCGCGCTTCTACGACGCCCTCTCCGACGCGCTGCTCGCCGGTGCCAAGGCCGCGCTCGACGAGGCGGGGGCAGCCTACGACGTCGTAACCGTGCCCGGCGCCCTGGAGGTTCCGGCCGTAATTTCGTTCGCGCTCGACGGCGCGGAGGAGGGTGGCGTCGACTATGACGGCTTCGTCGCGCTCGGCTGCGTGATCCGGGGCGAGACCTATCATTTCGACATCGTGGCCAATGAATCCTGTCGAGCGCTGATGGATCTCGCGGTCGATGAATCGATCGCCGTCGGCAACGGTATCCTGACCGTCGAGAACGAGGCGCAGGCCTGGGCGAGAGCGAGAATCGAGGAGGGCGACAAGGGTGGTTTCGCGGCGCGTGCCGCCCTCACCATGATCGCGTTGCGCGACCGATTCGGAGCCTGATCGTGACGACCGAGCAGGAGTCCGCACGCAAACAGGGCCCGCGCCAGGCAAACAAGCGCGGCGCCGCCCGGCTGGCAGCCGTCCAGGCGCTCTACCAGATGGATGTGGCCGGCAGTGGGATCCTCGAAATCACCGCCGAGTACGAGCAGTTCCGTCTTGGCAAGGAAGTCGACGGCGCCCAGTATCGCGAGGCCGACGCCCAGTGGTTCCGCGCCATCCTGGCAGGTGTCGTCGAAAACCAGACGACCGTCGATCCGCTCATCCGTCAATCGCTGATGGACGACTGGCCTCTGTCACGGCTGGATTCGACGCTGCGCGCCATCCTGCGCGCCGGAGTCTATGAGCTGATTCACCGCGCCGATGTGCCGGTAGCGGTCATCGTCTCGGAGTATGTCGACATCGCCAAGGCCTTCTACGAGGATGAAGAGCCGAAGCTGGTCAACGCCGTGCTCGATCGGGTCGCGCGGCGGGAACGTGGCGAGGGCAGGGGCAAGGACCCCGCCGGCTGATGGCCTACGACGAGCGGGAAGCCCGGCGATCGGCGGTCATCCTTGCGGCCTCGCAGGCAATCATCGGCTCCGCCGCTCCAATCTCGTTTTCCGTGGGCGGTCTGGCCGGATACTACCTTCTCGACTCCGACAAGTCGCTGGCCACCGTTCCTGTCACCGGATTTACGGTGGGCGTCGCCGTCGGCGCCATTCCCGCGGCCGCCATCATCCGGCACGCTGGCCAGCGCGCCGGCTTTCTGATCGGTACTGGCGTCACCGGGCTTGGCGGTGCGATTGCCACGCTCGGACTTTACGAAAGCTCGTTCTGGCTGTTCAGCGTCGGATTGCTCGTCATCGGCCTCGGCGGCGCTTTCGTGCAGCAATTCCGCTTCGCGGCGGCCGACAACGCACCACCCGCCTTCAAGGCGAAGGCGATTTCGTTCGTCCTCGCCGGCGGCGTCATCACTGCCATTCTCGGGCCGCAGATCGTCATCTTCACCCGCGAAATGCTTGCGCCGGTGATGTTCGCAGGCTCCTTCGTCTCGATCATCGGGCTTGCGGCCGCCGGCGGGGCGATCCTTGTCTTCTTGCGCTCGCGAGACCGATCGTCCGCGGCGTCCGCTGGCATCGAGGAGCCTGCCCGTCCGCTGGGTGTCATCGTCAGGCAGCCATTGTTCTCAGTGGGACTGCTGTGTGCGGTCGGCTCCTATGCGCTGATGAGCTTCGTAATGACCGGCGCGCCGCTCGCCATGGTCGGTTGCGGCTTCTCGCCCGACGAGGCGACGCTGGGCATCTCCTGGCACGTGATGGCGATGTTCGCGCCGAGCTTCTTCACCGGCAGGCTGATATCGCGCTTCGGCCGCGAGACGATGGTTGCCGTGGGCTTGCTGCTGCTGATCGGCTGCGCGCTGGTGGCGCTGTCGGGCATCCAGCTCTGGCAGTTCTGGACGGCGCTCATCCTACTGGGGCTGGGCTGGAACTTCAGCTTCATCGGCGCCACGGCGATGGTGGCCGAGACCTACCGGTCGTCCGAAAAGGGCAAGGTACTCGGCTTCCACGACTTCGTCCTGTTCGGCTCGGTCGCGGTTGCGTCGTTCCTGTCGGGCGTGGTCTACACGAATTGGGGATGGGACGCGCTCAACTGGGTGACGTTCCCGGTGGTTGCGCTTTGCCTGGCCGGTCTCCTCGGCCTGCGCCTACTGTCAAGCCGTGCAGACCCGGAAGCCGACGTAGCTTGAGCTGAAAATCGCGGGAACGATCGCCGGAGGCAATCCAAACCGGTCAGCAGGCGGGGCACGAGACCTTGACGGAGGCCAGTACGCCTCGGCCGTGCCGGCGCCTGCTGACCGGTTTGGACACAGGTCTGCGCCGGTGCTACCGCCCGGCGTTAGCCTGGGGCACGAGTTCGCCCAAATGGGTCCAGTGGATGGTCCCCTTGAGGTAGCGTCGCAGCGTGCTCGGCCAGGTATGCTTGCCATCGAGATCGATGAACAGCCGGTGCCGGTCGGTCGGAAATCCAAGCTGGTAACAGAGGATGACCAGTTCGGAACAGTAGACGTGCTTGACCACCCCTTGATGGTTCTTCAGCCGTTCCCGGTACTTCTCCAGCCGCTTCTGTAGCCCGGTGCCCACGGAACCGGAACTGAAGGTGCTCTTGAACCCGGCGCGCAACATTCCATAAGTGGCCGAGTTCTTGATCTCCCGGGCGATGCCTGTGACTTTCGTGAGCTCGTCCTTGCCGAGCTCGGCGGTGGGACGAAATATCTCCGCTTCGTTCTGCCACAGATCCAGGTAGTCCATGAGAATGCCGTCGCTCGTCGCGTGGATCACGTAGTGGTCCTCGACGACGATCCCGCAATGGGCGGGCTTGAAGGTGCTCGTGTTGATGAGAATGTCGCCGGGCTTCATGAGGCTGCGCGGCATCCCTGAATTCGGCTGAAAATACTTCGCCATGATCCTTCCCCCGAAGTCCCTTCATCCAGCGCCTGCCCGGACGCCTATTGCTTTCGCAATGCCTGAAACAGCTATTCCGAGTCCGGCACGCCGACAATCGCCCCAACCTGACCATTTTTGGGGGTATTTGCCGCCCGGCAGGCTCGCCGCGCCGCTGGCGGTTTCCGGAAAGATCGTCGTTCAGGCCGGAGCGATGCTTGTCGAGACCGATCCATTTGCGGCGAAAGCCGGGCAAAAACCTAACGAAACCTTGACGTTCGGCGGGGGCTTTCGCATAAGCCGGGGCGAAAGGGAGGATTCCGCGTTGGATTCCGCCCTTCTTCAAACCCGGCCCGGGAGGGGTTCTGCGGGCCAGAATTCGAGGAAATCCGTGAAATGACCATGCTCTATGTCGTCATTCTTTGCGGCTTGCTCTCTGTCGCCTATGCCATATGGGCGACGCAGTCGGTGCTCGCCGCCGACCAGGGCAATGCACGCATGCAGGAAATTGCCGGCGCCATCCGCGAGGGTGCGCAGGCCTATCTCAATCGCCAATACACCACCATCGCCATTGTCGGCGTCGTCGTCTTCATTCTTGCCTGGTGGCTTCTGTCCGCCGCGGCCGCATTCGGCTTCCTGATCGGCGCGGTCCTGTCAGGTGCCGCAGGCTACATCGGCATGTACGTCTCGGTGCGCGCCAACGTGCGCACGGCGCAGGCGGCCTCCAACAGCCTGTCTTCCGGTCTCGACATCGCCTTCAAGTCAGGCGCGATCACCGGCATGCTGGTGGCGGGTCTCGCGCTGCTCGGCGTGGCGGTCTATTACCTCATTCTCATCGGCCCGATGGGCAACCAGCCGGCGAGCCGCACCGTCATCGACGCGCTTGTTTCGCTGGGCTTCGGCGCTTCTCTGATCTCGATCTTCGCCCGTCTCGGTGGCGGCATTTTCACCAAGGGCGCGGACGTCGGTGGCGACCTCGTCGGCAAGGTTGAAGCCGGCATCCCCGAGGATGATCCGCGCAACCCGGCCACCATCGCCGACAACGTGGGCGACAATGTCGGCGACTGCGCCGGCATGGCAGCCGACCTGTTCGAGACCTACGCGGTGACGGTTGTCGCCACCATGGTTCTCGGCGCGATCTTCTTCGCTGGCACCGACGTGCTCGGCTCGGTGATGATCTACCCGCTCGCCATCTGCGCTGCCTGCATCATCACCTCGATCATCGGCACCTTCTTCGTCAAGCTCGGCTCCAACGGCTCGATCATGGGTGCCCTCTACAAGGGTCTCATCGTTACCGGCGTTCTGACCATCCTCGGCGTCGCCGCGGCCAACCAGTTCACCATCGGCTGGGGCGAGGTCGGTACCGTCGACGGCCAGGTCATCACCGGCACCGGCCTCTTCGTCTGCGGCATCATCGGCCTGATCGTCACAGGCCTGATCGTGGTGATCACCGAGTACTACACCGGCACCGACAAGCGCCCGGTCAACTCGATCGCCCAGGCGTCGGTCACCGGCCACGGCACCAACGTCATCCAGGGCCTCGCGGTCTCGCTGGAGTCCACGGCGCTACCGGCCATCGTCATCGTCGGCGGCATCCTGTCGACCTTCCAGGTCGCCGGCCTGTTCGGTACCGCGATAGCGGTTACCACGATGCTCGGTTTGGCCGGCATGATCGTTGCACTCGACGCCTTCGGCCCGGTTACCGACAACGCCGGCGGCATCGCCGAAATGTCGGGCCTGCCGCCGGAAGTGCGCCAGTCGACCGACGCGCTCGACGCCGTGGGCAACACCACCAAGGCGGTCACCAAGGGCTACGCCATCGGTTCGGCCGGTCTCGGTGCGCTGGTGCTGTTTGCCGCCTACTCCTACGACCTGGAGTATTTCATCGCCAACAGCGACACCTACACCTACTTCCAGGGCATGGAGAACGTCTCGTTCTCGCTCTCCAACCCTTACGTGGTTGCGGGCCTGATCTTCGGCGGACTGATCCCGTACCTGTTCGGCGGCATCGCCATGACGGCCGTCGGTCGTGCGGCGGGCTCGATCGTCGAGGAGGTGCGCAGGCAGTTCCGCGAAAAGCCGGGCATCATGCAGGGCACCGAGAAGCCGGACTACGCGCGTGCCGTCGACCTGCTGACGCGTGCGGCGATCAAGGAGATGATCGTGCCGTCGCTCCTGCCGGTGCTGGCGCCGCTGGTCGTCTATTTCGGCGTGCTGCTGATTTCGGGCTCCAAGGCTTCGGCCTTCGCCGCACTCGGCGCGATGCTGCTCGGCGTCATCGTCAACGGCCTGTTCGTGGCCATCTCGATGACCTCGGGCGGCGGTGCCTGGGATAACGCCAAGAAGTCGTTCGAGGACGGCTTTACCGACAAGGACGGCGTCAAGCACCTGAAGGGCTCCGAGGCGCACAAGGCCTCGGTGACCGGCGACACCGTCGGAGATCCTTACAAGGACACCGCCGGTCCGGCCGTGAACCCGGCGATCAAGATCACCAACATCATGGCGCTGCTGCTGCTGGCCGTGCTGGCGCACTGATCGCCTGAAGGCAGGAACGAAGAAGGCCGCGGGAGCGATCCCGCGGCCTTCGTCATTTCAGATGGCGACCCGCGCTCTGGCGCAGCGATGCCGATCGCTACTGTCTGAGCGGGTTGGAAGGCATGCCGCCGCCGGCAACGCCGCTGATCATCTGCGCGATGAAATTCTGGTCCTTGCCAGCCGTCGGCGTCGTGCGCGAAATGAAATCGAACACGCGGCCGTCCTGCATGCCGTAATTGGCGATCTGGCTTACGCGGCCGTCAGCGCCGAAATAGACTGCGAGCACGCGCTGGTCGCGCACGCGCGGATTCATGAAGGCGACGCTGCGCACCCGTGTCTGCGATATGTAGTAGAAGACCTCGTTATCGAACGTCGCCGTCGTCGACGGCGAGCCGAGCGACAGCAGAACCTGCTCGCGGCTGGAGCCGACGGGCACCAGGTCGAGCGTTTCCTCGTCGACCACGTAGCCGTGGGTCAGCGTCTCGCTGGTGCTGAGGGTCTGGGCGGCATTGCACCCCGACAGGAACAGGGCTCCCCCAGCGGCCAGGATCAGCGTTCTGCCGAACTTCGGATTCCGATTTTTCAACGAGAACTCCATGATCGTCCCATCCCCCGGCGGGTTGCGCAGGGCGGCAAAACCGGTAAACCAGCTTTCGAGGCGATGCAACCGCGCCGCCCTTGGAAACCGGCCCCGGAATTGGCCCAGCCATGTTCAAGTCCCTGCTGAATTTCACCAAACGCCCAAACAGGGTGGTCACCGATGCGCTCTACGACCAGATCGTGGCGGCGGCGCGGCAGACGCCTTTCTATTCGCAATGGGCCGTTCCTGACACGCCGCTCGGCCGTTTCGAGATGCTGTCCGTGCACATGGTGCTGTTTCTCGAGCGGTCGCGATCGGCCGGTCCGGCGCTCGCGGACATCGCCCAAGACATCACCGACGAGTTCTTCAAGGATGTCGAGCATTCGCTGCGCGAACTGGGCATTGGCGATCTCGGCGTGCCGAAGCGGATGAAGAAGCTGGCTAAGATGTTCTACGGCCGCGCCGAGGCTTACCGCACGGCGCTTGAAGCCAGCGACGGCGCCGGGCTCGCAGCCGCTATCGCCCGCAACGTTCGCCCGGATGCGCAAGACTGGCCACAGGCGGCCGAGATCGCCCGCTATATGGCCGATGCGCTTGCCTTGTTGCACAGCCAGGATGATGCCGCCTTCCGGTCGGGCAGCATCTCCTTTCCGACCGCCGGAGGCGAGACGCCATGACAAGCGAAGAGGCAAGCCCGATCTCGTTGCGGGTGAACGTGGCCCGCCTGCCTGCCAGGGGCATGCCGGTGACGATCGAGGCCGACTCCCGGCAGCGCGAAGCGCTCGCTCGCGTGCATTCCCTGCTGGCGGTCGACCGGCTGGATGTTGAGCTGACCGTGACGGCGTGGAAGCGCGGCGGCGTCAGGATCGCTGGCCGGGTGAAGGCTGCAATCCGCCAGGAATGTATTGCAACACTGGAGCCGATCCACGAGATCGTCGACGAGGAGATCGCCGCCCTCTTCGTGCCGGAGGGCTCGAAGCTGGCGCTGCCTCGCCTTTCGCACGAGGGCGAGATCGTGCTCGACGCCGAGGGCGACGACGCGCCTGAAACGTTTTCTGGCGACGAAATCGACGTCGGACAGCTCGCCGAGGAATTCTTTGCGCTTGGGATCAACCCCTATCCGCGCAAGCCGGGCGTGACGGTGGACAGCGGGTCTTCCGTAGCAGGCGAAATGCGTGGGCCGCTGTTCGACAAGCTCTCGCAATTGAGAAAGAAGCTTTGAATAGGCCGGTCGGCATCGCGAATCCGGTTGTGCCCGCGACCAAAACGGCTATTTTCGCCAGAATTTCAGCCCGCCTCCGTTCCGAGCGTAGGCCAGACGAGAATTTCGCCGCTTGATACGAATTGCCATCGACGCCATGGGCGGGGACCACGGTCCCGAGGTCACCATCGCCGGGCTCCAGCACGTCGTGGAGCGCCGTCCCGACGTACGCTTCCTGCTGTTCGGCCGCGATGAGCGGGTGCGTCCCGTGCTGGCGAAGTTCCCGCGCGTCGAGGCGGTCAGCGAATTCACGCATTGCGACGTTGCAGTGCGCATGGACGACAAGCCGAGCCAGGCGCTGCGCCATGGGCGATGGAAATCGTCGATGTGGAAGTCGATCGAGGCGGTCAAGAGTGGCGACGCCGATGTCTGCGTGTCGGCGGGCAATACCGGCGCGCTGATGGCGATGTCCAAGTTCTGTCTGCGCACGATGGCTTCGATCGAGCGACCGGCGATCGCGGCGATCTGGCCGACCGTGCGCGGCGAAAGCGTGGTGCTCGACGTCGGCGCCACCATCGGCGCCGACGCCCACCAGCTTATCGACTTCGCCATCCTTGGCTCGGCCATGGCCCGCTCGATATTCGGCATGGAGCGGCCGACGGTCGGTCTGCTGAATGTCGGCGTCGAGGAGGTCAAGGGCCAGGAGGAAGTCAAGGAAGCCGGCCGCGTGCTGCGTGAGGCCGCGCTGAAGTCCATGGACTATCACGGCTTCGTCGAGGGCGACGACATTGGCAAGGGCTCGGTGGACGTCGTCGTCACGGAGGGCTTTGCCGGCAACATCGCGCTGAAGACCGCCGAGGGCACGGCGCGGCAGATCGGCGAATACCTTCGCGCGGCGATGACTCGGACGGTGCGCGCCAAGATCGGCTACCTGTTCGCGCGCGACGCCTTCGCGCGGCTGCGCGAGAAGCTGGACGTGCGCCGTGCCAATGGCGGCGTGTTCCTCGGCTTGAACGGAATCGTGGTCAAGAGCCATGGCGGCGCAGATCCCGAGGGCTTCGCGGCCGCCGTCGATCTCGGATACGATATGGCAAGGACCCGCCTGATAGACGGCATCCGCCACGAGCTCGAGGCCTATCACGGCCTCGTTCTCGACAGAAAGAGAAAAGCAGCCGGTGAAACGGCGGCGGAGGAGCAGGACTAGTGATCCGATCTGTGGTGCGCGGCGTGGGCACGGCTTTGCCGCGCCGCATCATGACCAATGCCGAGTTCGAGACGCTGTTGGACACCAGCGACGAGTGGATCGCTCAGCGCACCGGTATCCGCCAGCGATACATCGCCGGGGACGACGAAACGACTGCCTCGCTGGGCGAGGCGGCCGCGCGCGCCGCTCTCGACAATGCGGGCCTCACCCCGGCCGACATCGACCTGATCGTGCTTGCCACCTCGACGCCCAACAACACTTTTCCGGCGACGGCTGTCGAGATTCAGGAGCGGCTGGGCATGCGCCACGGCTTCGCCTTCGACATGCAGGCAGTATGTTCGGGCTTCGTCTATGCCGTCACCGCCGCCGACGCCCATCTGCGCGCCGGGCTGGGGCGGCGGGCGCTGGTCATCGGCGCTGAAACATTCTCGCGCATTCTCGACTGGAACGATCGTACAACCTGCGTGCTGTTCGGCGACGGCGCGGGCGCCATCGTGCTGGAGACCGCAGAAAGCGCGGGCGTGCTTTCCGATCGCGGCATCCTCGCCGCCAGCCTGCGTTCCGACGGCAGCCATCGCGACAAGCTCTATGTCGACGGCGGACCGTCGACCACGCAGACCGTCGGTCATCTCCGGATGGAGGGCAAGGAAGTCTTCAAGCACGCCGTCGGCATGATCACCGACGTGGTCGTGGATGCGCTGGCCAAGGGCGGCGTCACTGCCGACGACCTCGACTGGTTCGTGCCGCACCAGGCCAACAAGCGCATCATCGACGCTTCGGCCAAGAAGCTCGGCATTGCCGAGGACAAGGTGGTCATCACCGTGCACCTGCATGGCAACACCTCCGCCGCCTCGGTGCCGCTGGCGCTGGGCGCTGCGGTGGCGGACGGCCGCATCAGGCAGGGCGACCTGGTACTGCTCGAAGCCATGGGCGGCGGCTTCACCTGGGGCGCAGTGCTACTAAGGTGGTAAACCTCCGGTCAACCAAGTTTGCCGCTATGGTCCTTGACCTCTTGAGGCCAATTTCTTAACCTCTCGAAATATTGTGCATATTTCAGATATTTCGGCATGGTTGGACGACCGCATGGGGGGAAAGACACTTACGCGCGCTGACCTGGCCGAGGCCGTTTACCGCAAGGTAGGCCTCTCCAGAACCGAATCCGCACAGCTTGTGGAAATGGTTCTCGACGAAATCTGCGAAGCGATCGTGCGGGGCGAGACGGTCAAGCTCTCCTCTTTCGCCACCTTCCAGGTCCGCTCCAAGAACGAGCGCATCGGCCGCAATCCCAAGACTGGCGAGGAAGTGCCGATCCTGCCGCGCCGGGTCATGACCTTCAAGGCGTCCAACGTGCTCAAGCAGCGCATCCTGCGCTCGCACCAGGCCGTGAAGGCGAAGGTCCGCAAATAACGCTCGCGCACCTTACGTTGCGTCAGAAAAAGTGATCACCAAGCTGCATCAATGCTTGAAACGCGGCCGGCAAACCGCTGAACTGCGGACCGATTCGCAGTTTGGAGCCGGTCACGAGCATGGATAAGAGCCCTGACGCTTTCCGCACCATCAGCGAGGTTGCCGAGCAGCTCGACCTCCCGCAGCATGTGCTGCGTTTCTGGGAAACGCGGTTCAGCCAGATCAAGCCGATGAAGCGTGGAGGCGGCCGGCGCTACTACCGGCCGCAGGACGTGGAACTGATCAAGGGCATCCGCCACATGCTCTACGACCAGGGCTATACGATCAAGGGTGTACAGAAGCTCCTGCGTGACAACGGCACTCCGTTTCTGGTCGCGTTGGGCAGCGGTGACCTGGCAGCTGTCGAGGCGATCGCCCAGCGCCGGGCCGCCGAGGCGGAAGCCGCCCAGGAACCTCAGGCGCCGCAAGGTGACGACGAGTTGCTCGTCGGCCAGGCCAAGGTCAAGCCCGGCCGGCGCTTCTTCGGGCTCGGCAAGGGCGAAGATGACGGTCCCGTCGCCGAGGGCGATCGCAAGCTGTCGCGCGATAACAGGGCGCTCCTGCAGGAAGCGCTGTTCGACCTGCTGGAGTGCAAGCGCCTGCTTGACCAGGTGCGCTGAGCCGACGGCACGCGCCGGCCAAATCTCATCATTGTTTTGAAGAATTTCGCGGCTCGGCTGCGAAAGAGGCGCTGCCCGACGGATTGGGGGGCTCACCGTCGGGCGCGTCGCATTGCCTTCCGTTGCGGAAGGTGTGCCACATTAAGATGCGTAGAGTTAATGCCGGGTAAATGACCACCTATCCTGCCGCCCCGACTTAGTTCAGCACGGCCAAGGCACGTCAGGACTCACCGATCGCGATGAACTGGGCCAATCAGGTCGGGTACACAGCCATCGTCATGTCGCTCACAGCCAGGATCGCCAGCGAGCTTGCCGGGCCTTCGGAACACCCTGCGAGGCGGCTGCGCAGACGGCGCCCGCCGACCGCGCTCACCGTGGCAGATTGCACCCGACCAGCATCTTGTTGGTCGCAGCCGTCGAGCCGCGGACGCCAAACGAGTTCTCGTGATAATTCTCGCCGATCAGCTGCAGCACAACAGCGACGCGGCGCTTCGCATCGCGCACCGCGTAGACAAGATCCAGATCAATTTCCGCGAGCAGCGCGGCAGTTCCATCAATGTCGACGAGCTCGCCTTCCAGATCAACGATAGTGGAATCATCGACTCTCACGCGCAGCTTTGGTTTGGTTAGGTTCGCCATCGTGTAGGTCGACTTGTCAAAAGACGTGTCCGGCGTCACGTACAACATCTCAATGAGATCGCCGCGGCAACGAATGCCGAAGCCATACCTGCCGCTGGCGGTAACCGCGATATGCAAACCTGAATCGCCGAACGCGCTTTCGTTGCCCTGGTGCATCCATTGAGCCCGGGCCTCAACGGGCGCGCTCAATCCGACGGCAAGAACAGTCGCAGCAAGTATTTGCCTCATGGCAGCCCTCCCAACACATCCCCGACGGAAATCTTAGATGCAGCCTGTGCATTGGCAAGGGGGCAGTAAGAAATGCTTGTCAGCGGGACATGCCGCCTGGGATGATAGGTGGCAATCCGTGGCTTTGTTAGCTGACGGTCAGGGCTATCGGAATAGCCGGCCAGCACGGTGTAAGGGCTGCGATGCGGATCGATGACATTCGACCAGAGGTCGAGCGACGAGGTTACCCGACAGTTATCCGTAACGAATTTGTTTGATTGCAGACCGGGCCTTGGTAGCGAAAAGCCCTTAATTTTCAATGGTCGGAGCGGCGGGATTCGAACCCACGACCCCTTGACCCCCAGTCAAGTGCGCTACCGGGCTGCGCTACGCTCCGAACCGCGGGAAGCCTTATAGTCTGTGGGGGGGCTGCGCAAGGGATAAATCGAGCTGCAGGATCGTCGCTCACATATGCCAGCGCGTCGGCGTTAGCTGGCGATGTTCTGGGCCGTTAGGTCGATTTCGCGCCCGGGGCTTGCCAATTCGTCGTCATCTGCGATCAATATCGTCCAACGATAATCAATAAACGGGAGGAACGATCATGATCCGCAATTCTGCCTTGCTCGCCGTCAGTGCCCTCGGGTTGCTGGCTGCCGCTCCAGCCGGCGCCCAGCAGGGCGAACTGGTGCTCTACTGCTCCGTCGAAGAGAACTGGTGTCGGGTCATGTCGGAGGCGTTCCAGCGCGAGACCGGCATCAACGTGCTGATGACCCGTCGCTCCTCGGGCGAGACCTATGCACAGGTGAAGGCTGAGGAAGGCCAGCCGCGCGGCGACGTATGGTGGGGCGGCACCGGCGATCCGCATCTGCAGGCGGCCGAGGAAGGGCTGACCATCGCATATGAATCGCCGCGCCTTGCCGAGCTTCAGGACTGGGCGGTGCGGCAGGCCGGGGCTTCAGGCCACCGCACCGTGGGTATCTACGCCGGTGCGCTCGGCTACGGCTACAATTCCGATCTGATGGCGCAGAAGGGTGGCGACGCGCCGTCGTGCTGGGCGGACCTCACCGACGAGCGCTTCCGCGACGACGTGCAGGTCGCCAACCCTAACTCGTCGGGTACCGCCTACACCATGCTCGCCACGCTCGTGCAACTCATGGGCGAGGACGAGGCGTTCGAATACATGAAGAAGCTGCATCTCAACGTCAGCCAGTATACCCAGTCGGGCTCGGCGCCGATCCGCGCCGCCGCGACGGGCGAGACAGCCGTCGGCATCGTCTTCATGCACGACGCGGTGACCCAGGCGGTCGCCGGGGCGCCGATCGTCGTCGTCGCTCCATGCGAGGGGACCGGCTACGAGGTTGGCTCCATGAGCTTGATCGAGGGCGGACCGAACCCGGACAACGCCAAGTTGTTCTACGACTGGGCGCTGACGGCTGAGGCGCAGGCGCTGGGCGCGACCGCCAACTCGTTCCAGGTGCCGTCCAACAAGGCCGCTCCCGTGCCGGAGCAGTCGCCCAAGCTCGATGACATCAAGCTCATCGACTACGACTTCGCCAAATATGGTTCGGCAGAAGAGCGCAGCCGGCTCCTGGCCAAGTGGGACGCCGAAGTCGGGACGGCGGCAAGGTAGCCGTCGCGGCTCGCAGTCGCGGCGGCATGCCGATGAGGCAATTTGCGCAGGCGGTGGAGCGCGCCGGCGGCTTCTGGCTCATGCTGGGGCTGGTCGCCGTGCTCCTGCTGCCATGGTACCGGATTGTCCCGCCGTCGCTGGGAGAGGGCGTCCTGCCGCTCGGCTCCGCTTTGACGGAGGGGCTTTCCGGACGCCTCTGGCTGCTGCCCGTCGTAGCAGTGATGCTCGCGCTGGCCGCCATGCGCGGGGTGGCGGGCTCCGGTTGGCGCAAGCACGGCGCCGTCCTGTCGCTGGCGATGGCCGGCCTGACCTTGCTGGTCCTCCAGGCCTTCGGCGTCGGCCTGCGTGGGCCGGCCGGCTGGGCGGCCTGGCTCCTCCCGATCGCTCCGGGCGCCGCGCTCGGCCAGACCGGCCTCGGCTGGGGCGGGTTCGCCGCCGGTCTCGCCTTCTGCGGACTTGTCGCCGATGCGCTGGCAGCGCGCGGCTTCTGCCGGGGCGACCGGTTTTCTTCGGCCGGCGTCGTCATCGTTGTCGCGCTGCTGACGCTGTTCGTCTTCTTCCCGATCTTCAGGTTGGCCTCGGCGGCGATCATCGCGCCCGACGGCTCGCTTGCCTTCGACGCCTTCGCCGCCCGGCTTACCGCCGGCGACCTGTGGGGCACCGCCTGCTTCTATTCATCCGCCCGCTGCGGCGTGGTGGTCAACACGCTGGTTCTCGGCGTGCTCGCCGGCCTGATCTCGACCGCGCTCGGTCTGGCGCTGGCATTGCTGGTCGCGCGCACGTCGATGCCTTTCAAGAACACCCTGCGCGCCGTCTCCATTCTTCCGATCATCACCCCTCCGTTCGTCGTCGGCGTGGCGATCGTCGTGCTGTTCGGGCGCACCGGACTGGTCACGGGCTGGATGTGGGAGCTGTTCGGCATCCCGCCGTCGCGCTGGATCTATGGTCTGCCGGGGGTGCTGCTGGCGCAGGTCCTGTCCTTCGCGCCGGTCACGTTCCTGGTGCTGCTCGGCGCGGTCGAGGCGATCAACCCGACGCTTGAAGAAGCCTCCAAGACGCTCGGCGCGCGCCCCTTCGCCACCTTCCGGACCGTCACCTGGCCGCTCCTGCGTCCCGCACTCGCCGCGGCCTTCCTGCTCGCCTTCATCGAGAGCCTGGCCGATTTCGGCAATCCGATCGTGCTGGGCGGCGGCTACGAAGTGCTGTCGATCAAGATATTCTTCGCGGTTGCCGGCGCCCGCTACGATATCGGCGCCGCCGCCATGCTGGCGCTCATCCTGCTGGCGTTGACGCTGGGCGCGTTCTGGCTTCAGCAGCGCTGGGTCGGTTCCAAAAGCTATGTCACCGTCACCGGCAAATCGGATGCGGGCCTCTATGCTCCGCTTCCGAAAGCCATGACCGTGCCGGTGGGGCTGGTCGCGGTGCTGTGGGTGGCCGTCACGCTCGGCGTCTATGCCATCATCATCATCGGCGGTTTCGTCGGCGATATCGGCCGCTGGGACCTGTCGCCGACTTTCAGGCACCTGACTACCGCGTTCTCCTTCGAGATCGGGGCCGAGGGGTTGCGGCTCTACGGGTCGGCGTGGAACTCGCTGCAGACGACGCTTTGGGTCGCAGCGATTGCGGCACCGCTGACAACGGCAGTCGGCATCCTCACCGCCTATCTGGTCACCCGGCAGCACTTCGTCGGCAAGCGCGCCTTCGAGTTCGGCACCATGCTGTCCTTTGCCATTCCCGGCACCGTCGTCGGCGTCTCCTATGTCGCCGCCTTCAACGTGCCGCCGGTCGACATCACGGGCACGGCGGCGATCCTCATCATCTGCTTCGTGTTCCGCAACATGCCGGTGGGAATGCGCGCCGGCATCGCCGCGCTCGCGCAGATCGATCGCAGCCTCGAGGAGGCGTCGCAGACGCTGGGCGCACGAGGCCTTGCCTCGATGCGAACGGTGGTGTTGCCACTGATCCGCCCTGCGATCTTCACCGCCATGGTCTATTCCTTCGTCACCGCGATGACCGCTGTCAGTGCCATCATCTTTCTCGTCTCGGCGCGGCACAACATGGCTACGGCCTACATCATGGGCCGGGTGGAGAACGGCGAATACCCGCTCGCCATAGCCTATTCGGCCGTTCTGATGATCATCATGATCGTCTGCGTGGCGCTGATCCGGCTCGTTGTCGGCCGCCGCAATCTCGGCCGCCGGTCCGAGCTCCAGGGCGCGGTCGCGCCCGCCGCCGCGCCATAAGGAACCCCATGT
>Ga0307505_10000503_pt1 | contig 42589 bp, 38 predicted proteins | sample 23_S_MG_FD_202183 | JGI IMG/M metagenome (GOLD analysis project Ga0307505, IMG submission 202183) | Soil microbial communities from Populus trichocarpa stands in riparian zone in the Pacific Northwest, United States - 23_S | ecosystem: Environmental > Terrestrial > Soil > Riparian zone > Trees...
CAACGGGCGGGGCTCAACGGGGCGGGGCTCAACGGGGCGGGGGTCAGCGGGGCTCGCCGCGCACAGCCCGCCCCGGGTACGCGTCCTGGTCCAGCACACCGTCGCGGATCACGAGCTCCCCACCCACCATCAGGTGGCGCACACCGGTCGACGGCCGGACCGGATCGGCGCCGGTCGCGTTGTCCGTGAGCGTCGACGGGTCGAGCACGACGAGGTCGGCATCCGTCCCCGGCGCGACGACGCCCTTCGCGCGCATCGCCGGCGCGACCTCGTCGAGCACCCGGGCGGGCAGATAGGAGCAGCGCCGGAACGCCTCGACCCAGTCCCACAGCCCGTGCTCGCGCACCATGAGACGGATGCTGCGGGCGAACGTCCCCGCGGTGCGCGGGTGCGTCGATGCGCCGGCCGGCAGCGGCCACGCCCGCGTATCGGTGCGCCCATCCGCCCACTCCACCGGCATCGCGTCGCTCGCGACGATGGCGTCGGGGAAGGCGAGCGCGCGCCGCAGCAGCGCGCGGTCGGACTCGTCGCGCTCGTCGAGGAACTCGACGAAGCACGTCGCGCCCGGGTCGAGCGCGCGCACCTCGTCGAGCCGGCGCGCGTCGGCGATCCGTTCGCCGGTGCCGAGCATCACGATGCTCGACGGAGCGAGTCCCGACACGCGCAGCCGGTCGGGTGCGAGGAAGGCGGCGCCCACGCTCGTGCTGCCCATGCCGTACGGGTAGGCCTCGAGCGTGATGCGTCCGCCCTCGGCATGAGCACGGTCGAGATCCGCCAGCACGCGGTCGACGTGCCGGCGCGATGTGCTGTTGACGTGGCAGTGGTGCATCGCCGCGCCGGTCTCGCCGGCCGCGACGGCGATCTCGCGCGACCCGTCGATCGGTGTCGACGGGTCGATCTCGATCAGGTCGCGGACGTGCGTGAAGGTCGGCGCACCCGCCGCTGCGGCGAGCCGGGCGACGGCGAGGAACTCGGCAGGGTCCGAGCGCGGCGCATACCCGAGAAGGATGCCGATTCCCAGCGCTCCGTCGGCCAGCTCGCCTTCGAGCAGGCCGAGCCACTGCGCGAGCTCTGCCTGCGAGGAGCTGCGCTGCCAGGCGGCGTTGCCGAGCAGCTCGGCGGAGTCGTGGAAGTCCGCCCGCGCGGGGACGCCGGCGAGCACCTGGCCGCGCGCATCGGTCCAGGAGGCCGAGAAGCCGTAGTTGAGCACACGGCCCGCCGCAGCGGCATCCGCATACGCCCGCTCGACGGGGAGAAGTCCTGCTTCGAGGTCGAGCGTGGTCGTGACGCCGTCGAAGGCCTGCAGTCGCTGACCGGCGATCGAGTGGACGTGGCTGTGCAGGTCGACGAACCCGGGGCCGACGATGAGGCCGGTCGCGTCGACGACGTCGGCGTCCGGGTCGAACACCGGCACCGCGGAGACGGCGGCGATCCGGCCGCCGCGCACGACCACGTCGGCGACGGCATCCGTTCTCGACTCCGGATCGATGACGCGGCCACCGCGCACGATCGTCGTCCCCATGGTCACCATCCTCACGCTAGTCGGCATCCGCGACTTGTCGGAATGAACCACTTGCACCGCGCATGTCTGTCGGATCGTACGAAGGCCACTGCGCCGAGGATTCTTAGGGTGAGGGAATGCGGACCATCCACGACATCGCCTCCTTCCTCCACGCCGACTTCGCGCGCCTCGTCGCCGAGCGCGGCGTACCCGGTGCCGCCGTCGCGGTGCTCAAGGACGGGGAGGTGATCGATCACGCCGCGGGCCTGCTCAGCACGACCACGAAGGTCGAGGCGACGACGGACTCCCTCTTCCAGATCGGCTCGGTCACGAAGGTCTGGACCGCCACGCTCGTCATGCAGCTCGTCGACGACGGCCTGCTCGACCTCGACGCGCCGATCCGCCAGTACCTCCCCGAGTTCCGGGTCGCCGACGAGGCATCGGCCGCCGCCATCACCACCCGTCAGCTGCTCAGCCACCAGGCCGGCTTCGAGGGTGACATCTTCACCGACACGGGCCGGGGCGACGACGCCATCGCGAAGTACGTCGAGGGGCTCTCGGAGCTGCCGCAGGTCTTCGCACCCGGCGAGCTGTTCGCCTACAACAACGCGGGATTCAGCGTGCTCGGCCGGCTCATCGAAGTGCTCCGCGACACGACGTGGGAAGCCGCGCTCGTCGAGCACCTGGTCAAGCCCCTCGGCCTCACGCACGTCGCGCCGAGCGCCTACGAGGCGATCCTGCACCGCGCCGCCGTAGGTCACGTCGGGCCGGGCGAGGACGGCGTGCAGATCCCGGCTCCCGTGTGGGCGCTGGCCAAGTCGAACGAGCCCGCGGGATCGATGCTCGCGATGCGCCCGCGCGACCTCGTCGCGTTCGCGCAGATGCACCTCGCCGGAGGCGTCGCCGCCGACGGCACGCGCGTGCTCTCCGAGGACTCCGTCCGCGCCATGCAGGACCGGCAGGTCGAACTGCCGGTCCTCACCGGCATGGGCGAGGCGTGGGGTCTCGGCTGGGAGATCCTGGTCGGCGGCGAGAATCCGGTGATCGGCCACGACGGCGGCACGATCGGGCAGTCCGCGTTCCTCCGCGCCGTTCCGGAAGCCGGCCTGGTCGTGGCGCTCCTGACCAACGGCGGCGACGTCATCGGCCTGTTCGACGACATCGTGAAGAAGATCGTGACGGATGCCGCAGGCGTAGAGCTCCACGGATTCCCGAAGCCGCCCGCGGAGCCGGTCGCGGTCGATGCCGCGCCGTACGTGGGATCGTTCTCGAACTCGACGTTCGACATGGTGGTCAGCGTCGACGACGAGGGCCGCATCTGGCTCGACAGCACGCCCAAGGGGATCGTGCTGGAGATGGGCCAGGAGCCCGAGCACGTGGAACTCGTCGGGCTCGGACCGGACTCGCTCATCGCCGTCCAGCCGACGATGAAGGAGATGCACGTCGTGTACGCCTTCCTCGGCGACGACGGAGCCGGCCGCCGCAAGTACCTCCACTACGGGCGCGCCATCGGGCGCACCGACTGACATCTCATCGCACCACCGCACCGCTTCACCCCGTCCCGCACCGCCCGCTCTGCAGAGAAGAGACCCGAATGAACTCATTCACCAGGCCGGCACTGGCCGCAGCCACGGCCGTCGTCGCGATCACCGCCCTCTCCGGATGCTCCGGTGACGACGGCGGCGGTGGCACCGACGTCGCCGAGGGAGGCACCTTCACACTGTCGATGGTCGCCGACCCGGGGGCCCTCGACCCGCAGGCCTCCGCCGTCAGCGCGCTGTTCCAGCTCTCGCAGTTCGCGTACGACAACCTCCTGAGCCTCGACGAGAACGGCGACATCCGCGCGCAGCTCGCGAGCGAGTGGGCGATCGACGGCACGACTGTGACACTGACCCTCAACGAGGGCATCACGTGCTCGGACGGCTCCGACTTCACGGCGGAGACGGCCGTGCAGAACATCCTCTGGATCGCCGACCCCGAGAACCAGAGCCCGTTCCTCGGTTCGTTCCTGGCACCTGTCGCGTCGGCCGAAGCCGACGGCAGCACTGTGACGATCGAGCTCGCCGCCCCTGCGCCGTTCGTGCTTCAGGGCCTCACCAACGTTCCGATGGTGTGCGATGCCGGTCTCGCCGACCGCAGCCAGCTCTCAGCGGGCACGCTCGGCACGGGTCCCTACGTCCTCACCGAGGCCGTGCCCAATGATCACTACACCTACGAGATCAACGAAGACTACGCGTGGGGACCCGACGGAGCCACGACGCAGGAGGATGGCCTTCCCTCGACGATCATCGCGCGCATCATCCCGAACGAGACGACGGCGGCGAACCTCGTCCTGTCCGGCGAAGTCAACGCGGCGGCGATCGTCGGTCCCGACGCGCAGCGTCTCGAGAGCGCCGGGCTGTTCTCGCAGAGCATCGAAGCCCTCCTCGGCGAGCAGTGGTACAACCAGAACGAGGCTCACGCGACGAGCGACCCCGCCGTCCGCATGGCGCTCACGCAGGCTCTCGACCTCGGCGAGCTGCAGGGAGTTCTCACGAGCAACGCCGGGGGCCCTGCCACGCGTCTCGCCGTCATCCCGCCCTCGGCGTGCGACTACGACGCCGTGAGCGGCAACGTTCCCGCGACCGATGTCGACGGCGCCGCTGCGGCACTCGAAGCCGCAGGCTGGGTCGAGGGCGCGGACGGCATCCGCGAGAAGGACGGACAGAAGCTCTCGCTCACGTTCCTCTACGCCAACACGCTGGGCACCGGCGGCACGTCGGCCGCCGAACTCGCGGTGCAGCAGTGGCAGGCGATCGGCGTGCAGGTCGACCCGGTGCAGAACGACTCGACGACCCTGACCGGTGCGATCTTCGGCACCGGAGCGTGGGACATCGCATGGGTGCCGCTGAACGTGAGCAACCCCGATCAGGTCGTCGGATTCGTCTCGGGCCCGGCGGCTCCCGACGGCGTGAACTTCGCGGCGATCCAGAACGCCGACTACGACGCCGGCGTCGCGGAGGCGATGGGCATGCTCGGCATCGACGGCTGCGACACGTGGAAGGATGCCGAGGCGGCGCTGTTCCAGGCGGCCGACGTGGTGCCCTTCGCCAACAGCGTCGTGAAGACGTACGGCAACGGCGCGGAGTTCGTCATGATCGACCAGATCGTGCCGACCAGCATCCGGATGCTCGCCGACTGACCGATCCCGCTCACCCGACGCGCCGGGCGACCGGCGCGAGGAGGAACACGCACTCATGACGACAGCAGCCGCCCTGCCTACGAGGGAGGTGCGCCGCGCCGGCGACCATCGCTGGCTCCGGTTCATCGCCCGCCGTACGGGGCGGCTGCTGGTGTCGCTATGGGTGCTCATGACCGCCGCGTTCCTGATGATCCACCTCATCCCGGGCGACCCGGTGCGCGCGGCGCTCGGGCCGACGGCATCCGCCGAACTCGTCGCCGCGCGGCGCGAGTCTCTCGGTCTGAACGACCCGCTGATCGTGCAGTATCTGAACTACTTCCGCGGGGTCCTCACCGGCGACCTCGGCATCTCGATCCAGTCGGGGCTTCCCGTCGCCGACACGATCGCGCAGCGACTGCCCGCGACCGCCAGCCTGGCGATGCTGGCGTTCCTCTTCGCCGTCATCGTGTCGATCCCCGTCGGCGTCGCGGTCGCCGTCGCGACCCGCCGCGGCCGTCGGCGCAAGCTCGAGCTGGGGTTCGCCTCGGGCAGCATCTTCGTCTCGGCGATCCCCGACTTCCTCCTCGGCGTCGCGCTCGTCGCCGTGTTCGGCGTGACCCTGAGCTGGCTCCCCATCGCCGGTCGCAGCGGGCCGGAGTCCTACATCCTGCCCGTCATCTCCCTCTCCCTCGGCGCCGCCGCCGTGCTCTCCCGGATCGTGCGGGTCGAGATGCTCGGCGTCCTGGAGGCCGACTTCGTGCGGACGGCTCGCGCCAAGCGGCTTCCGGCCTGGCGGATCCACCTGAGCCACGCACTCCCCAACGCGGTCACCGCGACCCTCACCCTGGCCGGTCTCATGCTCAGCTCGCTCGTGGTCGGCACGGTGCTCGTCGAGAACGTGTTCGCGTGGCCGGGACTGGGATCGACGATCGTGAGCTCGATCCAGACCAAGGACTACCCGATGGCACAGGCGACCGTGCTCGTGTACGGGACCGGCGTGCTCCTCATCAACACCCTCGTCGACGCTGCCCTCGCCGTCCTCGACCCGCGCACCACCGTGGCGGAGCACTGACATGCGCGCCGTCCGCCGAACCCTTCAGACGCCCCTCGGCGCCGCCGCCGCGATCCTCCTGTCGATCGTGCTGCTCACCGCGATCTTCGCGCCCATCCTCTGGGGCGAGCAGGCGGACGTCATCGACACGAGCAACATCCTGGCCCCGCCGTCGGTCGAGCACCCGATCGGCACCGACGGGCTCGGCCGCGACCTGCTCCTTCGGGTGCTCGTCGCGACCCGGCTGTCCGTCGTCCTGGCGCTCACCGCGACCCTGATCGCGGTGTCGGCGGGTCTCGTGCTCGGGGTGGCCCCGCTCCTGCTGGGCCGCGCCGGGCGAGGGGTCACCTGGTTCGTGGGGATCGCGGTGGCCTTCCCAGGGCTCCTGCTCGCCCTCTTCTTCGCCGTCGTCTTCGGCACCGGGTGGGTCGGCGCGACGCTCGCGATCGGACTCGCCGGCGCGCCGAGCTTCGCGCGCCTGTGTCAGACGCTCGTCGCCGGCATCGCGTCGCGCGACTTCGTGTCGGCCGCGCGGATCGGCGGAGTCGGCCGGTTCCGGGTGCTGTTCCGCCACGTCCTTCCCAACATCGGCGAACCCCTCATCGTCAACGTGACGATCGGCGCCGGCAGCGCTCTCCTGTCGTTCGCGGGCTTGTCGTTCCTCGGCCTCGGCATCCAGCCGCCGGAGTACGACTGGGGACGGCTCATGATGGACGGCCTCTCGGGCATCTACATCAACCCGCTCGCCGCCCTCGCCCCCGGCGCCGCGGTCGTCATCGCGGGACTCGCGTTCAACCTCGTGGGTGAGTCCGCCGCCCGCGCGCTCGGCATGGAGTCCACCGGCGTCGTCGCGAAGCTCGCAGCCGTCCAGCCGCGGCGCGCGGTTGCCTCGTCCGACCCCGCGAAGGTCGACGACGTGCTCGTCGTGAGCGACCTGACGGTGACCTTCCCCGGGGAGCACGGGCCGATCGAACCGGTGCGCGGGGTGAGCTTCTCGCTGCGAGAGGGCGAGGTCGTCGGCATCGTCGGCGAGTCCGGATCCGGCAAGTCCCTCACGGCGCTGGCGATCGCGCAGCTCGTCGAAGCGCCGGGCGTCGTCGATGCCGGGACGCTCCGGTTCGTCGGCACCGACCTGCTCGAGGGCGACCCGGCCGACCACCGGCGCCTCCTCGGCACGTCGCTCGCGATGGTCTTCCAGGACCCGATGACGAGCTTCAACCCCACCAAGCGCATGGGGCCGCAGCTGGCCGAGGTCTCGGTGCAGCACCACGGACTCACCCGCCACCAGGCGAACGAGCGCGCCGTCGATCGCCTCGCAGCGGTGCGGATCCCCGAGCCCGAGCGGCGAGCGCGCCAGTACCCGCACGAGTTCTCGGGCGGCATGCGCCAGCGCGCCATGATCGGCATGGGGCTCATGGGCAGCCCCCGGCTGATCATCGCCGACGAGCCGACGACGGCCCTCGACGTGACCGTGCAGCAGCAGGTGCTGACCCTCCTCAAGACGATCCGCGACGAGAGCGACGTGGCGATCCTGCTCATCAGCCACGATGTGTCGGTGGTCGCGGAGATCTGCGACCGCGTGCTCGTGATGTACGCCGGGCGCATCGTCGAAGACCTTCCGGCGTCGCAGCTGTCGCGCGCGCGGCATCCCTACACTCGCGCCCTGCTCGCGGCGGTGCCCGACATGCAGACCGACCTGGGCAAGCCCCTCGCGACCGTCCCGGGTCGGCCGGTCGACCCCGCGCACGTGCCCGCGGGTTGCGCGTTCGCGGCGCGGTGCCCGCTCGCGGACGCGCACTGCGTCGCCGTGGACCCGGAGCTGGTGTACGACCCTTCGACAGGATCAGGGACCGGTGGGGCCTCGGGCGCCGGATGGGGCGACCCTTCGACAGGCTCAGGGACCGGCCCCGGCAGCCGCGTGGCCTGCTGGCACGCGGGTGAGCCCCTGCCGATGTCGGTCATCGAGACCGCGCTCGACACCGAAGACGTCCCGGACGACATCACCGCGGAGGTGGTCGTGTGAGCGAGCTGCGCTTGGACGACGTCACGGTCCGATTCGGATCGGGCCGCAACATGATGACGGCCGTCGACGGCGTGAGCCTCACGGTCCCCGACGGTGAGGTGCTGGGTCTTGTGGGCGAGTCCGGATCGGGCAAGTCCACCATCGCCCGGGCGGCGGTCGGCCTCATTCCTGTGCAGGAGGGGCGCATCCTGCTCGACGGCCGGCCCGTCGACGTGCGTCACGGCCGCCGCCCGCTTCAGATGGTCTTCCAGGATCCGTACTCGTCGCTCGACCCGCGCATGACGATCGGCACGAGCATCGCCGAGATCCTGCCCAAGGAGATCAAGGGCCGGGCGCGCCGCGACGAAGTGGCGCGGCTGCTCGAGCTCGTCCACATCGATCCCGACCGTGCGACCGCGTATCCGGCGAGGCTCTCGGGAGGGCAGCGGCAGCGCGTGGCGATCGCGCGCGCCCTCGCGGGGCGACCCGAGATGCTCATCGCCGACGAGATCACGTCTGCGCTGGACGTCTCGATCCAGGGCGCGATCCTCAACCTCGTGCGAGAGCTCCAGGCGGAGCTCGGCCTCTCCATGCTCTTCATCTCGCACAACCTCGCCGTCGTCCGCTACGTCGCCTCCCGCGTCGCGGTCATGCACGACGGCCGCATCGTCGAGGAGGGGCCGACAGCAGACGTCCTCGACGACCCGCAGGACCCGTACACCCGTCAGCTGCTGGCCGCCATCCCCGGCCGCATCCCGTCCGACCCCGACACCCGTCCCGGCACCACTGCCCACTCCGCCCCCCACCCCACAAGGAGCATCCCGTGACCCGCAGACTGCGCATCGACGATCTGACCGCGCTCACCATCCCGAGCCAGCCGTCACTGTCGCCGGACGGCATCCGCATCGCCTACGTGCTGGGCGGTGCCGACGCCGACGCCGACCGGCCCACGAGTTCGCTGTGGGTGACCGGCGAAGGCATCGAGCCCCGCCGACTGACCCGGGGCACGTCCGACTCGGCCCCGGTCTTCTCCCCCGACGGCACCACGCTTGCGTTCCTCCGCGAGGGTCAGCTGTGGACGCTGCCGGTGAGCGGCGGCGAGGCCGAGCAGCGCACGCACCTGCCACTCGGCGCCGGATCGGCCGTGTGGAGCCCCGACGGCTCACGGATCGCGTTCTCCGCCCCCGTCGATCTCGAGGCGAACCACGACGAGTCCGATGCCGACCGCACGAAGCGCGGCTCGAGCCCGATCGTCGCCGATGGCGTCGGGTACCAGGCCGACGGCAGCGGGTTCCTTCGCGGCACCCGGATGCAGCTGCACGTGCTCGACGTCGCGTCGGGCTCATCCGCGACCGGTGCGGTGCGGCAGCTGACGTTCGCTGACGCGCACGCGACGAGCCCCGCGTGGTCGCCTGACGGTACCCGGATCGCGTTCACCGCAAAGCCGGCCGGCGTGGACGACCTCACGCTGCGCATGGCCGTGCACGTGCTCGACGTCGACGACGCGGCAGCCGCTCCCCGGGTGGTGGCGTTCGCAGATGGCGTCGCCGCCACAGTCGCGTACGCCCCCGCCGGCGACCGGTTCGTCGTCGTCGGCTGGACCGGTGACCCGACCGGCATCGCCCGCCTGTACTCCGTCGATGCCGCCACAGGTGCGGCGACGGAGCTCGCGGCATCCCTCGACCGCAATGTGATGCCGGGAGCGCCCGCGTATCCGGGCGGACTGCCGCAGGTGTCGGCATCGGGAGACGTGCTCTTCGCCGTCCGCGACCGTGGATGCTCGCACCTCTATGCCGTCCCCCTCGGCGGGGGCGAGCCGCGGCTCGTCCACGGCGGCGAGGGCCACGTCGTGGCCGGCCTCTCGGTCGCGGGCGACGTCGCCGCCATCGCCGTGTCGACGCCGACGTCGTTCGGCGAGATCGTGCGGATTGACGTCGCCGTCGGCACCGAGACCGTCGTGACGGAGCACGGGTCTGCCCCCGAGGGCGTCGAGCTGTTCGTCCGCGAGTCGCGCGAGTTCGCGATCAGCGACGGCGTCACGGTCGAGGGGTGGCTGCTGCGCGATCCCGACGCGTCGGGGCCGACTCCCCTCCTCGTCGACGTGCACGGCGGACCCCACAACGCCTGGAACGGCGCCGTCGACGACATGCACCTCTACCACCAGGAGCTCGTCGCGAAGGGCTGGACCGTGCTCATGCTCAACCCGCGCGGCAGCGACGGGTACGGCGACGAGTTCTTCACCGCCGTCAACGGCAGGTGGGGCGAGGTCGACGCGAAGGACTTCCTCGAGCCGGTCGACGCGCTCGTCGCCGAGGGCGTGGCCGATCCCGCCCGACTCGCGCTCACCGGCTACAGCTACGGCGGCTTCATGACGTGCTACCTCACGAGCCGGGACGACCGGTTCGCGGCCGCCGTCGCGGGCGGGGTCGTCAGCGACCTCACGAGCATGGGCGGCACGACCGACGAGGCCCACCTGCTCAACGTCTTCGAGATCGGCGCGATGCCGTGGGAGCCCGCCGACCGCGAGCGCCTCGCCGCGATGTCGCCCTACTCGCGGGTCGACCGCGTGACAACCCCGACCCTCGTGCTCCACGGCGCGGCCGACGTGCGCTGCCCCGTCGGGCAGGCCGAGCAGTGGCACTACGCGCTGCGTGAGCGCGGCATCCCGTCCCGCCTCGTGCTCTACCCGGGGGCGAGCCACATCTTCCCGCTCATGGGAACCCCCAGCCACCGCCTGGACTACAACAAGCGGGTCGTGGAATGGGTGGAGCGCTACGCAGGGGATGCCGCGGGCCCGCGCCCCGCCGTGATCGACGCCGCGCACTGGCAGCGGCGGCTGGACGCGCTCGCGAAGCTGCACAAGGTCCCCGGTGCGCAGCTCGGCATCCTTCGCGTCCGTGACGGACGCGAGGACGAGATCGTCACCGCCGCGACAGGGACGCTGAACAAGAACATCCCGACCGCGCAGGTGACGAAGGACTCGATCTTCCAGATCGGGTCGATCTCGAAGGTGTGGACGGCCTCGGTCATCATGCGGCTGATCGACGAAGGCAGGTTCTCGCTCGATACGACGGTCAAGGAGCTCATCCCCGAGCTGACGCTCATCGACGACGAGCTGACGGACGGCACCACGATCCGGCACCTGCTCACGCACACCAGCGGCCTCGACGGGGACGTCTTCACCGACACCGGGCGCGGCGACGACTGCCTGGAGAAGTACGTCGATCTGCTGCGCACGGCGGGAAAGAACCATCCCCTCGGCGCCACGTGGTCGTACTGCAACTCCGGCTACTCCGTCCTCGGTCGCGTCATCGAGAAGGTGACAGGCAAGACGTGGGATGCCGCGATGGCCGAGCTGCTCTTCCAGCCGCTGGGGCTGACCCACACCGTGACCCTCCCGGAGGAGGCGATCCTGTTCGCTGCGGCCGTCGGTCACGTCGACGCGGGCGGCGAGCAGGTCGTGACGCCCTCATGGGGCCTCATGCGCTCCGTCGGGCCGGCCGGTCTCATCTCGGCGCGCGCGGAGGACGTGCTCGCGTTCGCCCGCCTGCACCTGGCCGGCGGTGCCGCCGCCGACGGCACGCGCCTGCTTGCGGAGGAGACCACCGCGGCGATGCAGGCGTTCCAGGCCGAGGTGCCGGACAAGCACGTGCTCGGCGACTCGTGGGGCCTGGGATGGATCCGGTTCGACTGGAACGGAGACCGGCTGTACGGGCATGACGGCAACACCATCGGGCAGGCGGCGTTCCTGCGCATCCATCCCGAATCCGGGGTGGCCGTCACGCTGCTCACGAACGGCGGTAACACCCGCGACCTCTACGGCGACCTCTATCGGGAGATCTTCGCCGAGCTGGCCGGGGTCGACATGCAGGCGCCGGTCGAGGTGCCCGACGAGCCTGTGCAGGCCGACCTCACGCCGTTCGTCGGCACCTACGAGCGGGCGTCGGTGCGGATGGAGGTCTACGCGGGCGATGAAGGGCCGGTGCTGCGCACGACGGTGCTCGGCCCGCTCGCCGAGATGGTGCCCGACCCGGTCGACGTGTATCCCATGGTCGCGCTGGGAGACAGCCTGTTCGCGGTGCGCGCGCCCGGGACCCAGACGTGGATCACCGTGACGTTCTACGCCCTGCCCACCGGCGAGGAGTACGTGCACTTCGGCGCGCGCGCGACCCCCAAGGTATCGGGCGATGTCGCGCAGCCGGCCGCTTCCGCGGGCGAGGCGGCGGCGGCCGAGGCCCCGGACAAGGTGGCGGTTCCGGCATGATCCTCGCGCCCCCCGATGTCGTCACCGAGACGCTCGTCGCCCACATCCGCGAACTCGTCGAGTGCGAGTCGCCGTCGGCCGACCACGCCGCCGTGGCGCGATCCGCCGACGTCGTGGCGGCGCTCGGCGAGCGGCTCCTGGGGGCGGCTCCCGAACGCATCGTGCTCGACGGGGTGACGCACCTGCGGTGGCGGCTCGGCGGCCAGACGCCCGAGACGCAGGCGCCCGTGACCCGGACCCGCGTGCTCGTGCTCGCCCACCACGACACGGTGTGGCCGGTCGGCACGCTCGAGCGGCTGCCGTTCGCCGTGCGCGACGGCATCCTCACCGGTCCCGGATGCTTCGACATGAAGGCCGGACTCGCGATGGCGCTGCACGCGGTCGCGGCGCTCGACGACCGCGACGGCGTGACACTGCTGGTCACGGGCGACGAGGAGCTCGGCTCGCCGAGCTCGCGGACGCTCATCGAAGACTCCGCCCGCGGGGCGCGCGCTGCGCTGGTGCTCGAGGCCTCCGCGGACGGCGGAGCCCTCAAGCTCGAGCGCAAGGGCGTGTCGCTCTACGAGGTGGTGGTGGACGGGCTCGCCGCCCACGCGGGACTCGAGCCCGAGAAGGGCGTGAACGCGACCGTCGAGCTCGCCCACGAGGTGCTCGCGGTCGCGGGGCTCGCGGACCCCGCTGTCGGCACGTCGGTGACGCCGACGGTCGCTGGGTCCGGCTCGACCACGAACACCGTTCCCGCGCGCGCGTCGTTCTGGGTCGACGTGCGGGCGCGGACCGCGCTCGAGCAGGAGAGGGTGGATGCCGCCCTGCGCGCCCTCGTCCCCGTGACGCCGGGCGCTCGGGTGACCGTACACGGCGGCATCAACCGCCCGCCGCTGGAAGCCGCGGCATCCGCTGGGCTGTTCTCCCGCGCGCAGGCGCTCGCGGCGCGTCTCGGTCTCGAACCGCTGACCGGAGTCGCGGTCGGAGGGGCGAGCGACGGCAACTTCACGGCGGGGATCGGCGTGCCGACCCTCGACGGGCTGGGGGCGGTCGGCGGCGGCGCGCACGCCGACCACGAGCACGTGCTCATCGCCGACCTCGTCCCCCGCACGCTGCTGCTCGCGGCGCTCGTGGCCGACCTCGCGACGGCGGAGCCCGGGAAGGAACCCTCATGACCGACATCGCGTTCGCCGACGCGGCGTTCGCCGACGCCGCCGCCGTCACCGCGGTGTCGGCCGCGGAGCACGCCGCGGCTCGCGCCGGCGTCGAGGTGCGCGAGGTCACCGACATCGACGAGCAGGCCGCCGTCGTGCGGCTCCTCGCGGAGATCTGGGGGCGAAGCCTGGACAACCCGCCGGTTCCCCCCGAGCTGCTGCGGGCGTTCAGCAAGGCGGGAAACTACATCTCGGGGGCGTTCGCGGCGGACGAGCTCGTCGGAGCCGCGATCGCATTCCATTCGACACCCGACCGGCACGCGCTGCACAGCCACATCGCGGGCGTCGCGCCCGCGCTTGCCGGCCGCTCTGTGGGCTTCGCGATGAAGCTCCACCAGCGCGGGTGGGCACTCGCGCGAGGGATCGACGCGATCGAGTGGACGTTCGACCCGCTCGTCGCGCGCAACGCGCACTTCAACGTCGCGAAGCTGCGGGCGCTGCCCGTCGAGTACCTCCCAGACTTCTACGGCCCCATGACGGATGCCATCAACGAGGGAGACGAGACCGACCGGATCCTCGTGCGGTGGGAGCTGCGCGACGACGAGGTCGCGGCTGCGGCATCCGGTCGTCCCGCCCTCGTCGACAGCACGGCGCCCGGGCACGTCGCCGTCGCCGTGCCCGCCGACATCGAACGGCTGCGCGCCGCGGCTCCCGCCCAGGCACGCGCCTGGCGCCACGCGGTGCGCGATCGGCTCACCGAGCTGCTCGGCGCCGGTGGCCGTGTCGTCGGGTTCGATCGGAGCGACGGATACATCGTGAGGCTCGGAGAGGGAAACGCCCGATGAGAATCGAAGGATTCGAGCTGCGACGGGTGGCGATGCCGCTGGTGTCGCCGTTCCGCACGTCGTTCGGCACGCAGACGGCCCGCGACATCCTGCTCGTGAAAGCAGTGACGGATGCCGCGGAGGGCTGGGGCGAGTGCGTGACACTCCCCGACCCGGTGTACTCGCCGGAGTACACCGACGGCGCCGTCGACGCCATGAAGCGGTTCTTCATCCCGGCGCTCGCCCGCATCGCGGACGCAGGCGCCGTGGGCGAGTCGCTGACGCGGTTCAAGGGCCACCGCATGGTCAAGGGCGCGCTCGAGATGGCAGTGCTGGATGCCGAGCTGCGCGCGGAAGGCCGCTCGTTCGCACGCGAGCTGGGCGGTGTGCGAGACACCGTGCCCTGCGGCGTGTCGGTGGGCATCATGGACTCCGTGCCGGAGCTGCTCGACGCGGTCGGCGGCTACCTCGACGAGGGCTACGTGCGCATCAAGCTCAAGATCGAGCCGGGGTGGGACATCGAGCCGGTGCGCGCCGTGCGCGAGCGCTTCGGCGACGACGTGCTGCTGCAGGTCGACGCGAACACCGCGTACACGCTGCGGGATGCGCGGCACCTGGCGAAGCTCGACCCGTTCGACCTTCTCCTCATCGAGCAGCCGCTCGAAGAAGAGGATGTGATGGGCCACGCCGACCTCGCGAGGATCGTCAAGACGCCGATCTGCCTCGACGAGTCGATCACCTCGGCGCAGACCGCCGCCGCCGCGATCCGCCTCGGCGCGACGAGCGTCATCAACATCAAGCCCGGCCGCGTCGGCGGCTACCTCGAGGCGCGCCGGATCCACGACCTGGCCGTCGCCCACGGCATCCCGGTGTGGTGCGGCGGAATGATCGAATCGGGTCTCGGCCGGGCCGCCAACGTCGCACTCGCGTCGCTGCCGGGGTTCACGCTCCCGGGCGATGTCTCGGCCAGCGGACGCTTCTATGCGACCGACATCACCGCGCCGTTCGTCATGGCGGACGGGCACCTGCCCGTCCCCACCGGCCCGGGACTCGGCGTGACGCCGATCGCCGAGATCCTTGACGAGCTCACGACCTCCGTGGAGTGGGTTCCGCTCTGACGGTTATGCTCCCCATCATGAGCACGGGCGGCGAGGGCGGTCTGGCCCGGTCGAGTCTGGGCCGTGTGCTCGACGACCTCGGCCTGACCCTGCTCGAAGTGGCGCACGGTCGCATCGACACCGGCCGCGACGTCGGGGGCGTCGTCATCTACGATCCTGCGGACGAGCCGCTCTACCCGCCGCACGCGCTCGTACTCGGCGTCGGCGTGCGGGATGCCGAGCAGCTCGCCGCCCTCCTCGACGACCTGAGCGGCCACACGGTGACGGCGATCGTCGTGCGCTCCCCTGTGGAGGTGACGGATGCCGTGCGCTCCGCAGCCGACAGGGACGGCGTCGCCGTGCTGGGCCTTGCGCGCGGGGCGACCTGGACGCAGCTCGCCGCCCTGCTCCGGTCGCTGCTGGCCGAAGACGACATCGGCGAGACCCAGGTCGAGTCGCTCGGCGGGCTGCCGTCGGGAGACCTGTTCGCCGTCGCGAACGCGATCGCCTCGCTGCTGGACGCGCCCATCACGATCGAGGACCGCTCGTCGCGCGTGCTCGCGTTCTCGGGCCGGCAGGAGGAGGCGGACCCCTCGCGGGCCGAGACGATCATCGGCCGTCAGGTGCCGGAGCGGTACGCGCGCGCCCTCACCGAGATGGGGGTCTTCCGCGATCTGTACCGCGACGACCGGCCGGTCGTCGTCGACCCGATCCGCCTCGGCGAGGGCGTGTCGACCCAGCGCATCGCGATCGCCGTCCGTGCGGGAGACGAGGTGCTCGGCTCGATCTGGGCCGCCGCCGACGGACCGCTCACGCCGGAGCGGACGGCGACGCTGCGGGATGCCGCCAAGCTCGTCGCCCTGCACCTACTGCGCGTGCGTGCGGGTGCCGACGTGCAGCGGCGGCTGAGAGCCGAGCTGGTCAGCACCGCGCTGGAAGGCGGCGCCGGCGCCGGTGAGGCCCTGGGCCGCCTGAGCCTCGCGGGCCAGCGGCTGTGCGTCGTCGCGGCGTCTCCCACGGCATCCGCTCGCCGTGGATCCGCGCACGGCGAGCAGCAGCTCATCGCCGAGCGCGAACGCTTCACCGATGCTCTCGCCGTGCACCTGTCCGCCGTGCAGCCCGGCTCGGCGACGGCGCTGGTGGGAGACATCGCGTACGGCATCCTTCCCGCCTCCGGCGATGCCGCCGAGGAGAGATCACTGAGGGTCGTCGAGGACTTTCTGGAGCGCGTCGGCACGCGCATGCCGGCCGTGGTCGCCGTCGGTCCTCCCGCTGACGACATCGCCGGCATCGCGCGGTCGCGCGCGGCGGCGCTGCGCGTGCTGCGGGTGCTGCGGGAGCAGCCGCCCGCCGGCTCCGGCCGCCGGCAGGTGGCGCGCCTGGCCGACGTGCAGACCGAGTCGCTCCTCCTCGAGCTGCGCGACCTGATCGCTGCCCGCGGCGACGCGGTCACAGGCCCGGTCGCCCGGCTCGTCGAACACGACCGGAGAGGCGGCGGGCATCTCGTCGACACCCTCCAGGCCTGGCTGGAGCACTTCGGCGACATCGGGGCGGCGGCCGCGGCATCCTTCGTCCACCCCAACACGTTCCGCTACCGGCTCCGGCGCGCCGCGGAGGTCGGCGGCCTCGACCTCTCTGACGCCGACGCGCGCTTCGCCGCGATGCTGCACCTGCGGATGCTCACCCGCTGACGGCGATCCCGTAAGCCGGCGGGTCGAGCGTCACTCGCTAGACGAGCCAGTCCTCGACGGGCCGCTCGGCCACGTCGGGGCGCGTGAGCCAGGCATGGAGTGCGACCACGATCGCGGCCGTCCGATCACCACGACCGCGAGGGAACCGACGAGGCGGGACGAGCAGGAGCGGCGCGGCGTCGGTGCCGGACGCAGCAGCCTTCAGCAGCAGTGGCCGGAAGTCCTTGATGTTCTCGGTGACGATCCGGCGACCTTGCCCAGCGGCGAAGCGGAAGACCTCCGCATCGCTCGCGCCGCGCAGGTCGGGGTCCGAGACGACGGCGACGACGTCATCTCCCTGTTCGCGCAGGGCTGCCGCGATCATTTCGGAGTAGTGCTCGTCGAGGAGCAGTCCGACTGTCATGCCAGGAGCCGCTGCTGCGACTCCCACGAGCGGAGGGCCTCCTCGGCCGCGCGCTCGTTCTCGGCGATCTCGGCGTCGATCTCCTCCGGGTAGGCCCCGTAATACGCCAGCGCGACCCGCACCCTTCCGACGCCGAGACCCAGGCCGACGGCCGTATCTTCGACGGCGGCGTCGCCGCTCAGCTCGGAATCGCGCAGTGCTGTCGCGACCTCCCACACGTCGGGACCCGCGGCGAGACCCGCCCTGCGGCCGGACGATCCGTCACGGAAGACGATGCCGGGGAACTCCTGAGCGCGGAGCCCTTCGTCGACGAGCCGTTGAGCGAGGCCGGACGGCGTCGTGTCCCGCCCCGCCGCGCGGCGCCGCAGGCGCTCGAGCACGACGTCATCGAATCGGATGGAGAGAGGCGAACTCGGCATGCGCTACATTGTAGCGCGCCGCTCCCTCGATGAGGGGCCGGTCCGAGCGCCACGCCCCGGGGCGCGGACTCATCCAGTACCGGCGTCGATCACCTCGTCGACGCCGTCCTCGCGAAAGCGCTTCGCGATGCGCGCGGCGACCTCGTCGACGGTCAGCCCAGGGGCGCTGTCGGAGAGCGCGCCGATCGTCGCGACGTCGACAGGAGCGTCGAGTTCGGCGGCCACGCGTGCCGTCACCTCGCGCAGCGCCTCGACGGACCCCACCTGCACCACCGAGCTGACCAGCCACGCACCACGCGCGACACGCTGGGCCGTGCCGCTCAGCTTCACCAGGCCGGCGCGGTTCACGCTGTGCGCGCCGGGACAGTACTCCCCCGGCACCTCGCCGACGCGCGCGTCGATGCCATACGAGACGAAGACCTCGGCGAGCAGCGTCGCGTGACGGTCGAACCGCTCGGTGGGCCATTGCCCGCTCCCCGACCAGCCGAACTCATCGACGACGAGGCTTCCCTCGTGCATCGGAGCGAAGGTTCCTCCGACGGGTCGCACGGCGGCGACGAAGCCGGATGCCTCGGCAACCGCGACCGCTCGCGCAAAGCCTGGCGCACGTTCGTCGCGTCGGCTGAACGCGATGGCTCTCCCGGGCCGCGCGATGCGCAGCATCCGGACCTCTCGCTCCTGCGAGCGGAGCCGATCGAGAATCGGCGCGACGTGGGCGAACGGGTCGTCGGGCGCTGGCATGTGCTCACCGTATCCGGGCGGTTCCCCGAGCCCGCACGGCGTCAGACCGGATCGGGGCGAATCCCCCCCAGCCGCCATCGCGTCAGAACGGCGGCGGATCGCCGTCGAAGGTGAGATCGGGCACGAACCGCACGGTGGCGGGCGGCTTGTCGAGGTAGCGGCGACCGGTCGGGCTGCGCCACTCGAGAACTCCGCCGCCGAGCTGCCGGACGGTCCACTCGGACCCGTGCTTGAGGATGTGATGCCGCTTGCAGAGGTGCGCGAGGTTGCACTCGGAGGTGCTTCCGCCCTGCGCCGCGTCGATCGTGGGGTCGACATCGCAGCGCCACACGGGCTGACGGCATCCTGGGAATCGACAGCGTTCGTCGCGCGCTCTGAGGAAGCGGTCCAATTCGGCGCTCGGGCGGTAGCGGTCCACGGCCAGGGGCGCACCGGTGTGCGGATGGAACATGACGCGATCCCATCCCGTCGCTCCGCCGGCGAGTCGTCGCGCGGTCTCGGCGTCGATCGGGCCGTAGCCGGCGAGAAGGGCCGGCTCGTCGGCGCGCCCGGCTGCGGTGAGCACGGGAACCGTGACCTGCACCTGCGCGGTGATCGCGGCGACCCCGGTCTCGGTTCCGTGGGCAGTGGGTGATCCGGCGAGGAGCAGGTCGGCCAGGATGTCGGCGCGTAGCTGATCCATCGTGCGCGTGTCGGCGACCGCCTCCTCGGGCATTGAGTCTTCGAGGCGGTCCGAGACTCGCGCGGCGCCGTCGCCGTTCGCGGCAGGTGACGACTTCGCCGCCTCGGTGCGCTCCGGGTCCTCCGCGTCATCCGCGCAATCCGCTTCCTCCGAGTCCTCCGCGTCCGCCGCGTCCGCCGCGTCCGCCGCGGAATCCTCGCGGCGCGGATCCTCGTCGCTCGGCATCGCTACGTTCCGCTTCTCACCCGGACCCGTTCTCACCACCGTGGCATCGTCGTCGCCGTCACCAGGGCAGCCGTCCGATCCGCAGCCGTCCGCGGCGAGGCATCCGTCGCCTCCGCACTCGGCCGTCCCCTCGATCACGTCGGGATTCTCGCGCATGTGGCGCCCCATCTGGGTGAGCCGATCGAGGATCGCGTACGCGAGGGCTGCGGGAAGATCGGCGATGAGCCGCCCCATGCCGTCGTCGAGGTCGATCACACGGACCTGACGAGTCGACTGCGCGCGCTGCCGCCGATCCTCGGCTCCGTCCGGATCGACGCGGTCGGCGATCACGCGCACAAGGGGGCGGAGCCGCCCGGCGCTCTCGGTCTCCGCGGCGGCGAGCGCGAGCTGCTCATACCGGGCACGCGCGGCAGGGTCTCCGATCGATCCGCCGGCGTCACGGATCACCGCGACGTGCCGGTGGTCGATCCGCCCCGCGCGCCACGCCTCGAGCGTGTCCGGAAACGACGTGACGAGCACGCTGGCATCGCCCATGCGCATCTGCACGGTGCGCTCGCTCACGCGCATCGCGGTACCCAGCTCAGCGCAGACCTCGCGCAGTGCGAGGTCGTTGCCGTACCTGCGCCGCTCGCTGCGGCGCTCAGCGGTGCGCAGGATCACGAGGTCAACGGCCGTTGCGAGGAGTTCGGCCTCCCGGGCCTGCAACGCGGCGATCTCGGCACGCACCGCGACGACGTCATCGACCAGTTCGTCGAGCGCGCTCCACGCGCCGGGTCCGGTGCTGCCGGGTGTGTGCCCCATCGATACTCCTGCGCGAGTGATCCGCCGAGTTCGCGCGATGTGGGCACGTGCGCGATTCGTTGTAAGAACAGACTATCGTACTTAGTTTCTATTATGCAATCCCCATCGGCACATTTCTATAGCCTTTTTATCCCCACCACCTGAACGGCTGATGCACGGGATCGAAAAGCTTCAGCCACGCGCAGGAGAGGGCGCGAGCGCCTCTCGGAGCAGCTGCTTCGCGCGCGCATGGCGGCTGCGCGCCGTCGACGCCGGGATGCCGAGATGAATGGCGGCCTCCTCGAGGGTGAACCCGTCCCAATGCACGAGCCGGACCAGCTCGGCGTGCTCGGGCGGAAGCGCCCCGACCGCAGCGCGGATGTCGAGTGCCTTGTCGGGGTCGGTCGCGGGCGCCGCCGCGAGCGCGCCGGCGAGGCGCATCGTGAGGGCATCCCGTCGCGCCATCGTCCGGCCGTGGTGGCGGAGCACATTGCGGGCGATGCCGAACAGCCACATCCTGGCCTGCTCGGGATGCCGGGGCATCCTGCGCACCGACTTCCAGGCCGCGATCAGCGTCTCGCTCACCAGGTCGGCGGCATCCTCGGCGTTGCGAACGCGGTGGACGAAGTACCCGAGCAGCGCGGGGGCGGCGTCGACGATCGCGCGTTCGAGCTCGGCACCCCTCACCCGGTCACCGAACCTCGGGGTCGGTCGTGCACTGCGTCTCTTCGCTCGCGGAGATGCCGTCCGCCATGAGTTCCGGATGCTGCTCCAGCACGCCTCCGGCCATGTCGGCGAACACCGCCATCATGAGTCCGTCCTGGAGGATGCGGGCGTCGGAGTACCACTCCTGCGGCCACGCGGCACTGTTGTGGTGCACGTCGAAGTCCGAGCGCTGTGCACCGGGGATGAGCCGGCCCACCTCGTCGAGTCGGCCGACGGCGGTCAGCGCGCCGGCGATGACTTCGGCATCCGGCGCGATGGTGTCGAGATCGATCGAGGCCAGGCGCTCGCGAGCGAGCGCGAGGGCGTCGGCGGGCATCGTGTTCGCGGCAATGCGGGTCTCGCATGAGCCGAGGTAGGCGCCGGTCACGTCGGTCCAGTCCCTCGCGACGACGAGGTCGGGCTCGGTGAGATCCCACGGTCCCCACTGAAGCGCGGCGACGGCGGCGCCCCCGCTGAAGGCGAGTACGGTCCCGACCGCGATCGACGGGATGACGATGCGGCGATGGCGCGCACGCCTCGCTTCCCCGGCGCGGCCATCGGCGAGCGCCACCAGCGCGGTGGCGACCGCCGGATCAGCCGCGTGCGCGCTGCGCGCGGTTGCGAGCCGGTCGTCGAGGGTGTCGATCATGGTTACCTCCGGGGTGTCCTGTCATTGTGCTGGTCAACAAGACATTCCCGGCCGGGCGCGATCCGTCCGACGTCAGCCGCGGACGCCGCCGGACTCGTCGAGCTGCCATGCGGTCACCTCAACCGTCGACCCCTCGACGATGTCGAGCTCGACCGGCCACGATCCGCGGGTCATGCCGGCGTTCTGCGCGGCGTGCAGCGAGGTGGCCACGAGCGCTCCGTGGGTGGAGGCGGCATCCCACCCGAGGTGCGCGATCGCGTAGCCGCCGGCCGGCACCTCGATGCGCTGCGTACCGAGATCCGCGGTCATGAACGAGCTGCCGGGTTCGACGGTGACGGCGAGCAGGTGGCCGTTCTGGTCGCCGAACGCGATGTCGATGTACCCCTCGACGATGCACGACTCCTCGGAGAAGTTCGTCAGCTGGATCGACTGCATCCGATGCCCCGTCGCCGCGTCGAAGCCGCCGAGCAGCAGCGTCGCCTGATCCGGGGTGCACCACGTCGGGTCGAGCGGTCCGGCATCCGGCGCGACTGCCGGCACGGGTTCACCCTCCGCGTACGGGTCGGGCAGTGCGCCGTGCTCGGGCGACGCGCCCTCGGAGATCGCGGACTCCTGCGCCGACGCCGTGCGCGCGGCCCGGTAGCCGAAGGTGCCGGCCGCAACGAAGGCGACCACGGCAACGCCCGCCACGAGGGCGAGCCACAGCGGCGTGCGCGAACCCTCGGCATCCGTCGTCTTGCGTTGTCCGCGCGACGCGATGAGCGCGGGGATCCACCCGGCGAGAAGCCCCCAGAACGCGCCGGCCGCGGCGCTGTCGGCGAAGCTGCTCGAGAACGCCAGCAGGCCCGCCAGCGGCAGCGAGCCCAAAGCGAGCATGAGGTCCACCCCGAAGCCGACGATCGCGCCGGCGGCGACGGCGGCGAACCAGCCGCCCGCCAGGTCGACCCGTGCCCGCCGTCCCCTCGCCAGTTCTGCGAAGAGGGCGTAGAGCACGACGACGGATGCCGCGCCCAGCGCGATCGAGAGGATCGCCCACCCCGCCGGCCACCCCCACGCGGGGACCGTGGCCGGAAGGAACGCCGCGAGCCGCGAGACCGGGGTGGTCGTCTGCATCAGCCCGAACCGGAGGAGGCCGGTGAGCAGCCACAGTGCTCCCGCCGCCAGGCTCGATACGACCACGGTTCTGCTCAGCGAGATGCTCATCGGTCCCATTCTGCGGGATACGGGCCCGCCCGCCGCCTACGACCCTGCCGCTCCGGCGCCGCGCCCGCACCGGCGCGGGCGCCGAGACCCCACCGCTGTGACGAGACCCACTGCAAATGCCGGGTCTCGTCGCGATCGCAGGGTCTCGATCCCTCCGTGATGAAATGGTCGCGGACGAGCGGAGGCCCGATGAGCGACACGGCAGGCGCTGCGTCGTTCGGCAATCCCGCATTCGCGCGCTACTTCTCGGCGGTGTCGATGAGCGCGTTCGGCACGGCGCTCACCGCCGTCGCGATGCCTGTGCTCGTGGTCGACGTGCTCGGGGCGGATGCCGTCGAGGTCGGCATCGTCAACGCCGCGCAGTTCATCCCGTACGCGCTGCTCGGCCTCCTCGCCGGGGTCTACGTCGACCGCTGGCGCCGCCAGCGCGTGGTGGTGTGGGCGAGCGTCGGACGAGCGGTGAGCCTTGCGCTGATCCCGGTGCTCTGGGTCACGGGGATGCTGCAGATCTGGGTGCTCGTCGCGCTGCTGCTCCTGTTCGGCGCGTTCTCGGTGTTCGGGTTCGCGGCGACCCAGTCCCTCCTGCCGCAGATCGTCGAGCGCCGCGCGCTGCTCGCCGCGAACGCACGGCTCGACCAGGCGGAAGCGGCCGCGCAGACCGCCGGTCCCGCCCTCGGCGGGGCTCTCGTCGGCATCCTCGGGGCACCGTTGACCCTCGCCCTCGACGCCGTCAGTTATGTCGTCGACGCCGTGCTGATCGCCGGGGCGCGCATCACCGAGTCGGCGCAGCGAGCATCGGCCGAGCGGTCACTGCGCCGAGAGATCGCCGAGGGACTGCGCTGGACCTACCGCCACCGCGCGCTCGCCCCGCTGGCCTGGTCGACGCACACCTGGTTCTTCGCGAACGCCGCCGCGTTGACCGTCCTCGCGCTCTTCGCCCTCCGCACGCTCGGGATCTCCCCCTTCGCGTTCGGCCTGCTGTTCGCGGTCGCCGGCGTCGCCACCCTCGTGGGCGCGACGCTCGCTCCCCGCGCGGGAGCGCGATTCGGATCGGGCGCGACGATCACCGCCGGCCGTGCGATGTATCCGATCGCCTGGTCACTGGTCGCCCTCGCTCCCACCGATCCGGGGACGGATGCCGCTGCCCTGGCGATGCTGTTCACCGCACTCGCTCTGCACGGACTGGCCGGCGGACTCGAGAACGCGAACGAGATGACCTTCCGTCAGGCGGTCACCCCTGACGCGCTGCTCGGCCGGACGAACGGAACGATGCGCGCCGCGAACCGCACGATGGGAGCGCTCGGCGCGCTCGCCGGCGGCATCGGGGCGACGGTGCTGGGCGTGCAGCCGTCCTTCGTCTGGGTCGTCGGCGTCTTCCTGCTGGCGTTCGTCATCGCCGTCTGCTCGCCGCTGCGCACCGCACGCCCCGACGAGACAACCGGCTGACGGCGCGCGAAATCCGCGTCAGCCCCTCGCCCGTCGCGCCGCCGCCACCCCCTCCAGCTCCGCCACGAGCGCACCCGAGGCGACCTCGGCGCGGACCTGCTCTCCCAGCGCGGCCGATGCCTGCCGATATGCCGGGGCACCCAGCATCCGTTCCACTGCCCTCGCGATCGCTGTGGCATGCGACCGCGGCGACACGACGGTCGCCACGCCGTGGCGGGCGGCGCGGGCGGCGTTGTCCGGCTGGTCGCGACCGAGCGGGATGCACAGCATCGGCACCCCGGCCGCGATCGCCTTGATCACCGTGCCGTGTCCGGCGTGCGTGACGACGAGGTCGGCCTTCGCGAAGAGCTCGTTGTGGGCGGCGGACCGCACCACGACGACGTTCGGCGCTGCCGGGACCTCGGCCGGATCGATCGCGGGCCCGGTCGTGATCACCGCTCGCACGGGCAGCGACGCGAGCGCCTCGGCGATGCGCCGCAGCAGATCCGCCTGCTCCATGTACGAGCTCGACAGGCCGACCACCACGAGCGGGTCATCCCCCGGCGACAGCGTGAGCGCGCCCTCGGCGGAGAGGTCTTCCAGCACGGGCCCCACGTAGCGGACGTTCGGCGCATCCGGCGGCGGGTCGTCGAATGCCGAGCCGGTGAGCACGAGCACACGGTCCGCGCGATCCCACTGCTCCCACAGGTGACGCAGCGGCTCGAGCCCGTAGGCCGCGCGTGTCTCGTTCAGCGGGCGCAGACCGCTGTCCGACACGAGGTTCATCATCGCGAAGCCGGCCCTATCGCGCGCGCGTCCGAGCTGCCCGCGGGCCGGTGCGATCCGCCCCGCGGGCGGTCGCACGCGGGACGGCGCCAGGTAGACACTGCCGACGAGCGCAAGGAACGGGATGCCGCGGGCCTCGGCACCGGCGAGTGCGCCGAGCAGGATCCCGTCCGCGAGCACGGCGTCGAACGGCTCCCCGTCATCGCGCGCCGCGTCGAGCGCGCCCACGACATCTGCCGCGAACCTGCCCGAGGGTCCGACGATCAGCCGATCGCGCAGCCGCAGGCCGGCGCCGATCGGCGTGCGGCACTCCCAGTCCTTCAGCACGTCGTCCTCGAGCGCGGTCGACACGCGCTGCGGCGCCGTCGGCCAGGGCCGGTGGATCGCGCCCGTCGCGACGACGTCGGCGGCGAGCGTCGGGTCGCCGTAGACCACGACCTCGTGGCCGCGCGAAACGAGCAGTCGCGCGATGCCGAGGTTCGGCGGGGTCGCCCCGCCGCCGTCCCAGATCGCAAGCAGGTACCTCATCATTCACACCTCCCGGAGTTGAGCGGCGATGAGCCGGCGGAGCACGGCGCGGGTCTGCTCGAGCGTGTACCCGAGATCGCGCCGCAGGAGCTTCCACGTGCCCACGTCGGTGATGGCGTAGAGCGCGGTGACGGTCTCGTCACGGGCTTCACCCTCCGCGGACAGGCCCGGTGCGAACACCGTCTCGAGCCACTCACGATGCGCGGCGCGCGCGCCCTCGAGCAGCCCGTGCAGCGAGGTCTGCCGTTCGGAATCGGCGACGAATCGCCAGTTCGCATCGCCGAGCAGCTCGTAGTGCCGCAGGAGCGCGTCGATGGCGCCGTCGACGTCTCCGGGTTCGACCGGACCGCGCAAGTCGTCGACCTCGCCGACGAAGTGCTCGGATGCAGCGGCCAGCAGCCCCTCCTTCGACCCGAAGTGGTTGAGCAGCGTCTGCACGGTCACCCCGGCAGCGTCGGCGACGTTGACGAGGGTGACCTCGTCGTAGCGACGCTCGAGGAATCGGTCGCGCGCCGCACGCAGCAGCCGGTCGCGCGTCCGGCCGCTCGCAGCCGCGCGCCCGGTCATGTCGTACTCGCGAGCTCCCGTGCCCATGAGAGAAGGATGCCACGCAGTTTAGTCATATTCAAGTCAATTCTTGAGCTAGACACAAACGAATCTTCGGCCGGATGGGACAGCTTGCGCGTGCGAGCCAGGGCGGCTGCACTCTCAGCTCTTCGCCGCGCCGTCGGTCTTCGGCTCGATCGACAGCAGCGGCTCGCCCGCGGTCGTCGTCCCGAGCGCGATCGGATCGACGGCGTCGAAGTCGTCGGCGTTGAGGACGATGACCGGCGTGATGAGCGGGTAGCCGGCCTTCTCGATGACGGCGCGGTCGAAGGTCACCAGCGGCGTGCCCGTCTCGATCCGGTCGCCGTTCTTGACCTTGACGTCGAACCCCTCGCCCTTGAGGTTGACGGTGTCGATGCCGACGTGGATGAGCAGCTCGATCCCGCCGTCGAGCATGAGCCCGAACGCGTGCCCGGTCGGCTGCGCGGCGGCGACCGTGCCCGGTCCCGGCGCGTAGACGGTGTCGCCGCTCGGCAGGATCGCGACGCCGGGTCCCATCGTCCCGCTCGCGAAGACCGGGTCGGGGACCTCCGTCAGCGCGACGGCCTCGCCGTCGAGGGGCGAGGCGAGCTGGATCGCGGCGGTCGCGAGCGCGGTCGCCGTGACTGCGGCGGATGCCGCGGCATCCGTCCCCGTGGTCGCGGCGGTCGCGGCATCCGTCGTCGCCGCAGCCACCTGCGCGACCTGCGGGTCACCGCTTGCGGCGATCCGGGCCGCGGCCTTCTGCTCGGGCGTGCGGTAGTCCGAGATGATGACGAGCAGCATCGACGTCACGAACGCCGCCGAGACCGCGATGCCGTAGAGCAGCACCTGGTCGAATGCGGGGATCGTCAGCAGAGACGTGAACACAAAGGCCTTCGTGGTGACGCCGCCCCCGATGCCGATGATGAAGCCGCCGACGAAGCATCCGACGAGCATGCGCGGGTAGATGCGCTTGAATCGCAGATGGATGCCGTAGAGCGAGGGCTCCGAGATGCCGCCCAGCAGGCCCGCCGCGAGTGCGCCGGTCGCGGTCTGCCGCATCTGCCGGTCGCGTTCGCGCCAGGCGATGTACAGCACGCCGGCCGTCGCGCCGAAACATGCGAAGTTCCACGCGCCCATGGGGCCTTGGATGAAGTCGTACCCGAGGGTCTGCAGGTTCAGCAGCATGATCGCGTTGATGGGCCAGTGCAGCCCGAGCGGCACCATGAACGGGTACGCCAGCGGGATGATGATCGCGAAGATGAACGGTGAGAAGTCGTTGATCGAGCTCAGGAAGTCCGCGAGCGCGGCTCCGACGTAGACGCCGATCGGGCCGATGAGGAACGCCGTCAGCGGGATCATCACCAGCATCGCGAAGAACGGCACGAAGATCAGCTGCAGGTTGGCCGTGATGATCTTCGTCAGCAGCTTCCACAGCGGCCCGAGCACCGCCGCCATCAGCAGCGGCGGAAACACCTGCGAGCTGTAATTGAAGATCGTCAGCGGGATGCCGAAGATCGGCACCGTCGTGATCTCGGACCCCAGGAAGATGAGCTGCTGCGCCTCGTCGGCCGCTCCGAGTGCCGTGAAGCCGGGGAGCATGACGACCGCCATGATCGCGAACCCGACCCACGGGTCGGCACCGACCTGCTTGGACGCGTTGTAAGCCACGTAGAGCGGCAGGAAGATGAACACGCACTGCCACATCAGGTTCACGAACTGCCACGAGACCGGCAGCGTCACCGTCGGGTCCGCCCAGTTCGGGATGACGCCGAGCGTCGACATCAGCGCCATGAACGTGATGAACAGCGACGCGCCGAGGAGGGCGGGGAGGATCGGGCGGAACGAGTTGGACAGGAACTCGAACAGGTTGTCGATCCAGGTGAACTTCCCGCGCGGCCCCTTCGACTTGCCCGCGGCCTTCATCGCCGCGATGTCGTCGGCCGAGCCGCCGCCGCCGGACATCTCGGGGAGCGCGTTGATGTCGTTGTAGACGGACTGCACGGCGCCGCCGATCACGACCTGGTAGCGGTTGCCCGCCTGCGGCACGGCCCCCATGACGCCCGGGATCGCCTCGACGGCATCCTTGCTGACGCCCGTCGCATCGCGCAGCTGGAACCGCAGCCGCGTCGCACAGTGGGTGAGACTCTCGATGTTGCCGGGGCCGCCGAGCTTGGCGACGATCTCGGATGCGGGGCTGGAAGCCATGGCGAGTGCTCCTCTGCGTTGGTCGGCCCCGCGACCGCCACCCGGACTTCAGTGTTTCGAGCGGGGAGTGTGCCGAGACTCTATACCCCGGTGCGCGAGCAGGTCGAGAGGTCGGCGAACTGCAGCGACCGACGCCGGTCCGGCATCGGGCCGCGGGAATGCTTCGGGGCATCCTGCGTTCCCCACGACATGACCACTGTGGGAATCATCGGAGCAGGACACATCGGAAGCACGCTCGCCAAGGGGCTCGTCGCACGAGGGTACGACGTCGTGATCGCCAACTCGAGAGGTCCGGAGACGCTCACCGACCTCGTCTCGACGCTCGGGCCGCGTGCTCGGGCCGCGACGGCGGAGCAGGCGGCGGCCGCGGCAGACTGGGCGATCGTGACGGTGCCGCTCAAGGCGCTCGACGACGTACCGGTCCAGCCGCTGCGCGGCAAGATCGTGCTCGACACCGGCAACTACTACTGGGAGCGCGACGGTCAGATCGATGCGCTCGACGAGAAGCGCGCGACGACCTCCGGACTGCTGCAGGAGCACCTCGCCGGCTCGAAGGTGGTCAAGGCGTTCAACCACATCCGCTCTGCGGAGATCCTGACGGAGGGCTCGCCGGCCGGCACAGCCGGTCGCCGCGCGCTCGCGACGGCGGGCGACACTTCCGACGTGATCCGGTTCGTCACCGCCCTCTACGACGAGTTCGGCTTCGACACCGTCAGCGCCGGTCCTCTCAGCGAGAGCTGGCGGGTCGAGCGCGACCAGCCTGCCTATGTCGTTCGTCAGACCAGGCCCGAGCTCGAGGTCAACCTCGCCCGCGCCGAACGCTGAGGACGCGGTCGCCAAGCTGAGCCCGCGGACTTCATCGATGACGGTGCGGCGACGGCGCGTATGGGCAAGGATGCTGTGAGGGAGACGATCGACGGCTTCGGGGCGCGCTCCGAACCACGGCGCCGAAGGGCAAGAGATTGAGCATCGAACCGAAGCGGGCCACCGCAGCGACCGCCGCAGCGAATGAGGCCGCCCGCGAACGCTACGCGATGGACGACATCGAAGACTTCGAGACCGCCCGTCGCGGGCTCGTGGCGCCGCTGCCGACTATCACGAACGCGGACGGCACGGTGACGTACGACGTGGAGCGATTCGAGTTCCTGCAGGGCGACGGACCCGCGCCGGACACCGTGAACCCCAGTCTGTGGCGGCAGTCGCAGCTGATCTACCAGCCTGGGCTGTACAAGGTCACCGATCGCCTGCACCAGGTGCGCAACCACGACATCGGCAATCTGACGATCGTCGAAGGCGACGACGGGCTCATCATCATCGACTGCACGACGGGGATCGAGCCCGCGAGCGCGGGGCTGGCGCTCTACCGCGAGCACGTCGCTGACAAGCCGGTCGTCGCCGTCATCTACACGCATACGCACATCGATCACTACGGCGGAGTGAAGGGCGTGGTCGACGAGGCCGACGTGGCGTCCGGCAAAGTGCCGATCATCGCTCCCGGCACGATCGCGTCGTTCGACAAGTACGCGATCGGCGAGAACGTCATTGCAGGAAACGCGATGAGCAGGCGCGCGTCGTACGCTTTCGGCAACCTGCTCGACAGCGGGCCGCGAGCGATGATCACGAACGGCATCGCCTCCATCGGCGGCCACAACATCACGGTCTCGTACCTCTCCCCCACCGACCCCATCACCGAGACCGGGCAGACCCGCACGATCGCGGGACTGACCTTCGAGTTCCTCTACGCGCCGGACACCGAGGCTCCCGAGGAGATGCACATCTGGATCCCCGAGCTCAAGGCGCTGACCTGCGCCGAGAACGCCAACCACTCGCTTCACAACATCCAGACGCTGCGCGGTGCTCGCACGAGGGACGCCCGCAACTTCGCCCGGTATCTCGACGAGACGCTCGTGCGATGGGGCGACGAGGTCGAGGTGCACTACGGTCCGCACACCTGGCCGGTGTGGGGCAACGCGAAGGTCGTCGAGTTCATCGAGTCGCAGCGCGACACCTACAAGTACATTCACGACCAGGCGCTCCGGCTCGCGAACCAGGGCTACACGCCTCTCGAGGCGGCCGAGGTCGTCGACCTTCCGCCGGCGCTCGGGCGGCGCTGGTTCAACCGCGGCTATCACGGCACCCTGCACCACGACGTGCGCGCCGTGTTCACGAAGGAGCTCGGCATGTGGGACGGCGACCCGGTGTCGCTGAACCCCCACACGCCCGTCGACTCGGCCCAGCGGCTCGTGAGCCTGATCGGACGCGACACGATCCTCGCCGAGGGACGCCGCGCGATCGATGAGGCCGACTACCGGTGGGCGGCGCAGATCCTCCACAACCTGGTCTTCGCCGATCCCGACGACGCCGAAGCGCGGGGCCTCCAGGCTGACGCCTATGAGCAGCTCGGCTACCAGGCAGAAGGGCCCCAGTGGCGGGGCATCTACCTCACGGCCGCGAAGGAGCTCCGAGACGGCATCATCCCGGCCAGGTTCGCCTCGGCGAGCCCCGACACGATCCTCGCGATGCCGCTCGACATCCTGTTCGACTTCGCCGCCGTTCACATCGACGGTGAAAGGGCGGCGGATGCCGACATCCGACTCGATCTCGTGTTCACCGATCGCGGCGAGACGTGGACGATGTGGGTGCGAAACGGGGTTCTCAACGCGCGGTCGGGCACCTCAGCTCACCCGCAGGCGACGGCGAGCGGTCCCAAGGCCGCGATCGTCGGGCTCCTGCTGAAGCCCACGGCGGCGCGGGCGCTCGTGGAGAAGGGCGCGGTGGAGGTAGCGGGAGACCTCGGCGCGTTCGACGCCTACGCGGCGGTGGTCGACGAATTCGACCCCGACTTCGCAATCATCACCCCCTGAGTCGACGACCGCGCACCTCATCGCGCCAGACCTACCGAAAGAGACGAGGTAGCCCATGGGCGCCGTCATCGGGGAGATCCTCCCCCTCGCACTGGGAATCGCGATCAGCCCGATCCCGATCATCGCCGCGATCCTCATGCTGCTCTCGCCCAAGGCGCGGGTGACCAGCGTCGGGTTCCTGCTGGGGTGGATCATCGGGATCGTCGTCGCGGTCGTGGTGTTCACGCTGCTCTCGTCGATCCTCCCCGAGGACGACCCGAACGCGTCGAAGCCGATTCAGGGGATCATCCAGCTGCTGCTGGGTGCCCTGCTTCTGCTGCTCGCGGCAAAGCAGTGGCGGGGGCGGCCGAAGGGGGACGCGAAGCCGGCCCTCCCGAAGTGGATGCAGGCGATCGACAAAATCACGTTCCCCGTCGCGCTCGGGCTCGGCTTCCTCCTTTCGGCTTTGAACCCGAAGAACCTCCTCCTGGGTGCGGGAGCCGGTCTCGCGATCGGCTCGGCATCGCTGGAGATTGGCTCGATCGTCATCGTGATCGTCGTGTTCACGCTCATCGCGGCATCCACCGTCGCGGTCCCCGTCATCGCCTATCTGATCGCCGCCGACAAGCTGCGCGGTCCGCTCGACGCGCTCCGCGGCTGGCTCGAGAAGGAGAACGCCGTGATCATGGCGGTGCTCCTGCTGGTGATCGGCGTCTCGATGATCGGCAAGGGCATCGGCAGCTTCTGACCTGGCGCTGAATCACGCAGGAGGCGGTGTTCCCGGATGCCGCGCCGGCATGGCCGCGGCATGCCTTGCGGCATCCGTTCACCGGGCGTCTAGGCCGTCATGATCACCTTGAGCGCCTTCGTCTCGGCCGCACGGCCGAAGGTGTCGTAGGCGTCGAGGATGTCATCGAGGGCGAAGCGGTGGCTGATGAAGCCGCTCACGTCGAGCTTGCCCTGGGCGAGGAGCTTGATGAGCATGCGCGAGGTATCGGTGTTGACGAGCCCCGTCGTGATCGTGATGTTCTGGATCCACGCGGTGTCCAGCGGGAACGTCACGGGCTTGCCGTGGACGCCGACATTCGCGACATGACCGCCAGGACGCACGAGCGCCAGACACATGTCCCATGTCGCGGGCACTCCCACCGCCTCGATCGCGACGTCGACTCCCAGTCCGTCGGTGAGGGCGAGCGCCTGCTCCTTCCAGTCCGCGTCCGACGACACGACGCCGTCGCTTGCGCCGAAGCGCTTCGCCTGCTCGACGCGGTTGGCGTCGATGTCGATCGCGATCACGCGGCTCGGTCCGTAGAGGCCCGCGGTGGCGATGGCGGCGAGACCCACCGGTCCCGCGCCGATCACGGCAACGACGTCGCCGGGCTTCACCGCGCCGTAGCGGACACCGATCTCATGACCGGTGGGCAGGATGTCGCTGATCATGGCGGCTTCGTCGGCGGGCACGCCGTCGGGCACCTTGTGCAGCGACGTCTCGGCGAACGGGACGCGCACGTACTCGGCCTGGGTGCCGTCGATGAGATGGCCGAAGATCCAGCCGATGCCTGACGCGCCTTCGTCGGCGAGGCAGTGCGAGTAGATGCCTTCGAGGCAGTAGCCGCACTTGCCGCAGGCCGAGATGCACGACACGATGACGCGGTCGCCCACCTTCAGCTCGGTGACGGCCTCGCCGACCTCGGTGACGACGCCGACGCCCTCATGGCCGAGGATGCGGCCCGGCTGCACGGCCGGCACGTCTCCCTTGAGAATGTGGAGATCCGTGCCGCAGATGGTCGTCGTCTCGATCCTGACGATCGCATCCGTCGGCTTCTGGATCTGAGGGTCGGGCACCTCCTCCCAGGCGATCGAACCTGGGCCGTTGAAGACAAGAGCCCTCATGGTGATCCCTCCCTGGATGCCCCCGTGTCTCGGAGTGGCTCCATCGTCCCCCTCGCACCGGAGGAGGGATAGGGACCTTCGACCCACGGCGTGCGGGGTGCGATGAGGCGTGTCGGCGCCGCGGCTACAGTATTCGAGTGGGGCGGCAACCGTGAGCGATGACAGGACACTGGGGCTGGCGCTCAGCGGCGGCGGCGCGTACGGCGCTGCGCACGTGGGCGTCCTGCAGGAGCTCAGGGATCGCGGCATCCGACCCGGCATCGTCGCCGGCACCAGCTCGGGAGCGCTCGTGGGCGCCGCGTACGCCGCCGACGTGCCGCTCGAGGCGATCGAACGTGCCGCGCGCGCCTTCCGGTGGAGTTCCATCGCGCGGATGTCGCTGACTCCGCGACTGGGGCTGCTGGACTCCGGCGCTCTGGCAGACGCGATCCATCGCACGCTCGGCGAGGACCCGCTCATCGAGGAGCTTCCTCGTCGCTTCGCCGCCGTGGCGACCGACCTCCGAACCCGCCAGACGGTGGTCATCGACGGTGGTCCCCTCAACATCGCGCTCCGTGCGACGATCGCCGTTCCGGGCCTTCTTCCGCCCGTGCGTCGCGGCAGTCAGATCCTGATGGACGGGGGCATGATCGACAACGTTCCGGTCAGCGCCGCCCGCCACCTCGGCGCATCGACGATCATCGTCGTGCGGCTGCATGCCAAGTGGGAGAACGTCCGCATGATGCGGGTCGTCTCGAGCACCGCCGAGCTCGAGGAGGACCCGTCGATCATCCTGGTCCAGCCCGAGATGGACGGCCTGGCGCAGTGGACGATGGGCGACGTGCCCCACCTGATCGAAGAGGGACGCCGCGCGGCGCGCGCGGCGCTGGATGCGGCGGGCATCGTCGCGCGAACATAGGCCGCGCGCGGCGCGGGCCGGCCTCGACACGGCGCCCCGGCATCGTTGCATACGACGGCACGGGGCTCCACGCGGACTCAGCCCTGCGGTGAGTCCTCGATTCCGTGGGGAGTGTCCCAGATCCCGGTGAGCGTCGCGATCGAGTCTTCGAGGCTGAGGTCATGACGGACTGCCGCGTCGTAAAAGGCTCGCGCGGCTTTGAGAACTTCGGGTGGGAGGCTGCGGGGTGTCGCGGTGACGGTCGTACCGCCGCGGGCCCGTGTCTGCACGAAGGCTTCGGTTTCCAGCTGCTTGTATGCGCGGGCGACCGTGCCGGGGGCGACGTTGAGGTCCCGAGCGAGTTGGCGGACGGTGGGGAGTCGCTCCCCGGCCGTCACTCGGCCGGCGAGGATCAGGCCGCGGAGCTGCCGATAGATCTGATCCGACGGCGGTGACGAGCCACTCAGGTCGATGGCGACCATCAGCGGCCGGCGATCCCGGCGGCGACCGGGGCTCGGGCCTTGGTACTGGTGCGGAGCGTGCGGGGCTGGCACAGCGGCAGGATAACCAGCGCCACGCCGAGGCCCTGCAGCAGAAGACCGGTGATCATGAACGGTGTCCCCAATGCTGCGAATGATGTCACGAGCTCGATTCGGCCACCCTCCGCGGAGACGGAAGCCGCCAGCGCCGACGAGCGGCCGAGGAACACGAGCGCCGCTCCGAGCGTGAACGCCATCGCCCCGGACGCGATCGCCAGCACGGTGCGAACCCGGTTGCGTCGCGCCGCGACCTCCAGATCGCGGCTGATGGGATCAGCGGGCACCGCGGGGCGAGCGACCAGCCAGAGGGCGATGAAGACGAGGACGAGCAGCGCAGCGAGCGCGATCAGCATGGGGATCCCGAACGCCCACCCGAAGAACACCGTCCCTGCTTGGATGGCGCCGACATCGAGCACGATCAGCGTGTGACGGCCCTGATCGTCGGTGCTGGACGCCAGCCCCGCGAGGATCACCGTCGCGACCAGCATCCCCGCCAAGGTGAACACGCCGGCGAACCACCAGGACGACCCGAACGTCCACACAGATCGAGGCGACAGATCCACTTCCCGCGCACCCTCAGCCGCCTTCGCACGGGAGCCGAGCCCGGCGAACACGCCCACTGCGAGCGTTGCCGCGGCGAGGGGAACGCCGAACCGCCAGGTCGTATCCATCGGGCCGGCGAACCAGAAGCGGGCCAGCCAGAACAGAACGACCCCGGCGAGGGCGATGAGCGAGCTCACGCGGCCCACGACAGTCTGGTTCGGCGCTGTGCCGCGGGTGCGGCGTACCAGGTGCAACGCCACCCCGAGAACGATGAATCCGACAATCAGGACGACGATCTCGTCCATCCAGATCAGGTAGAGCGGCACCGTGACCCCCTTCTCGCTTATGTATCAATCAAACGATACATAAGCCGAGTCCATCCAGCTAGAGCCGAACCGTATCCCGTGTCGATTTCTCGCGAGAGTTGCCCCAGGTGCCGCGACCCCGTGCGAAGCGAGACACGCCCGTAGTCTCGTGTGCATGAGCATCGAGCACAGTGAGACGCTGTCCGATGACAAGTCAGTGTTCGTGCCGGGGAATCCGCGATCGACATTAACGTTCCTGATCCGATCTTCGCCGATCCCCGACTCGCGCAGCTCTACGACACGTTCGACGGATCCCGCGATGACCTCGCGGCATACCTCGAGATCGCCGCCGAGCTGGGGGCACGGAGCATTCTCGACATCGGCTGCGGCACAGGTTCGTTCGCTGTGCGTGCCGCAGCCAGGGGCATTCACGTGACCGGCGTCGATCCCGCGGCGGCGTCACTGGCGATCGCCCGTCGAAAGCCGGGTGCCGATCAGGTGGACTGGCGATGCGGCACCGTTGATTCTTTGGCCGCGCTGCAGGTGGATCTCGCCGTCATGACCGGCAACGTCGCGCAGGTGTTCCTGACCGACCAGTCGTGGTCAGCTCTCCTGCACGACGTGCACGGCCTGCTGAACCCAGAGGGCCACCTCGTCTATGAGACACGGCGAATGAGTGACAGAGCGTGGGAGCGCTGGGCGGAGGACTCGGACGCCTCAACGGTGGATGTTCCGGGCGTGGGCCCCGTGCACCACTGGCGCGAAGTCCTCTCGGTCGACCTTCCGCTGGTTTCCTTCCGGCATGCGTACCGGTTCCCGACCGGCGACGTCATCGACTCCGAGTCGACCCTTCGCTTCCGCAGCGATGCAGAGAATCGCGAGAGCCTCCTGCGCGCCGGCTTCACTGAGATAGACGTGCGCGACGCCCCGGATCGACCGGGCGCAGAGTTCGTCTACCTCGCGCGAGCCTGACGGTCGTATGGGTCCACGCGATCGCGGCGGAGCTCTTCGCGCACCCGCTCGCTCGCTGAGCGCCTGTCGGATCTCACGACTGTTGTCAGCTCGCGCAAGGGTCGGCAATGAGCGGGGCACTCCCTCGATTACTAGACGACGCCGAGCGTGTAGAAGATCAGCGCGGTCATGGTGATGTTGTAGGCGCTGTGGCTCAGGATCGCGCCGAGCAGTGATCCAGACGCTCGCCGGGAGTAGGCGAAGACGAGCGCGGTGAGGAACATCGCGCCGAACCAGAGTGCGGCTGGGATAGGGAGGAAGGTCCAGCCGCCGACGGTGAAGATGATGCCGAAGTGTGCGAGATGCACGAGAGCGAAGACTCCGGCCTCGATCACTGCGGTCGCGCACCCGTTGAGGCGGCTGCGGAGCATCTCGGTGGCCATGCCACGGTAGAGGATCTCTTCGCCGAGCGGGCTGAAGGTCGCGTTGATGACGGCGAAGACGATGAAGTAGATCATCCGATCCGCATCCGTGAGGGGCTGCGGGATCGCGGCGTACGAAGAGGCGATGTAGACGAACGGGTTGGCGATGGAATGCCCGAAGACTTCTGCCATGAGCGCGAATGTCGCCACACACATGGCTGCACCCATGCCGATAGCGAGTATGACCGCTTTCCAGTTCTTAGGCCCGGTGAAACCGATCCGCCTTCGACCGGACCTGGTGAGTGCGACCCAGGGCAATGCGATGAGCGCGACGAAGAACACACTGACCAGGTGGTAGCTCCCGGTGGCGTTCGCCCCCAGCACGATCAGGATGCGCAGCAGTGCGGTCGTCGCGAGCAGGATGATGCCGGTGCGCAGGTCGAAGCCGAAGAATCGACGGAACGGAGTCCGGACACCGGACCGACCGCTGGTCACGGTCGGCCCGGTGTCCGCGGCGGTGGGTTTCACGCCGTTTGCCTTGACACGGATACCTTCCGTCGAATGCCCTGTCGAAGGTCGGTCGTCGCGAGAGCTGCGGGAGCGGCGGAGGCGCGAGGCCAGGTCCAGGCGGAGCGCAGGATGAAGGCCAGGATCAGCACCTCGACTCCGATGGTGAGGACGTAGTAGAAGGCCCAGTCCGAGGGCGCCCCCAGAAAGTTCATCCCCACGGCCGGGATGTACAGCAATGCGACGACGAGGTTCGTGGCACGGTTCACCCGGGCGGGCAGCGTCATGGAGAGCATCACCATCAGGGCCGGGATCGCGATGATCGCGAAGAAAATGGACATCAGTGTTGCGCTGATGTCGAACTCGAAGATGACGCCACCCTGGATGTCGTCGATCTCACCGGGCTGGTAGAGGTGGAAGTAGTCGATGTAGATGACGAGGAACATGAGGCTTGTCCAGGCTGCCGCGAGCTTGGCCTGCACGGGGATCGTCGGGTTGTCGAGCAGTTTCGCAGGTGTAGTTCGGATGGTCATCGGTTCTTCTTTCAAGAGGAGCGGTGCCTCCGCCGGAGTGGCGGCAGGTCTAGGCGTGCAAGCGCACCGGTTGGGTCGTTCTCGTCGGTCCGATCGTCAGACGGTGACGACGACCTTCCCTCTGGTGTGGCCGGCCGCGACGTAGCGGAGGGCGTCGGCTGCTTCGTCGAGGGGGTAGGTGCGGTCGATGACGGGCCTGACCTGCCCGGTCGTGAGCAGGTCGGCCAGGGTGAGCAGGTCCTGGCGCTTCTCGACGGACGCGAAGGGCCTCAGGTGCTGACGGGTGAACCCGGACAGTATGCGCGCCTTGACGATCCGACGGAGGGGACCGAGCCAGCGGCCGCCGTGTCCGCTGTTGGGGATCAGGGTGCCGGTGGGCGTCAGAGCTCGGCGGACAGCCGCCAGCGACTGGGCTTCCACGTTGTCGAGGATGACGTCGTAGCGCTTCTCGGCGCAGGTGAAGTCGGTCCTCGTGTAGTCGACGACATGGTCGGCACCGAGCGAGCGGACCAACTCGACGTTGCGGGTGCTGCACACACCCGTCACCTCGGCGCCGAACGCCTTGGCGATCTGCACGGCGAAGGAGCCCACGCCGCCCGACGCGCCCGTGACCAGCACCGACTGGCCCGGTCGAACGTTCGCGATGTCGCGCAACGCCTGCAACGCCGTCATGGCCGACGTGGGCACCGTTGCCGCGTCCACGACCGACACGTTGGCGGGCACGGGCACCAGGTTGTCCGCCGGGACGCAGGCGAACTCTGCGAGCGTTCCGGTCGTACTCCACCCGAACACCTCGTCGCCGGGGCGAACGGAGGTGACATCTCTCCCGACCGATGCCACCACGCCGGCGAGGTCCCTGCCAGGGATGCCCTGGCGCGGCCGGCGGAGCCCGAACACCAGGCGCACCATGTACGGAACCCCGGTCATGACGAAGTAGTCGCCAGGATGCACCGATGCCGCGCCCACCTGAACCAGCACATCGCCTCGACCAGGCAACGGGATCCCGACCTCCGACGACTCGAGCACGGAGGGCGGGCCGTAGCGGTGCTGGACGGCGGCCCGCATCGTCGCCCCGGCCGGACTCGTCCCCGACGCCGGGCGTGCTCCGGCATTCGATCGCTGTTCGATTCCCACAGAAGTCTCCTCACGTCCGAGCTGCGACTATCGCGGGCCCGTACACCGTACGTCGTACACTGTACTGTGCACGTACGCTGTACGATTGTCAAGCCGGTCGAGGGAGCGAGGAGACCCATGTCTGCGAGAGAACAACGCCAGGTCGCGTCAGACGCGGGGCTGAGCAAGGAACGGGTGGTGGTCGAGGCGATCCGGCTCGCCGACCGCGAGGGGGTCGACGGGCTGAGCATGCGCCGACTCGCTGGCGCGCTCGACGCGGGCGCGATGTCGCTCTATCACTACGTGGCGAGCAAGGACGAGCTGCTGGACGCCATGATCGACATCGTGTTCGAGGAGATCGAGCTCCCGCCCGAAGAGACCGACTGGCAGTCGGCGATGCGACGGCGGGCGGTATCCGCCCGCCAGGTTCTCGCACGCCACCCGTGGGCGATCGGCCTGATGGAGTCGCGGACATCGCCGGGGCCTGCGAACCTCCGCCACCGCGAAGCGGTCACCGCCTGCCTGCGGAGGGCTGGCTTCTCGGTCCTGATGGCGACGCACGCCAACTGGCTGCTCGACAGCTACGTCTACGGCCACGCCCTGCAGGAAGCCAGCCTGCCGTTCGACACCGCCGAAGAGCTCGCGGACATGACCGAGGACGTCTTCCTGCCCCAGCTTCCTCCCGACGAGTTCCCCTACCTCAACGAGTCCGCTGCGGCGCTCGTCGCTGCCGGCTACGACCCGGCGGAGGAGTTCATCTTCGGCCTCGACCTCGTCCTAGCCGCGCTCGAGCCGCTGAGAGCCGCCGCATAGCGACGCTCACGAACCGTCGCGCGGCCCTCGCGCCCGACCTAGATGTCACACCATCTGTAGTCCGTCGAGTACGCGGCGCGGCGCCAACGGGGGTCGCCTTGCTACGCCTCGTTGTCGAGTGCGGCGGGAAGGGGAAGGGATAGCCGGTCACGCCCGTTCGGTGAACGAGACCGGCTTTCCGGCGGCACGAGCGTAGGCGATCTCCCTGCTCGTGGACTCGCCGATGTAGCCGCCAGGGTTGACGACGAGAACTCGATCCGCCATGTCGATCTTGCGCAGGTGGAGTGCGTCGAGCACGGTCTTCTGCTGCTCGGTGACCAACCCGTCTGCTTCGCCCGGCGCGACGACGATGGCACCCGCGAACGTCAGCGCTCGGTTCGCCTCACGCATCTCTTCAACGAACCTGGCAGAGCCGCAGATGCAGACGATTTCAGGTCGATCCAGCACACCTCAGTCTCTCACCGGGCCGGTAAACGCGATTCAATCGTGCCCTCCACTGGCAGCACGCTCGTAGCAGATAGATCTGTTACATGCAGCTTGCCAGCAAGAGTGACGACTCTCGCTGGCACGAGTCTGGCCAGGACAACGCCGGCAGCGGCGGCCGCGATCCCCACGAGAAGGAGCCCGTACATCACGGCAGGTGTGGTGTAGCTCATCACATTGAGTGCGACAAACGCCGTGACCACCAGTGCGAGAAACACGACGAGGCAGCCCATGATCGCGCGTAGCCATCCTCGCGACGCAGGGTCGATCTTCTGGCGATCGTTTCGCAGAACACGCCAGAAGACGATCGCAAGGATGGCCTGCAAGCACGCGATCGCCATGGCACCCCAGATGATCGCCGGGGACACGATCGGTAAAACTTCCGGGAAGGTGCTCGCCACCGCGTCAACGACGTTGGGCACCCACCAGAGCTGCACTGCCACCAGCAGGAAGAACAGCACTATGCACAACGCCAAAGCGGCCATCAAAGCACCACGTCGCATCCTAAAACTCCTTGGTCCGCGGAGCAACAGGATATCGCCGGCCCAGTTTCACACTCCAGAACGATAGAGCTGCGACCGACCTGACGTGTCGCCGAAGCACCACTCTCGGGTCGCAAGTACCTCACCCCATCAGCGACCGAGTGAGCGCGCCATGGCCCGTACAGGCGAACGATCTCCTGATGGTCCATCTCGTTGACGCTACACACGATCCGCGCTTCGTTGCAGCAGGAGCGGCGATCCCTCGAAGCCCAACCGGCTGTATAGAGGAATAGAGCGAGCACTGGCCGTCACAAGAATCCTGGGCACCCCTCGCGCGTCGGCGGCAGCGCAGAGCGCATCAACGAGTCGACGTCCGAGGCCGCGGCCCCGATAGGCGGGAGTCACATAGACGCTCTGAACCTCGGCCGTCAACCGCTGACGATCCGCGAAGTCTGGAACTCGTTCGAATATCACCATCCACGCCATGCCAACGACCTGACCGTCGATAACGGCGACTTCGGCCACGAGCGAGTCGCCTTGGCGAATGATCCACTGCCCGAGAGCCGCCGCAAACTCGTCCATGTCCTGGCTTTGCGGCGTCGAGTCGAGCTTGGCCCACTCGGTCTTGAGCTAGCCAAACCGGGAACATCACCGAGGTTCGCATGCCGCACGTCGATCTCGGGCGGCACCGGGCCGGCGGCGGGAGTCATGGGCCTCTGCTCAACCACCCGGCCATTCAACCACCGTCCAATCGAGTGACCGGGCGGATGTACTGACGACATACGTACACGCGTTGGTATCGAGCTCGCCACTCAGCTTCGTCTTCGATCTTCCCGTGGGCAAACGCAGTGACCGGGGTGCTCAACGCGTCGGGCGTCGTGAACCCAGCGTCGTCGTCACCGTCACCGAGGTGCACGTGCATGTAACGGTAGTTCTGGACGAAGCCGTTGCGCTGGTACCAGCGGTTTGCGGCGACGTCTTCGCGAGTCCATGCATCGAGCGTCGCGACGCTCGCTTGTTCGAGCAGCGGAAGCGCAGTGCGCAGCAACTCGGTCGCTACACCTATCCCTTGATGGTCGGGGTGGGTGGCGATGGTGTCGATCGTCGCAGCATCCCCGTCGATCTCGATGTCCAGGATGCCGACGACAGTGCCGGGGGGCGTCACAGCCACGAGCGCGATCGCCGGATCAGGGAGATCGGTCCGGTGAGGTTTGACATCGTCGTAGTACTGGCTGTCGAGGAACGAGAGCACGCGGCATCGAAGCCAACTGCGCTCGTCGGAAGACTCGTAAGGGCGCACCGCGAAAGGTGCCGGCAGAACAGTCATGGGAAGATTCCGATCGTCGAGAGAGTGCGGTCGCCAACGAGCGCGGCGGACAGCACGCGGTGAAGTGAGCGGGAAGGCTCATCTCGACGTCATGACACAGTATGCCGCGGTCGCGCTCATCCCTCGCTGCGAACCATGGGCGACCGCTGCAGCCCCCGGATATCGTCGACAGATGGCCTACGAGGACTCACGACTGGTCGACCTCTACGACGAGGACAACCCGGATGGCCCCGACCACGACTTCTATCGCGCGCTCGCAGATGAGCTGTCCGCCGAAGCGATTCTGGATCTCGGGTGCGGGACGGGGATGCTCACGACGACTCTCGCCCGCCCGGGGCGCGTCATCGTCGGCATCGACCCCTCTGCTTCGATGCTGTCGTACGCGCGCAATCGTCCTCGCGCGGGCGCTGTGCAGTGGGTCGAGGGAGACAGTCGCGACATCCCATCAATCAGCTTCGACTACGCGGTGATGACCGGGAACGTCGCGCAGCACATCCACGACGATGAATGGAGCCGCACGCTTCGCGACCTCCGTCACGCGCTGCGCCCGGGCGCGACCCTCGCGTTCGAGAGTCGCAACCCGGTGTCCCGCGCATGGGAGGAATGGACATCGGCCGAGCGGACCACGCGCGACACGAAACACGGACCGCTCGTCGAGTGGATGTCAGCGAGCGAAGTGAAACCCGGCGCAGTGCGGATCCAAGCCCACAATCTGTTCACGCTTGCCGACGAGACCCTCGTGGAGGAGTTTGACCTGTTCTTCCGCGATCGCATTGAGATCGCGGAACACCTCGAAATCGCCGGGTTCGAAGTAGCTGCGGTCTACGGCGACTGGAACCGAACACCGTTCAGCGGCCAGGCGCCAGTGATGGTCTTCATTGCACACGCTCGCTGAGAAGGACTCTGCT
>Ga0307505_10000504_pt1 | contig 42583 bp, 43 predicted proteins | sample 23_S_MG_FD_202183 | JGI IMG/M metagenome (GOLD analysis project Ga0307505, IMG submission 202183) | Soil microbial communities from Populus trichocarpa stands in riparian zone in the Pacific Northwest, United States - 23_S | ecosystem: Environmental > Terrestrial > Soil > Riparian zone > Trees...
ATTTCGAGGCGCTGAAGGCCGCCACGAAGCGCACGGCCAAGGTCTGCATCCCGTCGCCGTCGATGATGATCGTGCAGGGCGGCGAGAAGGTGATCGACCGCAGCATCTACAAGGACCCGGAGCAGTTCTTCGACGACCTCGCAAAGGTCTATGCGGAGGAGGTCGAGGATCTCGGCAAGGCAGGCTGCAAATACCTCCAGCTCGACGATACGTTCCTCGCATTTCTCTGCGACGAGAAGATCGGCGCCGCCTTCGGCCGCAGCAACGAAGACACGCAGAAGATGGCGCGCATCTCGGCGAAGCTCATCAACGACTCGATCAAGAACCGTCCGAAAGACATGAAGGTCTGCATTCATCTCTGCCGCGGCAACTACCAGAGCTCGTGGCTGAGCGAGGGCGGCTATGAGCCCGTGGCCGAAATTCTCCTGAGCGAGATCGGCGTCGACGGCTACTTCCTCGAATATGACGACGAGCGCTCGGGCGACTTCAAGCCGATGCGCTTTTTGCCGAAGGGCAAGATCGCCGTGCTCGGCCTCGTCACCTCAAAGACCGCCGACCTTGAGCCCAAGGACATGCTCAAGCGCCGCATCGACGAGGCCTCCAAGGTCGTGCCGCTCGAGCAGCTCGCGATCAGCCCGCAATGCGGCTTCTCGTCGACCGCCGAAGGCAACGTCATCTCGCCCGAAGGGCAATTCCAGAAGCTGATGCACTGCGTGCAGGTGGCCAAGGACGTCTGGGGCCGGCTGGACGCGTGAACAACGTCATCCTGAGGTGCGAGGGCGAAGCCCGAGCCTCGAAGGATGACATGCTAGGTTGCCATCCTTCGAGGGCCGACGCCGGAGCAAGTCCGGCGTCGGCCACCTCAGGATGACGGCGTTGAAGGGGATACGGATGATCGCAGTTGTCGGAGCCACGGGAAACACGGGCCGCGCAACGGTCAAGGAATTGCGCGCGCTCGGGGAAAATCCGCTTTGTGTCGTGCGCAATGCCGACAAGGCGAGGGAGGTGCTCGGGCCCGACGCGCGTGTGGCGGTGGCGGAAGTCGCCGACCGCGCGTCGCTGGAGACCGCACTCAAGGGCGTCGATCGCGTTTTCATCGTCACCGGCCACAATCCGCAATCGGGCGAGCAGCAGCTCAATATCGTCGAAGCCGCGAAGGCCGCGGGCGCAAAGCACATCGTCAAGGTGTCGGGTGGCGCGTCGATGGCGACCGCCGACTCCGACACGCCCGTAGGCCGCGGGCATCACTCGGTCGAGCAGGCGATGCGCGAGAGCGGCCTCGGCTGGACCATCCTGCGGCCGGGCCTCTTCATGCAGAACGTGCTGGCGCAGGCGGCGCTGATCAAGAACGACAGCAAGATCGCACTGCCCTTCGCGCCGGACCTGCCGCTTTCCTTCGTCGATACGCGCGACGTGGGCGCGGTCGGCGCCCACGTCGTCCGACGGGCCGAAAATTATGCCGGCAAGACCATCGAATACAGCGGCCCGGCCTCGACCTACGCGGCATTCGCCAAGGACTTCTCCGCGGTGCTCGGCAAGACGGTGAATTATATCGGCGTCACTTTTGAGCAGGCGGAAGCGGCGCTGAAGGCGCGCGGCCTGCCCGAATGGCTCATCAACCATCAGCTCGTGATCGCGCGCCTCGCCGCCAAGGGCGGCTTCTCCAGCGCTCATCCTCAGCCGATCCGTGACATCCTCGGCCGCGAGCCGATCTCGACGCGGCAGTTCGTCGAGGATCACAAGGCAATATTTAGCTAGCTCCGCTCGTTCCCGCGAAAGCGGGAATCCAGAGCCACGCAAACATGGATCAGACTCGCCGGAACGCTCGTTTTTATCTCGACCAGAATATTCTGGGTTACATCGGCGACGGCCAATTCCAAGTTCCCGAGAATATTGAGATCGACTGGATATATTCCGACGAACATTTCAACGAAATTTCTCGTGGAGATGCAGCAAAGTTCTTAGCAGTTCTTCATTCACTTCGAGCTCGTAAAATCCGTTTCGTGTTGAATGATCAGAATCAATTGTCCGACGAGGCCACGATTGATCCCTTCCAGAATCCTTTTGAGTTTTATGAGCAATACATGGAGGCAAAAGAAGAAGTATCATTCGATGAAACAATTTTTTTAGACGTACTACGACGCATTTTTGGCGCTGAAAACTTTGAAAGTGTGAGCGCGTTGCCTGAGCGGTGCCAACACCAGATCGACAGCCTCGTCTCTCCATTTGTCGAAGATTTTCCACAGCTTAAGGAACTGCCGCGATTTGTTTCATCGGAGCTAAATAAGACATTTGCCTCGCAACTGAACGATATTCCGTCGCTGATAAAAATCCGAAAAGCACTGGGTGCAGATCAGCTTCACCAGACAGATTTTCGTTCGGACGACTCAATCGCGGAGATCTGGCAAATTATCGGGAATCGATTTCCGGGAATTTCGATCGATCAATTCTTCGGCTTCTCGCCGTATACCGACGGTCATGAGCCGCGCTCCACCGTGTCGGGGATCATTGGATGCCATCTGGCACTGAATTTGATCGGCTATTGTGCAGACCGCCGACCTAGTGGTGATGCAAGGCTTAGACGAACTCTGAGCGATGGGCAGCACATTGCGTATGCTGCATTTTGCGAAGCTGTAGTCAGCGAAGACGACAATTTCTGTAGGAGAGCCAAGGCAATATACAGTTACGCCAATATTCCAACGCAAGTCTGCCGTTTGATCCGGCGAAAGTAGGCTTTGGAAGCAAACAAAACCCCGCCTTTCGGCGGGGCATTTGTCTAAGCAAGAGAGCGAAGCGTTAGGCTGGGCTCGCCCTCGCGGTCGTGTGCCTGCTCCTCTATGCTCCGGTTGCAAGCGCGTATCGCAACGGGAGGACGACCATGCCCTTTTACCTGACGCGTTTCAGCTACACGCCGGCAACCTGGGCGAAGCTCATCAAGAACCCTGAAGACCGCCGGGAGGCCGCCAAGCAATATATCGAGTCGGTCGGCGGCAAGCTGCACGGCTACTGGTACGCATTCGGCGAGCACGACGGTTACAATCTGTGGGAAGCCCCGGACAATGTGTCGATGGCGGCGACGGTCCTTGCGATCGGCGCGGGCGGAGCCCTGAGCTCCACCCAAACCACCGTCCTGCTGACCGTTGAGGAAACGATGGCGGCGATGAAGAAGGCGTCGTCCGTCAAATATCGCCCGCCGGGCGATAAAGGCTGACAGCGTGGGCATCCGCGCGGCAAAACGCTGTCGAGCGGATGCGAACGGAGCGAGCCTCGAAGGTGCGACAGGCCGTCATCCTTCGAGGCCTGCCTTCCGCAGGTATCTCACGATGACGAAAAGAATGCGCGTTCGCCGCGGATGCACCGCTTCCCGCCAAGTCAGTTCATGCAGGCAGAGCTCACCAGCACGGCAAACATGTTGACTTCGAACTCCGTCTCCAGATCGAGGCCGTGCAGTTTGAGCCAGTCTGCCTGCGCTTCATAAGCGAGCTTTTCGCGCGCGGCGGGGCATTCGTATGTGAGGCGGGCGGCATTCTGCAGATGATGCACCATTTCATGAACAAGCACCGAGCGTTCCGCCACGGTCGCGCCCGTCCAGCCTTCGGGCAGATAAATTGTTTGCGTGTTGTCATTGTAAACGGCCACAACTTCGCTCAACGGCGACGCGTCGACCGACGTATCAGTCGATCGTGTGTCGCCGCGCTCCTGCGGCACAGAAGACTTGTGCCGCAACGCCGCGAGCTTGAGCGGTGCGACGAACTCGATCCGCGGAAGATTGTTCATCGGCGGAAGCTGGAAATTGCCGGTCAGCCAGGCGGCGATCTCGTGCAGCAACTCTGGCGCCGCGCCGCCCCGACGCGGCTCATCGTTGATGAAGACTAGTTGATAGTTGACGATTTGCGTGCCGTCGCGGGCCGTGGCGGCTGCGGTCGCTGCGAATATGCCGAGCGCGGTATAGATAGCGATCCTTTTGAGCATGATCTCCTCCGTTTGTACGAAACGGGTTCATGCCGGTGGATCGGGCTGCGCGAGCCGTCCGTTCGGACGGCCACGTACAAACAAAAACCCCACCTTTCGGCGGGGCGTTTGCTCTGAGCAGAGAGCGAAGCGTCAGGCTGGAATTTTTGCTTCGTCTTCGACCGGTTCGCGCAGCACATAGCCGCGGCCCCAGACCGTCTCGATGTAGTTCTTGCCTTGCGAAGCGTTGGCGAGTTTTTTGCGCAGCTTGCAGATGAAGACGTCGATGATCTTCAACTCGGGCTCGTCCATGCCGCCGTAGAGATGGTTGAGAAACATCTCTTTGGTGAGCGTGGTGCCTTTGCGGAGCGAGAGCAGCTCCAGCATCTGATATTCCTTGCCGGTCAGATGCACGCGGGCTCCGCTCACCTCGACGGTCTTGGTGTCGAGATTGACCTGGAGGTCGCCGGTGTTGATGACCGACTGCGCATGGCCCTTGGAGCGGCGCACGATCGCGTGGATGCGCGCAATCAGCTCGTCCTTATGGAAGGGCTTGGTCATGTAGTCGTCGGCACCGAAGCCGAGACCTTTAACCTTGTCCTCGATGCCGGCGAGGCCGGAGAGGATCAAAATGGGGGTCTTGATCTTGGCGACCCGGAGCGACCGGAGCACCTCGTAACCGGACATATCCGGCAGGTTCAAATCGAGAAGAATGATGTCGTAGTCGTAGAGCTTGCCTAGATCGACGCCTTCTTCGCCAAGGTCGGTCGTATAGACGTTGAAGCTCTCGGACTTCAGCATCAGCTCGACGCTTTTTGCTGTAGCGCCGTCGTCTTCGATTAGCAGAACGCGCATGCCAATCCCCTTCTGGGCCTCTGTTCTCGGGGACAGATCAATCCCGGCCCGCCCCGCCGCGCGCCCGGCTCGGATTCGCGATTCGCGACGTTAACCGGCAAATGGTTAACAGAATCTGATTCTGCGCCACAAGCTCTATCCGAGCGAAACTTCACGAATCACCGTAAGATACTGGTGTCCGGTCAGATTCGCTCGGCCGTCCGGTTAACGTCCGACTTCAAGAAGCCGGTCCAAGCGGCCTACGAACCGGCCTGCCGCCACGATGGCGCGCAGAAGGGTAACGCAGGTAAGCCCATGATTAACGGATCGGGTAAACAAAGCGTTTCCAGTTCCGCTTTCCCTCTCCCCGTTTACAGGGAGAGGGTGGCGAGCCGCGAAGCGGCGAGCCGGGTGAGGGGCAGCAGCCAAGATTTGCTTCGGCGCCCCCTCACCCGCCCGCCATCGCTTCGCTCGGCGGGCGACCTCTCCCCGCAGGCGCGGAGAGGCGAAGGCGAGATCGGATTTACGGCATGAAAGCGCTCGCCGAGCAGATCAGCGAAATCGACGGTCCGGAAATCTACGGCCGGGTCGCGGCCGTGCGCGGCCTGCTGGTCGAGGTCGGCGGGCCGGTTCACTCGATGCCCGTGGGCGCCCGCGTTTCCATCGAAACGGCGCGCGACCGCATCGTGCCCTGCGAAGTGGTGGGTTTTGCCGACGACAATGCCCTCTTGATGCCGTTCGGGCCGCTGGAAGGGGTCCGGCGCGGCTGCCGGGCGATCGTCTCGCTTGCGCCCGCCGCGGTGCGCCCGTCTTTCGGCTGGCTCGGGCGGGTCTTGAATGCATTGGGCGAGCCGGTGGATGGCAAGGGGCCGCTGCCGGCCGGGCCATACCCGTTTTCCTTCCGTGAGACGCCGCCGCCGGCTCACACCCGCAAGCGGGTCGGTGCGCCGCTCGATCTCGGCGTACGGGCGCTGAACACCTTCGCGACGCTGTGCAAGGGCCAGCGCATGGGCATCTTCGCGGGCTCCGGTGTCGGCAAGTCGGTGCTGCTGTCCATGCTCGCGCGCAACACGGCGTCCGACGTGAACGTCATCGGTCTCGTCGGCGAACGCGGCCGCGAGGTGCAGGAATTCCTGCAAGATGACCTTGGGCCAGAGGGACTTCGGCGATCGGTGGTCGTGGTCTCGACGTCCGACGAACCCGCGCTCATGCGCCGCCAGGCGGCGTACCTGACCATGGCCATCGCCGAGTTTTTCCGCGACGAGGACAAGGACGTGCTCGTGCTCATGGATTCCGTGACGCGATTCGCCATGGCCCAGCGCGAGATCGGCCTGTCGGCCGGCGAGCCGCCGACCTCGAAGGGCTATACGCCGACCGTCTTCACGGAGCTCCCCCGGCTGCTCGAGCGCGCCGGTCCCGGTGCGGGCAAGGGCACGATCACGGGCCTCTTCACGGTGCTCGTGGACGGCGACGACCATAACGAGCCGGTCGCCGACGCGGTGCGCGGCATCCTCGACGGGCACATCGTCATGGAGCGCTCGATCGCGGAGCGGGGGCGCTACCCCGCCATCAACATCCTCAAATCCGTTTCGCGGACCATGCCTGCCTCCTGCGACCCGGCCCATTGGCAGACCGTCAGCAAGGCGCGGCAGGTGCTCGCGACCTATGCCGATATGGAGGAGCTGATCCGGCTCGGGGCCTACCGGCCGGGGTCCTCGGCCGAGGTGGACGAGGCCATCGGCCTACATCCCCAGCTCGACGCTTTTCTTGCCCAAGGTAAGAAAGAGGCAACCAATCTGAGCGATGGTTACCGAAATCTCGCTCAAATTTTAAAGGGCGGATCAACTGAATCCTAACCGGTAGCGTTGGAGTATCGCCGGTATGAAGTCCCGTGACACGCTGATCCGCTTGAAGCGCTTCCATGTCGATGAGAAGCGGCGACAGGTCGCCCAGATCGAGGCGATGATCGCCGATTTTCAGCGCATGGCGAACGATCTCGACCGCGAGATATCGACCGAGCAAACGCGCGCCGGTATCGACGACCCGGGTCACTTCGCCTATCCGACCTATGCCAAGGCCGCGATGGCCCGCCGCGACAACCTCGTCCAGTCGGCCGACAATCTGAAGGGCCAGCTCGAGGACGCCCGCGGCCAGCTTGCCGAGGCATTCGAAGAGCTCAAGAAGGTCGAGATTCTCGAAGAGCGCGATCAGGTCCGCGAGCGCGCGGCCGAGGGCCGCGCCGAGCAGGCCGAACTCGACCGCATCGGCGCCCAGACGCGCGCCTGACCGCTACCCACAGCCCTTCACCATCCGCCCAGCGCCCTCGGGACAGTCGCCCGCGGGTCGGCTAATCTATTGGAAGTATTAAAATTCCTCGGGGGGAGGACGTGAACGAGCCCGAAATCCGGCTGGGCGAATTGCTCGACGCGATCGCTGAAGGGGACCGCTCCGCGCTCGAGCATCTCTACGGCGCGACGAGCGCCAAGCTCTATGGCGTCGTGCTGCGCATCCTGCGCAAGCCCGAACTCGCGGCTGAAGTGCTGCCGGAAGTCTATCGGCGGATCTGGAGCGATGCGCTGGGCTACACGCCGGCGCTGCTCGACGCCCAATCGTGGCTCGTGATGCATGCGCGCCGCACGGCGCTCGACCTCGCGCGCGAACGGGCCGAGCTTGGCCATGATGAAATGGCGGAAAGCGCGGCTCAGGCCGCGGAGACGGAAGAGCCGGAGCACGACGCCACGATGAGCGAGGAGTTGCGGCAGCTGCTGGCCTGCCTTGCGACTCTCAATGCCGATCCGCGGCTCATGCTGCTGCTCGCCTATTTCGACGGCTGGAGCCGCGCGGAGCTTGCCATCGAATTCGATGCGCCGTCGGCGACCGTTCGCACCTGGATGCTGCGCGGCCTTGAGCAGATCAGGGACTGCACCGCATCATGAAGGTCACCGACGATACCGACCTGCTGGTCGGCGAATATGTCCTCGGTACGCTTGAATCCGATGAGCGCAGGAAGCTGGAGGAGATCGCGGAGCGCGAGCCCACGGTCGCGGCTTCCGTCATGGTGTGGGAGCGGCGGCTGGGGCCGTTGCACGAGCTGATCGTGCCGGTCGAGGCGCCGGCGGGCATCTGGGACAAGATCGCGGCCAGGCTCGATGACACGCCGCAGGAAGAGCGCGGGCGCGATCCGGGATTTTTCGAGGTCTTTCGCGAACTGGTGAGGAGCCATCGTGCGGCCTCCGCGATGAATCTCGTCGCGCGGATTCGGCGCTGGCGGTCGATCGCGATCGTGTCGATTGCGCTGGGTGCGGTCGTGATCGGTTTTCTCACAGCCAAGCTGATCGAGCCGCACACGGAGGAAAGCCCGCCGCTGATTTCCGTATTGCGCGCCGATGCGCTGACGCCGCCCTTCGTGGTGGCGCTCGATCCGACGGCGCGGACGCTCACCGTGCGTTCGGTGCCGGCGACGAACCCGGATGATCGGACCTATGCCTTCTGGCTGCTGCGCGGCAACAGCGCGCCGGTCTCGCTGGGGCGGCTGCGGGGAGCGGGTGTGCTCAAACCGGCCGCGCTCGCGAAACTTGATCGGGCCGCGTTGAAAGAGTCCGCGCTCGCGGTGTCGGTCGAGCCGAACGATGCGCCGGCGGACAAACCGAGCGGTGCGCTCGTTTATCGCGGCGGGTTTGAGTAACTTTTTACATTGAGCATGATCTGATCCGAAAACCGGTTCCCACTTTTCGGGATCATGCTCATTCCATCACCGGAACGTGCGGTGCGGCCGAGCGCGGCAGGATGCCGTGCAGGCGCGGGTCGTCGACGATTTCGACCGAGCGTGCGTAGGGTGTGAAACCGCTGCGCAAATAAAAGCCGAGCGCGTTCGGGTGGTCGAGCGTGCAGGTATGCACCGTGACGCGGCGCGGCGAGCGCGCCCAGCAGATTTCCAGCGCGCGGTTCATCAGGAAGCGGCCGGCGCCCTTGCCGATCAGGTCGCCGACCAATCCGAAGAAAGAAATCTCGATGTCCGGAAAATGCCGCGTATCGAGTTCGAGGATGCCGGCGTCGCGGCCGGCGTGGCGCAGGACATGCACCTGCACCGCCGGGTCGCGGATGATCCGCGTGAGGGCGTCATCGTCGAGCGTCAGGCGCAGGAACCAGAGCCAGTTCTCGCCGACCGCGCGATAAAGCGCGCGGTACCAGTCGAGATCGGGGCTTGCGACATGTTTAAGCTCGCAAGGCGCATCAACCGGGTACGCCGAGCGTTTCGGCCGTGCGTACATTTCCAGATGCGTAATGACGGCCGCGATGCGTCCGGGCGAGAGGCGGGTGAATTCGTCGCGAATGGCGGCGCGGGCGGCGGCTAAAGCTTCGGATGACTTCGGCTTCTGACTCATGACCGGCGACCGTCACAAAGGTAGCGGGCCAACGGCCCGCCGTGCCGATTATATACTCCCGACGGTCTTGAGGCGCACCCGCGGATGGACCTCGCCCTGCGACATGACGGACGTCTGCGGCCGGAAGCGCTCCACAATGGACCGCACGAAAGGCCGGGCGGCGGGGCTGGTCAGCAGCACCGGGTTTTCACCCTGGCGGGCGGCTTCCTCGAAGCGGTCGCGCACCGCGACCACGAAATCCGAGAGCTTCGACGGCTGCATGGCGAGCGAGCGGTCCTCGCCATGGGTGACGATCGATTCCGCAAAGGCCTGCTCCCATTTCGGCGAGAGCGAAATGAGCGGCAGGTAGCCGCCGGCGCCAAGATGCTGTGCGCAGAGCTGGCGCGCGAGGCGTGAGCGGACATGCTCCACCAGCGGCCCCGGATTGCGGGTCGAGGGCAAGGCTTCCGCGATGCCTTCGAGGATCGAGCCGAGATCGCGGATCGAAACGCGCTCGTTGAGCAGGAGTTGCAGCACGCGCTGGATGCCCGAGACCGAAATCTGCGCGGGCACGATGTCCTTGACGAGCTCGGCCTGCTCCTTCGGCAAGTCTTTCAGGAGCTTCTGCACCTCGCCGTAGGAGAGGAGGTCGGAGATGTTCGCCTTCAGCACTTCCGACAGATGCGTCGACAGAACCGTCGCGGCGTCCACGACCGTGAGGCCGCGCAGCGCGGCTTCTTCGCGCAAACCTTCGTCGACCCAGGTCGCGGGCAGGCCGAAGGTCGGCTCGACGGTGTGATGGCCCGGCAGGTTCACCTGTCCGCCGTTCGGGTCCATGACCATGTGGCTGCCCGGATGCACCTTGCCGGTGCCGGCTTCCACTTCCTTGATCTTGATAACGTAAGTGTTCGCTTCGAGCTGCACATTGTCGAGAATGCGCACCGACGGCATGACGAAACCCATCTCGGTTGCGAGACCGCGGCGGAGCGCCTTGATCTGGTCGGTGAGCCGGTCGTCGCCCTTCGGGCCGTTGACGAGAGGCAGCAGGCCGTAGCCGATCTCGATCTTGAGGTCGTCGATTCTAAGCGTGTTCGCGATCGGCTCCTCTTCCTTGGCCGCGCCCGCCGCGCCGGCGACGCCCGCCGCGCCCGGCATGGTCTTGAGGAGCTCTTTCTTGGCCAGTTCCGCGCGCGCCGTCTTGTCGGCGCGGAATGCGATGTAAGCCGCGCCGCCGCCGAGCAGCACGAAGGGCCACATCGGAATGCCGGGGAGGGCCGCGATCACCATCATGACGCCGGCCGACATGCCGAGCGCTTTCGGGTAGCCCGAGAGCTGCTTCATCAGCGCCTTGTCGGCGGACCCGCTGACGCCAGCCTTGGAGACGAGCAGGCCCGCGGAGGTCGACACGATGAGCGCGGGAATCTGCGTGACGAGGCCGTCGCCGACGGTCAGCAGCGTGTAGGTCTGACCGGCGTCGCCGAAGGAGAGCCCTTGCTGCACCGTGCCGATCACGATGCCGCCGATGATGTTGATGAACACGATCAGCAGGCCGGCGATCGCGTCGCCGCGCACGAACTTCGACGCGCCGTCCATGGCGCCGAAGAAGGAGCTTTCGTCTTCGAGATCCTTGCGGCGCGTGCGCGCCTGATCCTCGTTGATGAGGCCGGCGGAGAGATCGGCGTCGATCGCCATCTGCTTGCCGGGCATGGCGTCGAGGGTGAAGCGCGCTGCGACTTCCGCGATGCGGCCGGAGCCCTTCGTGATGACGACGAAATTCACGATCACGAGGATCGAGAACACGATCACGCCGATCACGAAATTGCCCTGCATCACGAAATTGCCGAACGCCTCAATGACGTGACCGGCGGAATCTGTGCCTTCATGCCCATGCGCCAGGATGAGGCGCGTCGAGGCGAGGTTGAGCGCGAGCCGGAACATGGTCGCGATCAGCAGCACGGTCGGGAAGGCCGAGAATTCGAGCGGCGCGTGAATGAACAGCGCCGTCATCAGGATCAGGACCGAGAAAATGATCGAGGCCGCCAGCAGGAAATCGAGCACGACCGGCGGCAGCGGCAGAATAAGGATCACGAGGATCCCGAGCACGCCAAAGGCGAGCAAGAGATCGCCGCGCTTCAGCATGTCGCCGAATTCGGCGAAGCCGAAGGACGTCGGCAGGCCTGCCACGGGTTTCACGCCCGCGGTCGCCCTGGACGCAGGGACCGCGGCCGCGACTGCGGCTGTCGTGTCGCTCATGCGAGGAAATTCACTTCAAAAAATTGCTTGAGCTCCCGGCGCCGTGCGAATGCGCGGCGATGCTCCCCAGGCAAAATTTGCCCGGTATATGGTTAGCGCGGGGTTAACGAGCGGCAGCGTGACGCTAAACTCAATATGCCCACCTCTGCTATTTCTAAATTCTAGAATTTTAATTCTAATTCTCTTGGCTTGACAGATGATTTCCAGTACATATACAGTAAATATAAGAAAATCTGTGCGAGGATTGCCATGTCAAAATACGAGCCGCTCGGGACATTCTTAGAGGCCCGCGCATCGGATGTCGTTCCAATGACGTTCGCCCAGATCGAAAAGCTGATCGGCGCCAAGCTTCCGCCATCCGCGAAATATCGCGCGTGGTGGAGCAACAATCCTACCAATAGCGTCATGACCAAGGTCTGGTTAGAGGCAGGATTTCGTAGCGAGGAGGTGGACCTCCCCGGACGGAAACTTGTGTTCCGCCGGATGCGAGAAAGCGAGGTTCGAGTGCAAGCGGGTCAATCGCCTGTAGGTATCAAGGGTAAGGGACAACATCCCTTGTTCGGCGCGCTGCAAGGGTTGCTGCGTCTCGCTCCCGGCACCGATCTAACTCAGCCGGCCGATCCCGAATGGGAAAGGCGTTGATGCAGCCGATCCTGCTCGATACCTGCGCAGTGATCTGGATCGCCGAAAGCGCGTCGATCGCGGCGGAGGCAAGAGACGAGTTGAACGCCGCGCACGCAGCAGGCGTCGCGACTTACATTTCCCCCATCACTGCATGGGAGGTCGGATTGCTGGCAGCGCGCGAGCGGTTGAAGCTCCTGATCACGCCGGACCGCTGGTTCGCGCGGCTGCTCGCACTGCCAAACATGCGGCTGGCGGAGATGGGTCCGAACCTGCTGGTCGCTTCGTCGTTCCTGCCGGGCACGGCACCGCGTGATCCCGCCGATCGTATCATCGCGGCGACCGCGCGTGATCTCGGATGTCTCCTAATGACCCGCGACCGCGCGCTGCTCGATTACGGCGAGCAGGGGCATGTGAGGGTGATGGCGTGTTAGCGTTGAAATCTATCCAATGACGGACTCATTGAAAGATTTTGACTCTGAAATGCTGAAAATATATCAGCGTGCGAAATCCGAGGCCGATTACAACGCAACAATTTTCTTTCGAATGCTCAATGAGCGCGGCGGCTTAGCGACGGCAAAGTATCTCATCAATTCAGCTAAGCCGTCGGAGGGCTATACTCGCTTGTACGAACTCGGGCGGCTCGACCTTACAGTTGAGGCGACCGTGGTAGAAAATTTCAAATGGCATCATTTGTTCGATGCCAAGGAATTGGCGCGGGCACAGTTGCGCCTAGCGCAGTATGGATTCCGGGGTCGCGCGCCAAAGGCGCCAGCCCCGGAATGACAGAGGTGTTTGAGGCGCTGATGGCCAGGACAAGCCCGGCCATAACGTTTTTGCTCAAGCCGCCCCGCGCATCTCCGCGCCGCCGCCGGGCGCCGGGATGGTGACGCCGTCGCCGGCATATTCGTTGAGCTTGTTCCTGAGCGTGCGGATCGAGACACCGAGGATTTTGGCGGCATGCGTCCGGTTGCCGAGGCAGTGCCTGAGCGTCTCCAGAATGAGGTCGCGCTCGACGTCGGCGACCGTCCGGCCGACAAAGCTTGTTGCCAATTGCCCGGCGACGGCGGCGGCGTGCTCGGCCGGGCCGCGGGCGTCGCCGAGGCGCGAGCCGTCGGGCAGGCGGATCGCTTCGACGCCGATCTCGTCGCCGGTGGCGAGCAGGACGGCGCGGTGGATGGTGTTTTCCAGCTCGCGGACGTTGCCGGGCCAGCGGGCGCGCATCAGCTCATGCCGCGCCTCCGACGACAACGGCCGCACCGCGACGTTGTTCGACTCCGCGTAGCGGCGGGTGAAGTGGTTTGCGAGTTCGAGAATGTCGGCCGGCCGCGCACGGAGCGGCGGCAGCTTCAGGTTCACGACGTTCAGGCGATAGAGCAGGTCCTCGCGGAAGCGGCCTTCACGGACTTCAGCGATGAGGTCGCGGTTCGACGTGGCGATCACGCGGATATCCACCGGCACCGGCCGCGTGCCGCCGACGCGGTCGATCACGCGCTCCTGGAGCGCGCGCAGGAGCTTCGCCTGAAGGCGAACCTCCATCTCCGAGATTTCGTCCAAAAGCAGGGTGCCGCCGTCGGCTTCCTCGAATTTGCCGATCCGGCGCGCGATGGCGCCGGTGAAGGCGCCCTTCTCATGGCCGAAGAGCTCGGACTCAAGCAGGCTTTCGGGAATGGCGGCGCAGTTCACCGAGACGAAGGGCTTGTTCGCCCGCCGGCTCTTCTCATGCACGAAGCGCGCGAGCATTTCCTTGCCGGTGCCGCTTTCGCCGGTGACGAGGATCGAGGCTTCGGACGCTGCGACCTGCGCGGCGAGCTTGACCAGATGGGCCATGGACTCGTCGCGGAAGACGAGGTCGCGGCTGTCTTCGGCAACGGCCGCAAGGACTGCTGCAATCAGCTCGGGATCGGGCGGTAGGGGGATGTATTCCTTGGCGCCGGCCTGGATCGCACCGGCCGCGGCGCGGGCGTCGTTGTCGATGCCGCAGGCCACGATCGGCGCATGAATGCGCTCGGCGGCAAGCTTCTCGACCAGTTCGCGGATTTCGATGCCGACATCGGCCATGATGAGATCGGTGCCGCGCGTGCGCAGCACGCGCAGGCCCTGCTCGATGTCGACGGCGTGGGTCACGGCTGCCCCGCGGTCCACCGCGATCTTGGTGGCGGTGCTGAGCTGGCCCTTCAGGGTCCCGATGATCAGCAGGCGCATGGCAATCTCCTGGCGTTCTTCACGAGCGGTCGGACCGGATGATTTCCGTCATGGTGACGCCGAGGCGCTCTTTCACGAGCACCACTTCGCCGCGGGCGACGAGACGGTTGTTGACAAAGATGTCGATGGCTTCACCGACCTTGCGGTCGAGTTCGAGCACGGCACCCGGCCCGAGGCGCAGCAACTCGCCGACATCCATGCGCGTGCGGCCGAGAACGGCCGACACATGCACGGGCACATCGAACACCGCTTCGAGGTCGGCCGCACTTTTCGGCCCGGACGATTCGTCGGGTGCGGTCGAGGCCGCGCCGTCGGGCGAAACCATCTGCAGATCGGTTTCCAGATCGGGCAGCGGCGGGGTTTTGTCGTCGGCCATCGCTTATACTCCGGTGCCGGCGGCGGATGAGCCGCCACGCGCGAGATAATTGGTCACGGCTTCGCCGATACGGGTTTCGACTGCCGTGCGGTCGAGCGCGACACCGCCGTCGGCCCATTCGACACGAACTTCATCGGCCTTCAGTTCCGGCGCCGGCAGGATGACGAGGCGGCTCGTAAATCCTCGCTGCTCGGCAATTTCCTTCAGGCGCTTGCCGGCCGGCTCGACGAGATCCTCGGCGACGCGCACGGCGACATGCGGGGCGCTGCGGACATGCGCGAGCACATCGATCACGAGCGCCTCGATCTCGGCGAGCGGCTCGCGCGCGATCAGGGCAGGGGCGAGCTTCTTCGCGATTGCAACGGCGACCTCTACGGCTTCGGCTTCGAGACGGCCTTCGAGGCCGGAAAATTTCTTGCCCATGTCGGCCATGCGTTCGGATACCTGACTGATTGCGGCAGCGAGGCGGCGCTCGATCCTGGCGTTTGCATCGGCCTCGCCCTGCGCGACACCGCGCCGGAAGGCATCGGCTTCGGCTGCCTCGATATTGGCGCGCGCGTGCGAGCCGCCGGCGAATTCCTCGTCGAACAGGAATTTCACCGGCTCGGCCTGAGCGTCAGTGTGGGCGGATGTTTTGCTCATGATCGCCATGCCGCCCTCAATAAATCAGTTCGTCGTCGGTGCTGGTGCCCTTGGCGATGACGATTTCACCGCGGGCGGCCAGCTCCTTGGCGAGGTTGACCATCGCCATCTGCGCCTCGTCCACCTCGCGCAGACGAACCGGTCCCATGCCCTCCATCTCGTCGTCGAGGATCTTGGCGGCGCGCGAGGACATATTGCCCTTGAAGAATTCGCGCGCGGCTTCCGACGCGCCCTTGAGGGCGACGGCGAGCTTGTTGCGGTCGAAGTTTCGCAGGACCGTCTGGCAGGCGGCGGCGTCGAGCTTCACGAGGTCGTCGAAGGTGAACATGAGCGCCTTGATGCGCTCGGCGGCTTCGCGGTTTTCCTCTTCGAGCGCGCCGATGAAGCGGGTCTCGGTCTGGCGGTCGAAATTGTTGAAAATCTCGGCGATCAGCTCATGCGCGTCGCGGCGGCTGGTCTGCGAGAGATTCGACATGAATTCGGTGCGTAATGTCTGCTCGACCCGCTCCAGCACGTCCTTCTGGATTGCTTCCATGCGGAGCATGCGGTTGACGACGTCGAGCGCGATTTCCTCCGGCAGGATCGAGAGCACGCGGGCGGCGTGCTCCGAGCGGATCTTGGAGAGGACGACCGCAATGGTCTGCGGGTATTCGTTCTTCAGGTAATTCGCGAGAACCTCTTCCTGTACGTTGGAGAGCTTCTCCCACATGTTGCGGCCGGCAGGGCCGCGGATTTCTTCCATGATCGAGGCGACGCGCTCGGCCGGCAGCAAATTCTGCAACAGCCGTTCGGTCGCTGTGGAATCGCCCATCAGCGCGCCGGTCGCTGACATCTGGCCGACGAAGTCGATCATCAGCTTCTCGACCGAGTCCGACTCGATCGTGCCGAGCGTCGCCATGGTCACGGAGATCTGGCGGATTTCCTCGTCGTCAAGGAGCTTCCAGACCTCGGCGCCGTAAGATTCGCCCAGCGCAAGCAGCAGGATCGCCGCGCGCTCGGAGCCGCTGAGGATGCGCGTACGCATCGGCTTGCCGCCGGCGGCCGACTTCTCCGCCGCAGCCGGAGGCTGCTTGCGGCTGAAGAGTGTGTCGACGAGTGCGCCTGCGCTTGCCATCCGCTGCCTCAGGCCGTCTTCTCGTGCATCCATTGGCGCAGGATGGACACGGTCTCGTACGGATTGCGGGACGCGAGTTCGCCGACTTTCTGGATGGATTGCTGATGCACCTCGCCCTGTAACTGGGCGAAATCGATTTGCCGCGTGGTGAGATTTTCCGGGCGCGTGAGTGGCGCGAGCGGCTGGCTGGGCACGGCGGGCAGGGCGGCGCCCGCGGCCTGGATGTGCGCCTGATCGGCGAGTGCCAGCGGAAGGGTGGTCCTCGCGCTTTCATCGGGCGTGACGACGCGGCGGACCAGCGGACGGACGACGAAGAGGAGCACCAGGAGCGAAAGGATCGCGACGACCGCGAGATTGATCGCGTGCATGATGTCGTCGGTCGTGAAGCGCAGCATGTCCATGAAGCCGCCGTCCTCGCCGGCGATCTGCGGCGTGCCGGCGACTTCCGCGAAGCGCAGGTTGACCACTTCCACGCGGTCGCCGCGCGCTTCATCGAAGCCGACCGCCGAGCGCACGAGCGCGGTGATGCGGTCGAGTTCTTCCTGCGGGCGCGGCGCGTAGGTGGTTTCGTTGTTGTTCTGGCTCTTGGCATAGGTGCCATCGACCAGCACCGCGACGGAGAGGCGCTTCACGCGGCCGGGCTCGATCACTTCGGTGCGGGTGGTGCGGGAGATTTCGTAGTTCACGACTTCCTCGCTCTTGCGATTGGAGTCGCGATTGCCGTTCGGCTGCTGCTGTTGCTGGGCGTTCGCTGCGGTGCCGCCGGGAAGCTGGTTGCCGACCGACACGCCGCCGTCCTGTGCGGCCTGGTCGGACTGCGCCTGCTCTTCGCGGTTTTGCGTCGAGCGCACGACACGGCTTTCGGGGTCGTAGCGGTCCGAGGTTTGCTGGACGCGGGTGTAGTCCATTTCGGCGGCGACGGTGACGCGGGCGCGGCCGGGGCCGACGATCGAGGAGACGACGGATTCGAGTTGCTGCTTGATGCGCTGCTCGTAGGAGACATTGCGCTCGTCCATGAGCGGTGAGACGCCGGCCTGTGAGCCGACGCCGTCAGCCAGCAAGCGGCCCTGTTCATCGACAATCGACACGCGCTCGGGCTTCAGGCCGCGGACGGCGGTGGCGGCGAGGTGGCGGATCGCGCGCACCTGCTGCTGCTCGAGCTGGCTCTTGACGCGAAGCACGATGGAAGCGGAGGGCTCCTGCCGGTCGCGCTGGAAAAGCTGGCGCTCGGGGATCACGAGATGCACGCGGGCGGCGGCCACGCGGTCGAGCGAGCGGATGGTGCGGGCCAGCTCGCCTTCGAGCGCGCGCAGGTGATTGACGTTCTGGACGAAAGAGGTGGTGCCGAGGGTGTCGGACTTGTCGAAGATCTCGTAGCCGACGGAGCCGCCGCGCGGCAGGCCGGATTCGGCGAGGCGCATGCGGGCGCGGGTGACGTTGTCTTTCGGGATCAGAATGGTGGAGCCGTCGCCGCGCAGCTCAAACGGGATACCCTGCGATTCGAGCTCCTGGACCACCCGGCTCGAGTCCTCGAGCGAGAGTTCCGTGAAGAGCGGCGCCATGGAGGGCGCCGACACCCGCATCCCCACCACGACAAAGAAGCCAACGAGGGCCACGGTCACCGCGGCCATGGCCGCAAGGCGCGCCGCGCCCAGTGTTCTGACGAACTCGACCAATCCGTTCACGCCGGTCTCCCCCAGCCCGCGCCGCTTCAAAGGGCGCCAACTGGGCAAGTTTTGCCCGGTGCATGGTTGAGAAAGGTTTAACGGGTGCGGAAAGCCCCTGAAAACGCGGCACTTTTCGCTTCCCACAAAGGCGCCGGTTTGCGGATTCCGTCGCAAATTGCGACGGAATCAGATGGAATCAGCCTCCGCCATGCAGGAATTCTACCGAGTCAGTCTCCAATGGAGACCGAATGGGGGCAGCGCGGCCTTCCGCCGCGCGGGAAGACGCCCGTTGCACGAGTCAGCCGGCGGGGGCATGGTCTTTAGAAGTATTCCGGGGAAGTTTCGCGGCGAGCCCATGAACTACGAAACGATGTTCGCGCAGGCTCTCGACGGGCTGCGCCAGGAACGCCGGTACCGGGTTTTCACCCAGATCGAACGGGACGCCGCGCGCTATCCGCGCGCCCTCTGGCGCTCGCCCGAAGGCCCCCGCGAGATCGTCATCTGGTGCTCGAACGATTATCTCGGCATGGGCCGCCATCCCGACGTGATCGCCGCCATGGCCGATACGGCCAAGAAAGTCGGCGCAGGCGCTGGCGGCACGCGCAACATTTCCGGCAACAGCCGGGCGATCTGCGAACTGGAAACGGAACTTGCCGACCTGCACGGCAAGCAGGCCGGCCTCGTTTTCACCTCGGGTTACATCTCGAACGAGACAGGCATTGCGACCATCGCGAAGCTCTTGCCCGACTGCGTGATCCTCTCGGACGCCGGCAACCACAATTCGATGATCGAAGGCGTGCGCCGCTCCGGCCGCGAGAAGGCGATCTTCCGCCATAATGATCTCGCGCATCTGGAAGAACTGCTGCAAGCCGCCGGCAACCGTCCGAAGCTTGTCGTTTTCGAGAGCATCTATTCGATGGGCGGCGACGTCGCGCCGATCGGCGCGATCTGCGATCTCGCGCAACGCCACGGCGCGATGACCTATCTCGATGAAGTGCATGCGGTCGGCATGTATGGCGCGCGCGGCGGCGGCATCGCCGAGCGCGACGGCGTCATGCATCGTGTGGACGTGATTGAAGGGACGCTCGGCAAAGCCTTCGGCGTCGTCGGCGGCTATCTCACCGGTTCGCAGACGGTGATCGACGCCATTCGTTCCTTTGCGCCGGGTTTTATTTTCACGACCGCATTGCCGCCGGCCGTTGCGGCCGCGGCGACGACATCCATTCGCCACCTCAAGCGCTCAGAGGCCGAGCGCGCGGGACAGCGGGCGCAAGTGAGCAAGACAAAATCGGCGCTTGTACGCGCGGGACTGCCGGTGATGCCGACCGAGACGCACATCATTCCGGTGATGGTCAACGAGGCGGGCGCCTGCAAGGCGGCAAGCGACATGCTGCTCGCGGAGCACGGCGTCTATATCCAGCCGATCAATTTCCCGACCGTGTCGCGCGGCACGGAGCGGCTGCGCATCACGCCGACGCCGTTCCATGACGAGCAGCTCATTGCCGAACTCGTCGATGCGCTGGTCGCCGTGTGGCGCAAGCTCGATCTGCCCTTCGCCGAGCGGCGCGCGGAAGCGGCGGAATAACGGGCTTTTCCGGGATTTTTTGGATTGCCCGGGATTCCCCGGGCGGCGCCGGCCAGACACAATTCCACCTTGGAAGGCCGCGTATTTTGTCGCATTACGGCGGCTCAGCCGCGATTCCAAAGAGGCAGCCATGTTCGGTGGAATGAAGACGGCCGTTGCGGCCGGGACGATCCTTGCGATCTCGACGCTGCCGACTCTTGCACAGGAATGCGGCGGCGGGTTCGAGCGCTGGCTTGCAAACTTCAAGCAGGAGGCGGCGAGCCAAGGCGTTTCACAACGCACGCTCGCGGCGGCGGCGGCCTACATGGTGTTCGATCAGCAGGTCGTCAATCGCGACCGCGGTCAGCGCGTCTTCACGCAGACCTTCGTCGACTTCTCGAAGCGCATGGCCGAAGGCTATCGAATCGGGCAGGGACAGCAGCGCATCAAGCAGAACGCAAATCTCTTTCAGCAGATCGAGCAGCGCTTCGGCGTGCCGGGCGCGGTACTCGTCGCGTTCTGGGGACTGGAGACGGATTTCGGCAAGGTCATGGGTGACATGCCGACGCTGCGCTCGGTCACGACGCTCGCTTACGACTGCCGCCGTCCCGAACTTTTCCGCAAGCAGACGCTCGCCGCACTCAAGATCATCGAACGCGGAGATCTCTCGGCCGACAGCATGACCGGGCCGTTCGCGGGCGAACTCGGCCAGCTTCAATTTCTCCCCGAGCATTATCTCGAATACGGCGTGGACTTCGACAATGACGGCCGCGTCGATCTCATCCGCAGCTCGGCGGATGCGCTCGCGTCGGCGGCGAACTACATGTCGAAGCTCGGCTGGAAGCGCGGACAGCCGTGGCTCCAGGAAGTGCGCGTGCCGGCGAACCTGCCGTGGGAGCAGGCGGACGCCGCGATCGATCATCCGGTTTCGCAGTGGACGAAGTGGGGTGTCAGGGCGGCGAACGGTTCGCTCGGCGCCGACAATCTGCCTGCGTCGCTTATTTTGCCGATGGGGCGCAACGGACCGGCATTTCTCGCCTATCCGAATTTCAAGATCTACACGGAATGGAATCAGTCGCTGATCTACGCGACGACCGCGGCCTATCTCGCGACGCGCATTGCGGGCGCGCCGCGGATGGATCCCGGACGCGGCGAGACGGACGGCCTGAGCTTTGAAGAAACGAAGCAATTGCAGCAGGCGCTACAGCGGCGCGGATACGATGTCGGCAAGATCGACGGCGTAATCGGCGCGCAGACGCGCGCGGCAGTGCGCGACATGCAGAAAAAGGTCGGCCTGCCGGCGGATTCCTATCCGACGCCGGAATTGCTCTCGCGCCTGCGTGGAAGCTGACGGCGGATAACATAAAAAGGCGCCGCTTTGCAGCGGCGCCTTTCTCCAATTCACATTAAGTTACTGGCGCGGCGTGGCCGGCCTGGTCGCCGGGGTTGAACCCGACGGGGTCGCCGGGCGCGATGCCTCGGACTTCACGGCCGCCGCCGTCTTGAACTCAGGCGCGTTCTCCAGCTCGTCCTTGGTGAGCGTGAGCTTCGCCTGCGGATCACCGTCCTTGTCTGCGCTGATTTGCAGCGTATCGAAGGTGATCGCGACGTTCTTCTGGCCGATGCCGAGGAAGCCGCCGACGCCGATGACCGCGGCGAGGACGTTGCCGTCCTTATCCATGAGGAGGTCGCTCACCGAGCCGATCTTCTCGTCCTTCGCGCCGAGCACGTTCATGCCCATGATGTCGGAAGCAAGCCACTGGCCGCTCGCCTGCGTGTTGACGAACTTTTCACCGGCTCCGGCTTTGGGAGCGGTCGCCGACTTGTCCTGCATCGTCGAAGGCGAAGTCGCCGACGGCGAAGTGGTGGATGGCGAGGTGGCCGACGGCGGGGTGGCCGGGGTGGACGGCTGCGCCTGCGTGGGCTGCTTTTCAGGCGCCGACTGCGGCGACTGGGCGAGCGCCGGCGTGATGGCGAGCGCCGCTACGGTGGTAAAGAGTGCGAGCTGTTTGCGCATAGTAGTTTTCTCCCTTCGTGCCTCGTGAAACTTTGTAAAATGCCGGGGAGCCTTTGACAGGCCCCTCGCGGCGTTAACCTGCAAAGCGCAGCAATGTTCCGTGGAACCCGGAACGAAAGCGGTCTTGCCGCGGCGCGACAATGACCGGAATGCGAAGCGCGATCGGAAAGATGACGAGATTGCGGCGCGCGCTCAGTTGAGCGCGGCGAGCGCGTGCGATTTGTCGTTCAGTTGAGTCACGCAGCGGCTGGCCTTGCGCGTCAGCGACTCCGGAGCCGGACGCGCGAACGCCGACTCGCAACCATGCGGACGCGCAGAACGATCCGCCTCGTCGGCCGGAAGACGCTCGACCTTCGTTGTTTCCGTTTCGCGGATCGTCACTTCCGGCAACTCGACATTCTTTGTCACGACGGTGACATTGGCGAGCGGGTCGGTCTGGAAGAGGATGTTGCCGCTGCGATCGCGATAGACGATCGACGCTCCGCGCAGGCCGACGACTTCGACGGACTTGATCTCCGCACGCTCCTGCGGATTGGCCGGAACGGGCAGGGCGTCGCGCTTGGCTTCGCGGTTCACGGAAGAAACGGTTTGTGTTTGGGCGGCCGCGGCGTGCGCGGTTTCCGGCGCCAGAAAGTCGTCACCCAAAACGCCGACGGATAGTGCGGCTCCGGCCAGTCCTAAAGACGCGCCCGCGAAGGCTGCGGTCAGGACGGCGCGTCCGCTCTTGAAGCTGCGTGACATCGGACTCTCCCGAAATCGCCCCTGCGGAGGTGAGAAATCGCCCCTGCGGAGGTGAAATGCTGCGGTCCCCAGGGCCGCGTTCGACGAGAAAACGCGCGGAATCAGGGCCTGTTCCGGGAAAAATTCGGGAGAAACCGAGTTGTGAACGCGGAACCTTCGTGGCGGGCCGTGCGTTCTTTCGGGCCGGCGCCAATTGTCTCGACCCTCCCCCTAGGACAAGCCGGCACTTCGGGCGCTGCTGGTTTCACCGGCGGCGCCCGATTTATTTCCGGCGCCGTGCGATTCAGGAACAAGTCCGTTCATCGCACGTTCATCCCACGGCTATCGCCAAATCAAAAACCGAACCGAAGGAGAGCGGCATGAATTGGGATCGCGTGGAAGGCAATTGGACTCAGTTCAAAGGCAAGGTCCAGCAGCAGTGGGGCAATCTCACGAGCGACGACGTGGATGTTGTCGAAGGCAAGCGCACGGAGCTCTCGGGCAAAATCCAGGAACGCTACGGCGTTGCGAAGGACGAAGCCGAGAAGCAGATCGACGACTGGCTGAAGCGCGCCAACTAACAAGAACGAAGAACAGGAAGCCAGAATGACTTCGCCCCGCAGCCCCGATCCCACGATCGGCCTGCGGGGCGACTTTTCTTTTTACGCGGTGCCGAAGTTACGCCGAGGCGCGCGCCTGCGGACGCTGTGCCTTGCGCTCGAAGAAGAGCGCCTGGCTGATGACGGCCGAGACAGTGGCCGGCTGATACGGCTTCGGAATGAGGAACGCGGGCTCGGGCCGTTCGCCGGTCAGGAAACGCTCCGGATAGGCGGTGATGAAGATCACCGGCACGTTGAACGATTGCAGCAACTCGTTCACCGCATCGAGACCCGAACTGCCATCCGCCAACTGGATGTCGGCAAGGATGAGACCCGGCCGCTTGCTGGCGCCCAGCTTGAGCGCTTCCTTATGCGTGCGCGCGACGCCAAGCACATTATGGCCAAGGCGTTCGACCAGCCCTTCAATGTCCATGGCGATCAGCGGCTCGTCCTCGATGATCATCACATCAGTCGCGATTTCGCCGGCGAGTTCCTGGCCGGCTTCGTCGAGCATCTTGCGGAGCGCGGGCACATCGACGTCCAGCACGCGGGCCGCTTCGTCCTCGGTGAAGCCCTCAAGCGAAATGAGCAAAAAGGCCTGACGCGGAAGCGGGGTCAGGCGCGAGAGGCGCGCCTCGGCCGGGAGTTGCTCGCCCGCGGGGTCGCTCATCCCGTTTACCGCCACGGAATTCCAGATCTTTGTGAAGGTCCGGTACAGGGCGACGCGAGGGTCCTCGCCCTCGGCGAGATTTTTGGGGTCTTCAAGCAGGGCTTCAAGGACCGCCGTTACATAGGCGTCCCCGGAATCCTGACTGCCCGTCAATGCGCGCGCGTAGCGCCGCAGAAACGGCAAATGCCTTGCCACAGCTTGCGATCTCGACACTGGGTACCCTCCCGGATGGTGCTTCCGGACTTGCAAACGCTTGGACGAAATAAAGGTTCCAATGGATGGAACCGAGGCCCATCATAGCGGTTATCTACCTCACTAGGCGGGTTTTTTGGGACTTCCGAGCAGGGAGTCGCAAGGGGAGTTGCAAGGGTCGAGACGATGAAAAGCAAGGAAGGAAAGCCGGGTTTGCCCATGCGCTCGGACACCACCAGACCGGAGAGCGGCGGGTCTTCCGGGTCCCTGGACAAGGAGACCCAGGCCAAGATCGGGCAGCAGCTTCGCGCCATGTACGACGACGTGGTGCGCCAGGGCGTGCCCGACCGATTTTCGGATTTGCTCAAGCAGCTTGAACGCGATGACAGCGGCGAGCGAAGCGACGAGGAATCGAAGCAATGAAGATCGACAACGCGCTTCGAGATTCCATTTTGGCCGCCGTGCCGAAACTGCGCGCCTTTGCGATCTCGCTGAGCGGCAATGTGGACCGCGCGGACGATCTCGTGCAAGAGACGCTCCTGCGCGCGCTCTCGCATATCGACTCGTTCCAGCCCGGCACGAATTTGCAGGCGTGGCTCTTCACCATCCTGCGCAATCTCTTCCGCTCGGAATACCGCAAGCGCCGCCGCGAGGTTGAGGACGCCGACGGTCACTATGCCGACAGTCTCGTCACCCATCCGGAGCAGGACAGCCAGATGGAGTTCAAGGAGCTGCGCACGGCGCTTTCGAAGCTCCCGCAGGATCAGCGCGAGGCACTGATCCTCGTCGGCGCGTCGGGCTTCTCCTACGAAGAAGCGGCGAAGATTTGCGAATGCGCGGTCGGCACGATCAAGAGCCGCGTGAACCGCGCGCGTACGAGACTTGCCAACGAACTTTCGATCGAAGGCCCGGCGGATCTCGCACCGGATGCGAAGGTGCGCGCCGCCGTCGCGGACAAGCAGCGCTAACTCCTCTACTTCCAGCACGATTCGGAACTTTCGCGACGCGGAGGCGTTGTTCGCGCAGGTTTTGATACCCGTTGCGTTTACCGCGGCGCATCGACTTCCGATGGAGGACGACCATGTTCGGCTGGGCCATCACGTTTTTAGTTGTCGCGCTGATTGCGGCCGTGCTCGGTTTCGGCGGGATCGCGGGCGTCGCGATCGAGCTTGCGAAGATCGTGTTCTTCGTCGCGATCGTTCTGTTCCTGATCGCGGCAGTCGTCGGACTTTTCCGCGGGCGAACGCCGAACGTTCCCTGATTTCCGATTCTTTAACCTCAGGAGTGACACCGTGAAACATTATGCACGCGTGCTGTTTGGCGCGACGGCCATCGCTGCCGTCGCGCTCATCGTTCAAACGCCGGCCGATGCGCAGTCTCGCGCGCGCGTCGGCATGCTCGATTGCGACGTCTCGGGCGGCGTCGGCCTGATCATCGGTTCGCGCAAGGCGATGAACTGCACCTTTGCGCCGTCGGGCCAGGGACCGCGCGAGGTCTATACCGGCTCGATCGGCAAGTTCGGCCTCGACGTCGGCGCGACGGCGGGCGGCCGCATGGTGTGGGCCGTCTATGCCGCAACGGCGGGCGGGCCGGCCGCGCTTGCGGGCACTTACGCGGGCGCTTCTGCGGAGGCTTCGGCCGGTGCGGGCCTTGGTGCCAACGTCCTTGTCGGCGGCTCGAACCGCACCGTCGCGCTCCAGCCGCTTTCCGTGCAGGGGCAGGCGGGTGTGAACCTTGCCGTCGGCGTCGCCGCGCTCACGCTCAACCCCGTGCGCTGATCCGAAATTTCTCATCCGGGTGTGAAACGGCTGCCACGTTCCGGCAGCCGTTTTTCATTTCAGCGAGTTCCATTTGTGTGACCGCGAAGCCACGCGGCTTTCGCACCGCAAGAGTTCCCGGAACGATTGCGCAAAGGCCGCGTTCGGACCTGCACGCAACTGAGGAGGTTCGAGATGAAATCATTGCTTCGCCTATCGGCGGCGGCGATCGCGCTTTGTGCGACGGCTCCGGTCGTGTCAGCGCAGACCACCACCATCATCGAACGGCGCGCGCCCGGCTATGTGGAACTGACGCCGTCGCAACGCACCGTCATCTATCGTGAAGTGCATCGCCGTCCGATGGCCGTCGCGCCGCAGGTCGAGCTGCGTGTCGGCGCGCCGATTCCGCAGGCCGTGGAACTGTATCCGGTACCCGAAGAGCTTTACGTCGAGGTGCCGCAGCTCCGCCGCTACCGCTACTTCAACGTTCACAATCAGGTCGTGCTCGTCGATCCCGAGACGAGTGAGATCGTTGAAATCATCCGTGATTGACGGGCGCGAGAGCGCCCAACGATTGCCGCTCGACCGGCGCTTTCAGGCCGTATTCGGCTCTTAGCGCAGGTCGTGCTGCAGACGGACAATCAATCCATCCTGCGGGAGTTCAAGACGGAGGCTGTAAGATGAAACGCATATTTCTCTCGATGACTGCCATCGCGCTCGTTGCGGTTGCCGCGCAGTCGGCGGTTGCCGCCGACATGCCGGTGCGCAAGGCGCTGCCGCCGCAGGCGGTGCAAGCTCCGCCGCCGATTTTCAACTGGAGCGGTTTCTATGTCGGCGTGCATGCCGGCTATGGCTGGGGCAGTTCAGCTTTTGACGCGGCTGCGGCAGGTACTTCGTTCGATACGGACGGTTGGCTGCTCGGTGCGCTCGCCGGCGTGAACTATCAGGTTGGCCAGACGGTGTTCGGCGTCGAAGCCGACATCAACTGGAGCGACTTTAGCGGTGGCGCGGCGTGCGGCGCGTTCAACTGCAATACTGAAGTGCCGTGGTTCGGCACGCTGCGCGGACGTCTCGGCTATGCGGCCGACCGCTTCATGCCCTACATCACCGGTGGTCTCGCTTACGGGAAGATCGAGGCTTCGGTGCCCGGCATCGGCGGTGCCAGCGATACCCGTTTCGGCTGGACCGCGGGTGTCGGCGCTGAATATGCATTCGCGCCGAACATGAGCTGGAAGACCGAATATCTCTACGTCGATCTCGGCGGCTTCGACTGCACGGCCTGCGGCGCGCCGGTGCCGAATGTCGACTTCACGTCGCACATCGTGCGGACGGGCGTGAACGTCCGGTTCTGAGCCCGAAGGCATCGACGAATTTTCCGGCGGCGCGGAGAGAAATCTCCGCGCCGTCTTCCATTGCCCCACAGTTTGGGGACTTGATGCCCTCGACAACCGATACTGGCGCGCATTTAATGCCCGTCGGGGGGAAGGGTATGAGGGCGGTTGTTCTGACATTGGCGTCTTTATTGCTGTTGGGGGCCTGTGCGGAGGCCCCTCAGCAGACGCTTCATACGTTGCGGCCTTCGGTGCCTTGGCCGGACGCGAAATCTGCGAACGAGCCGGTGCCGGTCGCAGAAGGCCCGCAAAGCATGGATGCAACGCCGATCACTTCTTACTCGCCGCCGACGGATGCGCAGGTCCAGGCAATCCTCGTCGCGCGCTCGCTGTCGTCGTTCTCCGCCGCGTGCCCCTGTCCCTATAGTGTCGACAGTAACGGTCAGCGGTGCGGCGACCGCAGCGTCTATTCTCGGTCGTCTCATTCTTCTCTTCTTTGCCATCCGCACGACGTCACGCCAAAGATGATCGCGGACTACCGGGCGCGCAGGCAGTAGGCGACCACACATCCGTTGGCGTGCATTAGCCAAGAAACACCAGTGACATTTGGATTGTGGGTCGTGCGACTTTGTCGACCTGAGCGATGCTATTTGCCGTTGTGGGCTGCAAAAGGCGCTGCCAAAAGAATTTGTGCGAAAAAATCCCTGTTATTCACGGCGGAAATCAAAGATACGCCCGTCATTCAGAGGGCTTTTGAAAATCCTATGATAACGGAAAACAGGGAAATTAACCCATTTATCAGGCCGTAATTCCGCAATAACAGGGAACGAACAGGGCGCCGCCTCGGTGCGCGCTTTTGGATTCGCTATTTGCATCGCGTGCCAAGTTGAGGTCATGCGTTCCAATTTGGAACAGTGCTCAACGACGAGAGCGCGCGATGAATATTCAACCGGCGAAATTGAAGGCCAAGGTCCCGCGCAAGCGGGTGGATTGGTCTCCCTATGACTATTACCTGCCGGTTGCTCATCGCCGGATCCGGCGCGGCGATTTTCCGCCGCCGGCCGTCCTTGCGGATATTCTGGAGTGTAACCGCGCTCGCCCCGTGCCGGATTGGTTGATTCAGCACGTCTGTGCTCGGCTCCGCGGCGACGTTAAGGGTAAACGCGGACAAAAGCCGCAGACCCGGTGGCGAGGGGACCTCGTGGCCCTTGCGAACTGGGATTACCGCCGCCATTTGGCATGGCTCCAGCGCCGCAAGAGATCGATCGGATTGAAAGGGTGGCGGGCGCTGCAAGGTAAAGAGTGGTGGCAGGGATCTCCTCATGAGCGCGCACTTGCGATTGTGCATGAACTCTACCGCCGCGATTTTGAGGAATTCGGGTCAATTGGGCGTGCCCGTTTTCGTAACCTGATTTCGTCTGGGAGGTAGTCATGCTTCACAAGAATTCGTTGGAAATTTCGGGAACGACTTCGTCCGCGTTTGATGGATTTCTCGGGACAAGACGCCGGGTGCGCCCGGCGTTTCGATTATGCGTGTCCCAGAGGAGTCCAATATGGAGTACGCGAGTAAAATTGAGCAGCTGCGGGTAGATTCACTCCGGCCTTACGTCCGAAATGCCCGCTCCCATTCACGGCGGCAGATCCGCAAGATCGCCAAATCCATCGAAAAGTTCGGCTTCGTCAATCCAGTCCTGGTGAGCGAAGACGGCGAAATCATCGCCGGTCACGGCCGGGTCGAGGCCGCCAAGCTCTTGGGCCTGGAAACGGTGCCGGTGATTCGCCTGTGGCACATGGGTGAGGCGGATCGGCGCGCCTATGTCATCGCGGACAACAAGCTCGCGCTTGATGCCGGCTGGGATCGCGAGATGCTCGCGACCGAGCTGCAGGGCCTCGTCGAGCTCGGTTATGAAGTCGAGCTCTCGGGCTTTGAAATTCCGGAAGTCGACATCGTGATCGAATCGGTGAACGAGGCGAAGCACGATCCGGGACCCGAAGATATCGTGCCGGAATCGCGCGAAAGCGCGGTGAGCCGGGTGGGCGATTGCTGGCAGCTCGGCGAACACCGGTTGCTATGCGGGGATGCGCGTGAAGAGGCGGCCTTCTCCGCAGTTCTTGGCGGGGAGCGAGCGGATGTCGTGTTCACGGATCCACCCTATAACGTGCGCATGGCCGGCAATGCCGGCGGGCGCGGGCGCATCCGCCACGACGAGTTCGTTATGGCATCCGGCGAAATGTCGGAAACCGAATTTGCTGCCTTCCTGAAGACGACGCTCGGTCACGCCGCAAAGATGTCGCGCGACGGAGCGGTTCAGTTTGTGTTCATGGACTGGCGGCACCTGCACGAGCTCTTCACCGTGGCGCGGGAGACTTACGGCGAGATCCTGAACCTGTGCTGCTGGAATAAGACCAATGCGGGCATGGGAAGCCTGTACCGCTCGCAGCATGAGCTTGTTCTCGTCGCCAAAGTCGGCACCGCCTCCTACCGCAACAATGTTGAGCTCGGCCGACATGGTCGGAACCGCACCAATGTCTGGACTTATCAGGGCATGACGACCGTAAGCGCCGATCGCGCGGCGGAATATGCCCAGCATCCGACGATCAAGCCGGTCGCGCTGATTGCCGACGCGCTGCGCGATGTGACGCAGCGGAGCGATATTGTGCTCGACCCGTTTGGCGGCAGCGGCAGCACGATTGTTGCTGCCGAAAAGATTGGTCGGCGGGCGCGGGTGATCGAGCTTGATCCGGCCTATTGCGATGTAGCTGTGCGGCGGTGGCAGACGTTCACCGGGAAGAAGGCCAAACTTGGATTGGCGGGGGAGCCTTTCGAAGCTGTTGAAGAAACGCGTTCGTCGTCCTCAGCCGCGAGTGCTGAGTCCGAGTCCGTTTAAGGAGGAATCGCTATGTCTGGCGACATCGGATCGGACAAGAAACAGGGCGACGACTTTTCGATTCGTGAGGCGGTGGGTTACAAGCGCCCACCGCTCACCGGGCGATTCCAAACCGGGCGGTCAGGTAATCCGGGTGGGCGGCCGCGCAAGCGGCCCGCGGTTGTGACGGATCGTCGAGAGCGAGCGTTATTCTTCCGCGCAGTTGAGGAAGAGGTTTGGATTACGCAGGATGGCAAGCGGAAGAAAGTTCATGCGATTTTAGCGTTGTATCGGACTATTTTGTCGAGGGGGCTTCAGGGTCATTTCGGCTTCGCGAAGCTCGCAGTCCAACTTCGTCAGCAGTTCGTTGAAGAGACGCTCGCGACCCAAGTGCGATTGCTTGAGCAAAAGCTCGCAATCGAGAAGGCCTATGAAGAGTCGAAGGAGACGATTCCCGACAAAGTGATGGCTATTCTCCGAGAAGCCGATGAACGTATTTCTAATCCGCTACAGGAGTGAATCGTCGAGAATGAGCTCTCTTCATGTAGCCTGACGTACAACCGCTCGTGGTTGAAGCGAGACTATTCGTTCAATCAGTCATTCATTCTGTATTCAGATCAGTTCGGGGTCGCGGCAAATTGAACTTGCTGCGATACATCTTGCGCTTCCGATAAACGCTGTGCGCGCAGTCAAGATCTTTCGCGATACGGCTGCGGGATGATCAAACTCGCGGTCCAAAGTCCAATTTGCTTGCGCCTCCATGTCTCCATTCGAAGGACAAGGTTTTCTTTTTCGGATCTATGAGGACACCGGACAAGCACTCGCGGAGGCGCGCGTTGGCGGCAGCGCTGTCAAACGGTTCCGCTTCAAGTGCCTCGCCGAGAGCCCGTAGACGAGCTTTGACGAGAGGCCCGGATGTTGCTTCGCGGAGACGCAAAAGCTTTGCGCGTTTGTGCTGAAGGTCCTCTATCTCCCGCTCTAATTGCCGAAGCTCTTCATTGAGTGCGATTGAACTTCTCCCGCGGATGGCGGTCACTACTCGCGCAATCTCATTGCGGGCGTTCGTCATGCGATTCTCGATCCCGCTGATGGCTGCATCTTGACGCGCGTCGTATTTCGGCGGTGGCGCATCAGCGACAGTCCTCCAGGCTTCCTCACGCAGCCGTGACTCAATGCGATCGAGTCGGAGTGGTTTGTATTTACACCCGGCGCTGTGTTTCGCTCCCTCGCAAACAAGATACGGATAGCCCGGCTTCCTAGACGATGCCTTTATCACCCGCGTCATCGTCCCTCGGCACTGTTGGCATTTTGCCAAGCCGCCAAGGAGGTTTCGAACAGGAGACCCACCAACAGGCCGCCAGCTTGGAGGTTTTCTGAGGGCGGTTATGGTCTGCACTTTGCGATAGAGTTCGCGATCCACGATCGGCGGGTAGTATTTGGGAATCGGATCCAAAATACGTCTTTCCCTGCGTCCATCAATTTCCTCGGATGTTCGTGGCACGAAAGTCCCAATGACCGCAGGGTTTCTGAGAATCCTCGAGATGTACGCGTATCGCCAATATTTCGCAGGGGCGCGTGCTCTGTCGCTCCAAGTAGCCACACCCTCGCTGTTCAACTGGACCGCAATATGCCTGTGGCTTAACCCGTGCAGGCCCATCCGGTAGATGCGTCGGATAACGTTCGCTCGATCCTTGATGATTTGAAATCCGCTGCGGTCGTTTTTGGCCTGAAGCCAGGAGGGACAACGTGCCGAGTACATTCTCTTGTCACCGTTGCGAACAGCCTCCCGTTTGGCATCAAGCGACGCCCGCACCCGTCGACTCTTGGTGGCGCTTTCCTCATGAGCGCGCACCATGACAAGAAGACTTTCCAGGATTCGAAACGGATTGTCGCGAATGCATTCGCGGTTCCAAGATCGCTCATCCTGCAAGGTAACTATCGTAATGCCGGCGTTAATGATTTCTTGGAAGACCGGCAGCGCATCCCAAGGATCCATGCGCGTCAGCCGGTCAAAAGATTCGATGAGTAGATAGGATCCGCGCTTGACGACCTTGCCTTCAACGGCGCGCCTGAAATCCTTGAGACTCCCTCGGTTCACATTTCGACCTCGAAAGGCCGAAATACCGAGATCTTGGAACGTCAGTTTCGTATCAAGGGTCAGCCCATTGCGTTCCGCATAGACTCGCGCCGCCTCTGCTTGTCGGCGGAACGAGTCGCGTCGCATCTGCTCGGGGGTCGAAAATCGGAGATAAGAATAGGCGATCGTCATCGTGACCTCCGCCTGTCGGGATTTGACGCGTAGGTGAAATAGCCCGCGATAACTCGTGGATTTGGGCGAGCTTGATTTTTCGCGCCATCTTGGTGGAATCTAATGGTCTTCGTTTCCGGCTCGCTTCATGCGCAGATCAAGGCACCGGTACGTGGCGCCGCGATGGTGTGCGCCAGATTGCTCGATCTGTCCCCATCTCACGACTCAAATTGTGCGCGTTGGCGCACCGACTCCAAGTTAGCATCAAGCCATTCGCGATAGGTTTGATTGCTCGTTTGCACTTTCCATTCAAGTGGCCCGCTTGCGCTTCGACCGGCCACCACGGCGGCTGCGGCGCTCGGGCTTCGGAAACTCGTGTCGTATGCAAATCGGAAATAGCCGGAAGTCATATCGGCGACCAATTGCTTATCCCGGACCATCTGCGCTCGAAGTGTTCGTATGCCTTCGGGCAAGCTGTCAGATTCTTGAATGCGCGCGGTTGAGTTTGCCAGGACTATGAATCCGTCGTCGGTCTCCCGGGCGAAGGCCAAGGTGCCGGAGACCGTGGTTTCAAACATTGGAGCCGTCTCATCGGCTTGGTTGCTGTCGACGGGCCGAAAGACGTCGAAGCCGAGTATGGCAGTAAGCAGAAGCAATTCGCTGATAAACTCTTCAGCCTCGATCCGATCATTTTGACTTAGACGGTCAAACTGAGGGTCAGTCTCATTGAGTACCGCCATGGTTGGCACGCGGGACGTTAAGCGGATGAGTTTGCTTTCAATATAGCGGTAGTGATCCTTCGAGAAACAGTCGTCTTTGCCAACGACGATGATCAACTGGTCGAAAAAATCGAACTTCCGATCCTGAATCGGAATGCGTAGGCGCAGGCAGTCGCTTTCACCAATGTATATTTTTCGGTTCGAGGGGGCGTCCGGGTCGTAGCCCGATAGCAAGTAAATTCCCTTGCGATCCGCTTCGGGCAGCTTGCACAGATCCTTAATTCGCGAGCGCGGTGCACGCAGCGCGAGCGCAGAATGATTGGAATTGGCGCAGATAATTCCGTTGGCTGTTCCATTGATCAGATGCAGGCGTATGGAGCGTGCCTGCGCGATCTCGATGCTTTGTAACATATATAAGCTCCTGGAAGTTAGCTCCAAGCTAGCGGAGAAGTCTCAATAAATCCTAATTTGGGATGATCCGATTCTAGGATCAGCTTGGCTGCCGCTTGATTCCTTGCGGCGCCAGCATGCGGAAGTCCAACCTTTCCGAAGGACAAAAGGCCTTCCGGGCGCTGATTAGGCGCGCGCGAAAGGAGGCGGCCTTAACCCAGGAGCAAGTGGCAAAGCGGTTGAAGCGCCCGCAGTCCTTTGTCGCCAAATACGAAAATGGCGAGCGACGGCTGGACGTTGTCGAGTTTGTCGAAATCGCGAGGAAGATCGGTGTCGATCCCGTTGGCCTGTTGAAGGCGCTCGTACGGAAGATCCCTTGATCCGAATGTGATCGCTTGCCGCGAAAGAGCGCAAGACGATTGCTCAAAAAATCCTCGACTTCTGTTGTGGTCCGAGCGTCCATCTGAAGTATTGGTGGATGCTCCCGATGAAGCGTGAAGCGGCAGAGCCGGCGATAAAGGCATGCCTTGATCTTGTCGGCTCGCTTGTGAGTGAAGCGGAGTCGCTTACGCGTGCGGCGCGAATGTGCGCGGCAGACGGAAAGATTGACCAGGCGTTTCAGATTGCTCTCGATGTGGAGCCCTTGCTGCATGAGGCGAACTCACTCGTCCAGGCGGCCGGGGTTATCCGACGACGCTATGAGTAGGTGTCGCTGCCGACGCAGGCTGATGAGCGCGCGAATGGTCTGTAACGCGCCGCGCCAAATCCTTGCCTCATAACGACCCATACGCTCCAGAATTTCGTGATTGAGATTCGCGACACGGAGGAAGGCACGAGCCATATTCTCCGGCTCATGGGGGCAGGCAGATTGGGTGCGACGGCGTCGCCGGTCGTTGGCGGAAGTTGATGTGCCGGCAGAGCCGCTCGGTCGGGATTTCTCGGGCGACAGCGATTGGCGCAGGACGAGCGATAGCGTGTCGCAAGGTTCGATCGTTGCAAGAGGGGGCGCGGACGAGTGGATGTCGTTGCTGTTTTCCCGGGCGAGGTCATATTGAATCTTCAAGAGCCCTGTCTCAATCAGTGTTGCGCGCCGCAATCGCCAAAGTAGCGATGCAAGACGAGCCGCGAATTCGCTTTCCAAGCATGAGACGGGCGCGATTTCCTGTACAATTGTCTTTTCAAACACGCGATAATCTTCGTTCACCTCCACCTTATCGATTACGGTTTCGGCCGTGAGTCCGTGCCGGAAGGCATTCTTGCGTGAGATGAGCTTCCCGTTTTGCGTGCGCGGACCGCTGCTCTTGCGCGCGTTGAGACGATTGGCCGTGATCTGTCGAATTGAAGTCACGGTTCGGCACGACTCAAAATGGAGGAGCCCGGTTTTCCCAGGCGGGCTAGACGGCTCTCACTCCAGAGCTCGCTTGCGATAGGCAGCGGATCGATATTGTGGGCCTCCCACCAGCTCTGTTCATGCCCGGATTGATGCAACTCGCGGTGATGGAGGCGGCAGAGCGGGACGGTGTATTGGTCACTTACTTTGCGGCCAATGGCGCGTGGCTGTGTAAAGCGCAGATGATGCGCGTCGGAGGGCTGGCGACTGCAGATCAGGCAAGGTTGTGCCGCGACAAACTGCAGATGTTGCTTGTCGCGATAACGCCGCACAGCGCCATGGGTCAGCTGACTCTTGTCGATCTGGCTGTGTCCATCGTCACGCAGCGGATCTGGATCACGTTCTTCGCCCGACGAACTCGTCTTAGGAATTGCGGCCGATTGCAAGGCTGAGCGTGGCGGGTCCTCATTTGACGAATTGGTTAGGCGTTCTGTGTCAGTTTCTTCGTTTACTTGACTAGGCTGACTTGCAGGTACCGCTTCTACATCGCTGGCTTGCTTCTGAGGAGGCGTGTTCGTTTCTTTCGGAGCAAGCGAAGAAGTGTAGGCAGCGCACGAATCCGGCCGCGGACGAACGGCGATTGTTTGCTTTGGCGATGGGGCAAGGGTCTGCCTCCTGATGTCGCGTTCCGTTGCGGGTCGCGATGATGCGTCAGGAGTCGTCGGTGTACGTTTATCGCTATCGTGCCTGGGTTGCGATGTCGTAATCTTGCCCGACTGTCCGGTTCGGAGATAGAGGGCCAAGCCGAATGGCTTTCCGAAGGTGGCCAGTGCGCGTTTGGTTGCGTCCGTTTCGGCGGACTTCAAAGCGGTGTCATGCGCTTCGGCAAAAGACGGTGCACGCGCTTCGCTTGTGCCACTGCCTTCGCGCACGACCGACACGCCGTCTGCACGTACTGTGACGCGGACACGCGCGGCATAGAGCGCGCGGAAGACGCCGTGTACTTCCCGCGCAGAAATGCAGCGCGCTTCGACCGTTTCGCGGTCCCAGCCGTCGAAGCCGAAGATCCGATTGGCTTCTCCGATGGCGTGCCAGCCTTCAATGTAGGTGAACTCGCGTCCGCCCATTTGGCGCGTGCGCAAGTGGCGGTGATGAGGTTGCTTGCGAAGCAACCGTATCTGTTGGGTTGAGAATCCCATTATTTGGCCCTCACGCTCAAAACGGGCTGGGCGTTGGACAAGCAGGCTCCGGAGATATTGTTTCCTTGCTTGATTGCGGCAAGCAAACCTTGGCGGTCGAGCTTGGGCGGTTGGGGCAGCCAATAGGTAGCCGGAATTGCTTTCTCATCGGCCACTGCAAGACTGGGCGTGCCCGGCCGAACGGAAACGGTGAAGTCGGGAGCAGTGATGCTCTTGATGTCGGCTTCAAGCATGACGTCGCGGGCGATACCGCGGCGCTTGGATGCCCGGTCTTCCAAGCGGTCGAGCCGTTCCTGCATTTCTTTAAGTCGCATCCGCAGGCCGGCTGCCATGGCTTGGTCGATAAGGGTTGAACGGACGATGGCAGCAACAATTTCATTGAGGTCGGTAAGACCCTCGACGGTATCGGCAAGCGTTGCGTCGTCGACGTCGGGGTGCTCGGTGCGGATTCGGTCGCGGACGTGTTGGTAGTGGATGAGGGATTGAGTCAGGTGATTCATGGGGACAACTCACGCTGTTACGATCACTAATGATTGAAAATTGATCGTTTAAGCGGTATTGTCAACACGATCGGATCGTGAACAAATCAAAGCTGATGCTTTATGCTGAACAAATCCGGGCTGCGCGCGCCCTTCTAAGCTGGAATCAGGGCGAACTCGCAAAGAAGGCCCAAATCGGGACCGCTACTGTGCAACGCCTCGAGGCCGGTAGTGGGCTTGTTTCGGGCCATGTAGCGACGGTCGCACGCGTTCAAAAAGCGCTGGAAGCAGGCGGCGTTCGGTTTTTACCGGCCGATGATGCGGGCGGCGTCGGCGTCCGGCGCCAATGGAAAAAATGAGTGGTTCGGTGCTGAAGTTGCAAAACGAAGCCAATTGGGCCCAATGGCGCTTAATGCTTAATGCGGATGATCGTGAAGGGTGAGTTGTTGCTGTGCGTGTTTTGATTACTGGCACTGCTGGTTTCGTCGGCTTCCACCTGGCCCGCCGTCTGCTCGCCGACGGTCACGTCGTCGCGGGCATCGACGGGATGACGCCCTATTACGACGTCAAGTTGAAAGAGGCGCGGCATGCGCAGCTTGCAAAATCAAACCAGTTCACGGCTCATCTGACCATGCTGGAAGACGCGCAGCGCGTGCGCGAAATCGTGGCGGCGGCGAAGCCGGACGTCGTATTCCATCTCGCAGCCCAGGCGGGCGTTCGCTACAGCCTCGAGAATCCGCGCGCCTATATGGACTCCAACGTCATCGGCACCTTCAACGTGCTCGAGGCTCTGCGCCGGCATCCGGTGCAGCATCTGATCTTCGCGTCGACCAGCTCGATCTACGGCGCCGGCACCGGCATTCCATTCGTCGAAACCGCGGCGGCCGACCAGCCGCTGACGCTCTACGCCGCGACGAAGAAGGCCGGTGAACTGATGGCGCACAACTACGCGCATCTGTGGCAGCAGCCGATAACGGCCTTACGCTTCTTCACGGTCTATGGACCGTGGGGCCGGCCGGACATGGCGCTGTTCAAATTCGTCTCGAATATCCTGAAGGACGAGCCGATCGACGTCTACGGCGAAGGCAAGATGACGCGCGACTTCACCTATGTTGAAGACCTCGTTGAAAGTCTCGTGCGGCTTGCGCATTGCGTGCCGGGTCCATCCGGGCTGGGCGAGTCCATTCCCGGCGACACGCTGAGTCCCATCGCTCCCTTTCGTCTGGTCAATATCGGCCGCGGCTCGCCGGTTGCGCTGCCCGATTTCATCGAGGCCATCGAGAAGGTGGTCGGAAAAAAGGCAAAGCGCAACCTTCTGCCAATGCAGCCGGGCGACGTGCCGGCGACGTTCGCGAATTCTGATTTGCTCGAGCGGCTAACCGGCTATCGTCCGTCGACCGATATCGGCGACGGGGTCGCGAATTTTGTGACGTGGTACCGCGGTTATTTTGCCTAGCAGGCAGTGCCGCCGTTCCCGCCGAACGTCGACCGCACCAGTTGCAGTCCCGCGTTGATGCGCCACGTCTCGTTGCGGCGCAGGCCCGCGGCCAGATTCCGAGCGGCCGACCTGCGGCGGTTGCCCCCCGACGGGGCCTCGCGTAACGCTATGGCGCTGGCCGGCCGGCCTCCGGAGCCGCGCGGAAGGGGTGGAGCTTGGGATGTTTGGCGCCTTCAAAGCCTGGCTCGAAGACCGTTCGGGCGCGCCCTGGCTGATCCGCCGGCTGCTCGTCGAGTACGGTTACGACCAGGCGCCGTCCTATGCGTTTGCGGTCGGTCTCGGCGCCGTGGCCGCCGCCTGCACCGCCGGCACCGCCTACCTGGTCGGCACCGTCGTCAACGAAGCCTATGTGAACCGCGACTTTGGCGCCCTGTCGATGCTCGCCTTCGCGACGGTCGCGCTGTTCGCGGTCAAGGGGCTGGCGATGTACGGATCAAGCGTGACCATGGCCCGCATCAGCTTCCGGATCGTCGCCGATATTCAGCGGCGGATATTCGACAAATTGCTGCTCGAGGGGATCGGCTATTTCTCCGATCGCCATTCGACCGAATTTCTCGCGCGGATGACGCGCGGCGCGCGTGCCGCTGCGAGCGTCCTGCAACAGGTGGTCAATTCGCTAGGCCGCGATCTCCTGACCCTCATTGGCCTTGCGGCGGTGATGATCTTCCAGGATCCGATGATGTCGGCGATCGGGCTCCTGATCATGCCGCCGGCCGTCTATTTCGTTCGCGGTCTCATGCGCCGCGCCCGCAACATCGCGCGGCGTGAGCTGGGCGGGACCTTGCAGATTTTTGAAACGATTCAGGAAACGCTGCGCGGCTTTCCGATCGTCAAGGCCTTTACCCTCGAGGAGGAAATGCGGCGGCGTCTGGAGGGCTTCATCGCCTCCGTCGAGCAGCGGCAGTACAAGCTCGCGGCGATTGAAAACCGCGCCAGCCCCATCATGGAGTCCTTGGGCGGCGTCGCGATCGCGCTCGTCTTGCTTTATGGCGGGTATCGCGTCATCGAAACCGGCGCGACGCCCGGCGAATTCGTCTCCTTCATCACGGCCTTCCTGCTCGCCTACGAGCCCGCCAAGCGGATTGCGCGGCTCAATATCAGCCTTTCCCGCCTCATGATGGGGGTACGCGACCTGTTCGAGATTCTGGATTCGCCGCCGACCGAGGGGGACGAACCCGGGCTGGAGCCGGTGAACATCGAGCGCGCCGAACTGTGCTTTCGCGACGTGCATTTCAAATATGTGGCGCGCAGCCCGGCACTCCGAGGACTGTCATTCGTGGCGACGGCGGGCCAGATGACCGCCCTGGTCGGCGAGTCCGGCTCGGGCAAATCGACCGCGGTTGCGCTGATCCTGCGCTTCTACGATCCGGGCAGCGGCGGGATCGAGATCGACGGCCGCGACATTCGGCAATTTCCGCGCCGGGCCCTGCGGCGTCAGATCGCCTATGTCGGTCAGGACGTATTCCTGTTCCGCGGCACGATCCGGGAGAATATTGCGCTCGGGAAGCTCGAGGCGAGCGAGGAAGAAATTTTCGCCGCCGCCAAGGCGGCGTTCGCGCACGATTTCATCATGAGCTTTCCGGACGGCTACGACACGCCGGTCGGGGAGGGCGGCGCAAAACTGTCCACCGGACAGCGCCAGCGTATCGCCGTGGCGCGCGCATTGATCCGCGACGCAAGGATCATCCTGCTCGACGAAGCCACGTCGTCCCTCGACATCAGGACGGAGCACGAAGTGCAACTGGCGATCGACCGCCTGCGCGAGGGCCGCACCTGCATTGCCATCGCGCACCGCCTGAACACGGTCACGCAGGCCGCATGCATTCATGTGTTGGAGCACGGGCGCATCGTCGAGTCGGGCACCCATGACGAATTGATGGCACAGAACGGAATTTATGCCGGCATGTACCGGCTGCAGTCGCGAGAGCGCGCCGTTGAGGCGGGTTCCGGCGCGGCGGCGATGTCTCCCGCCGTGGCGGCTGCCAAGTGAGAGCCGGTGCATGCTGACGTGTTGCTTCGCCTTCGCTGCCGCAAGCGACGGCAAATTGTGCGGGCGCTGAACGATGGGGTTGCGGGGCAGGATCGAAGCGTCTTCCTTCGGGCGGATCGTCTGGCCCGACGGCCGGCCGCGGGCGGCCATGCGTCCGCCGCGGCACGCGGCGTTCGCGTGGCTCGCCAATACCGTGCGGTCGATGCGCGGAAAAGACCGTCGCAACACGCTCCCGCGTTCCCTAAATGCGCCGCGGGCGAACGGGCTGGGTGCGAAACTCTGGCGCGGCTTTTCGCTGGATGCGACTCGCGAGCTGGAAGCGCTCTGCCGGTCCGACGCGGCCTCGCGCGTCGAACGGTGCGCGGCCGCCTGGTATCTGGCCGAGTGGAGTTTCTTTAAGCAGGATTTTCAGGGGACGTTGGCTTGGCTCGAATTGATGAACGGTCTCGATACGCATTGGCGTCTCGCAAAACCCAGCCTCATTCTACAGGTCGAAAGCCGGCATGCCCTCGGCAGGTTCGCGGACGCCGAGCGGCTGCTCGCGGAAGCCGCGGAGCTCTATCGCGACGACGCCGACCTGTGGCTGCTCTCGTCGAACCTCCTTGGCGCGCGTCGCGACGCGGATGCGGCGGGGTCCGACGCCGACGAGCAGCGCGTCGCGTTAATCACCCGCATGTTCGCCGCCGCCGGCCTCTTGCCGATCCGCAGGATCAACGTCGCGCGCGCGCTCCGGATCGACAACATCGCCGGCGATACAACGGCGGGGACAAAGCGCGACGCGGGCGGGCCCGGGATCAGCGTTGTCATGCCGGCCTACAACGCCGAGGAAACGATCGGCTTCGCGTTGCGCGGGCTCCTCGAGCAGACGTGGCGCGATCTGGAAATCATCGTCGTCGATGACGGCAGCACGGACAGGACGCACGAGATCGTCGAGCGCCACGCGGCGCTTGATCCGCGCATCCGGCTCGTTCGTTCGGAGCAAAACACGGGGCCGTATGTCGCGCGCAATCTGGGCGTCTCAAACGCCGGCAACGAGTTCGTCACCGTGCACGATGCGGACGACTGGTCGCATCCGCAGAAACTCGAGGTCCAGATCACGTCGCTGCTGAAAACCGGCGCGGTCGCCAATATGTCGGGCTTGATCCGCGTAACGGCGGAACTACAGGCAAGGCATCTCTGGCGCGCGCGCAGCCGCTTCGCCCATGCCAACCAGTCTTCGCTGCTATTGCGCAGGGACATGCTCGCCGATCTCGGCGGATGGGATTCAGTTCGATACGCCGGCGACTATGAGTTCGTGCAGCGTATCGTCCGGAAATATGGCGCGCGGCGCGTGCAGTGGATGAGCCGCACGCCGCTGTCGTTCGGGCTGATCCGCGCGGAGTCGCTGACCGGGAGCGGGGCGAGCCACATCAACAGCCTTAAGTTCGGCGCGCGCCACGAATATCATCGGGCTTTCAGCCGCTGGCATCAGAAAGCGCGCCGAAGCGGCGACTTTCATCTCGATCCGGCGCCGGCTGCGCGCAGACGATTCCCGGCGCCGGCGCCCATGTTGCCGCAGGCATCGGCGGGCGCGGGCTACGACGTGGTTCTGGCCGGCGATCTTGCGCTGCCGGAAAACTCCCTCACGGCGTTGTGCCGGGAGGTGGAGCAGGCGCTTGGCGCGGGCAGCCGAATTGGCGTGTTTCATTGGCCGCGGTACGAACTCGACGTCGAGCGTCCGCTCGATGAGAAACTGGCAGCGCTGATCGATGCGTTCCGGATTGACATGATCGTCGCCGACCAGCGGGCCACGACGGCGGATCTCGTTTGTTTTGATCCGCCGGGATTGCGGCATGCGATCGATCGCGTGCCGGTCCTTGCCTTTCGAAATCTGTATGTTGTCGACTGGACGCGCGGGCGCGACACAGATCGATACCCGGCAGGCGAGCGCGAGGAGGCGAGCCGGAATCTCGAGCGCCTGTTCGGAACGGCGGGCCGGTGGCTGCCGGCATTTTCGCTTGCCGCGTATGGACGTGCCCGGGAAACGGCCGCCACGACCAGCATACAGGCCGGGAGGGTCGTACGATGACAAATCCCGAGCGCTCTCTCGGCGATCGTTTGTCCGCGCCGGCACGTGAGGTTCGCCGATGGGTTCGGCGCTGGGGCGGCGGCGTGCGGCACGCCGCTTCCGCCGTGTCCCTCGCCGCAGGGCGGCTGCCGGCGGCCGATCGCGAAGCCGGAATTCGCCTGATCGACGTGCGGGCGCTCGGGTCGTTTCGCCACGACGACGCCGGCGGCGTGCTCGTGATCATGCCCAGCATTCGCGTGCGCAAGGGCGTGCGCGCGGCGAGGACGCTCGCCAGGCGGGCAGGGATGCCCTGCACGATTCTGGTGGTGCGGGACAGGCTGCGTGGCGGCTTTGTCGCGACCTGCAACGCGGCGGTGGCGAGGGCCACGGTGAAGTATGTCGTCTATCTCGCCGAGGACGCTTTCTCGGGGGTCGACTGGCTGCGCCTTGCGCATGAAGCGCTGGAGCGCAGCGGCAAGGGCCTGCTCGGCTTCAATGACGGCAAGTGGAGAGGGCGCATCGCCGCCTTCGGCATGGTGCGGCTCGATTGGGTCCGGCCCCTTTACGGCGGGCCGCTCTTTTATCCCGGCTATGTGGCGCACGGCGCCGACAACGAGCTCACCGTCATCGCGCGGGCACAGGACCAGTATGTCTACGACCCCGACTGCACCCTGTTCGAGTACGATGCCGGCAAGAAATTCGGGGGCGGAAAAGGCGACCGGGCGACCTTCCGCGCGCGCTTTCGCAGCGGCTTCGGCGGGCTGGTTCCGCTGGAAATACTCGCTCCGCTGGCGCGGGAATATGCCGTGCCTTGGGATGCGGAGTAGCGGGGTGGGTGATTGTTGCGCTCCCAAGCCGACCTTCTCTCGACTTCACGGAATCATGTCATACTGATTTGAGGAAATTGATTGTAGCAATGCGTAGAGGAGGTTGTCGGCC
>Ga0307505_10000505_pt1 | contig 42580 bp, 37 predicted proteins | sample 23_S_MG_FD_202183 | JGI IMG/M metagenome (GOLD analysis project Ga0307505, IMG submission 202183) | Soil microbial communities from Populus trichocarpa stands in riparian zone in the Pacific Northwest, United States - 23_S | ecosystem: Environmental > Terrestrial > Soil > Riparian zone > Trees...
AACCCGCCCACCCCGACTACATCGACTACCTCCGCCACAAGCTCGCTCCCATCGCCCCCGACTTCGTTACCGCCGCCCATCAACTACAGTGATTACTCCACCATCAATTACCGTGACGCCTCTCAGTGATCTATGACTGCATGGATCATCACGCGGGCTTCACCACCGAGGTGTCTGCTCGGGATGAGCGTGCGCTGATGGCGGCGGCGGAGCTGGTGGTGGTGTCGTCGGCCGCGTTGGAACAGGAGGCGCGCAAGCATGCGCGCAACGTGTTGCTGCTGCGCAACGGCTGCGACTACGAGCATTTCGCGTCCACTCCGGAGGCGGGCGGTCCGCGTCCGGTGATCGGCTACTACGGCGCGATCTCGGACTGGTTCGATGTGGAATTGGTGGCCGCGCTCGCGACACGACGTCCGGATTGGGAGTTCCTGCTCATCGGCGCGACCTATGGCGCGGCGGTGCAGCCTCTGACGTCGCTGCCCAACGTGACCATGCCGGGGGAGCGGCCCTACGCGGAACTGCCGTCATGGCTCGGAGTCATGAATGTCGCGATCATTCCGTTCCGGCGTACGTCGCTGACGGAGGCGACCAATCCGGTGAAGGTGTACGAGATGCTGGCGGCGGGGAGGCCGGTGGTCTCAGTCGCGATTCCGGAGGTGGCCGCGCTCGCGCCGCTGGTGCGGCTGGCCTCGGACGCCGCTACCTTCGAGCGCGAGATCGAAGCGGCGCTTGGCGACGACGGCGCTGCGGCCGCGGAGCGGCGCGCCTTCGCGACGGAGCAGAGTTGGGAGCATCGATTCGCGGTGCTGGAGGCGGCGGTCCGGTAAACTGCGCCGCGCGCATGAAGCAACTCGATCCCGCCGACACGGCAGCCATCACCGAAGCCATCCACTCGCTGGAGCGATGTTCCTGCGCGGAAGTGGTCGTGGAGGTGCGTGGACGTTCGGGCTCGTATGCGCACGCGGAGGCGCGCTTCGGCTCGCTGCTCGCGTTTCTGGCCCTGCTGGTGCTCCTGTTCTCACCGTGGGCGTTTCATCCCGCCTGGGTGGCGGTGGATGTCGCGATCGCCTGGTTTCTCGGCGTGTGGATCGCGCGTCGCGGCGTGGCCATCCGGCGCCTGATGACCACCGATCGCGAACGCGCGGCGCAGGCTCGCCAGACAGCCGAGGCGGTGTTTCACGATCGCGGGATCGCGAACACGGAAGGGGAAACTGGCGTGCTGGTGTATCTCTCGGTGCTGGAGGGGCGGCTGGAGCTGCTCGCGGATCGAGGCGTGCTGCAGACCGTCCCGGCGTTGGAGTGGAACCGCATCGCGGCCGAGGCGCGCCAGCGTCACGCCACGACCGCGACGTTGCTGGAGGTCCTCCGTGCGCTGACGCCGCTGCTCGAGCGGCACCTTCCCGTTTCCGAGGGCGATCAGGACGAGCTGTGCAACGTGCCGAGGTTCGTCGTCGAATGATGCGGCGCTGGTGGTGGGTTCCGGTCTCGCTCCTGGTGGCCGCGGATGTGTGGGCGCGCGTCGGTGGCGGCGAGTCGTACTCCGGCGGCAGCTCGTCCGGTGGCAGCTCGTCCGGCGGCAGCAGTGGTGATGGAGGCGGCGGACTCGAGCTCGTCTACTACCTGGTTCGCTTTCTGTTCTGGCTGACCATCAACCATCCGCTCATCGGTATCCCCGTGGACATCGTGGTGATCGTGATCGGAGTCCGCTGGTTCCGGTCGCGCGGGAACATGAAGGGTCTCTCGGTGAGCAGTGTGGGCCAGGCCGCGGCGCCGGCGGTGCGGCTCGAGACCCTGCGCCGCTTCGATCCGAACTTCTCGGAGATCACGTTCAGCGACTTCTGTTACTCGCTCTATGCCCGGGCGCACGATGCGCGGGGCCGGGGCAAGCTCGATCAATACGCGCCGTATCTGAGCGCCTCGGCGCGCGAGACGTTGCGCAGAGTGGGACCGCAGGGACTGCGCGAAGTGCGCGGCGTGGTCATCGGCTCGTTTCGCATCCTCTCCGTCGGGGGGCTGGACACGGATACGTTGAACGTGACCATCGCCGTGGAGAGCAACTACACCGAGGTCACGGACGCGGGGCCGCAGAGCTGGTATGTGGATGAGCGGTGGGTGCTGGAGCGCAGGCGGGACATCCTCTCGCCGCCGCCGGAGAAAGCCAAGGCCGATCACTGTCCACGTTGCGGAGCCGCACTGTCGACGCGCACGGACGGTTCGTGCGACTACTGCGGCGTGAAGATCGAGAACGGCTCGTTCCAGTGGTATGTGCGGGCCATCACTCAGGTGAAGCGCGAGACGCGCGGACCGCTGCTCACCTCCAATGTGCCGGAGCAGGGCACCAGCCGGCCCACGGTGTGGCAGCCGCACATCCTGGAACACCGCCGCGCGCTCGAGGCGGCCCATGGTGGGTTCGACTGGGATGCCTTCAGGAGACGCGTGCAGCAGGTCGCCGTCGAATTGCAGGATGCCTGGACGGCGCGGGATTGGGAGCGCGTGCGGCCGCTCGAGACCGACGGGTTGTTCCAGATGCACCGCTACTGGATCGACGCGTACCGGAAGCAGAAGCTCACGAACATCGTCGCGGATTTCCGGGTCACGGAGATCGAGATCGCGAAGGTCACCACCGACGCGTTCTACGAGGCCATCACGGTGCGCATCCATGCGCAGGGCCGCGATCACACGTTGGACGAGAGCGGCAAGGTCGTGGCCGGCTCGAAGACCCAACTGCGTACCTGGACCGAGTACTGGACCTTCATCCGCAGCCGGGCCGGACACGGAGAGACCAAAGTCTCCTGCCCGAACTGCGGCGCAAAGTTGGCCGCCGGTGCCACCGGGGTCTGCGAGTTCTGCGGCGGCAAGCTGACTCGGGGATCCTTCGACTGGGTGCTCTCTCGAATCGAACAGGACGAGTCGTACTCGTAAATCATGAACGGAAACCAGGTCGTCGTCAGTTGCGTCACGGAGAACAGCCTGCGGATGATCGCGCAGACGTTGCGGCTCCTGCGTTCGATCCGCTGGTTCGGCGGAGAGTTGTCGCGATCGCGCATCGTCGTGTCCGCGGTGGATGGACTCGAGGACGAGGCTCGTCGCGCGATCGAAGGACTGGGCGCGGAGATTCACATCGTCTCGCGATTCCATCCGGCGAATCCCACGGCGAACCGGCTGCAGTCCTTCGCCGCGCTGCTCGATGCGCCCGAGGACCTGCTGCTCATGCTGGACTGCGACATGATCGTCGTGCAGGATCCGCTTCCTTTCCTTCGGGAGGGAGTGTTCCAGGCGAAGATCGCGCCGTTTCCGACGGTCACCCGCGAGGTGTTCGAGCGGCTGTTCGCACACTTCGCGATGCCTCTGCCGGCGCAGGCGCATGTGACCGCGTTCACCGGCACGCCCACCATCCCGTATTACAACGCGGGCATGCTGGCCATGCCGCCGTCGATCGCGCGGGAACTGGCCCCGGCATGGCGTCGCTTCAACGGGATCCTGGCCTCGAGCCCGCAACTCGTCGATCCGTGCCGCAAGCACATGCACCAGGCCAGCCTCGCGCTGGCGCTCGCGGAGACCAAGGTCCCTCGTCGGGAGTTGCCCGCGGCGATGAACTATCAGCTCAATGCCACGCACATGGAGCCTCCCGCGGGGTATGCAGAAACGGATCCGGTCATCATCCACTATCACCATCTGTCGGATGACGAAGGACTGCTGATGTCCTGCCCGTACCCGCGAGCGCAGGAGCGGGTCGAGCTGTTCAACGAGCGGATGCGCGCGGAGGGAGTCGCTCAGGCCGTTCCGGCGCCGGCGGTCTCGCGTCCGATCGTGGTGCTGGGGATGCACCGTTCCGGCACGTCGGTGATCACGGAGGTGATTCACGCCATGGGCGCGCATCCCGGCACGGCCCGGGATCTGCCGGCGCCGGACTTGTTCAACCCCACCGGTTTCTGGGAGAACGTCCCCATTCGCACGCTCGACCTGCAGCTCTTCGAGCGGTTCGACGCGCCCTGGACGGAGCCGCACCGGATCGATCTCTCGCAACTGACGGCGCATGAGCGGGAGGTCTTCCTCCAGAAGGCCCGTGAGGTGTCCCGCTCGGTGACGTTGATCAAGGACCCGCGGATGTCGCTGCTGCTTCCGTTGTGGCGGGAAGTGTTCGTGGATCCGGTCTATGTCATCGCCTGGCGCGAGCCGACGGCGGTCGCGGCTTCGTTGTCGACGCGCGACGCGCTTCCGCCGCTCCAAGGCATCGCACTCTGGGAGATGTACACGCGGGCGATTCTCCGGGAGACCCGCGGCCTGCCTCGGGTATTGGTCGCGTACGGAGATCTCATGGCCGATCCCGCGCGAGCCGCGAGGGAGTTGCACGAACGTCTGGAGTCCCTCGGCGTCCGCGGACTGAAGCTCCCCGCGCCGGAACGCATCGGCCAGAGCGTGAAGCCGGACTTCAACCGCAGCGCGATTGCCGGCGATGAGTGGCTCGACGCGGATCAACTCGAGTTGCGCAATCTGCTCCGCAGCGGCGCGGTCCTCGAGCAAGAGATTCCGGATGTGTCCGCCCGGACGCGGGCACTGGTCGAGACCTTCGCCACGAATGCGCGGGAAACGGCGCTCCAGCGATCGGCCGTCCGCGATCTCGGCTCCCAGCTCCGGCACCGCGAGGAGCTCCTGGCGGTCGTCTTCGCTTCACGGATCTGGCGCGCGGGGAACTGGATCTCCCGAGCCGCGAACCTCTTCCGCGGACGAACCCCCACGGCGGAGGAGCGGTGGCGGCGGCGGTAGTGTCCCCCCGGTGGAACTGCTTTTCACCACAGAGCCACAGAGATCACGGAGAGCTTTCCGTGCTCTCTGTCCTGCTACTAACACTAACAACGAAATTCTTCGCGCGGCGCGCACAACCTCCTGTCATCCTGAGCGGGTGGCGGGTGGGTGCGAAGGATCCCCTGCCGACGGAGCGAGTGTCGTGCTTCGGCAGGGGATCCTTCGCCCCCCAGCCCACCGCCCGCTCAGGATGACAGGCCAATGTTGCGTTGGGTTGTCGGGCACAGCCCGCGATGTGTTCTCGCGCGCGCTACTTCCGGTGAACGGCGGCGTCGTATTCGGCGATGACTTCGTCGACGTTGCCGACGGCGCGGAGTTGTCCTCCCTCGACCCAGGCGGCGCGGGTGCAGAGGTCGCGGACGGCGGTGAGCTCGTGGGAGACGAGGACGATCGTGGCGCCGCGGGCGTGAAAGGAGTGGATGCGCTCCTCGCACTTCTCGCGGAACGAGGCGTCGCCGACGGCCAGGACTTCGTCGAGCAGGACGATGTCCGCCTCGATGGTGGTGGCGATGGCGAAGGCCAGGCGGGCCACCATGCCCGTCGAGTATGTGCGCAAGGGATTGTCGATGTGGCGGGAGATGCCGGAGAAGGCGACGATCTCTTCCTCGTAGCTGCGCATGAACGCGCGCGAGCGGCCCAGCAGGGAACCGTTGAAGAAGATGTTCTCGCGTCCGGAGAGCTCACCCTCGAACCCCGTTCCGAGCTCGATGATGGGCGCGACGGCGCCACGGGTGATGACCTCGCCGATGCTGGGCGGGATGATGCCGGCCATGACTCGGAGCAGCGTCGACTTTCCGGCGCCGTTGCCTCCGATGATGCCGAAGGCCTCGCCGGCATCGATGTCGAGAGTGATGCTCCGCAGTGCGTCCACGGTCTTCGGCCGCGCGGCACGCGCGCGAACCACCCACTCCTTGAGGCTGGGGATGCGCTGCGCCGGATAGCTCACGCTGACGTCGCGGATTTCGATTCGATGCATGGTCACAGGTAAGGATAGAAGCCGCGCGCGAGACGGCGGAAGACGGTCCAGCCCACGATCAGCGACACCGCGGCGAGCACCGAGGCGATGCCAATCGTTTCCAGTGGCGGCACGACGCCCTCGTAGATGGGCGCGCGGACGATGCGGACGAAGTAGAGGAGCGGGTTGAACTTGAAGAAGGGGAGGAAGTGCTCGGGGATCACCGAGAGCGGATAGATCACGGGCGTGAAGTACAGGAGCGCGGTCAAGGCCACGGAATACATCTCGCGCACGTCGATGAAGTACACGGCCATGGCGCTGAGCAAAAGGGAGATGCCGTAAGTGAAGACGGCCAGGATGAGGATCGACACCGGCAGAAAGGCCAGGGCCGAAGTCATCGGCGCGCCCCGCACGACCATGATCAGGAAGAGGGGGATGTAGGAAAGGGCCAGGTTCACGAGTCCGGCGATGACGCTGGAGAGAACGAAGATCGATTTCGGCACGCGGACGCGCTTCATGAGCGCACCGTTCCAGGCCAGCGAGGCCATCGAGCCCACGGTCGTCTGCGCGAAAAAGTTCCAGGGCAGCATGGCCGCGAGGACGTAGACCTCGTACCGCGGAAGCTCGAAGCGGAAGACGCTGGAGAAGACCATGGTCAGGATCAGCACCAGCAGCAGCGGATGGAGCATGGTCCAGAAGAAGCCGACCACCGAGCGTTTGTAGCGGACGGTGAGGTCGCGGTGGACCAGGTTCCGGAGCAGATGCGTGCTCCGAACGATGTCCCGCCACTCCTCGGCCAGCGAGGTGGTGGTTCCCGCCAGGTAGCGGCGGACTTGTGAGGGTTCATCAGTGACGGTCATTTGCGTGGGTGGGCTCTGCCTTCGGACTTCAGGATCATATGCGAGAGTGGCAATCGCGAGTCTTCGAGTCGTCGAGTCGTCGAGTCTTCGAGTCGTCGAGTCTTCGAGGAGTCTGTTCGCGAGTAAGTCTCACAGGCTCATAGGTGCTCGTGGCACCGACCTATAGGAGCCTGTGAGCCTGTGAGGCGACTCGACGACTCGACGACTCGAAGACTCGAAGACTCGAAGACTTGACGACTCGACGACCCGCTCGAAGACTCGAATTCGCAACGTTCCGGCAAAGCGGGTCATATGCCGCTGCCGGACAGAGATGTGGCCACGCTGCGGAGGAGCAGGCGCAGGTCGAGCCAGAGCGACCAGTCGCACATGTAGGTGATGTCGTAGCGGAGCTTCACCTCGGGACGCGTTTCGTATTCCGCGGAGACCTGGGCCAGACCGGCGATGCCGGGGCGGACGAGGCAGCGCAGGTCGAAGTCGGGCACCTCGCGCAGGATGCGCTCGACGAGCTGCGGCCGCTCGGGCCGCGGGCCGACCAGACTCATGTCGCCGGTGAAGACGTTGAAGAGCTGCGGGAGCTCGTCGATGCGGTAGCGGCGCAGCAGCGCGCCGACGCGAGTGACGCGCTCCTGTTCGGAGGCGAAATGCTCGGTCTCCTCGCCCACGCGCATGGAGCGGAATTTCCACATCGCGAACGGCACGTTGCCGCGGCCGACCCGCTCCTGGCGGATGAAGACCGGGCGGCGGTCGTCGAGCCAGATGGCCAGCGCGGCCAGGAGCCAGAGCGGCGCGCTGACGACGATGAGCAGCGCGCTGACCACCACGTCGATCGTGCGCTTGATGGCACCGCGTACGCCGTAGCCGCAGCCCACGGCGATCTCCACGAGAGGTTGGTCGCCGATCCATCCGAACACGGAGGAGGTCAGCAGCGCGTCGACGTGCGAGGCCAGGAGCAGATAGCCGCGCGGGCCGCGGATGCGCAGCAACTCCAGCCGCGTGCGCGGCTCGCCGTCGTGGGACACATAGATGACTTCCTCCGCTTCGCGGAGCACGGCGCGGACCCGGGTATCGCCGAGTTGTTTGGGCGAGACCCAGGCCACGATGCGCACGCGCGCGTCGCCGGTCTCGCGCAGGGAGGAGAGCGCCGACTCGACGTCCTCGTCGCTGCCGACGAGCACCGTGTCGCGTCCGCGCACGGGCCAGGCTTGCCGGAGGAGTGCGCGCCAGAGCGGCACGAGGAACAGCTCGAAGAGCGGCACGCCGAAGGCCACCGTGCGGGGAAGGGGTTGCGCGAGTGCGGTACCGCCTAAGGTGACGATGGCCAGTTGAATGACCAGCGGCGCAATCAGCGTGGTGCGCGTCCGAGGTGTGATTCGCTGGCGGTAGAACCCGCTCAACCCCAGCGCGACCACGAACGAGCCCGCAAAGAGCACCACCATGGAAGGCGTGAGCACGAGGTTCTCGGGCGGCAGGAGTGACTTGGTGAAGCTGAGGGGGACCGATCGCCGGAACAAGACCAGGGCCGCGAGTGCACCCCAGGCGATGAGAAAGTCGCCGACCGAGGCGATTCCTACGCGAAGCGCGGCCTCTTTCGAAGAAGGCCGGATCATGCCGCTTCCCTCCGCAGGAGAGCCGCCAGACGATCGAGTGTGATCTCGCGCGAATAGTGTTGCACGACGATGCGCCTCAACGTGCGCCTCAACATGGCGCCCGCCTGCCGGTCGTGCAGCAGGGCCACGGCCGCGCGCGCGATCGCGTCCGCGTCTTCGGCCAGGACCGCGTGCGGCGCGAGAGCGCCGAGGCTGCGCACGCCTCGGGCCGTGGACACGACCGCGCACCCGGCCTCCGCCGCTTCCAGCATCTTCGTGGACTCACCGCTTCCGTATCGTAGGGGCAACACGGCCACGCGCACGTCGCGCGCGAGCGAGGGCATGTCGCTCACCGGAGAGAGGATCGTGATCCCCGGCTGGCGATGCGCCGCGCGCCGGAGCCAGCCCGGGGCGTTGGCGCCGGCGAGGACCAAGGTCGCCGATGGTTCCAGTGCGCGGATGGCCGGCCAGATCTCTCCGACCAGCCAGCGCGCGGCGTCGGCGTTGGCGAAGTAGGCGAGGCGCCCCCAGAAGCCGAAGTCGTAGCAGCGCCCGCGTTCTTCGTCGAGCGGGCGCACGGTCACGCCGTTGGTGATGGCCACGCCGCGCGGTCCGCAAGCCGCCGCTTCTTCGTCGCTGACGAAGAGCACGTGTTCGTAGGCGCCTGCTCCGGCGCGCTCCGTCGCGGACGTGCGTCGTTCCTCGCCTCGCCAGATCCAGCGCGTCAGAGGAGAGGCGGCTCGCGCCCGCTCATGCATGTTCCGCGCGAGCGAGTCGATGGCGTCGAGGAAGCGAGGACCTTCCGGAAGGAAGGACTGCACCCAGGGCTCGACGCGCGACAGGACCACGATCGTGGCGTCGAAAGGTCCACGTTCACGGATGGCGCGACCGATCGCCTCTTCCCACTGGTAAGGTGCGGCGAGCAGAGTCTGCCACGGGAGCTTCTCGCGGGCGATCCTGCCGATCGCGCGCAGCCCCTGCAGGAGTGAGCGCTTCGCGGGATAGACGCGGAGATGGTCGCGCCGGGACGTCGAGTCTTCGAGAGGAGAGGCCGGTGCGACGAGAGAGACGCTCGCATGCGGGGCCAGCGCCTCGATCCACACCGTGGTGCGGAGGCGGTCGCCGCTATAGGCCGGCCACGGATGGCGCGAGGCGACGATGAGCACGTTCATGGACGCATCCATCGGACGAGCGCCCGCGGCGCGAGCAGAACGGCCAGCAGCCAGGACCCGGCCAGGCGGAGGACTGCGCCGGGAGAGCGGCGATGCACGCTCGCGTGCATGGCCATGTCGCCGGCGGCGGTGAGGAGGAGCGCGGTCGCGTAGACCGGTTGCGCCTCGCGAAACAGCCACGCGGCCGCGAGGACTCGCAACGGTGCCGTGAGAGAAAGCGGCCGGCCGAAGATCTCCACGAGGAGCGCCAGACCCTCGAGCGGACGTCTCCCGAAAACGCGTGCGAAGGCCCAGGGTCTGCGAAGGAGAAGCTCGTAGCGGCCGAGCAGCCAGCGCGCGCGCTGCGAGGCGGCGGCGGTGACGCCGTCCGGCTTATCGTCGAGCACGAGCGCCTGCGGCGCGAGCATGCGGATCGTGTCGCCGCTCGCGGTCAGCAGCACCGTGGCCTCGTGGTCTTCCACGCGGGTGACGAGACGCGGCATCAGATCGAGGAAGGTCGCGGTCCGGAACGCGGAGCCCGTGCCGCGCAGACGCACGTTCCAGCCGAAGGCTTCCCGGCCGCGGTCCTCGCCGTTCTGGGCCACGCTCTCCGACGCGGAGGCCGCGGCGCCGACGCCGTGCGAAGTACCGCTGAGATAGGCCTGGGCCGCGGAGGCCTGCGAGGGCCAGGCGAAATGCTCGAAGAATCCGGGGGCGAATCGCGAGCCCGCGTCCATGACCACGATGACGTCGAACGTCGCCAGGACCTCGCGGTGCTCGCGGACCAGCCAGGCTAAAGCCGCCGCCTTCGAGGGACCGCCCGGGGTCTTCACGACCACCCGCACGCTCCGCTCTCGCGCCTTCGCGGCGGCCAGGTCGTCGGCTCCGTCGAGCAGGAGCAGGACCTCTGCGCCGTGTCCGGTCGCGGAGCTCAGGGTAGCCTCGAGGCGGGCCCCTTCCGCGCGGGCGGGAACGACCACCAGCATCCGTGATGTCGAAGGGGAGGCCTCGCCGGCCGCCTGGATTTTCTCCCTGCGGGAACGCCACCAGAGCACGCCTCGTACGACCGCGTCACAGGCGGCGAGAGTAGCGGGAACGATGAGGAGGAGGGAGAGGGAAACGCGCATGAGAAACGGCGCCAAAGAGTACCAAGGAACGCGTGCTATCGTGCCTGCGATTCGCCCGATGCCTCCACCCATCGTCCTTTTCGTCTTCGGGACCCGCCCCGAAGCCATCAAGCTCGCGCCACTCATCAACGAGCTCCGCCAGGATGCGGAGTCCTTCGACGTGCGCGTGTGCGTCACCGGCCAGCATCGCGAGATGCTCGACCAGGCGTTGCAGCTCTTCGGCATCACGCCCGACATCGACCTGGGGCTGATGCAGCCGGATCAGGACCTGGCCACCTTCGCGGCGTCCGTCTTGACCGCGGTCCGTGGCGTCATCGAAGCGTGCGCTCCCCAGTTGGTGATCGTGCAGGGCGACACCACCTCGGCGATGGCCGCGGCCCTGGCCGCGTTCTACGCAGGCGTGCCCGTCGCGCACGTGGAGGCGGGCTTGCGCAGCGGAGACGTTGGCGCGCCATGGCCGGAGGAGGCCAACCGGCGGCTGACCAGCGTCGTGGCGCGCCAGCATTTCGCTCCCACCGAGGAGGCCGCCGCCAATCTCCGGAGAGAAGGGGCGAAGCACGTGTTCGTGACCGGCAACACCGTCATCGACGCGTTGCTGAGCCTGCGCACGGACGGAGTGGCACTCCCGTTTCTGGATCCGCGCCTGCGCCTGATCCTCGTCACCAGTCACCGGCGGGAGAGCTTCGGCAACGGACTGGAGTCGATCTGTCTGGCGCTCTCGGATCTGGTTCGCGAGCACGACGACATCGAGATCGTCTATCCGGTACACCTGAATCCGAAGGTGCAGGAGCCGGTGCGCCGGATCCTCGGCGCCCACGATCGTGTGCACCTCATCGAGCCCGTGGACTACGCGTCGTTCGTGGCCCTGATGCGACGGAGCACGCTGATTCTCAGTGATTCCGGAGGGGTGCAGGAGGAGGCCCCGTCGCTGGGCAAGGCCGTCCTGCTCATGCGCGAGACGACGGAACGCCCGGAGGCCATCCAGGCCGGCAACGTCCGTCTCGTGGGAACGAATCGCGAGACGATCGTGGCCGAGGCCAGCGCGTTGCTCCGCGATCCGCAACGCCTGGCCGCCATGGCCCAGGTGAGGCACCCCTTCGGAGACGGCCACGCCGCGAAGAGGATCGCGGACGTGCTTCGGGGACGGTAGGGTGGACGTCCACCAAGTCCACTGTCCACCACGCTGGCGAAAGCGCTATCCTCACGCCATGTCCGAGCCCGAACGTCCTCACAATCCGCGACTCGAGCATCTCTCGCGTAGTGACAGCGGCCTGCATTACGTGCGGGAGAAGAAGAGCGGCATCATGCGCCGGCTGACCGATGCGGAGCTGAACGACTTCGACGATCCGGTTCCGTGTGAGCAGTGCGGGGAGCAGTTCGGTTGTGAGCACTACAACTGCGCCCGCGAGCCGCTGCTCGCCGAGGCGGAGGTCGACGCGGAAGTCCCTCCTCAGTGGATGGCCTTCGCCCGCGAGGCGGGAGTGAGCCGCAACGATCTCGCGCGGCTGAGCCTCATCGAACACCACGACGGCGAGTACCACGTGGTCCCGAATGCCGCGTCGGACATGAGGCTGATCGAGCTCGTGCTCTTGCTGAACGAGGCTTGACGCCAACAGCGGTACGATCCCCGCGTGATCTCTCGTTTAGCTTCCTTCTTCACGCGACTCATCAGCGAGACGAGCGGACTCTCCCTCGAGGACACGCTCGTGTTGGCGGAGGGGGCTCCGGATCTCGATGGCGATCTGGCGACTCTCATCCGCGAGTTTCACGCGCTCCTCGGGCAGTTCCGTCTGGGACGCGTGTCCATCGACACCTTGTTCGCACATCCCGTCTCGCAGTCCCTGGAGGCTTTCCTCCGCGCCTTCCCGATTCCGTTTCGCGATGAGCACATCCATCTCACCGGCTCGCTGGGTCCGGATTTCGTGTACGAGCGCCTGCAGCCTTTGCTGGAGGGTCCGGACCGGGTTCTTTACGAGCAGAAGATCGAGCAGGTCTATGGTCCCGGGAGCCTGCCCATCCGCGGGGCCGCGGACGTCGAGCGGTTGATTCGCCTGGGCGACGCGGACCGGTTCGACCGCTATCTCAAGATCCTCTACCTGCCGAAGCTGATCCTCACCACGCGCGAGGCGCATCGCGCGGCCGCGTATCACATGGCCAGCCGCCTCTACCGGACGTCCAACGTCGGCGCGCTGCGGCTCAAGTTCACGCTGTTCCGCGAGACCACCGACCCGAGTGAGCAGATCCCCGGCATCTCGTCGCTGACGACGGAAGACGTGATGCTCGGGCTCTATGAAGGGTTCCGCTCGTTTCAGTCCGAGGTGCCGGCGTTCCGGTTCATCCTCTCGCCGAGCTTTCGCAAAGAGCCGGGGTTCTACGACGCCACGCGTTACGCGTCGAAACGGGACAGCTTCGATGATCAGGTCGGGCAGATCATCGAGCTCCTCAGCCGTCATCCCGAGTTGCGCGACGTGGTCACCGAAGTCGATACCGTGGGGAACGAGCGCGGGTTCTATCGCAAGGTGCATTTTCAGGAGTTGCGCGTGGGCATGCGCAAGTTACAGGCTCACGGCTTTCGCACGCGCAGTCATCACGGCGAGACGTGGGACACGCTGCGACACGGTGTGCAGGCCGTGGACAACGCCATGAACATCTGGCACGTCGACGCCATCGAGCACGGGCTGTCGATGGGCATCAATCCGAACTTCTACTTCCACGGCATGCTGCAGCGCATCCTCCGCGCGAATGGCCGCGGCGTGGCGCTCGCGCCCGGCACGCGCGAGCACGCCGAGCTCATGGACATGGACACTGCCGGACGCGAGTCGATCCGCGACAAGCTGCTCCACGGCGTGCCGCTCAGTGAGGTCGAGGCCACACTGGCCACCAAGACCAAGTTCCACCACGCGCGCGAAGTCGAGCACTACCAGCACGACGTGCTCAATCGCATGATCGACAAGCGACTGACGCTGGTGTCGCTGCCGTCCTCGAACAAGAAGCTCACCGGTGAGCTGGCCGACTACAGCGACCACCCATTTTCCTGGTGGGAGAAGAAAGGCCTCCGCCTCGGCGTCGGCACGGACAACGACATCACCCTCGGCACCAGTTTCATCCGCGAGATGCTGATCCTCCTGTACACGGACCCACTGGAGCTGAAGATCACCAAGCTCCTCATCGTCACCACCGGCGAGACGCGCCGCGCGCACCTCAGTCATTTGCTCTGGGAGATGCGCAAGGGCACTCCGGCCGTGTGAGGATCAAGCGGGGCGAAGTGGAGCGGTGGGCTTCAGCCCACCGGGCTCTCGCGAGGCACTCCCCCTCTGCCGTCTCGGCTTCGACGCTGCACGCGGCTTGGCGCGAGTGTCGCGAGAGTGTCACCCGGCTTCGGCACACTCATCGCGAGCGCCCGGAGGGCTAAAGCCCACCGCTCCACAGTGGTTATCGATCGTTTCGTACCGCGTAGCGGTACCAGGAGCGTTGGCGTGCCGGCGCTTTTCAAGCGGCCGGTGCGGTCGATGGTTCGACGATGCGTTGCCGCCGAGCGCGGAGTCCGTCTGCGATGGCCCGGCGGCTTCGCCAGAGGAGGAACGCGCCGATGAGGCCGAGGAGCAGCGCCAGCCAGTTGGTCATGGAGCGGGAGACGGCCAGAACCAGCGCGGTTTGCGGACGATCGACGCGGAACAGCTCCTGCGAGAAGTAGCTCACGTGATCGCCGGACGGAAGCGTGAACTTGGCCGGGAGGCCTTGATAGACGGGAGCGGCCGGCGCCGGACGTCCCTCCTGCGGGGACGCGGGGGCGTCCGTTGCGGCGGTGTCCGTCTGCATTCGGCCCATGCTCTCGAGCTTGGCTCCGCTGGACGTCGTCGAGTCGTATTCGTACGAGGATCTGTTCGCGGAGACGAGGTACAGAAACGCGAGCACGATGGCCACCGCCAGGACCGCCACGCCGTAGATCGCGCGCCGGGTGGCGGTGGCCTGCGCGAATACGAAGAAGAGGGTCAATGCGCCGAACGCGATCACGACCAGGACGAAGAACGTGTTCACGATCGTCGCGCCGAGAGCGACGAGGACGGCCGCGGCGATGCGGCGTTTCGCGGTCAGGCCGAGCCAGGCCAGCAGACGCTCGATCCAGAGCAGGAGCAGCGCGAACGTCAAAACGTCGGCAATCGTGGGCTGCCAGATCCGCGTCCGGGAGGCGAAGCTCTCGTAGAGCGGAATCCACTGCTGGGGATAGGCGAGGCGGAGAGAGGTGTTCGTGGCGGGCACGTCGAGCTTGGGCACGGTCACCGCGCCGAACGCCCAACCAGCGATGCGGCGCAGCGGTTGCCGGTGCTGCACGAGAACGGATTGCTCGCCGGGAGAGAGCGGTACGGTGACCTGCCCGGCCGCGTTGCGAGTCATCAGCACGGCCTCTTCGTCGAAGCTGACGTAGGTTGGCTCCGGATGCGCCGGCAGCGACAGCTCGGACGCTCCCTCATTGCGCAGCGCGAATGTCGACTCGCCGAGGATGGGTCCGTCGGTGGGGAGGAAGAGCGTGTGCTGCGCGCCGTTGACGGCGTAGCTGATGGCGCGCAACGCCTCCAGGCGGGCCACGCTCCATTCGATGCGGCCGGAGCCGGTCTCGAAGCCCATGGCGCCGCGATACTGGGGTGTGACGCCGGTCTCATTGAGGGAGATGCGTTTCGCGGGCGTGCGCACCGTGGGGCGAAGGAGCGGATGCGACTCCAGGACGAGGTACTGCAGGCTGGCCTTGACCGGCGCGGTGAAGGCGGTCCCGCGCAATTCTCCGGTGAGCACGATCGTCGAGTCGCCCGGCGGAATGGCGAACACGTAGCGGCCTTCGGTCACTTCATACGGGGCAGCGGAGTCGATCTGCTGGAGGTGCTCGTTGGACTGCAGTTGCAACTCCAGTGTGGAGGTGGTGCGGTTGGGGTTGCGGACCTCGATCGCGTAGTGGAACCGCGTCGCGTCGGGCAAGAGGGTGATGAGGTAACGGCCGGTCGCGGTGGCGGCGAGCGTTTCGCCGGGGCCCGCAACCTGGCGCACGAGTGTGTAGGCGCGCACGCCGTTGTCGGATTCGTCCCCGGCCACCAGTTCGCCGTCCTCGACGGCCGAGCTGACGGCCAGCACGGCCGAGGTCACATTCATCCGCAGACGATCGCTGCCGCTGATGACGAGGCCGCAGCGGACTTCGAATGCGCCCGCGAGGGGGATGAGGTCGAACGACCCTTTGCCCGAGCGCGTGATGAGAGCGTCGCCCTTACAGGCGTAGATGGTCACGTCGTTCGTCTGCTCGATGATCCGCGTCAGCGGCTTCGAGCCGGTCGCACGGCCGCTGAACGTGATGAACAGTCCGCGCTCGCGAAAGCTCCCCGATAGCAGGACGCTGTCGATCACGGTCGCGGACGGTGACTCCTGAGCCTTCTTCAAGGCCTCGTACTCCGCCAACCCCAAGGTGACCTCGGAACCCGTGGTCTGTGCAAGGAGAGGCAACGCCGCAACCAGGGCCAGAAGAAATGTTCGCATGGGGGAAGTATGCACCCTCCGAATGGGGGCCTGTACATGCACGCTTCCTATGAATAGGCTTTGCGGATGCGCAACGCACTCATCCTCCTGCTCGTGGCCGTGGTGACGGCCGGCTGTGTTTCCACTCGGGATGCCGACACCCAGGCTGCCGCTCCGGTGACGGCGTCTGCGCCCGAGGCGGCTCCTCCTCCTCTCGTTCCTCCGCCGGTGGTGGAGACGAATCCGTTGCTCGAGCCGTGGACGGGTCCGTATGGCGGCGTGCCGCCGTTCGACCGGGTCCGCGTCGCGGACTTCAAGCCCGCGCTCGAGGTGGCGATGGCGGAGAATCTCGCGGAGATCGACCGCATCGCCAGCAACCCCGAGGCGCCGGCGTTCGACAACACCATCGCGGCGATGGAGCGGTCGGGTCGCCGGCTGGATCGCGTGGGGACGGCCTACGGAATCTGGAGCGCCAACCGGAACTCGGCGGAGTTCCAGCCGATCGAGCGCGAGATGGCGCCGAAGCTGGCCGCCTTCTTTGACAAGATCACGCAGAACGACGCGCTGTTCCGGCGTATCGAAGCGGTCTACAACTCGCCGGCGAAAGCGCAGTGGACTCCCGAGCAGCAGCGTCTGGCGTGGGTGTACCACACGAACTTCGTGCGCGCCGGTGCGAAGCTCGACGCCGCCGCCAAGACGCGGCTCTCCGAGATCAACCAGCAACTGGCCGGTCTCTACACCCGCTTCAGCCAGAACGTGCTGGCGGATGAGAACGACCAGACCCTGGTCCTGGAAGCGGAGGCGGACCTGGCCGGCCTGCCTCAGGATCTGCGCGAGGGCGCCGCCTCCGCGGCCACCTCCCGCAACATGACCGGTAAGTGGGTGATCACGAACACGCGCTCTTCCGTCGATCCGTTCCTGACCTACTCCTCGCGCCGCGACCTTCGCGAGAAGGCCTGGCGCATGTTCATCAACCGCGGCGACAACGGCGATGCGCACGACAACAACGCCATCATCACGGACATCCTTCGCCTCCGCGCCGAGCGCGCCAACCTCCTCGGCTATCCGACGCACGCCCACTGGCGACTCGAGAACGCCATGGCCCGCACTCCCGAGCGGGCCATGGAGCTGATGGAAGCCGTGTGGACGCCGGCCGTGGCTCGAGTGAAGGAAGAAGTGAAGGACATGCAGGCCGTCGCCGGCAAGGAGGAGGCGAACCTGACCATCGAGCCGTGGGACTACCGCTTCTACGCGGAGAAGGTCCGCAAGGAGAAGTACGACCTCGACCAGAACGAGGTCAAGGAGTACCTGCAGCTCGACAAACTGCGCGACGCCATTCACTGGGTGGCCGGCGAGTTGTTCCATTTCAACTTCACTCCGGTCGACAACGTCCCCGTGTTCCATCCGGACGTGCGGGTCTGGGAAGTGACGGACAAGACCAGCGGCAAGCACATCGGGCTCTGGTACTTCGATCCGTTCGCGCGGCAGGGCAAGCGCTCCGGTGCCTGGATGAATGCCTATCGCAGCCAGGAGCGGTTCGACACAGAGGTGACCACCCTCGTCTCCAACAACTCGAACTTCGTTCAAGGAAAGCCCGGCGAGCCGGTGCTGATCTCCTGGGACGATGCCTCGACGATGTTCCACGAGTTCGGGCATGCGCTGCACGGTCTGGCCTCGAACGTGACCTACCCGACGCTGTCCGGCACGTCGGTGGCTCGCGACTACGTCGAGTTCCCTTCGCAACTGCTCGAGCACTGGCTGTCCACTCCCGAGGTGCTGCAGAAGTTTGCAGTGCACTACCAGACGGGCAAGCCCATCCCGCAGTCACTGGTCGATCGCATCGAGAAAGCGTCCACGTTCAACGAGGGCTTCGGCACCACCGAGTATCTGGCCAGTGCGCTCGTGGACATGAAGATGCATCTGGCCGGGACGCGTCCCATCGATCCGGACGCCTTCGAGCGCGAGACGCTGCAGGAGCTGGGCATGCCCCGCGAGATCGTCATGCGCCATCGCTCGCCGCAATTCGGACATGTGTTCGCCGGCGACGGCTACTCTGCCGGTTACTACAGCTACCTGTGGTCGGATGTCATCACCGCCGACGCGGCGGAGGCGTTCGAGGAGGGGAGCGGTTTCTACGATCCGGCCGTGGCCGAGAGGCTGCGCGCGAACATCTTCTCCATCGGCAACACGATCGATCCGGCGGAGGGCTACCGGAACTTCCGCGGTCGCGATCCGAAGGTGGACGCGTTGATGCGCAAGCGTGGCTTCCCCGCGCCGCAAACGACCGGAGCGCCGCGCGAACCCAAGACCAAGGAGTAAGCCGATCGCCACGTTGGCCGGTCCCGATAGGGACTGGCCAACTTCACCCTTAGAAGCCCGGGAAACAAGTGTCCAGTGGTCGGGTTGTCAGTTGTCGGTAATCGGTTGTCTGCACCCAGTCACGCCACGGATGGATCACCCCGAACTGAGAACCGCCAACTGACAACAGCGACTGAATCGAGCGGACACTCACTTGCGGGAAGCTGGGGAGAAGGCTTCGATTCGGGAAAGGCGGAAAAGCGGCAATCACGGCGGCGCGCCGTTTTTTTTGCGCCTCCTCGCGTACTTTCTCGAGCGCATGCGCGAATCCCCGAGGATCATCCTGCGTACTCCCCGCCGAGGAACCTTCATCGACGAGCCGGTGCTCGTGCTCGAGATGGGTTTGGGGGGAGCCAAGTTCGAACATGCGAACCGGCTGGATGTGGGCCGTTCCGACACGTTCTCGTGCGGCCCCCTGACCACGGCGGGCGTGGTGCGCCACTCCGTGCTCCTGCCCGCCAAGACCGGCATCGTCTACCAGACCGGCATCTCCTTTCCTCAGGTGGGTACGCAAGAGGAGGAACTGCTGATGGACCTGCTGGTCCATGAGGCGCAGGAACAGGTGAGGGAGTGGGAGGCGAACCTCAACGGAGTGGGGAGGGAGTCGGGAGGACCCCGCAAGCCGCAGCGAAAGTCCGTCGTCAAGGCGCGATATCTCTGTCTACGCTTGACGCCCCAAGGCTGGTGGCGCACGGTCACACCCGATCCAAACCAGCCCCTCGACGGCGTGACGGTCCTCGACGGTACGAGCGAAGACGAGCTGGCCGTGCTGTGCCGGACCTACGAGGACGCGGACGAGCTCATGAGAGAGCTGATGCGCCGCGTCGCGACCGTGGCCATTCTCGAGGGGATGCGTCCCTGAGGTCGACAGTGTTGCGTTGCGAGTAACCCGACAACCGGCAACCGGTTTACACATGAGGTCGCTCGGGAGCTTCCATTTCTGGGTCTATCCAGACGCCTATCCGTCCCTATAATGCTTCCACACCCAAACTCAGTCGCCGATGCGATCAAGGCAAAACCACCGCGAGGTGGTGGCGCAAAGCCACGGGTCTCCACAGGGGAGATGGCCGGGCTGCCGCGAAGGCTCCAACCGTCTGGAGGAGGAATCGATGCGTCTTCGTCTGTCTCTTGCAATCGTTCTGCTGGTTCTCGCAACGCCTCTGTTTGCCGCCAACTACGTTCTCACGTCCGCGCATTGGGGTAACGCGCAGGCGAACGCCGTCGCCGCTGCCGGGGGCACGGTGCATTACGCTCACTCTTCGGGAATTGCCATCGTCACCTCCGACGACCCGAACTTTCTCGCCAGCGCCAATGGCTCCAACAAGTTTCAGAGCGTGGCGGAAGACATCGTCGTGCAGTGGCAGATGCCGACGCAGCATGCGGAGCTCGAAGAGTCCGTGGTGACGCCGAACAATGAGACGTTCTCGCCCTCGCAGTGGGCTCCCACGGCGGTGAACGCGCAGGGTGCGTGGAACCTCGGCTACACGGGTGCCGGTGTGCGCGTGGCCATTCTCGATGGCGGCATTCACAACACGCACATCGACCTGAACGGCAACGTCGATGTCGCGCGCTCGGCCTCCATGGTTCCCGGCTTCGCGTTCAATCAGGACGTCGGCACGTTCTGGCACGGCACACACGTGGCCGGCATCGTCGCCGCTCTGGACAACAACATCGGCATCATCGGCATCGCCCCGGAAGCGACGATCGTGGGCGTGAAAGTGCTCCACAACGGCTCCGGCTCGTTCGGTCAGGTGATTGCCGGAATCCTCTACGCGTCCGATCCGATCTCGGCGGGCGGCGGCGGCGCGCACATCATCAACATGAGCCTCGGTGCGTTGTTCCCGAAGGCGGGCGGCAACGGGTCGCTCATCGGTGCCATGGCGAAGGCGGTCAACTACGCGGCCAGCAAGGGCGTGCTCGTCGTCAGCGCCGCTGGCAATGATGGAGTGGACCTGGGCCAGGCCCAGAGCTTCACCTCCATCCCCGCGGAATCAGGCAGCGGACTCGCGGTCTCGTCCACCGGACCCTTCGGCTTCGCCCTCGGCGCGACGGACTTCCGCCGCCCCGCGTCGTACTCCAACTACGGCGAAGGCACGATCAACGTGGCCGGTCCGGGCGGCGACTTCGCCCTGCCGGGTACCGCGGTCTGCTCGCAGCCGCGCATTCCGAGCGGCGTGGTCACGTTCCCGTGCTGGGTCTTCGACATGGTCGTGAGCACCAGTCGCGGCGCGGGCGCCAGCATCTCGTCCTACTCCTGGGCGGCCGGAACGAGCATGGCCGCTCCAGCCGTCGCGGCCGTCGCCGCGCTTGCGCTGCAGGCGCATCCCGGCATGTCGCTCGGCGCGTTGAAGGCGAAGCTCAAGAACTCCGCCGACGACGAAGGTCCGAACGGCCACGATGAGTTCTACGGACACGGCTTCGTCAACGCCGGAAACGCAGTGCAGTAGAAGCTGAGTGCCGGTGGCGGGTCACGACGACCCGCCCCGGCCTCCTCAAGGTCTCCGACTACCGGTAGACTCCGCGCGTGGCGATCGACTTTCGCCGCTCTTCGGTCCGGGCGCGATGCGTCTGGTCACGGGCTTCGATACGCGGGAGGAAGAGGTGGATGCCTTGATCGAGGCGGTGCGCCTTGCTGAGAAGCTGCAGACTCCGACACGCGCACAATGGCGGGCCTGGTTGAAAAAGAACCACGAGAAGGCCCGCGAGGTCTGGCTGGTGTATGCGAAGGTCCACAGCGCCAAAAGGAGCGTCACCTACGCCGAGGCGGTGGAGGAGGCGCTGTGCTTTGGGTGGATCGACACGACCGTCCACACGATCGACGAGGATCACTACGAGCAGCGCTTCACGCCGAGGACGAACGAGCGGAACTGGTCGAAGATCAACCTGGAGCGCTTCGCGCGGATGGAAGCCGAAGGGAAGATGACGGAGGCCGGCCGCGCCAAGAAGCCGGCCGGCGTGAAGCCGCCTCCGCAGCGCCTGCAGAGCGGCGATCCCATTCCCGGGTACATCGTCGACGAGTTGAAGAAGCACCCCCAGGCACTCGCGTTCTTCGAAGCGCTCGCCCCCGGCTACCGGCGCAACTATCTGCGCTGGATCACTGAGGCGAAGCTGGAGGAGACCCGTCTCAAGAGGCTCCGCACCGCCTTGCAGATGTTGACGGATGGCGTCAAACAGGTGTTTTAGCCGGGCCGGTACGACCGGCGGCGCTGGTTGGCATAGCCTTGGGCACGTACGGCAGCTCCGAGGCCAACGTGTTTTAGGGCGCCCGCTCGACGAACGTTTGCTGTGGAGCGGTGGGCTTCAGCCTACCGAGCTCTCGCGAGGTGCGTCCCTCTACCGTCTCGGCTTGGACGCTGCACGCGGCTTCAGCACGGGTGTCCGCTAGCCCGCATTTCTCACAGCCCTTCGTCGCGAGACAGCCGAGAGTGGCTTGGATGCGGCGAAGCAGACAGGCCGCTATCGGCTGTCGTAGCAGAAGGGCTGTGAGAAATGCGGGCTAGAGCCTCACACGGCTGCGGCACATTCATCGCGAGCGCCCAGTGGGCTAAAGCCCACCGCTCCACAGTCGTCGCGGCTTTCGGTTGTCGGGCGAAGCCCGCGAGCTTGCGCGAGTGCCGCGGCCTACTCCTTGATCGCGTCCGTCCAGTGCTCGACCTGCTCGTGGCTGAGGGCGCCGTGAGGGGCCAGGCGAGCGTCGGCGAAGCCCCATTCGCGGACGTCCATCAGGTACTGGGCTCGCGAGGTGAGAGTGCCGAAGCAGATCTTGTCCTGGGGAGAACGGTCGCCTAGCTCCGCGGTGAAGCGTTGCAGGAGGCTGTCGGTGATCTCCCGCGGAATGCGGAAGCGCTCGCTCGGGTAGACGAAGCCGAACTTGACGACCTGCATCAGGAGCAGGCGCCAGTGAGGGCCGAACCGATGCAGAAGGCGCGGCCAGTCGAGGCGCGTGCCGGTCCGCAGCAAGAGGTGCATCACGTCGCCGCCGTCGTAGCGCTCGCGCTCCATCACGTACGACTTCGACCAGATCATCTCCTCGGGCGCCACCAGCCGCACTGGGAGGCCGAAGATTTTCCCTTCGACGGAATGCGCGAACCATTCGTCATCCACGGTTGCCTCGCCATTGCCACCCGCGAAAATCAAATCCACGAAGGCGTTGTCCTTGTAGATCTTCCCCAGCCAATGTGGGAATTTCAGGTCGGTCTCGTAGCCCGCCCGCCGCACGGCCTGATCGATGCGTGGGTAGTCCCGTCCCCGAACGAACAGGTCGAAGTCTTTGGTCTCGCGGGCGATGCCGGTGTACCGGTAGTAGGCATGAGTGCCTCCCACGAGGAAGTCGATTCCCTCGGCGCGGAGGATCTCGAGGGTGGCCCGGTAGAAGTCGGTCTTGTCGGGATCGAGCTCTGGCACCTCGCCTCGGCGCTCGAGCTTGAATCGCGCGTCACTGGTCATGCCCCGGCGACAGGCGAAGGCTGTGCCAGCCGGCCGCGACGGCCGGCTGCGCGCACATATCGAGTTTCGGTGACAGGCAACCTTGCGTTTGGGTTGGCGGGCGAGCACCGCGCAGACTTCTGGCCGGCTACTTGTTGTCCAGCTCTGCGATCAGTGCGTCGGACGCGGCACGTTCCTTCTGCAGGCGTGCGGCGACGGATTCGGCGGCGCGGAGGGCGCGGAGCACGTTGCCGCCGGCCAGTTTGCCCAGGCGCTCCTCGGAGTGGCCGCGGCGGAGGAGCTCGGCGAAGAGCTTCGGATAGCCGGCCACGCTTTCGAGACCCACGGGGGTGGAGCTGATGCCGTCGAGATCCGCACCGATGCCGGCGTGATCCTCACCGGCCACGCGGATGACGTGCTCGATGTGATCGGCCACGTCGGACAGGGTCGCCTGCGGGCGGGGATTGGCCTGGTCCCACGCCTCCAGCGCGCTCTTCACGTTCTGCGGCTCGCCCTCGTGGAGCGCTTTGAGGCGCGCTTCCTCGGCGTCGCGCGCGGCGAGATGTACGCGCAACTTCTCCGAAACGAAGGAGGGAACCCAGGTCACCATCACCACGCCGCCATTGGCCTTCATGCGTCGCAGGACGTCGTCCGGCACGTTGCGCTGATGACCCGTCACGGCGCGCGCGGAGGAGTGGGAGAAGATCACCGGGGCCACGGCCACGTCGAGGGCGTCGTGCATGGTGGCCGGCGAGACGTGGGAGAGGTCGACGAGCATGCCCAGGCGATTCATCTCTCCGACCACGGCCTTGCCGAACTCGGTGAGGCCATTGTGCTGCGGATCCGCGGTCGCGGAGTCGGCCCAGTCGACATTCGCGGAGTGGGTGAGGGTCATGTAGCGCGCCCCGGCGTGGTAGAGCATGCGCAGCGCGCCGAGGGAGTTGTTGATGGAGTGACCGCCTTCGACGCCGATGAGCGAGGCGATGCGTCCGCTCTTGTGGATGCGCACGACATCGTCGGCGGTGAGCGCGAGCGCGAAGGTCTCGGGATACGCGGCATTCATCCGGTGGACGACGTCGATCTGTTCGAGCGTGGCCTGCACGGCGTCGGCGCCCTTCATCGAAGCAGGTACGTAGACGGACCAGAACTGTCCCCCGACCCGGCCCACGCGCAGGCGGGCAATGTCCGTGTGCAAGGGCTTGGTGAGCTTCGACTGATCCTGCCGCAGGTCGATCTTGCCGAGCTGGTTCTTGACGCGATCCCGGTATTGCCACGGCAGGTCGTTGTGCCCGTCGATCAGCGGAACATCCCGCAGGATGCGGTCCACCCGAGCATCCTGGGCGAATGCGGTGGTGGCGAGGAGAAGAGCGAGGGCCAGCGTCAGTCGCATGGTCGCGCATTGTAGTCGGCGGGTCTCGTTTCGCTTTCCAGTTCTACGAGTCGTCGAGTCGTCGAGTCGTCGAGTCTTCGAGTCGTCGACCTCGAAATCTTCGAGAGGCGCCCACAACCTGCTGTCATCCTGAGCGGGTGGTGGGTGGGGTGCGAAGGATCCCCTGCCGACGGAGTGAGTGCCGTGCATCGGCCGGGGATCCTTCGCCCCCCACCCACCACCCGCTCAGGATGACAGGTGTTGGTTGGCGAGCACTGCCCGCGCTGCGAGACTTGCTGCTCGACGATTCGACGACTCGACGACTCGAAGACTCGAAGAAGGCCCAGAGAAAACTTGACGGCCGATCAACCGGCGACTACCGTCCGCGCGTCCATGCCTCTCGCCTTTCAGCCGAACGAGTCCCATCCGATGGTGGACGCGCTGTTGCGCACGCGGGTGCCTCGGTGGGAGGAGTTGAACCGGGCCATCGACGCGCGTGACGACATGCTCGACTTTGCTCTGAAGCTGTCGGGCTACGATCGCGATCTGGCGCTGACGAGCTACTTCCAGAACGCGTTGGAGCAGCTTCAGTTGGTGCGTCACATCGCCGGCTGGCGGGGGCCGATCGGGCGGATGCTGGACTTCGCCAGTGGGTATGGGCGCCTGACCCGCCTGCTCGTCCACGAAGGTGTGGCGAAGGAAGTCACGGTGTCGGACATCCTGGAAGGGGGGATGGAGTTTCAGGCCGAGCAGTTCGGCGTGAAGACCCTCCTCTCGACGACCCGGCCGGAGGACTTCGCGGCTCGGGAGACGTACGACCTGATCTTCGTGGTCTCGCTGTTCACACATCTCCCGGCGGCCACGTTCACGCGGTGGTTGCGCCGGCTCGCGGAGTTGCTCACTCCCGAGGGGCTGCTGATCTTCACCGTTCATGACGAATCGCTGGCTCCGGAGCCCTTTGAGGGTGGAATCCGGTTCGACTCCAGCAGCGAGAGCCGCGTGCTCGAGGGGAGCGACTACGGCTCCACGTGGGTGACGGAGTCGTACGTGCGCGAGCAGGTCGCGAGCGTAGCGCCGGGGGCGGCATGCGTGCGGATGCCGCGGGCTCTGGCCGAGTGGCAGGACGTCTATGTCGTGTCTCCGGCGCCCCTGCCGGAAGCAGTTCCGCGGGCCATCCCCAAGGGCTTCATCGAGGAGTTCGTCGTCACGGACGAAGGGGTGCGGCTCACGGGCTGGGCCACCCTAGTCACGGGGCCGGTGGATCGCATCGAGGTTCGCGTCGAAGACGAGCTCGTCGCCTCGGTTGGGCACTTCGGACCGCGGGAGGATGTGGCGGCAATGCTGGACTCGCCGGAGGCTCTGCTCTCGAGTTGGTGGCTCATCGTGCCCCACGAGCGGATCCGGTCGTTCCGCTACCAGGTCGTGACGGTCTCCGCCTTCAGCCGCGAAGGAGCGGAGCGCATCCTTTTTCTCGGAACGGTGGAGGCGCGTGACGGACAGAAGCTCCGCGAGCTGACCGAGTCGCTTCAGCATCAGCTCGAGATCCGCACGCGCGACGTCGCCGTGCTTCAGCACGAGGTCGCCGTCGCTCTTCACCAGCGAGGGGAGCGTGACGCACAAATGGCCGCGATGCGAGCCAGCCGTTTCTGGAGAGTGCGGGACTGGTGGTTCGGCGTCAAGCGCGCGCTGGGCCTGACGCGGCAGCCCTGACTTGGTTGTCGGTTGTCGGTTGGCGGTTGGCTCTAGGACGAATGATCGAATGCGCTGTCATCCCTCGCTCGACGCTTCCAAGAAACTCCCAATGTTTGCAGGATCAAAATGCACACTCATCGGAGGCTGCATCGCCCCCCTCATCCGGCCGATGGCCACCTTCTCCCCCCAAGAAGCCGGGGGGAGAAGGCTCTCGATTGAAGACTCTCGCGATGAACCACTCCTGATCGCGATGCGCACACACCGAGAGCCTTCTCCCCTCCGCAGAGGGGAGAAGGTGCCGAAGGCGGATGAGGGGTCTCCCTCGTGGCAGGTACGCAGCCTTCTGTTTCTTGCTCTCAAGTGCGCCGCACGCGGCGTGGGCCCGCGGCGGTGTGGGGGGCGAAGGATCCCCTGCCGAAGCACGACACCCGCTCCGTCGGCAGGGGATCCTTCGCACCCACCCGCCGCCCGCTCAGGATGACAGGCGGATGACAGGCTAATTCAGCGTTGGGCTTCCGGCTAAGGACGCGCAGTGTAAGACAATGGCGCGGATGCCTGCCGCGCTCTCCATCGTCATCCCCACGTTCAACACGGCGGCGATGACGCTTGCGTGTTGCCGTGCGGCGATGGCCGCGGCGCCGGAGGCGGAGATCGTGGTGGTGGACGACGCGTCCAGCGACGGCACCGCGGCCCTGCTGCGCGCGGAGCTGCCCGAGCTGATGGTCGTGCGTCTGGACGAGAACCGTCGTTTCGCCGGTGCGGCGAACGTGGGTCTGGCGATGTCGAGCGGCAGGATCCTGCTGCTGCTCAACAGCGACGCCACGCTCGATGCGCGATCGGTGCAGGCGCTGCTCGACGCCTTCGACGCGGACCCTGGACTCGGCATTGCGGGTGCGCGCCTCCTGAACGCGGACGGCACTCCGCAGTGGAGTGGCGGCCCGCTTCCGACGCTGCCCTGGCTGCTGGTGATGGTCACGGGCGCCGCGCGATTTCTGCCGCGGCGCCGCAAGAGCGACGGATCGGCCCCGGTCGCGTGGGTGAGCGGCGCGGCCATGGCCATTCGGCGCGAGGCGTGGGAGGCCGCGGGTCCGCTGCGGGAGAGCTATCGCTTCTACGCGCAGGACCTCGAGCTGTGCGCTCGCGCGGGTAAGGCTGGCTGGCGCGTGCGCATCGTGGAAGAAGCGCGCGTGGTTCATGCCGGCGGCGCGACGATGCGCAATTGGCGCGACGTCGAAGAGTTGCCGCACGATCCGTCGCTGCTGTGGCTCGACCTGATGACCTGGGGGCGCCGTCACTACGGGCGGGCCTGGTCGCTGATTGCTTTTCCGGCGGTGTGTACGGCGGCCTTCCTGCGCATCGCGGTGCGCCGGATGTTGCGACGTCCGCGATCAGCGACTGAGGCTTACGCGGCGGCTCTTCGTCAGCTCCTCGTAGAACGCGAGCAGCTCACGGGCAAGACCGTCGGTGGCGTAACGCGACTCGACGAGCCGCCGTCCGGCGTCGCCAAGAGCTCGCGCCCGTGAGGGCTCTCCGAGCAACTGCGCCACTTCCCGCGCGAACGAGTCCGCGTCGTCGGCGAGAAGAATGTTCTCGCCATGACGCACGTCGATACCAGCCGCCGCGAGCGTCGTGGCCACGACGGGTTTGCCGAGCGCCATGGCCTCGAGAATCTTGATGCGCATGCCGCCGCCGGAGAGCAGAGGCGCGATGATCGCGCCCATGGGCCGGAGGAATGCGGCCGCATCCGCGACGTCGCCGGCCAGGCTCTGCCCCGCCGCGGCCAGCCGTGCCCGCAACCACCTCGGCGCGTTGCTGCCGCCGATCCGCAGGTCCACGTCCGGCGCGAGCGCGAGCAGGCGGGGCCGCAGTTCCTCCGCGATCCACAGCGCCGCCTCCTGATTCGGCCGGTAGTCGAGCGAGCCGAGGAACCCGGCGGAGTGGTCCGTCGCCACGGTCGAGCTCTCGTGGACCTCCACACCTCCGGCGAGCACGTGCATGGGGCGGGTGCAGCCGAGTGCCCGGAAGTCGCGCGCGTCTTCGTCGGTGATCGGCACGAGTGCGTCGCAGGTGTCGAGGTGCGCGATCTCGTAGCGGCGCAGACTCGACGCGATCGCGCGGAGGGCCATGCGCCGCAGTACGTTGGTCTCGTGTCGCGCGAGCTGTTCCCAGATCCGGAACTCGACGTTCAGCGAACGCAGCACGACCGCCGAGCCGGAGCTCTCGCGGATGACGGGAACGTACGGGAGGAGAAACGGGCTCTCCACCTGCACGAGGTCGTAGCTGCGCGTTTGCAGAAGGTCGCGCAACGCGGAGGCGAAGCGCGGAGTGAAGAAGCGGGCCACGAGAGCCGGAGCCCCCACTCCGACCGACCGCACCGCGCTCACGAGCGACGTGTCGACGTCGATCGCATCCACGGTCACCGGCGCAAGCGCCGCACGCGCCGCGTCGAGGTCCGCATGCTGCTTGCGCGGATTCAACGACAGCACATGCACCTCGGCCCCCAGCCGCCGCAGCGCACGCGCCACCTGCAGCATGACCACCCGTCCCCCATCGATCGCCGGCCACGGCAATCGCGGCGTGAGCTGCAATATGCGCATCTCCCCGAATGGTATCCGCTTCGTAGTTGCGAGTTGCGGGTTGCGGGTTTGCGGTTCCGGCATAGGCCCGCACGAGCGTCAAGAGAGCGGAGCGCCGGCGTCCCGCCGGCTGGCCCTGCGGCGTCCCGCCGCAGACGGGGGAGCGCGCCTTGCGCGAAGGACGCTCGTCTCGCGATGCTGGGTTTCGGCTCGAATGCCCCCGCCCGCGGCGGGACGCCGCTTGGCCAGCCGGCGGGGACGCCGGCGCTCCTCGGCTCCCTTCCTCGAGTCCGCGTCGCACTCAGACCCAGCCGCTGGCGCGGTACAGAGCGAGGTGCGCGGACGCGGCGTCGTGGGGGGTGGGGATGGTGTTGGGGATGGTGGTGTGGAGGTCGCCGTGCTGCCAGCGCTGGACGACGGCGGCCAGGCCCGCGGCTCCTTCGCTGAGTGGCGCGAGCCAGCCGCCTCCGTGGTGGGTGATGCGCTCGGCGAGGGCGCCGTGCGCGAAGGCGACGGCGGGGACGCCGGCGAGCCAGCATTCGGAGAGCGTGAGGCCGAAGCTCTCCGGCACGATCGAGGGGAGTACGGCCAGGCCGATGCGATGCTCGCGGAGCAGGCGCGGGAGGGTGCCGGACGTGTGGTAGCCGTGCAGTGTGACGCGCGGCAGTCCGCGCACCGCATGAAGCAGGTCCTCGTCGCCGCCGCCGAACAGGTGCCACTCGGCGTTCGTACTCGCGATCAGCTCCGGCAGAAGATGTGCGCCTTTGTGCCGCTTGAGACTGCCGGCGTATGCGATGCGCGTGCGGTCGCCTTCCACGCGCGGCAGCTCCACGAGCGGCGTGCCGGGCTCGATGACGTGACCCTCGACGCCATACCTCTCGCGCAGGAATGCGGACGGGAAGATCACTGCACGCGCCCGCTGCAACAGCTCGCGCCGCAGCGGCTCCGGCTCTTCGAAGAGCGCGAGGTCGTGCAGGCTGAGGAGGATTTCCACATTGAGCCGCAACACCTCGGCGAGCGGAACGCCGAACGTCCCTTCGAGGTGGATCGTCCGAGCCCCGGTGCGCTGCAGTGCTTCGCGCAGATCGCGCACGGGACGCGCATGCGAGCCCACTTCGAGCACGCGCGGATGAAGCAACGCCACCACGCGCGCGTGACGCTCTTCCTCCAGGCGCGCGCGCAACTGGATGGGCAGGCCGCCCAGTCGAGCCACCGCAGGCATGCCCAGGACGTTGAGCAGCGACGCGTGCTCGTCGCGCGCAAAGAGTCCGCGCGCGAGCCGGCCCTGCAACTGCAGCGTCTCGCCAATCCGCTCCCGCGTTCTACGCGCCGCACTGCCCCACCCCTCGGCGCGGATCACGCGGACCATCGTGCCGACGGTGCCGCTCATCGCCGCTCCGCCAGCACACTCGCGTAGATCTGCTCGATCTCTTCCGCATGCTGCTCCACGCTTTTGGGCGGCACGATGCGCTTGGACCACGCATCGACGAGAGCGGGATCATTCGCCACTCGCAGGACGATCGCGCGCAACGCGTTCGCGTCGCCGCTGGGAAAGTGCTCGGCCTCCAACTCCGAGAGCGCTCCGTCATCCGTGGCAATCACCGGCACGCCGCTGGCCATCGCCTCGCGCGCCACGAGCCCGAATGACTCCAGCCCGATCGAGGGAACGAGCAGCACGTCCATCGACGCGAACACACTCTCCTTGGCCTCCTCCGCGAACGGCTCGCCCGCGCTGCCCCACACCTGCAACGTGGCCAGGGCGGGATCGACGCCGCGGAACGCCTCGCGCGCCACCTGCAGACCCTTGTGCGGCAGCGCCGAGCCGATGAAGCCGAACCGGATCGGCCGCGATGCCGGAGGCCGCGGCGCTGTTCGCGGAGTGATGGCCACACCGTATTCGCGAACGAACGCCGGCTTGTCCGCGGGGAGGAATCCCTCGCGCGCGTAGTCGGCGCGGATGGCCTCCGAGCCCATGACGTAAGCGTCCGCGGCGCCGAGGGAGCGGCGCGCGGCGATACGCCGGGCGAGGTGCAGCGCGCGATTCCACAGCGGCGCGGCAGGAATGCTGGTGAGCGGCGCGCAGCGCGCGCATTTCTCGATCCCCGGCCCACTGCAACGCCGGCCTCGGTCGTCGAGCAGATTCACCCGCGCGCACAGGCCCCACCAGTCGTGCAACTGCTGCACGATCGGAACGCCGAATGCCCGCGCCACGCCGGCCAGCGAGAACGAATGGCCGGCGAGATGATGGATGTGTACGAGCGACGGACGCTCCTCGCGCAGGAACTTCGCGAAGTCGCGTTCGAAGGCCGCGTCCGCGATGGCATTTCTCGCCAGCGGATTGCGCTGCACGAAACGGTTGGTCACCAGACGCACGCGCGCGCCGCCGTCCTCGAGCTCCACTGCCTCACCCTGCCCGCGCGCCGGATCGTCGATCCGCGCGTAGACCGAGACCGCGCGCCACTCGAGCTGCCGCTGCACGAGCCAGCGCGTGTAGAGCTCCGTGCCCGCCACCGCGAAGGGAGGCCACCCGTGCAACACATGCACGACGCGAGGGAGGTCGGGACTTCGCGGCACCGGTTTCCGGCGGAGCGCCTCCACGATGCGGGCCCGCACGGGCGCGAGCGAATCCTCGGCCATGAAGCGGGCGATGGCGGGCATGTATCCCGGATGCAAACGCGCCAGCGTGCGCCGGGCCTTGCGCTGCAGCGCGGCGCGTTCGGCGCGAAAACTGCGATGCCCCGCATGCTGGATGAACGTCGCGTCGTCCGCGAGGTGCGTCCAGCCGCGCGCCGAGGCCCGCATGCAGAAGTCGTTCTCTTCGCCGTAGCCGAGGCCGAAGTGTTCCGCGTCGAAGAGCCCGATCTCGTCGAGGAGCGCACGGCGGATGAACATGCACACGCCCACCGCGGTCGGGATGAGCGGATATGTCCGCGCGGAGACCCGCTCCACCAGCGCCGCAAACGACCGCGCGTCGAACCCTGCCGGCAGCAGATTCTCTTCGAACGCGCGCGGCACGGAACAGAGCGTGGCGTGATTCGAGAGTGGCGTGACCGTGCCGATCCTCGGAGCGGACTCGCCCGCCGCGAGCATCTTCTCCAGCCAGCGCGGGGTGACCACCGTGTCGCTGTTGAGCAGCACCACGTCGCGCGCCGAGGCGGCCATCCCGCGGTTCACGCTCTCCACGAAACCGCGGCGCGATTCATTGCGCAGCACGCGCGCGGCCGGCACCGTTCGCACGACCGACTCCACGGCCTCGTCCTGCGGACCGTCCAGCACGAGCAGAAGTCCGTGCGTGTCGAGGTCCGTCTCCGCCACGAGGCTCTCCACGCACCGCGCCAGATCCTCGCCCGCGCCGTAGACGGGCACGATGATGTCGACGGAGCTCACCGCGCCGATTCTACGCGGCGCCACAATCGCGCGCCTTCGTCTTCGTAGGAGAGCGTGAACCCGGGGCCCGGGGTGAACGAAGGACAAACCCGCTTCGACGCCAGCACCATCTCGGGCCGCACGCGCTCCAACGTGAGCGGGCCGTAGACCTCGGCATAGAACGGTCCCTCCGCGAAGTACTTCAGCCGCTCCACTCCGCAACCGAACACGCGTGCCGTTCCCGCGAGCCGGAGCGCCGGATACTCGGGAAGGCGCCGATCCAGGTACTCGATCCGTCCTTCATGTGAGAACGGCGGAAGTCCGTATCGAGCCAGACGGTGAATCGCGTACGCCGGACCGGGCAACAGCGCCAGCGCGACGATCCACGGAACGAGCGACGCGCGCACGCGCAACGTCGTGGCGGCCGCGAAGAGCAGCACGGGCAGGAGCGGCACGAGATAGCGCGAGTCCGGCGGGAGAAAGACGAAGATGACCAGATAGACCGCCGTGAGGATCGCCACGGCGCGCACGCGCAGATCGCGCACGGCGCCGAAGGCCACCATCGCCAGAGCCGCAGCGAACAGGGGCGTGAAATGGGGCTGAAAGCCGATCCGGTGTCGCGCCAACGTCACATCCCAGGGGATGCGCACCAGCGCGATCGCGCGTTCCGCCATGCTCGGGTTCTGTTGAATCGGCGTCCAGGGAGAGGGTCGCAGAAACGGGAAGAGTGGATCGCCGGACTCGAGAAAGATCCAAAGGTACGTCGGCAGGGCCGCGGCCAGAAATCCGGCGAGGTAGATCGCGGCATTCTTCCAGCGAGGCTTCGCCGCGGCCAGGACCATCAGGCCGGCCATGCCGGCGAAATACCACCCGAGGTATTTCACACCGCAGGCCGTGCCGAAAAAGAGTCCGGCCGCGAGAAACCTCTGGCGATCGAGGCAATAGCACCCGGCGGTCACGAAGAGGGTGATGCCCGCCTCCACGTAGCCGCTGGTGGCCAGGTGGATGATGACCGGACCACCCGCGAACGCCGCCGCCGCGAGCACACCCGCAGGCGTTCCGCGATGGCGGCCCCAGTCGAGGAGCAGCGCCACCGTGGCGATTCCCTCGGCCAGGGCGACGAGATGCGTGGCCGTGTCGCCGGCGAAGAGAAACACCGGCACGGACAGCAACTCCTGCAGGATCGGGAACACGGGAAAGCGGATGTCCGCGTAGAACGCGAGCACGCCGGACTCCGCGAGCGCGCGGATGTAGGGCAAGTGGTACAGGGTCTCGTCGAACTCGACCGGAGGACAGAGCGCCAGCACGAAAGGAGGGATCAGCGCCAGGGCACTCCAGTGAAGACGAGGCCAGACCCACCCACCCCGCGCGATCCCCGCAATCACGAGGACGCCCACCAGCACGAGGATCGCCGTGCGGTTGAGAACCCCCAGCGCCGCCAAAGCGAAGAGAGCGTGCCCGAGGATGGCGAACCCCGCCACACACGCCCACGCCAAAGACTCGCGCGTGACGATGAGCCCCACACCCAGCACGACCAGAAGGAGAATCGGAAGGGTGAGAACCGCGGCCATCGCCGGATTCTATGCGCGCATGGGAATGGGACAATGGGACGAATGGGACGTATGGGACGTATGGGACCTATGGGACGTATGGGACCCACCTCCCATTGGTCTCATAGTCCCATAGTCCCATTGGTCTCATTCGTCTCATAGGTCCCATTCGTCCCATTCGTCCCATTCGTCTCATAGGTCCCATTCGTCCCATTCGTCTCATTCGTCTCATTCGTCTCATAGGTCCCATTCGTCCCATTCGTCCCATCCAATACCAGTTCCGCTGAAACGATTTCCCTCCATCCTTCACTACCTCGCTGGAGGCAGCTCCTTCATGAGAGTGTTCGTGCTGATGCTTTGGATCGCGCCTGTGCTGGGTGCACAGCCGCTCACCGTGGTGAACGTGCAGGCGCCCAGCGTCAACTTCGTGTTCAACCCCAGCGGCAGCATTCCCGTGCAGGACCACTCCTCACCGATCTGGAAGGCTGGATTTCTGCAGTCGCGCAACTTCCGAGGGGCGGCCGGTGCACCCGCCGCGAGACTCTACGTCTACGAATACCGCGTCGATCTCCGCAACGTCACCGGCATCACGGCCATCCCGTTCATCACCTCGCTCACCGTCGACATCGGACCCAACGTGAAGCTCGACTTCAACGGCGACAAGAAGGCCGACGACGTCTTCGTCATCACCAAGGGAGGCATGGGCACCATCGGCCTCTCCTCGGCGGTGCGCTCGGGCAACCAGGTGAAGTTCACGTTCACCTCCCCCATCGGCGGAGGCAGCTCCCCCGGCAAGGGCCAGAGCAGCTTCTTCTTCGGCCTCGTTTCCAAATACCCGCGCGGCACGGTCACCGCCACCGCCCCCAACAACCTCGGCGCCGCCCTCAGCCTCAAAGCCTGGGCCCCCGCGCATCCATAGGTCCCATTCGTCCCATTCGTCCCATTCGTCCCATCACACCCCCGACCCAAAGCCGCCACCCACCTGTCATACGATTGCCCTCGTGAAAATCACGGTCACGACGTGGATTGGGGCGCCGCTCGCGCGCGTGTTCGACGCGGCACGCGATCTCGACCTGCACCTGAGGTGCATGGCCCACACGGGCGAGCGGGCCGTCGGCGGGAGGACCACCGGGCTCATCTGCGACGGCGAGGAAGTGACCTGGCGCGCGCGCCACTTCGGCGTCATGCAACACTTCACCTCCCGCATCACCGCCTTCGATCCGCCCCGCTCTTTTCAGGACACCATGCAGCGCGGCGCCTTTCGCACCTTCGTTCACGACCATCGCTTCGTGGAAGAACGCGGCGGCACGACCATGATCGACGACCTCGAGTTCACGGCCCCGCTGGGCTTTCTCGGCCGCATCGCCGAGTCGCTCTTTCTTCGTCGCTACCTCGAGCGATTGCTCGCCGGGCGCGCCGTCTTCATCAAAGAGGCCGTCGAAGCGGACGCATGACGGCCGTCGCTCTCTCCCGCGAGACGGCGCGACGCCTGCTCGTCGCGCATCACGGTCTCGATCGCAACCTCGGGCGCGGAGCGCGAGGCGTGCGTGCGGTGCTGGAGCGTCTGCGCTGCATTCAGCTCGACCCGCTCGACGTCATCGGCACCAACGCCGACCTCGTGATCATGGCCCGCGTCGACGATGCCCGGCGCGGCGACGTCTGGCGCCACCTCTTTCCCCATCACGCCTTCGAGCACTTCGCCAAAGAGCGCTGCATCCTGCCCGCGGACTCCTTCCCCTGGTACCGCCGCGAAGGACACAACGCCCAGACCTCCTGGTGGCGCCATGCCGAGCGGCAACAGCGCGTGCCGGCGAAGCTCGTGGCCGCCGTGCTCGAAGAAGTCCGCGCACGCGGCCCCGTCAGCGCCCGCGACATCACCGATCACGGCACGGTCGAGCCGATCGACTGGAGCGGTTGGACGGGCACCGCCAAGGCCACGTCCATGGCGCTCGAGATCCTCTGGACGCAGTGCGACGTGATCGTGGCCGGTCGCACCGAGTCGGGCGGGAAGATCTACGACGTGCCTCGCTGGAACGCTGACCCGCCAAGCGGCGACTTCGCGCGCTGGGCCGTACGCGAGCGCGCCCGCGCCGCCGGTGTGCTCACCCGCGCGGGAGGGGCGATGTGGTCGATGCTCAGCGGCGTGCGCAACTCTCCGCTCATCGACGCCATGATCGACGAGAAAGAGCTGATCGAGGTGACTCTGGAAGACTCACCCCGCCGCTACCTGGCCACGCCCGAGCTCCTCCGCGCCCGAGCCCGTTTCGACGACCGCGTACGCATCCTCGGTCCGCTCGATCCGCTGCTCTGGGACCGTGACCTCGTCCGTCACGTCTTCGACTTCGAGTACGTCTGGGAAGTCTACAAACCGGAGCCACAACGCAAGTGGGGCTGGTATGTCTGCCCGCTCCTCCAGCGCGACCGCCTCATCGGACGCATCGACGCGCGCATCGAGAAGGAGACACTCGTGGTCAAGAAGCTCTGGCTCGAGGACCCCGCCGCCGATCGCGACGCCATCCGCGCCGCCCTCGACCATCACGCGGAACGCTGCGGCGCGAAGCGCGTGCGCGTCACGTTCCCGCGCCGGAAGTGAAGCGTCAGGTTCGCGAGAGGGTGCCCAGGATCACCGCCACCAACTCCTCGGGAACATCCTCGGCTGCTTTTCCTTGTTCTGCCCGTTGAGCCAGGGACGCGCCCGCGGCCAATTGAATCGTGGAGCGGTAACTCTGCAGGTAGGCCACGCACGAAGGACACACGTCGAGGTGGTGCTCGAAATCGGCCAGCGTTTCCGGCGGAAGCTGACCGTCGATGTAGTCGGCCAGAAAATTCGTGATCAGTTCCGAACAGTTCATCATGGAGTGACGGGCCTCATGTACGGATCGAGCAGCGTTCTCAAAGCCTGCCGCGCGCGGTGCAGCCGGACCTTCACGGCGTTCGCGGTCACACCCAGCGTCTGGGCCGTCTCTTCCGTGGACAGCTCTTCGATGTCGCGCAGCAGGAGCACTTCCCGATAGTTGTCGGGCAACTCGTCGATGGCTGCCCGAACGACGCTCCGGATCTCCGCTCGCTGAAGCAGCGTCTCGGCGTTCTCTGACCACGGCTCGTTCGGTAAGGGCTGGTGCCCATCCTCAGCGAATCGGGGCAGGAGATCTTCGATGGCCTCCTCGGGACGGCGCCGTTGCGTCCGCAATCGCATGAGGCTGGCGTTGACGACGATGCGGTGCAGCCACGTGGAGAGCTGCGCGTGGGCGTCGAACTTTCCGATGGAACGAAAGGCGGCCACGAACGCGTCCTGCACCGCGTCGCGCGCGTCCTCCTCGGAATGCATCATCCGCCGCGCCACGCGCAGCAGCGCGGGCATGTGCGTGCGCACCAAGGTCTCGAACGCGGCCGCATCGCCGCGGCGGAGGCCCTCGACGAGCGCCGCCTCCTGTTCCCTCGAGCTCATCGCGCGCTCAAGGGGACCTGTGCGCCGTTGATGTTCGAGGCGGACTCGGAGAGCAGGAACGCGATCGTCTCCGCCACCCGCTCCAACGGCACCAAGCGCTCGCGCGGCATCGAGTCGCGCATCACCGGAGTATCGAGGGCGGTGGGCAAGATCGCGTTGGCCGTGATCTTCGTCCCGGCCAGCTCTTTGGCCAGCACTTCGACGAGCACGCTCAGTCCACTCTTGGACACCGTATACGCCACGCTCCCCTTCGCCTTCGCGATCGCCGCCTGGGAGCCGATGACCACGATGCGCCCCGCCTCGGCGCGATCCATCACGGCCAGGGTCTCGCGGATGACAGTGAACGCCGCCGTGAGATTGAGCCCGATCATCTGCGCCCAGGTCTCGTCCGAAGTCTCCAGCAGCGAGCCCGCCACAAATCCACCCGCCAGGTGGAGCAAGCCATAGGGAGGCCCCTCTTCGTCCGCGATGGCGCGGATGGCCTTGCGCACCGACGCCGGATCGGTGAGGTCGGCCCGACTCCGAGAGAGAGCGATGCAACGGTAAGAGCCGGACAGGTGCGACAACACGACCGCACCCAGGCCACCACTGGCCCCCGTGACGATCAAAGATTGCATGCCCGACATTATCCACGCTGGTGTGATGCCGTGGCGAGGGGAAGGTTTCTTGGGGGGGTGGACTGTGTGGACGTGGTGGAACGTCCACTCAGAGGTTGTGCAGAAATCCGGGCGCTTCCAACCCTGTCATCCTGAGCCGCGTAGACGGCGAAGGATCTCGTGCATGGAACGATGAGCGTGCGGGTACGAGAACCGCGGCCTTCTCAACCTGCGCGGGTTGCGTTTCACGCAGGGGATCCTTCGCACCCACCCGCCACCCGCTCAGGATGACAGGCTGGGAAAGCCTTGGATTTCTGCACGCACTCTCAGTCCACCCAGTCCACCCCGTCCACCACGTCCACCACGTCCACCAAGTCCACCGTCCACAAGTCCACTCGTCAGCCCAGCCGCGCGAGCGACACCGTGAAGATGCCCCAGCGATCGATCTCCATGTCCAACTTCGTGAAGCCGGCGGCGCGGACGAGGTCGTCCATCTCTTCCTGGGTGCGGCGGCGCATGACCCAGGGCTTGCCGTCGCGGTTGGTGAGGACGCGGGCGATCATCTCCAGTTGCGGATGCCACGGCTGGCCCGTGTAGACGAGGTAGCCGCCTTCCGTCATCGACCGCGCGATGCCGCGCAGCGATCGTTGCACCATGTCGTTGTCGCCGAAGAGCTCGTACAGACCGGAGACGATGGCCACCGTCGGTACGGGAGTGATCTTCGCCAGGGCTTCCTCGTCGAAGGCGTCACCCTGCTCGAACTGCACCCGCGTGTCGAGTCCCATCGTGCGCGCGATCTCCCGGCCCTGCTCCACGTTCGCGGGCGTGAAATCGCGCAGCAGCGCCGTGCCTTCCACGTCCGTGAGCACGTCGAGGACGTAACGGCCGCAGCCCGTGGCCACATCGAGGATGCGCACCTCGCGACCTTCGGCGCGTGTGCGCTCGATGGCCGTGCGCAGGAGCTTTTCGAGGTGCAGCTTGCGCTGGCGAATGCCCTTCCAGCCCACGCTGCCCAGGTAGGCGCGGTCGATCAGCTTGCCCACTCCGAGTGCGCCGCGCGGCTCGTTCTCGTACACGTAGTCGAGCGAGCGGCCGGAGTCGAAGCCGCTCTCCCAGCCCAGGCGGACCCCCCGACTGAGCTTGCCCAGCGTGGTCATGGATAGGCGCTGGATGCCAAACGCGGCCTTCTTGATCGCGGACGCGGGTCCGGCCAGCTCGTCGTATTCGCGGCGGGTGTATCCGTCGTGGTGCGCGTCGACGAGCGACAGGCGGTCTTCGTCACGCGCGAGCTCGCGCACGAGGAACTCGCGGATCTCCCCCAGCACCTCGGCGCGGCCAGTCTCGTGCAGCAGGTCGTGGAACATCCCGTCGAAGACCCGCATCCTCTTGCGCGTCGAGCCCAGACGGTCGAAGAACTTCTTTTGCTCCTTCACGTCGACGACCCAGTCCGCGCCGCCGGAGAGCACCAGCGCCGGAACGCGGATCGCGCCGGCGTCCGCCACGATGCGCTCGGAGATCTCGTAGAGGTCGAGCAGCACGTTCACGGAGATGGCCTTCGTGATCAGCGGATCATCGGCGTAGCGCTGCGCCTGCTCCGCGTCATGCGTGAGCATGGTGGGCTTGACGTAGCTCTGCACGTACGACTTGCGGTCGCCGCGCATGGCCTGCAGGAGCTTCAGTCCCGTGCGCGCAAACGGCACGTAGAGCTTCACGCGCAACGCCGGCGTGACCAAGACCATGGCCCGCACGGCCGGCGCGTAGTCGTGGACCCACGTGGCCACGGTCACCGCACCCACGCTGTGCCCGAGGATGATCATGTCTTCGACCGCGATCCCGTGCTGAGTCGAGATGTAGCGCACGAACGTGTCGAGGTCCTTCACGATGCGCGAGAAACTCGGCGCGTAACCGCGCTCCCCCGGCGACTTCCCGTGCCCTCGCGCGTCCCACGCGAAGAAGGCCACGTCCTCCAGCCCCAGGTGCTCGACCACGTCCACCAATCGCCCGGAATGCTCATGCCCGCGATGGACGAGCACGACCGCCCGCTTCGCCCCGGCGGGAGTCCAGGCGCGATAGAAAAGGTTGGTCTCCAGATCCACCGGGGCCTGCAGCTCTCTCGCTTCGATCATTCGTTCTCCGTCTTCGACTTCTCGTTTTCGTTTACGCCAGCCCGCGCACTGCGTGCTCGAGCGCCGCAGCGACCGACCTCGCGCCCTCTTTGTCGCAGACGACCTCCGCGAAGACGAGCGGCTCTCCGATCTTCAGCGTCAGGCGTCGCGGGCGCGGGAGCCAGGCTCCTTTGGGCCACGCGCGAAAAGCGCCTTCGAGGTGGCAGGGCACGACCGGGATCGAGGTCCCTGCGATCAGGAAGCCGATGCCGGGTTTGAAGGACGACATCGCGCCGGTGGCGCTGCGAGTTCCTTCGGGGAAGAGAATCAGTACGTGGCCCGGCGTCTCCAGGAGGTCGCGGCAAAGATCGATGCTCTCGCGGGGATTCTCCTTCCGATCGAAAGGCATCGCGTTCACGACGATCGCCGAGAAGGCCACCTTCGTCGTCGTCGTGAAGAAGTAGTCCTTCGCCGCCGCCGGATAAGCCTTCTGGATCGACGTCAACGGCAACGCGCTCAGCAACGCAATCGCGTCCAGATGACTGCCGTGATTCGCCACCATCACGAAGGGCTGTCCCGCCGGCAGATGCTCCCGCCCCCGCACCCGGTAGCGGTGATAGACGAAAAGCCACGCCCGCATGAACGCGTGCAGCACCAGCCGCAGCCCATACACGAACATGTCCGGATGCCGCGGAAACACCCGCAGCTTCTCCATCGGAGTGCGATCGAAATCCTCGGTCGGCTTGTAATCCCACTCCTCCATGCTCCTCCCCGCTCTCTCCCTCCGCGCCTCCGCGTCTCCGCGTGAGTCACTCACTCGATGCCGACGAAGAACCGCGTCATATGAAAGAACAAGGGTGCGACATAAATCAGGCTGTCGATCCGATCCAGCACACCACCATGCCCCTCGATCAGAGTGCCCATGTCCTTGATCCCGATGTCGCGCTTGATGACGCTGATGGACAGATCGCCGAGCTGCGAGCCCGCTCCCACGATGAGCCCCGCCAGAATCAGCTCGCGCACACCAAAGCCCGGCAACGAGAACCGGAAGATCCACGGCAAAGCCATCCCCACCGCGAGAGCGCCCACCGAGCCCTCCCAGGTCTTGTTCGGAGAGATGTTCGGCCGCATCTTGTGCCGCCCGAAGATCTTTCCGAAAGTGAACGCGGAGACATCGCACAAAGGGACGGAGAAGAGCAGGAAGAGCACCCAGCCCGCGCCATTGCGGCCGTTCATGAGAAAGGCCAGGTGGCCGAACATCCAGCCCACGTAGATGAAGCCGACCATGCCCAGCGCCACGAGCTGCAACTGTCCCTTCGTGCGGTCGCGCAGGATCGGCATGAGCAGGATGCCCGCGACGACGTATACCGGCAGCGCCATGAACATGCCGTACCAGCCCACGAGCCGCGGCTCGTCGGGAGGCGAGATGAGCGTGAGCACCGTGAGGCCGGCAATCCCCACGTAAACCAGACCCGTGATGAGCCAGTCGCGATAGAGGCCGGTCGCTCGCGCGAACTCGGTGAAACCGACCATCGCTACGACACCCAGAAAAAGGATCGTGGCCTCGCGTCCCAGCAGGATCGCGCCGACGATCAGCGGGATCATGATCAGCCAGCCCCGGAACGACTTCCACGCGTGCTCGGCGTTCTTCTTCAGCACGAACTTGAGCAGCACGATGGCCGCGCCCGCGAAGAGCACGACCCCGCCGGCGATGAGGAGGTAGGTGCGGATGATCGGATCAGTCGGCATGTTCACTCAGCACTCAGCACCCAGCACTGTGAATCATCCCAGCGCCTTGAAGATCCTGGAGATCCGGACGATCACCGTCTGCACGCAGCCGAGGAGGATGGCGAAGAGGGTCCAGTCGAGGAGCATGAAGCCGCGGAACCAGAAAGGGCGGCCGGTGAGCACGAGAAACATGGTGACGAGCGCGCCGATACTGAGGAGCACGATGCGCCACGGCTTGGCCATGACGCCGCTGAACTCGCGCTGCACGCGCACAGCCTGACCGAACAGACCCACGTACGCGACGATGAGCGCGGCGATGGCCACCCAATACGCGGAGAACGGATTGCACCAGCCGCTGTGCGCGACGCCCACGAAGATCAGCACGTCCGAGACCCGGTCGGGCAGGTCGTTGATGATCTCGCCCTTCTTGCTGGCCTTCCCCGCCGCCAGCGCCACCATGCCGTCGAACATGTTCAGCCAGAGCCGGAGCAGCGCGAACGCGACCGCCACGGCCAGGTAGCGCGGGTGCGTCGTGGATTGCCAGAAGAGCCAGCCCGAGATCGCCGCCGCGACGATGGACGCGTAGGAGAAGACATCGGGATGAATGCCCGCGCGAACGGCCACGCGCACGGCGGCATGAGCCGTCTTGCGAAACAGGTCCGCGATGGGACGTCGCGACGAGGGCTCGTACGTGGAAGTCATTCGTCGATCAACTCGATCACCGCCGGAGTGGTGGTGCGCAGCACCGCGGCCTGGCGGAAGCGTTTCCGGTACTCGTCCGCGATCTCGCGGACTTTGCGATCGAAGTTGGAGCCATACGGATGCACCATCTCCAGCACCAGCGACTTCTCCTCGCCGCCCTGCCAATGGCCGACGGCCGTCCACACGGTATAGCCCTCCGGGAACCGCGGCTCGACCACTTCATCGAGAAACCGCTCGACCTCGGCGTCCGTCACCTCACCCCCACCCTCGATGGAGCGCCCGCAGTAGAGACGATCCGCAACGCCAGTGATCGCCACCCGAGGAGCGACCGTCGCGCAGGCGGTAACGAGAAACGCGAGTGCAGCAGCAGTGACTCTCATGGGGAGTGTGTGCATTGTAATCGTATGGAATGGGACTTCTGGGACTTCTGGGACTTCTGGGACGAATGGGACTTCTGGGACGAATGGGACTTCTGGGACTTCTGGGACGAATGGGACGAATGGGACCTATGGGACGAATGGAGTGCACAACCGCTGTCATCCTGAGCGGGTGGCGGGTGGGTGCGAAGGATCCCCTGCCGACGGAGCGAGTGTCGTGCATCGGCAGGGGATCCTTCGCCCCCCATCCCCCACCAGCTCAGGATGACAGGTCACAATCCCATTCGTCCCATTCGTCCCATAG
>Ga0307505_10000506_pt1 | contig 42552 bp, 33 predicted proteins | sample 23_S_MG_FD_202183 | JGI IMG/M metagenome (GOLD analysis project Ga0307505, IMG submission 202183) | Soil microbial communities from Populus trichocarpa stands in riparian zone in the Pacific Northwest, United States - 23_S | ecosystem: Environmental > Terrestrial > Soil > Riparian zone > Trees...
AAGGATCCCCTGCGGTAAACGAAGCCCGCGCAGATGTGAGAGGACTGCAGTTCTCGTGTCCGCACGCTCGTCGCTCTTCGCACGAGATCCTTCGCCACCCACTCCACCGCCCGCTCAGGATGACAGGTTGGGAGAGCGCGTGGATTCCTGCACACACTCTCGATGACAGGTTGGGAGAGCGCGTGGACTCCTGCGCACACTCTCAGGATGACAGGTTGGGAAAGTCGCGGAATTCTGCTCGCACTCTCGATGACACGGAGCATCGCGCGATTCAACGCTTCTTCACGCGGTGCGTGGGGGTGGCGGTCCAGGGGTCGTCGGGCCAGGGGTGTCTGGGATAGCGGGCGCGGAGCTCTTTGCGAACGACGAGGTAGCCGGAGCTCCAGAAGCTGCGCAGGTCGCTGGTGACCTGAACGGGGCGGCCGGCGGGGGAGAGGAGGGCGAAGGTGACGGGTGTTTTCTTCGGGCCGAGGAGGGGTGTCTCGGCGAGGCCGAATAGTTCCTGCAGCTTCACCGAGGCGAGGACGGAACCGTCTTCGCGATACTCGAGCGCCGCGGTGCGCCCGCTGGGGAGGTCGAGGCGTTCGGGAGCGAGGCGATCGAGCTGGCGGCGATCGCTGTCGTCGCCCAGTCCGGCGAAGGTCAGGCGTCGTGCGAGCTCGGGCGCGAGGCCTTTCTTCGGAGTCAGCCGGCGCACTTCCTCGGGATCGGCAGCGACGTGGATCTCGCGCAGAAGGAGCTGGTCGTACCAGAGACGCTTCGTCGCGCGCACGGTTCCGTCTTCGCGCAACGTGTGGATCACGTCCTCGTGCGTGGGCGTGAGCCACGCGCGGTCCACTTCGCTGGCGATGCGCACGAGCGCCTCTTGGCCGCCGCTGACGTCGAGAGCGACGAGAAACTCGCCGCTGTGCATGCCGCTCTCGCGCGTGAGCACGGCTCCGGTACCGCTCGAGAGGAGCAGGCGCAGCGAGCCCGGCTCGCGGCGCATGGCCACGCGATCCGGGAAGCCGGCCAGGAGCGCGCGACGAACGTCGCCGCGCCCCTTGGCGAATCGCGCGAGCTCCCGCGCTGCGAAGTGGAGGCGTGGAGAGTCGGCGAGGGTGAGCGCGTCGCCGCTGCCGATGTTGCGCACATCCTCGGACAAGAGCGCGCAAACGCGCACGGCCGCTTCGCCACCGTCGAGCAGCACCCGGGCCAGCCGCGGGTGCAAGGGCATGTGGCGAAGGCGGTCGCCGTCCGCGGTCATGCGGAAGCGAGTCGCATCGGGGACGGGCTCGATGGCGCCGAGTCTCCGCAGCAACTCCACCGCCGCGTCGAGCCGCTGCTCCGGCGGACGCTCGTACCACGCGAACGTGCGCGGGTCGCCACCCCAGGCGAAGATGTCGAGCGCTGCCGCGGCGAGGTCAACGCGGCGTACGTCGGGCTCGCGATGCGCGTTGAGGATCTTTCGTTCGTCCCACAATCTCAACGCACGGCCTGGCGCCGTGCGTCCCGCGCGTCCCGCGCGTTGATCGGCGGAGTCGAGCGAGATCTGCTCGAGCACGAGATGGTCGAGGGCCGTCTCGGGATCGAAGCGCAGGACTTTCTGCAGGCCCGCATCGACGACGTCCGTCACCCCGTCGACGGTGAGCGAGGTCTCGGCGACGTTCGTGGTCAGGATGATCTTGCGCTGCACCGACGGCGCGAGGGCGCGCTCCTGCTCTTCGAGAGCGAGCGAGCCATGCAGCGGAAAGACATTCGGCAGCGCGAGTGCGCGCCGCACGTCTTCGATCTCCCGCGCGCCGGGCAGGAAGCACAGCACATGGCCTTTGGCGTCGTGCGCCACTTCACGAACAGCCTGCGCCGCATCCGTATGAGCTGCGTGGCGCACGGCCACGGGATGCGTCCGCGCGTCGATCTCGAGGATCTTTGCGCCGCCCAGGAAACGCGAGACCGGTTCGGCATCCATGGTCGCGGACATGACCACGACGGCCAGATCGTCGCGCGATTCGGCGGCTTGCTTCACCAACGCCAGCGCGAGGTCGGCATGGATGCTCCGCTCGTGGAACTCGTCGAGGATGACCACCTGAAAGTCACCGAGCAGCGGATCGGCCTGCAGTCGCGCGGTGAGAATCCCCTCGGTGGCCACGAGCAGGCGCGTCCGCGCGCCGAAGCGACGCTCGAAGCGGATCTGCCAACCGATCTCTTCGCCGATCGTCCAGCCGCGCTCCTCCGCGATGCGCCGCGCCAGCGCGCGCGCCGCCACGCGTCGCGGCTGCAAGAGAATCGTGCGGCCGAGGGCCATCAGGGCCGGCGGGATGCGCGTGGTCTTGCCCGCGCCCGGCGGCGCGATGATGACTGCGCGCTTCTCCGCGCGGACCAGGGAAACGATCTCGTCGAGATGGGCATCGACCGGCAGCGGGGCTCGCACACTGATCATTATCGTCGTGGGATTACGGAGAGCTCTCCGTGTGCTCTGTACTACTAACCTCGAAATTCTTCGCGCGGCGCGCACAACCCCCTGTCATCCTGAGCGGGTGGCGGGTGGGTGCGAAGGATCCCCTGCCGACGGAGCGAGTGTCGTGCTTCGGCAGGGGATCCTTCGCCCCCCAGCCCACCGCCCGCTCAGGATGACAGGCCAATGTTGCGTTTGGTTGTCGGGCACAGCCCGCGCTGTGCCTTTGTGGTGAAGCAGTTCGTCAGCCGAGGGAGTCGAGGAGGTCGGCGAGGGTGCTGCGGCGGCAGGTGTACATCGGGGTGTCGCGGACGGTGTACTTGGAGGACTCGGTTTCGCGGAGCTCCTGCACGAGGTCGAGGAACTCGTCGGCCGTGTCGGATTCGAAGGCCACGACGAAGTCCTGATCGTCGAGGCCGAACGAATACGTCGTGTTGATCTTCACGCGTGGGTACTTGTGACCGATGGCGATGTGCTCGTTCATGATGCGCTGGCGTTCCGGCTGCGGCAGCAGATACCAGTCGCGGGTCTTCACGAAGGGGTAGACGAAGAGGAACGGGCGTTTGCCGGGAACGATGCGCAGGCGACGTCCTTCCTGGCCTTCGTGCACGTGCTCATCGACATACTGCGAATGCTTGGTCATGGCCAGGTAGGAGGCGGGGACGTCGAGATGGCGGCCCAGCATCGACCGGTTCATGTCCGCGACCATCTGCTGGAACGGGTCGAGGTCATAGCCGATCCGCCAGAGCATGAAGTCGATTCCCGCCTTGATGCCCACGGTCGAGTACGGCAGGACGATCATCGGCCCGGAGTACTTCGACACCAGTTCCACAAACTCGCGCTTGGCCTCCACCCGCACATCCGCCGGCAAAGCGCGAAACGCGCGATCGACGCGGAAGAACATGAAATTCACGAACTGGCGGGCGCTCGCTACGCGCTCCTGCGGTGTGGGCTTTGGATCGCTAACGGTGGTGGTCATGGTGTTCTCGATTCTAGCCTGCTTCAGTGTTGCTGGTTTGGTTGCGAGTTGCTTGCTGGGTTGCGAGTTGCGAGTGTCACCAAGCGGGCAGCGTCCGCCTATCCAACGTGCGTGGGCCTGTCATCCTGAGCGGGGGGCGAAGGATCCCCTTCCGACGGAGCGAGCGTCGTGCATCGGCAGGGGATCCTTCGCACCCACCCACCACCCGCTCAGGATGACAGCAGGATGTGTGCGCCTCGCGCAGAATTTTCATCGTAGTAGCAACCCGCAAACTCGCAACCCGCAACCCGCCAACCGCAACCCGCAACCGACAACCACCAAACTGGTATCGCGTTCCGTTGTCCATTACGATGCCCTCCCGTGGCGCCGCGCACTCCACAGCAGCATCCATCGTCGCCTGCTCAGGCGCGTTCCTATCAGCAGTTGATGACCAAGTTGCTGCGTCATGGCGCCTATCCGCAATTGCGGAAGATCATCGATAAGACGCTGCCGGCGGACATTTCTCCGGTGCTGCCGCTGCTGCTGGAAGAGGACCGCAAGCGCATTCTGTCGCTGCTCATCGAGGCCGGGAAAGCGGCGCGGGCGTTGTTCGAGCTCGACGAGACCGACCTCAACGACATTCTCGTCGACCTCGACGACGCCACACTGGCGTCGATCTGCAGCTCCTCCGCTCCCGACGACGCCGCCGACCTGCTCGACTTTCTCGACGAGGAGCGGCGTGCGCGCATCCTGGAAATGCTCGGTGCCACACAGGGAGCGAAGCTCGAGTCGCTGCTGGAAGGCGAAGAGGAGACCGCGGGCTCGCTGATGAACACCGAGTTCCTCGCGCTCGACGAGGACCTCACCGTGGCTCAGGCCATCGAGGCCATCCGGCAGTATCCGAAGAAGGAGTCGTTCTTCTACGTGTACTGCGTCGATGCGGACCAGCATCTGGTGGGCGTGCTGTCGTTGCGCAGTCTCATCCTGGCGAACCCGACCGTGCAGCTCCGCGACCTCATGGTGCAGAGTGTGGTGCGCACGCAGATCGACTCCAGCCCGGAGGAAGTCGCTCAACTGGTCTCGAAGTACGACCTGCTCTCCGTGCCGGTCGTGGACATGCAGAACCAACTGGTGGGCGTGGTCACGGTCGACGACGTCCTGGACGTGATCCAGGAGCAGGCCGAGGAAGACCTGCTGCACCTGGCCGGCGTGGCCATCAGCGAGCGCGTGACCACACCGGCGCGCGAGTCGTGGCGAAAGCGCTTTCCATGGCTGGCCATCAATCTCGCCACGGCGTTCGCCGCCGCGGGCGTGGTGCGGTTCTTCGAGCCGACGATCGAGAAGTGGACTGCGCTCGCCGCGTTCATGCCGATCGTCGCGGGGATGGGCGGGAATGCCGGAACGCAGACGCTGACTGTCTTCGTGCGCGCACTCGCCTTGGGCGAGATCGACTGGCGGTCGGGACTGCGGCCGATCTGGAAAGAGCTGCTGGTCGGGTTGGCCAATGGCATCGCCATCGGCTTCATCACGGCCATGATCGTCGGCGTGTGGACGGGGCAGTGGGTGCTCGCCGGCATCCTGCTCATCGCCATGGCGCTCAACCTCGTCATCGCCGGACTGGCAGGCGGCCTGGTGCCTCTCATCCTCGAGCGGCTCGGCTTTGACCCAGCCGTGGCCTCGTCGATTTTCGTGACGATGTTCACGGACACGGGCGGCTTTTTTCTCTTCCTGGGGCTGGCCACTCTGGCCATGCGCTACATCCTCTGACACCGTTCGTTCACCGAAGACGGAAACCGAACGCCAGATCGGTTCGCCGCCGCGGAGTGCCCGGATCACGGATGAGGCGACTTTGGCAATAAATCTTTTTGCAAGAGAAACTTACGCAAGGTCGCACAGACGTGTGTGCAAAGCGTAGGAATGCCTGATTTTTTGCGGCTTCCCGCGTTTTTCACAGCGTTTTCCGCAGCGTTTTCCACACTTTCTGTGTAAAGACCGGATCGCCTTCCCGGATGAATCGTGGCTCAACTCCGGTAAGGTCAAGAATCGCTGAAGGTTCGCCCGCGCGAACGCCTCCATCCACGAGATCGAGACGTTCGAAAAGTTCCGCCGCCAGCGCCGAAGGACGATCCACTGCAGGCTCTCCGCTGCGATTCGCACTCGTGGAAACGAGGGGGCCGGTGCGCGCGACGAGCTCGCGCAGCCAGTCGAGATCTGGGATGCGCACGGCGAGGGTAGACGCTCCTCGGCTGGCGGGAAGAGGACGTCGCAGAGGAAGGATGGCCGTGAGGGGAGCGGGCCAGATGGAGGTCAGCGCCCTCAGGATCTCGGGATCGGCGTCGATGCCGAGGTCCGTCAATTGACCCACCGCGGATGCGAGGACGATGAACGGTTTGGTCTCGCCGCGGCCCTTCATCTTTACGATACGCGCGACCGCTTCTTCCTGCGCGGCCACAGCATGGAGTCCGTAGATGGTGTCGGTCGGCATGAGCAGCACCGCCCCTGAACGGAGTGTCTCCGCGATCTCCTCGAGCTGATCTGCCGAAGGGGCGTCGTCGATGTGCCAGCGCTTGTTCATTTTCGAGCTCCCACGCTCTGGATCAGTTCCCGGGCGTGGGCGACGGCGGACTCGCTGATCTTTTCTCCGCCGAGCATGCGGGCGATCTCGCGGACGCGTTCTTCGGCGTCGTCGAGGCGGCGGATGCGCGCGCGGGTGTGGCCTCCGGCGTCTTCTTTCCAGACGTAGAAGTGCGTTGTGCCGAAGCCTGCGATCTGCGGAAGGTGCGTGACGCAGATGACTTGATTGCGCGCGCTGAGCTCCTGGAGCTTGCGGCCGACCACTTCCGCGACGCGGCCGCCGATGCCGGCATCGATCTCGTCGAAGACCAGGGTCGCGGCAGCGGCGCGCGTCGACGCCTTGAAGAGAGCGGCGGCGATGGCGAGCTGGATGCGGGAGAGCTCGCCTCCGGAGGCAATGCGCTGCATGGCCTTCGGTTCCTCTCCGCGGTTCGGGGCGATGAGGATCTCGATGCGGTCGAGGCCGTGCTCGCGCGCGGTCTCCTCCCGTTCCACCACGACGCGGACCGTGGTCCGCTCCATGGCCAGGTCGTTGAGCTCTTTCTGAATGGCCAGCTCGAAAGCGCGGCCGGCTTTCTTCCGCGCGGCGGAGAGCTTGTCCGCGTTCCGGGTGTAGGCAGCGAGGCGGCTCTGCTCCGCGGCCTGAAGCTTCTCGAGGCTGGACTCGAAATCCAGCAGGCGTTGGTACTCATCCTCGATGCGGGCCAGATGCTCGAGCACGGCCTCGGCGGAGCCGCCGTACTTTTTCTCCAAGCGCTCGATGACGACCAGCCGTTCCTCGATCTGTTCCAGGCGGGCCGGATCATGGCGCGTGCTTTCGGCGAGGCTGCCCAAGGTGCGGCTGAGGTCCTGGACGCGATAGAGCGAGTCCTGCAACTCGTCCGCGATCCGCCGGATCTCCTCGATCTGGCGGGAGAGGGGCTGCAGGACGTGCAGCGCGCGGCCGAGCTGCGCGATCGCGGAGCTCTCATCCTCGTCGAGGAGGTGAAACGCGCCGGCGGTGGCGTCGATCATCTCGCGGGCGTGGCTGAGGATGGCCTTGTCCGCGCGGAGCGCGTCCTTTTCCAGCGGATCGAGCGCGGCCACGGAGATCTCGTCGACCTGGTATTTGAGGAGGTCGAGGCGCAGGGCGCGGTCGCGCTGGGCCTCGCTGATCTCGCGAAGCTGGTCAGCGGCGATCTTCCACTCCTGAAACGCCGAGCGCGTGTCCGCGCGCAGGGAGTCATGGCCGCCGTACTCGTCCACGAGCTCCCGATAGGTTTGCCCGGCCACGCGCTGGTGGGACTCGTGCTGGCCGTGGATCTCGAGCACGGCATCCATGGCCGCCGCGAGCTCGCGAACGGCCAGCGGGGATCCGTTGATGAGGACGCGGCCCCGACCTCCGGCCGCGATTTCGCGCCGGACGATGAGCTCCAGCGTCCCGTCGTCGCTATTGCACTCGATGCCCAGGTCGTCGAGCTGACCGCGGAGCGCCCGCGGCAGATGGATGACGGCCTCGGCTGTCATCCGGTCGCTACCCGAGCGGATCATTTCCGTCGACCCGCGTGCGCCGCGCAGGAACTCCAGCGAGTCGATGAGCAGCGATTTTCCGGCGCCGGTCTCTCCCGTGAGCACGTTGAGTCCCGGTCCGGGCTCGATGGCGAGCTCGTCCACGATGGCGAGGTTTCGGACTTTGAGGTACGTGATCATTCAACTCGAATGCAGCGGCGGAAAGTGTACCTCGGCAACGCGTTTGCTTTGGATCAGCCTCATGAAGAAGTCAACGATGGTGCTTGCCGCAACGTTCGTCCTCGCGATGGCCTGTTCGAGGGAGAGCCCGGTCCCCGCAGAGAACGAGGGCAACACGGTCACGGGGACCGCCGCAACGGCGGATGCGGACGCGGTCGACGTGGCCGTTCCGATGGGAACAGACGATCCGGCGGCGCGCGAGCAGGAGCGTTTTGACGATCAGTGGCGCGGACTCAGCGGGTTCTCCAGCGTGCAGCAAGCCATGCCCCAGGGTGCGGCGGCTCCCGCGGTTGCCGTGACGTTCGTGCAGGATGGCAAGGAGTCGTTCAAGGGCTTGGCGTCAGCGGCCGCGATCAACGGCGCGCCGGTGGTCGTGCCGCTCAAGGGCGATGTCTCCGGCCCCTCCGTGCTGAAGACGCAGGTCTATCTCGATCGCAACCATTTCTCGGTCGGCGTGCTGGACGGACGCTGGGGACGCAACACGGCCATCGCCTTGTGGTGGTACCAACGCTCGCGCGGGATCGAGGCCGCGGAGCCGGGCGCGCTGGATGAACAGACGTTCCGTGCATTGGCCGCGGCGGCCGGCGGCGTGCCGGCCCTGGTCGAGCACACGGTCACGGCCGAGGATGTGAAGGGACCGTTCGTGCGCATCCCCACCGACGTTTACGAGAAGGCCAAGCTGGACTGTCTCTGCTACGAATCGGTGGAGGAGAAGCTCGCGGAGAAGTTTCACACGACGGTGTCCTTCCTCGGGCAGCTCAATGAAGGAGTGAAGTTGTCGGAGGTGCGCGAGGGAGCACGCCTCTGGGTGCCGAACGTGAGACCTGCACTGACGCAGGATCAACCGGACATCGCGAAGGTGGTGGTCTCGATTCGCGGCAATTCGTTCAACGCGTTCGACGCGGGCGGCAACCTGGTCTTCCATGCGCCGACGACGCTCGGCTCGAAATACGATCCGTCGCCGAACGAGACGGTGGCGGTGAAGAAGACCGTGTTCGATCCGCATTTTCACTATCAGCCGACGCTCTTCGCGGAGGTCCCGGACGATGAGCCGGAGGCGAATCTGAATCCCGGGCCGAACTCACCCGTGGGCGTGGTCTGGACCGCGCTCACGAAGCCCCACTTCGGCATTCACGGCACCGCGGAGCCGGACTCGATCGGCTACGCGTCCTCGCATGGCTGCGTGCGCCTGACCAACTGGGACGCCGCCGAGGTTGGGCACCGCGTCACCCCCGGAGTGCCGGTGGAGTTCCTGGACACGCGGAAGTAGGCGCCGTTCTTCCCGTCGTCGAGTCGTCGAGTCTTCGAGTCGACCAGTTTCACAGTCAGTCTCATATGGTCCTCTATGGGACTGTGAGGCTATGAGACCGTGAGACCTGCGGCCCGAAGAGAAGGGTTGGCAGAATGAAGCTCGTCGACTTGACGACTCGAAGACTCGACGACTCAATCACGAGACGAGCAGGTCAGGCGACGGCTTGGCGGAGGAAGTCGGTGGTGATGCCGGGGTCTTTCACGTTGCCCAGGAGTGTCAGGGAGAGGGAGTCGGGGTCGACGATGGTCTGGGCGGCGGACTGGAGCTCCTCGAGGGTGACGGCGTCGATGTGCTCGATGATCTCGTCGGGCGTGTACTGCCGGCCGAAGTAATACTCCTGGCGGGCGATGCCGGACATGCGGCTGGTGGTGGACTCGAGGGAGAGCAGGATCGAGCCTTTGAGGTGCAGCTTCGCCGAGGCCAGCTCGTCCGGTGTGGCGCCATCGCGTTTGATCTTGCGCAGCTCGTCGAGCGTGGAGTCGAGGACGCGGCGCACGTTCTTGGGAGCACACGCGGCGTAGACGGCCTGATAGCCGCCGTGAAGATGGCCGTTGTGGTACGAGGCGATGGTGTAGACCAAGCCTTCTTTCTCGCGGACGCGCTGGAAGAGGCGGGAGGACATGCCTCCGCCGAGGACGGTATTGAGCAGCGCGGCGGCGTAGCGCTCCTGGCCCTGTTGCGGGAAGCCGCGTGAGCCGAGGCACAGGTGGACCTGTTCGAGCTCTCGCTTCTCGCGGATGATCACGTGCTGGTTGGGCGTGGGTGCGTTCCACTCGCGGCGGAACGGGGCGCGATCGCTGACGGGGAAGTTCTGCTCGAGAAAGGGCAGCAGGTCTTCCGGCTTGACGTTGCCCGAGGCGGCGAAGATGACGTTGGACGGCTGGAAGGTCTCGTCATAGTGCTCGACGATGCGCGAGCGTTGCAGGCTGGCGATGGTCTCCTCGGTGCCGAGGATGGGACGGCCCAGCGGATGATCCGGCCAGAAGGCGGTGACGAAGATCTCATGCACGAGATCGTCGGGAGTGTCCTCGACCATCTTGATCTCCTCGAGGATGACGCCGCGCTCCATCTCCACATCATCTTCACTGAAGCGGGGCGAGGTGACGATCTCGGTGAGCAGGTCCAGAGCCGTGGGCACTTGCTCGTCGAGGACGTGCGCATAGAACGAGGTGTACTCCTTGCCCGTGAACGCGTCGACGTCGCCGCCGAGGATGTCGATGACCTTGGCGATGTCCGCGGTGGAGCGTTTCTGGGTGCCTTTGAAGACGAGATGCTCGAGGAAGTGCGACGCACCACCGTGCTCCTCGGACTCGACCGCCGAGCCGCTGCGCAGGTAGTAGCCGAACGCGACCGAGCGCACGTACGGGAGGGTCTCGACGAGAACAGTCAGCCCCGAGGGGAGGATGGTTTTGTGGATGATGGTGGCGTCGCGCTTCATTCGGAGGGGATTGTAGTCGAGCCTCGCCTGCCCGCTTCCTTTCCAGACAAGAGGCAGCGCGGGTAGTGGTCGACAACCCAACGCAACATCGGCCTGTCATCCTGAGCGGGCGGTGGGATGGGTGCGAAGGATCCCCTGCCGAAGCACGACACTCGCTCCGTCGGCAGGGGATCCTTCGCACCCACCCGCCACCCGCTCAGGATGACAGGCGGTTGTGTGCGTCGCGCGAAGAATTTTGAGGTTCGTAGTACAGAGAGCAGTCAGTTTCTTCGCCCTCTGGGCAGATTCGGGATGACAGGCCAATGTCCGTGCCGGCTAGCGGTCGGCTAGCGGGGCAGGCTCATCATCGTCTGTCTCATCTGGCGCTCATTCTTGAGGTCCTGGAGCGTGTAGATCCACTGGCTGTAGTCGGTGGCTCCGTTGAGCTCGAGGAGGCTGGGGCCGGAGTTGTCGGGGCGGACGGCGACGAAGGGGCCGACGTAGTCTTTCGGTGACGCGGTCTTATTGAGCTTGCTGGGGGCGGTGGCGCCGCCCTGTTGGGGAATCCCGCCGATGTTTCCGGGAGGCTGAGTGCCTCCTCCTCCGGCGACGGTTTCGATGGCGTTGGGGGGGACCATGATCCAGCCGTCCTCGCGTCCCGTGAGTGGGTTGGGCCACTTGCCGGTGCCGCGGAGCATGCGAGGCTGGCGCGCCTCCTGGAGCTGTTCCAGGCTGACCGGCAATCCCTGGTGCTTGCGCTCCCAGTTGGCGATGCCCAGCGCGTACTGCTTCATGAGGAAGATGGTCTGCCGTTCGCGCTCGCGCCGCAGGATCAGGGACCACTGCGTCGGTACGGTGTACGCGATGATGATGCTCAGAATGGTCAGGAGCACCAGCAGAGCTGCCAGGGTGAAGCCCTCTTCGCCGTTTGTCGTTTGTCGTTTGTCGGTCGTCGGGGGCGAGGCACACTCCTGCGCTCTGACCGGGGGGCGAAGGCTCTCCCGGCAACCGACAACCGACTGACAACCGCTAGAGCTCGCTGTAGGGAACATTGCTGAGCGTGACCCCTTCCGCGCGACTCTTGACGTCCACCACTCCAGGCTGGCTCATGGCCTCCGGGTCGGTTTCGGCGGAGGGAGCCTCACCGTCGAGACTCATCGGGTCATCCATGACCTCCTCCCAGTCCTGCTGGTCGGTGATCGGATCCTTCGGAATCTTGCGGATGTAGCTCGGCACGAGCTCGGTCAGCGTGGACGGATAGCGCTGCTTGTCCGCGTAGAAGTTGTCGATGGCTTTGCGCATGGACATGAGGTTGTCCATGAGCGCGGCCTCGCGCGCTTTGCGGGTGGCGTGCTGGATGTTGATCATGCCGATCCCGGCCAGGATGCCGATGATGGTGACGACGACGATCAGCTCGATGAGCGAGAAGCCTTTTTCGGAACGCTGAACACGGAACGCTGAACGCGGAACGGCGTTACGCTCCTGCAGGGCGGGTTCGAAGTTGGGGGCGGGATTCATCGTTCATCCTCGAGGTTCAGTGTTCCGTGTTCATCGTTCATCGTTGGCTTACCACTCGTTATAGTGCGTCTTGCCGTCGAGAGCGAGCGCGGTGGAGGTGGAGTGCACCTCGAACACGTTGTCGCCGTTGGTCATCGACGTGTCGGGGTCATCTGTCGTGGAGAGCGTGAGCCACTCGTTGCGGCCGGTCATGGGATCGATGAGGTCTCGCTCCCGGAGCAGGCGGATGGTCTTGCCGTCCGACATCTTCACGCCTTTGAGCAGTTCTTCCAGCGTCTTGGGATAGCCGTCCGAGCCAAGGGCCTGCATTTGCGCGGGTCGGACGGCAGGCACCTGACCGGGCACGCCGCCTCCTTGCTGCTGCGGAGCCTGACCCATGGTCATGAGCTCCTGGTAGCGATCGATGGCGGCGGTGATCTTGCGCAGCCGGTCGCGGAGCTCGACTTCTTTCTGGCGGCGAAGACCGAAGCGTGCCACGGGAAGGGCCACTGCCGCGAGGATGGCAATGATGGCCACGACCGTGATCAGCTCGGCGATGCTGAACCCTGCGCTGGCTCCTCGCAGTGCAGCGAGGAGCCTCGGGCCGCGGGTTGCGGGTTGCGAGTTCTCGCGAAACGGCGCATTGAACCGACAACCGACCACCGACAACCGGAGCAACTGCTGTGACTGTTCGCGCGACATGGGGGCCTACTGAACTTTGGCTCTCCCGCCCGCGACGGCGGCGACGATGGGCTTGCCGCCGGCGGTCTGGAATTCCGGGTTCTGCATCACGAGAAACGTCTCACCTGAGATTCCGCCGTGGACGCGAATGGCCAGGACGTCGCCGCCGCCGACGAAGCGGAGCGGCTTGCCGTTGGAGCTCTTCACGCGGATCGTTCCCGTGTTGTGGTCGACCGTGACGACCGGCGGCACGGAAGGATCGACAAGCAGTGCCTGTCCGACCATGACGTCGGTGACGTCCATGGATTTGGCGTTGAAGTGCAGGACGAGCTCTTCGGCTTGCAGGCCGTCGAGATCCATCCCGACGATCGTCCAGATCTTCGACTCCCCGGGTCCCAGGGTGATGGTCGAGGGCTGTGGGGCGATGCGGGGGGACAGGCGCAGGGCCGCGGTCTCGATGGAGGCGAGGGTGGTGTCGCCGGTCGGCGCGGAAGCGAACGCGTTGCCTGACGTCTCGCGAATACTGGAGGTCTGGTCCGGTGGGTTCGGGTTCACTTCCGGCGGATTGTTGGCGCTCGGCGGCGGAGTCCTGAAGGGATCGTTCGGTGCTCCGCCGGTCGGCGGCTGCACGATGGGCGCCTGCATCGCTTCCGGGACGATGTAGTTCCCCGGCTCGCCGTCCTCGGCGAGCTGGCGTGCGGGCACGAACGGATCGGTGCCGGACTGCGACTCGATGCGCGGGGAGACGCCGCGGAAGGTCAGGTTGTTGCCCGTGCCGACCCACATCGGGGCGAGGTCTTCCTCGGTGATGTTGGGGATGCGCACGATGTGCGGGGTCATGGTCAGCACGAGATCCGTGCGGGTCTCGTCCTTGCGCTCGTTGGTGAAGAGCCGTCCGATGAACGGGATGTCGCCGAGGAAGGGCGTCTTGGTGGCGCTCTGGATCTTGTTGCTCTGAATGAGGCCGGCCAGGAAGTTCGTCTCGCCATCCTTGAGGCGGATGGTCGACTCGATCGTGCGCGTGGCGAAGGTGGGCTGCTCCTGTCCCGCGAACTTCACCGGCGTGCCCTGGTTCGAGACTTCCACGGTGAGCTTGAGCGTGACCTCGCGGTTGTGATGCACTCGCGGCTCCATGGCCACCTTGATGCCGACGTCCTGATACTGGAAGGACGTGACCGGCGAGGTGATGTTCGTGTTCTGCCCCGGCTGCTGGTTGGTGGCCGGGGTGTAGCCGGAGAACGTCGTCACGGGAACGGGGATGCGCTGGCCGATATGCAGCGTGGCTTTCTCTCCCTCGGAGATGCGGAGCTCCGGGTTGGCCAGGAGCTCGCTATTGCCGAACGTCTTGAGCAGCGAGTACGACAGCGTGGGGATGGTGAAGTTCATGTTGTTGCGCAGCAGATTCAGGCTGCCCACGGCATCGCGGATCTCCTGAATCGTGCCGCCTCTGAAGACGTTTCCGCCGATGATGGGCGAAGCCACCGCGGAGGAGCTCTGCTCACCGGCGGTGCCGCTGGGAAAGCCGGAGATGGCCATGCCGATCTCGCGAATGCGGTTGAGGTCGAGCTGCACGAGCTCCACCTGCACGACCACTTCGGCTTTGGCCTTGTCGTTGGCCTCGATGATCTTCTCGGCGATGCGCACCTTGTCCGCGGTGTCGCGGATGGTGATGGCGTTGAGGGCCTTGAGGGGGAAGACGTTGCGCGCCTCGATCATGGTGCGCACGACGTTGGTGACCTGCTCAGCGTCGCCGTTGGAGAGATAGAAGGTCCGGATGACGAGGTCTTCGTAGTCGCGGCGGGCCTGCGGATTGTCGGGGACGACGATGATGGTCTTCTCGTCGAGGACTTTGTAGAAGTGATTGCCGGCCTGCATCACCCGCTCGAGTGCCTGCTGCGCGGTGACGTCGCGGAGCTCGATGGTGATGCGGTCGTCCTTGACGGCCTGGTCGAAGAGGACGTTGATGCCGAAGGCGTTGGCCAGGGCGCGGTAGATGTCCTTGACCGGCGTGTCGCGGGAGAAGGTCAGGGAGATGGGCTCGTCGGAGGCCGGGTTGAGCTGCGGCGGCTGGGCCTTGGTGACGTTCGACTGCGCGCGGCGCTTGATGTCGTCGACGGAGGTGCGCTCGGCGGCGGCGCGCTGGAAGTCCTGGAGGATCTTGTAGGCCTTGGACAGCTCGACGGCCGCGAACTGATTGGTCGGATCGAGCTTGACGGTGAGCTGGAGTTCCGTGGCTGCGAGCTGTGCCAGGCGGTACTGCTCGGTGCCGGTGGACTTCTCGGCGTCGGAGTAGAGGGTCTTGCCGCGCTCGAAATGCATGCGGGATGCGGCGCGGCGGGCACGGTCCAGCGCGATCTTGTACTCGCGGTTGTCCGGATCGATCTCCAGGGCCTTCTCGTATTGGGCCACGGCGACGTCCCAGTTCTTCTGCTGTTCGGCGCTGCGGGCCTCGTTGTAAGCGCGATAGCTCGTGCAGGAGGCGAGCGAGCCCGCGATCAAAAGTGCCGCGAGAATGGCTCTGCTGCGATTCATGTGGCGTTTCATGTCGATCATTTCAGTCCTGACTGACGGTGTGACGGCTGGGCTGGTGAAATGTCACTGGCCGAGCGGCACGCGCTGGGTGATGTCGGGCGGGAAGCCCACGAATCCGATCTCGGCCGACTCGATGCCGATCCGGCGGAGGATGAACTTGCCTTCGATGACGTCGCCGATGCGCGCATTGACGATCTCGCCGTCACGGGCGAAGGTCGCGATGGGACTCTGCGGCCGGCCGAACGTGCCGATGAATTTGAACTGGAACGGCGGGGGCGTGGGAGGTGGCGGTGGTGGCGGAACCTCGGCCTCGTCACACGCACTGCCGATGCCGTCCTGATCGATGTCCCGCTGATCGGCGTTGGCGATGCTGACGCAGTTGTCGCGGAAGTCGGGCACGCCGTCCTTGTCCTGATCGGGAGGAGGGGCCACCGGCGGCGGAGGAGGTGGCGGCGGCGGGGGAGGCGGCTCCTTGTAGACGAACAGGTTCCGCTCGCTCTTGAAGCTCCCCGTTTCCGCATCGAGGAGACGCGTGTTCACCGGCTCCACCCCCGGAGGTGCGGAGAGCGCTTCCGCGTCTCCGGTGCCATTGCCCGTGGCAGACGGGGAGGTCGCGGCCGGACCCTTGTTCTCGGGCGCAGCAGCCGTGTAGATCGCGAACGCGGCGATGAGCAGCAGGCCCGCGGCAGTCCAGTTTTTCCAGTTCATCCTGTCCATCACGAGCGGTTGCTTGCTGCAGGCACTGCGTCTTCGCGGAAGATGGTCTTGAGACGCAGGCTGAAAGTCAGCTTGTTCTCCTCACCCTCCGCCAGAGAGATGCGGTCGATGATGACGAATTGCTGGGAGAGCTCGAAGAGGTTGATCATCCGCCGCGCCTGCTCGTAGGTGGCGCTGACCGTGAAGGCGATGCCCACTTCCTTGGCTCCCACGTCGTCCTTCTTGCGGCTGCCGGGTTTGGCGGTGGCGTTGGCGGTGGATTCGGTTCTGTCGAAGGCGATGGCCTTGGGCACTGCGTTGCTCGCTTCGGCCAGTCGTTTGACCTCACCGATGAACAGCGTCAGTCGTCGCGGCTGTGTCGACCAGTGATCGTTCAGCACCGACTGCACGTCCTTCTCGACGCGGCGATAAGCCAGAAGCGATTGCTCGGCCGAGGTCCGCGCCTTCTTCGACTGTGCGAGCTGGCCTTCTGCCTGAGCCAGACGGTCGTCCATCTCGTCGAGCCGGCTCTGGTACTGAATCCGGTAGGTGAGGAAGAACGCCACGTTGCCCAGGAGAAGAACTCCCAGAATGATCAGCAGGATACGTTTCTCGCGCCAGATCATCGGAGCGCCTCCGCTCGGGCCACGGTGCCCGATTCCGGGAGGTACTGCACGCTGATGGTGAAGGCATAGCCGCCTTCGATCTGAACCTCGCTGCTGGGGAAGGCTCCCTCGAATTGGGGATCGGCGTTCATGCGGTTGATGGTGGTGATCATCCCGTCCCCGGACTTGCCGTGAAAGTCGAGGTTGAGCGTGACCCGGCCCGACTTGTCGAACTGCGGCGCCACGGAGAGGAGGCGCACGTCGTCGGCGAGAATGGACTCGAGCTCATCCAGCAACCGGCTCCACGAGAACGAACGCTCGGCGAGCTTGGCGTTGATGAACTTCGTCTGCTGGTCGAGATGGGCCAGGTCGAGCCCTTGCAGGCGCTGGCGGGCCTGCCCTTCGAGCTCGCGTTCCTTGTTCGTCTGCTGCTCGAGCTGGGCGATCTCCGCGCGAGTCGTCTTCGTCTCGCGTACGTAGCGGTAGTACGTCTCGACGTTGTTGAGCATCAGAAAGGCCGTGAGCAGCGAGAGCACGACGACGGCCGCGTAGACGGGCCGGTAGTCGCGGTAAGGCCGCGAGGCGAGATTGAGATGGATCGGTTTCACCCGGTGAATACTCCTGTGCAGGCGGTCAGCTCCGCGTCGAGACCGAGGATTCCGGCAGGGACGTCTTCCGCATGGTCTTTGATGGCAATGGTACGCACCGGGGTGTTGAACTCCTCGGCCAGAGTGGCGTGCACTTCCGGACCGCGCTCCCCTGCCACGAAACAGCCCGCGAACTTGTCCGCGGACAGTGAGTCGCGCAGGTAGCTCGCCGAGAGCCGGATCTCCTGGTCGATGGTGCGGTCGGCGCTGAGGTTGCGCGAGCGGATGAACAGCGGCTGTGCGCCGCGGAAGACCGCGGTCGTGAACTCCGTGTCCCGAAGGTAGAAGAACAGGCGATCTCCCTCCGCCTGGCCTTCGCGAACGGCTACGGCGTTCCAGATGTTCAGGCCCAGCGGCTCGATGAGCACGACATCAATGCCGGCCGCGCCGAAGCTACGCTCGATGGCGGCCAGTGTCGCGTCGAGTGCGCTGAGCACCAGGACCTTCGCGCCCTGGCCGCTGCGGGCCAGCACCGTGAAGGCCACACGCAACTGCTCGGGAGGAATGGGAAGCGTGCGCTTGAGGCTCCAGCGCACGACATCCATCGCGTCGGCTTCGCGCTCGGGGAGCGACGGCAGATCGACGAGATTGATCCGGAACCAGGAGTCGGGCAGAAGAATGGAGACCTTGTCCCACTTGCCCGTTTCCATGCGCAAGCGGCGAATGGCCTCGGCGAGAGACGCTTCATTTGCCAGAAGAGGAGTCACCGCGGCAGAAGGGAACGTGTCCTCCGCGAGCCGGTAGCTCTTCGCGTGCAGGATGCGCGGTCCACTCTTGCCTCGCCCGAGGCGGACGTGCAGGAGCGAGTCACTGTCGAGGACGAGGACGTCCGGAGGGAAAGTGCGCTTATTCGACAAAGGTCACCTTATTGATCTCGCGCAGCGTGGTCTGACCGGCGATCACTTTGAGAATGGCGGACTCGCGCAGGAAGGACATGCCTTCCTCGTGCGCGGCCTTCTTGATCTCGGATGCGGGACGCCGGTCCAGAATCATGGTTCGAATACGATCTGAGAGGTCGAGAAGTTCCGAGATTGCCGCCCTGCCGTGGAAGCCCGTGCCGTTGCACTCGAGACAGCCGGCTCCCTCGTAAAAGACCTTTCCGCGGAAGTCGGCAGGATCGAGGCCTGACTCCACCAGGAAGGATTCCTGCGGCTTGACCTCGCGCTTGCAGTGATCGCAGATCTTCCGCACGAGGCGCTGGGCCAGCACGCAGTTGAGGGCGGACACGAAGTTGTAGAGGTCCACTTTCATGTTCAGGAAGCGGCCGAGCACGTCGACGACGTTGTTGGCGTGAACGGTGGTGAACACGAGGTGGCCGGTCAGTGCGGACTGCACGGCGATCTGCGCGGTCTCTTCGTCGCGGATCTCGCCGACCATGATCTTGTCGGGGTCGTGGCGGAGGATGGAGCGCAGTCCGCGCGCGAAGGTCAGGCCCTTCTTCTCGTTCACCGGAATCTGGGTGATGCCGCGGAGCTGGTACTCGACCGGGTCTTCAATGGTGATGATCTTGTCTTCCGACGACTGGATCTCCGAGAGCGCCGCATAGAGCGTGGTGGTCTTGCCGGAGCCGGTGGGCCCGGTCACGAGGACCATGCCGTACGGCTCTTTGATGAACTTGCGGAAGCGGGTCAGCATCCCCTCGTCGAAGCCGAGGATGTCCAGACGAAGGTTCTTGAACTCCTTCGACATGGATTCCTTGTCGAGGATGCGGATGACGCTGTCCTCGCCGTGCGCGGTGGGAACGATGGAGACGCGAAAGTCGATGGTCCGGCCGGTGATGCGCAGCTTGAAGCGGCCGTCCTGCGGCACGCGCTTCTCGGCGATGTCCAGCTCGGACATGATCTTGATACGGCTGATGATGGTGGAGTGATGGCGCTTGTCGATCGGATCGAGGGCCTCGTAGAGCACGCCGTCGATCCGGTACTTGACCACCACCTCGTTGTCGCGAGTCTCGATGTGGATGTCCGAGGCCCGGCGCTGGATGGCGTTGAAGACGATCGAGTCGACCAGCTTGATGATCGGCGACGAGTCCTGTTGCGTGATCGAGTCGATGGTCAGCGTTTCTTCGCCTTCCTCGTTCTCGGCCACGAGCTGCATGCGGAAGCCTTCGGTGGCCTCGTCCAGCACCCGTTGTGTGGACTCGGATTTCTGCAGCTTGTCGCGAATGGAGGCGGGGGAAGCCACCTTCACGCGCAGGGGCGCGCCCAGGAGCAGTTCCAGCTCGTCGAGCTTGAGGACGTCCGTGGGGTCGCCCACCACGATGGAGATCGTTCCGTCCTCGCGGTGCTCGGGGATGAACTGGTAGCGGATCATCAGCTCGAGGGGGATCTCGCGAAAGAGCTGATGGTCGCTCTGGAAGTGTTCCAGGTCGACGAACGGAAACCCGTACTGATCCGCCAGACGCTGAGCGCGTGCGGCCTCACCGGTGGGGTCGGCGTTCTTGTAGAGCGTGCGATTCGGATCAGCGACCATTGGAATAGTTGAGGTTCTCAGTAATTGAGGCCAGTCAGGATAAGCGGATTCTTCAGACGCCGGCCTGCGACAGCTTGAAGAGCGGGAGATAGAAGGCGTAAAGCAGCACGCCGATGACGCCCCCCATGAAGACGAGGATCACCGGTTCGATGGCTGCCACCAGCCGGGCCAGTCTGGCTTCGATTTCCTCGTCGTAGAACTCGCTCACGTTGGAGAGCATTTCCGTGAGCGCGCCGGTGGACTCGCCCACCTTGATCATCTCCACGGCCAGGTCGCTGAGCACTTTCGTGTTGTCCAGCGAGCGCCACAGCGGCTCGCCCTCACGAACGTTCTGCACGATTCCGGAGATGCGCGAGGAGACGAGCTGATTGGTGACCGACTGCGAGGCGATCTCGATGGCCGGCACCATGGGCGTGCCGCCGGACAAGAGGGTTCCCAGCGACTGGGTGAACTGCATGATCGCGAAGCGGTGCAGGACGCCTCCCACGAGAGGGATGCGCAGCTTGATCCGATCCCAGGCCATCCGCCCGCTCGTGTTGACCCAGCGGTTCGCGAGGAAGGAAACGACGATGGTGCCCACGATCACCAGCAGCACGTTCTTCCGGAGATTGGTGGCCACGGTGATCATGGCCGTCGTGAACCAGGGCAGCTCGGAGCCAAAGCCCGTGAAGAACTCGGCGAAGCGGGGGATGACCCAGGTCATCATCACGAAGACCATGGCCGAGGACATGAAGATGAGGATGGCCGGATAGACCATGGCCCCGACGACCTTCTTGCGAAGGTTGACGATCATTTTCTGATAGCGCAGGAAGCGCTTGAGCACGCCTTCGAGGTCGCCGGAGCGCTCGCCCGCGCGGATGGAGGTGGAGTAGATCGGCGGAAAGAGGTTCCCGTACGCGGCGAACGAATCGGACAAGGCGATTCCGGAGGAGAGCTTCTCCCGGATCTCGATCAGGATCTCCCGGAAGCGGGGGTTCTTCTGGCGCTCGAGAAGGATGTCGAAGGACTGGATGATGGGCAGTCCGGCGCGAACGAGAGCCAGGAGCTCCTGATTGAAGAGGAGGAAGTGCTCGGTGCTCACGGCGCGGCCGACCCGCGGCATCAGGTCGCGCAACTTGAACGCGCCGCGGCGCGAGGCGAACACGTGCAGACCCTGACGGCGCATCTCTTCCTGCGCGGCCCGCAGCGAGGCCGCGCTCACCTGCCGTTCCACGATCTCGCCTTCCGGCGTTCCCACTCTGAGAATGAATTCAGGCATTCGAAAGTCTTTCCTTGCATCGACTTGGACGGGTCGTTGTCACAAACGTTACGGCCGAGCGATGGGATAACCGCCGCGCGCCAGGAAGGCTTCCATGGTGTCCATTTGCGAGTCTTGGGGTTGCGAGTTGCGGGTAGCGAGTTGCGGGTTGCGAGTTGCGAGTACCGGTTTCCTGCACCCGACGCCGCTCGGCCCAATGTCCGCCCCACCCATCACACGCCTGTCTTCCAGACATTGCCGTTCCAGCGGAGGACTTGGATGCGGCCGGAGGTTCCGTGGACGCGGACGATGTTGGCGTGGGTGCCGTCGGAGAGGACGACGGAGCCGTTGGTGACTTCGCCGTTGCGGGAGAACGAGTACGCCGACCTCATCCGGAACACTCTCGCGATGAATCATCCCACCCGTGATTCTTACCGAAGTGAACATGCCTGCCATCATCCGGCAACGGCCTTGAACGCCCGAAGAGTTACGCGGGCGAGCTGAACTCCGCCTCTCAAATCAGGGTTAGCTATGATCTCGATGTCTACGATGATGTCTGGAGAGGCCGAGGGTTCTGGTGTCGTGAACTGGTTGCGGTGATATGTCGATTCGATTTCAACCGGTCTATCATCAGACTGTCAAACATGATGACTTGGCGCGAGTCCGTCCTGACGCGAGAGCATCATCGCATCCTACCGCCCGCCGTTCCGGCGAGTCGAGCAACGTCGCGCACCGTCCCGATAGCCTCTGAAGGCGGCAGTCTCACCTCTGGCCGGATATCGTGTGCAGATCGCCGACTACTGTGGACCGGGCGACTTGTGTGCAGACCCCGTGGAGTTGCATCAGCAGTGCTCGCCGGATCAGCCCCGCTCGTTCCCAGTTTCTGGTTCGAGGTCGAAGAGCTCGTCCATCCGAACCGGGTCTCTTACTAGCGTCCGGGCTCCATCCAGAATCCGCAACATCGTCTTGCGTCGAACGTCGCCTCCTGCGCGAATCCTGGACATGCTGGGGCGGCTGATGCCAGTGACCGATTCGAGTTGAACGGATGTCAGGCCGTTGGCGTCGAGGAACTTCTGCAGCTTGGTCGTAGGTCGCCGGCGACCGCCTCGGGGTTTGTTGCTCCCTTGGAATCCGTCCACTGGCGGCGATCCTCCTCTCGGTTAGACGCATCACATACTAAACATGTGACGACATACAAGGCAACACTGATATACTTCCGCCCGGGACTGAGAGGAATGTTTCATGAAGCCCACGCCTGAAGACGAACTTCACTTGCTCGGAGCCGCGATCCGCTCGGCCAGGATTGCGCAGGGGTTGACACAACAGACTCTGGCCAGAGAGGCGAAGGTCAGCCGAGCGCAGTTGGCGCTGTTCGAAAAGGGCGGGAACGTCTCCGTGAAGTTCTTGCTCAAGCTCGCACACTTTTTGGGTCTGCCTCTGTTTGCAAATCTGGACGGAACGGCGCAGCAGCGTTCAGGTCTTGGAGGATTGAATGTCTTCGAGCTGATCCGGTCACTCGACGCCGTGTCGGCAATGGTGGAACGGATGCGCGTGCTGTCGATGGATGCCGTGCTGCCGTCTTCCGCGAGAGCCGACCTCAAGGACACAACCGCCTTGAGAGAGTTCATCGAACGGCACGCGCCGGATGCCGCGGGATTCGCGCGGCTGGAGGAAGCCCTTTTCCGCCTGTCCGATGAGCCGTTGGCGCCCCGGCCGTCGGCACTGCCTGAGAGAGAATCCAAAACGAAGGTGGGTCGAACCACGCGGAGGCGTGGCCGATGAGATCCTCCGGGCTCGAGGGTGATCGTTTTCACGAAGTGTGCGACGTGTCCCGGCTGGACCAGTTGGCGCGGGAAGAGGGCGCGCGTCACGGCCCGCTTCTGCTGAAACAGCCACCATCGGGTTGGCGCCGGACGATGCGCGGCGATCCCTGCTATCGCGGCTATGGCACGCTGGAGTTTCTGCTGGAGGCGGCGCGGGCGAAGTTCGAGACCGAGCCCGCTGTCGCGCGCGAGATTACTGCAGCTGTGCTGGACTTCGTCGACGGCGTCGAAGATGCGCCGTCCAGAGTCCACTGGATCGGACTTCAGGGCCTGGCTTGGAAGGAACACGCGAACGCGCTTCGCTTCGCTGGCGATCTCCGCCAGGCGTTGCAGGCCGTCGAGCGGTCGATCGAGATCTATGGCCAGAATGCCGGCCTCCACTTCGAGCAGACCCGGGCCCGGCTGGCCTCGGTCAACATCCACCGCGAGATCGGCAACCTCGGTCAGGCACTCTCGATTGCGCGCGAGTGCGGGTCGATTTTCCTCGACTACGGACAACGACCGTTCGTCACGATGGCCAGGTTGTGTGAAGGCGCCGTACTTTTCTCGCTGAAGCAGTTTGCTGAGGCGCTTCGGATCTACACGGCTGTCGTTGAAGAGGCGGAGATCGAAGGAGATAAGCTCACCCTTGCACGCGGTCTCACGAATGTAGCGGAATGTGCGCGTGAGTTAGGCGACCTCGCTGCCGCGCGAGATCTCTACCCCCGTGCACTTGTCCACTTCGAGGAGCTGAATCTTCCCACCGAAGCCGCGCGGGTACGATGGGGTTATGCCCTCTCGCTTGCCGCCTTGGGGCGAATACCGTCGGCAGTTTCTGAGCTGTACAAGGTGCGCGCGGTCTATCTCAGTCTCGGTGCAAATGCAGATGCCACAGTTTCGATGCTCGACATCGTGCGTATCCGATTCGACGCCGATGAGGATGTGCAGGAGCTATGCGCGGATCTTGTGGCCACATGCTCCGCGGCCGGCCTAACTCAGAACGCCATCGAGGCGCTGGCGTATCTCCGAGAGCAGTCGAAGCGCCGGATGCTCACCTCCACCAAGATCAATCGCGTGCGTACTTACATCGGCGAGCTCACCCGCACCCCGGCACTATTGTTCGCGAGGCCAGACGATGACGAGGGGGAGTGACCAGTTGCCTGGTGATCACCCCCCTCGGGGAGACGCGCGCTACTTTGGGATGGGGACAGAGATTGTGTCGCCGAGGGTCCGGACGCTCTTGACGATGCGCTTGATGATCCGCTCGATCGGGTTCAGGCCCCGATCTCCGCGGTCTGGCGGTGCGGCGGAAAGAGGGACCGAAACGATCAACGACAAAGTGAGGATGAGAGACAACGAACCAGCATGAAACTTTCGACCGGGCATACACGCCTCCTAGAGGCCGCGCGCTTGTAACGCGCGGCGGTGGTTTGAGTTAGGAGGGCCGGCCCTCTGGCCTAAGGAGTGATGGCGGACCCCTTTTCCCTACCATTGACAGGGCAGGCCGAAGGTGTCTGTGTCGGCCGGTCGCACGAGAGAAACGTAAACTTTTTGCGTCGTAGACAGACTTCCGGAACAACGCCTATATTGCCAGCACGGTTCGGCCGGGATTCAGCAAGCCCGCTCACCATCGGATCTGACACACGGTGCCTGCGAATCTCTCTCTCGAACAAGCCGTGGACCAGCGGCGACCCACACGCCGCGACGGCGGCGGATTCCGGCCGAACCGCATGTTGATCGAGTGCCGAAAAGAGACGCGCTTGCAGAGAGCGCGGGAGGTTGCATGAGAACGAGAGCGGTTCGTTGGTACGCATCGGTATTCGCGTTGACTTTGATCCTGGCAGCGGCGCCTCGTCTGGCCGGGCAAGTGGCCAGCGTGGAGATCACCGACCTCACGGATTGGTCGGCCACGCCGCTCCAGCAGCACAATACGCCCGAGGTGAGGCACCCGTTTACGTTTCGGGCCCTTGCCAGCGGCAGCTTCCGCCCGGGGACGGTCTTCATGGTCTACCCGGGACTGGACACCCAGCACGCAGAGCGCACCGCGGACTCGCATACGGCATGGTTCGGTTGCGTCGAGCCTGGGGCGTGGCAGCTTTGGGTCGAAGTGATCAGGAGTGATGGGAACGGCCAGTACGACACCCATGAGCTCGTGGTGCCGGCTACGCCGCCTGTTGTGGAGATCACGGATGTGGAGCTGGTGCCCGCGGGCCGGCGATACCGAGTCAAGTCGTCCTACAGTCTGCAGGCTGGCCAGATTAAGACCGGGTATGAGTATGCGGTGTATCCGCTCCTGCCGGGAGGTGGCTACGGGCCACCGGTTTCGTATCCGACCAACGAGATCGATGGCAGGGGCGGGGACAAAGTGCAGGTATTGATCCGGACCTGCCGGGGCCCATCGGGAATGGATGAGGCGGTCCTTCCGAACCATCCGTCTGTGGATGTGGCGGTGCTGTCCGGCGACGGGCAGAGGGCCGTGCTGCGGGAAGCAGCCGAGGAGCCGCTGCGCGTGAAGTTCACATCCTCCGACCCGGCGTATGACTTCACCACGATGACCGCGCATTTCCAGGTCATCGCCGTGCCTTCGGCTGCAGAGGGATACGGCGTCGGAGCCACCGAGACGACCGCCTCCAGCAGCTACTTCCTTCCCGTGGCCGCGGACGGCACGGCCAGCGCGGTCATGGTCGCCGGCGACCTGCCCGGAGCGTATGTTGTCCGTGTGCAGAGCCCACTGAGCCTGACCGGATCGGAGGCGGTCTTCACGACCACGGGCGTGAAGCCGGCCTCGGTGGCCATCCTCAAGGACACGCCGGACCTGGCCGACCTCGCGCCCGCGTATGCGGTCCCGGCGACAGAGCCGACCACGTTCTATTCAGTCGGCCTGGACGCGGCCGGCCAGAAGATCGGCCCGATGAAGACAGGCTGGATCACCTCCTCCAGCGGAAGCCCCGCCACTCGCGGCACCGGCACGATCGCGCCTGCCGTTGCTGCGAGGACGGCGACCTTCAGCCCGAGCAAGGCCGGCAAGCTGAAGCTCGTCGCGAAGACCTCGATCAAGGGGGTGAGCAGCGGCGCGGCGGATCTGTTCCTCACAAGCCTTTACGTGAGCGTCGGTGCGTTTGATCCGGTCAATCCGGTCGACGACCTTCCCAGGTTCGTGCCCGGTTCGCGCCTCGATGGGAGCAGTGTCGAACCTGACGCCATGCCGCAGAGCGTGACGCTGCATCTGTTGACCGGGGAAAGCAGTAAGGGTTCGGTCACCTTTAGTCTCACGGGCGTGAGCGCTTACCCAGGGATCGCAATGAATCATCCTATCGCTACGCCACAGACCACACCCGATCTAGCGATTCGGGACGGATCCGGCAGTCCGGTGCAAACCGCAACGGTCAAGTTCGGCGGCACGGGTGACACCTCCGTGCAACTGCTGGTCTTGGACTATGCCGCACACGGTAGCTTGCGGGTAACAGTCACCAGTGGGAAGACCGTCTATACACTGCCTGCGGTGAAGATGCCCCTGGACTTGAACGGAAACGGGATTCCGGACAGCGGTTGGAAAGCGCTCGCGAACAGCGTCACTGGTGCGATGAACCTCGTGTCGGATTCTTACGCACCAACGTCGGATGGAGACAACGATCCTGTGGTAACGGGTCTCCCGGCGCAGGGTCGCACCGGCGACGGCTTGAGTGTGGCGGAGGAGTACCGTGGTTTCGTCGTTCGCGGAAAGCATCGGAGACTGCATCCACTACGCAAGGACTTGTTCATCGTGATTGATCCTCGAGACGATCTGTACGACGACCGTGTGACGGAACTGCCATTATCAGTCCATGAAATCCGCCCTAGCGAGGCCGCGGGCCAGACTGCTCCAGTGGTGAACCCGAATCGCGTTTCGATACCGGGCGCCTCGCTCCAGCGGGCGATCTTGGCACGCAACCGATTCGATCCTCCGCTATATCGTGATCTTAACGGAATCGTGAGTAGCGCAGACTTTCAGGTCTTCGGTTGGACGTTTCAGCAGGGAGACAATGTCAACTTGATCGACGCTGCAACCGCGGCACTCGCTCTCGTGCAGAGTCCCAATGAAACGTTGGTGGCGGAAGTGTATGATTATGCGTTTTGGCGCCACTACGTTTCATACGGTCCGAATGGCGTGAGAGAGACGGCAGTCGCTGCGACGGATGTCGACGACCCGGCAAATCGAGCGATCCTGGGTGGCGACGACTGGACTCAAAGTATTCCCAACTCGCTCGATGCGCTTGGCGACGACCTGCAGACTGCCGTCATTCACACGGTCTGTGGCTCCAACCCGGCTCGTTCATGGCGAACGTTGACCGAGACTGAGGTGACTGATGCATATAAGAACACGTTCTTGCACGAGATAGCCCACGGCCTGAACATCGAGCACGATCGGTTAGATTGCTCGCCGAGTATCATGTCGGATGAGGCAGCCGTCCCGGTCGTGCGCACCTTGACTCCGAATGACCATGCGCAGATCCGCATCCATCGCAAACACAACTGAGGAGACAATCATGCACCGACTGCCTGGGGTGATGTTCGCCCTCTTCTGGAGCGTCGCCGCTCTTGCCGAGCCACTTCATATGAGTTTTGAGATTCATGGCAGCACTCCGCTTCATGAGCAGGCGACGGACAGTCCCGCTTATGGAATGGTGGGCGCCTTCGTTTGGGTCGGCGAACCGCTCATTGCGACCGTCTCGGCCCTAAACGTTCCTTCCGGCGATTTGATTGACTGGATCCGGTATATGAAATGGAGTGTCACTTCGGAGTCAGGTGATTCTGTCACCGTGAAGTTCGATCGCGATTGGGATTCCCCGCTCAAAGCACGTTCTGATCTCCGGAAGCGATCAGATGTGGCGTTCGCGAACTTCAAGTTCGGGCCGCTTCCGCCGGGACGTTACATCATTGCCCTGGGTTGGACGGATCCTGAGACGAACGAGCGCAAGACCGCGAGCAAACGCCATCTTGCCATCTATCGAGGTAATGAGAGCCCCTTCATCCGAAGCTATTTCCTGCGAAGGGAGGCTCGATCGGCGTTATCTCATGGAACGTTCGAGTCATTCAGCAAGGCGCGGACCATGCTTCTGCAGGCTGCTGATGGCAACACAGATCCGTCTGTTTATGAGGAACTTGGCGACGCCGCAGCGCCATGGGCTTTGCCCGACGAAACCGCGAACTACTATCAACTCTCTCTCGAAATCGCGAAGAAGAACCTGGAGAAGAACCTCGGTCCGCAGAAAGATTGGTCGGCAAAGGCGTGGCATCTCTATCGACCGCACGAAAGCAAGGTAAAGGCATTCCGCGCCCTGGTTCCGTACTATCGGACGAACTTCGATCAAGTGCGCGTCCTCGTCGTTCCGGATGGCATGAAGGGAAAGTTCGTGATCGAGCGGCGCAGTGATGGAGCTCGTTTGCGCGTGATCGACCCACAACAGTAAGCCTTGAACGGAATCGCGATGGCGTCTTCTCTACCGCGGGGATTCGCGCGGCTGGAGGAAGCGCTGAGGCGGGACTTTTTTCTGGTCGCTGACCAGGAGTTGCTTGCTTTTGGATCTGCTGGCGCTTCGGCGACGCCCATTTCGTACCTTACGGCTCTTCCGCTCCGGAATCACTACCTTGAGCTAGACGAAGTGGCCGGGGAGGACTTTCCCGCCCGAGAGTTGACAAAGATCAGACCCGTGATCAATCCCAACCGCGCCGGTGTTCCGGGAACGCGAGCGGCCGGTCAACGTGCCGTCCGCGCCATTTACCAGACCGAGTTCTGGCCAGCCGTGACCGTGTTCGTTCCCACTCCATCCACACCGATCGAACAGCGAGTGCCGATCTGGCAGTACGGAGTGTTCGGTGCCACGGTCCTCGATACGACCAGTTACGACGAGATCGATCGCACTCAATTTGGTAGCCTTGTGACCGCATTCGCGGCAGCATCACCAAACGAGACCAGTTCTGTGGAGTGGTATGAAAAGACGTTTCGGAACGCGGGCGTGCACACGGACTTTACCGAAGGGCTGATCAACGGGTTCCACGACGAGCATGGAAACGAGGTGCCGGCATGCCTGTCGGTGAACGACGTCGGTTGCGATATATGGGAAGATCACCTCATCGTTCCACGTGAGCTTCCCGGCGGGTATCTCGATGAGTTGCACACCGTGCCGGAGTATATCGGCGACTACCACACCCGGCGCGCCTTCGTATGCACCGACCTGGCGCACGACCTTGCGGGAGGAATGTCACTACTGGACTTCACTCGATTGAAGGCGGCGGTCGTCGCTCATGAAGTGGGTCATGCATTACACCTCGACCATCACTCCCTGTGCGGCGCGTTGATGTTTGATACGACCACATCTGGAATCCACCGAGGTATGTCCGACATCATTCCAATTGCGCCGGTGTTCAGCCCGGCTGAAACCGGTGCAATTCGGCTTCACGAGTAGCACCGAAAGGATGAGTTCCATGCATAGCTTCACACGTGTCATCGTGATTCTGTTGCTCGTCGCATCGTCGGTTCGATCGGCTGCTTCGTCATTGTCGGTCTCCGCAAAGCATGATGTCCTCGTGATCGTCGAGAACGAAAAGAGGCAACTCTATAGGGTGCTCTTCGCCGACGAGGAGCTTGTGACGACCATCACACTGAACGTCTTCGTGGTAGAGCAGTTGCCATCGTCGAGGGCACACCACGCAGAGCTCAAGGCCCTGCGCAGAGACACGTGGCTAGAGGCGGTCGACTGGACTCTGAGAACGAGCGATGGCCGGCCGGTTGCACTCCTTCCACCCGCGGTGCTCTCGAACAAGGTCCGTGAGCGCGGTCCGGTGGCGCCAAACCCTGCGGAGCGTGACACCTCCGTACCGATGACTACCTATCGTGCGTTTCTTGGCTTCGGCACGATTCCACCCGGCGACTACGTTCTGGAGGGATCCGTGGCCGGGCTCAAAGCGCGGTTCTCCTTCGTTGTGCGAACGGGCTCGGAGACGGAGTTCAGGGATGACTATCTTCGCCTCAAGGCGAAGCGCGCGCGCGACTACGATACCTTTCGCCGGCTTCAATTGGAGCGCCTAGAGCGTGATCCGGCTCGGCTGGATGCGTTGTACGACCTGATCGATCGGGCCCTCGTGAGCGGAACGCTCACGGAGACGAGCTCGTATTTCGAACGTGCTATTACTGCAGCCGAACGTGGCAGAACCGTTACCTCTGACCTGGCCCTAAAGAGGAAGATCGATGACGGCGTGCGACAGTTGCGGGCGGTGCAACGGATGCTGCCGGAGTTTTACCACAAGCGCGGAGCGTGGGTGATCACGCGGGATGTGAATGACGGTCACTATTCGCTCCGCGACCGCGGGTCAGGCGCTGTGATCCGGGATTTTCGGGCCCGGTAGATGAAGGGAAGACTCTTATGCGGCAAATGAATCGGCTCCTATTCGTCGTGGTCCTCTCGCTGACAATGGCCGCCTCTGCCTCTGAGCTGAGCGTTTCGACCCGGCACGACGTGCTCGTGACTGAGGACACGAAACAGCTTCTGCGTGTTGTCTTCGTTGACGCCGAGCTGATCGTGGACGCTTCGCTGGATGTCTATGTGTTGGAGCAGTTGCCTTCCACGCGAGCGCACTATGCCGAGCTAAGACAGCTCGATGAACGCAATTGGCTCGACGCGGTCTCGTGGATCTTGACGTATGCGGACGGGAGAGAGGCTACGCTGCCGCACCCGGTCGTCCTGAGCAAGACAGTGAGGCAGCGCGGTCCTGACGCCTCCCGGGAGGTGGACCGAGATGTGTCAGTACCGATGAGCTCTTACCGTGCGAGGCTGGCGTTTGGCGCTCTCTCTCCAGGTGATTACGTCCTGAAGGCATCCCTCCGCGGACTCACCTCCAGCTTCTCGTTGGCCGTCAGGACGGGTGATGAGCCTGGCCTGCGGGATCACTACCTGCGATTGAAGGCTATGCGAACCCAAGACTACGCGGCGTTCCGAAGCCTGCAACTGCAACGCTTCGAACGCAATCCAGCGCGCGTGGACGCGCTCTATGACCTGATCGATCGGGCTTTGGTTCAAGGAACATTGTTGGAGACACGGTCGTATTTTGAGCGCGTGATCGCTGCAGCGGAGGAGGCCATGCTCGGCATCCGTGACCCGGATGACAGGGCCAGAGCTCGGCGAGGAGTGGCGCAGCTACGAGCGGTGCGGGAAACTCTACCGGAATACTATCGAAATCGAAGCTCCTGGGAATTGTCTCGGAACATGAAGGACGGTCATTATTCGATCAGGGATCGTAGATCTGGCCTGGTGATTCGCGACTTTGCCGAACGTTGAGGACCGTCCCTGCCACCCCGCCCGGACGGCACAGCCAGCGCGGCGGTAGTCGCCGGCGACCTGCCCGGAGCGTATGTTGTCCGTGTGCAGAGCCCACTGAGCCTGACGGGATCGGAGGCGATCTTCACGACTACCGGCGTGAAGCCGGCCTCGGTGGCCATCCTCAAAGACACGCCGGACCTGGCCGACCTCGCGCCGGCGTACGCGGTTCCGGCCACGGAGCCGACCACGTCTTATTCTGTTGGCCTGGACGCGGCCGGCCGGCCAGAAGATCGGCCCGATGAAGACGGTCTGGAGCACCTCCGCGAGCGGCAGCCCGGCCACCCGCGGCGCCGGCACGATCGCGCCTGCCGCCGCCACGAAGACCGCGACCTTCGGCCCCAGCAAGGCCGGCAAGCTCAAGCTGGCCGCGAAGACCTCGCTCGAGGGGGTGAGCAGCGGCGCCGCGGATCTGTTCCTAGAGATTCCAATGCGAGCTATTCAATTGTTTCTTCTAGCCTCGTTCATCATGGGGCTGTTGCCGCGCGGGCTGACAAGCCGCTCAAGAGTGTCCGCGTGTCTGTCGATACATTCTCGATCCGCAAGATCGATGATGCGACACCCACTCGCGTGCTGTTTGTGGGCGCACCTATCAAGGCGGAGTATTGGACAAAGCTCCCGCGTCCATCACACGCCTGTTTTCCAGACATTGCCGTTCCAGCGGAGGACTTGGATGCGGCCGGAGGTTCCGTGGACGCGGACGATGTTGGCGAGGGTGCCGTCGGAGAGGACGACGGAGCCGTTGGTGACTTCGCCGTTGCGGGAGAACGAGCAGAGCATCGAGGTGTTGAAGCGAACGGGAGAGCGGGTGCCGAGGGGTTGTCCGCCGGCCAGGGGATCGGGGACGGGGATGGTGGGCAGGCCGATGCCGGCGGGGCCGTACTGGAAGCGTCGCGGTGGAAAGACCTGCCGGTCTTTTCCTTTGGCGATGTCGTCGTTGCGCACGCCGTCCCCGTCGCCGTCTTCGTAGACCGTCCAGGTCCAGGCGGTGTTGTCCTGCCGGAAGCGGATGGCCACGTTCCGGTCGCGGGTGACGGCGAGGGTTCTCACATAGGCGATGGTGGCCCGCAGCTCCGAGGTTGCGCTGTTGAGGGCCACGCGGCGTTTCACGGAATCGATGGCGCTCATTCCGATGGCGGACACGCCGCCGATGAGGGTGAGCACGATGGTGAGCTCGACGAGGGACTGACCTTTCTGTTTGTGCACTGTCGCACCTCCGGAAGGTCCGGAAGTGCGAAGGCCATGGCCGCCAGGCGGCGGCGGTCAGTTTCTTGGAAAGAAAGGAGTTAGGCGAATGGAGGAACAGCGGCGGACGTCAAAAAATCGGGCATGGTCACTCTTTGGTTGCGCGCACGTGCACCGTGCCGTTCTCCGTGAGGGAGACGTAGTAGCGATTGAACTGCACGGCGTTACTGTCGACGGCGAATTTGATCTCGGGCTCGGGACTGAAGACCAGGGGGGTGGCCGGCGGCGAAACCGTGCATTGCCCCTGGTCGGAGACGGAGCCGTCTCGCAGGAAGATCATGTCCACCTTCGGTTCGGACGGTGTGATGGGGCAAACCACGTCCTGAAACGAGTTGGCCGTGGCCGCGAGCTGCACTGCGGCGATCTGGATCCACTCGGGATCGGTGGTCTTGGCGGCCCAGCGAGGATTGCGGCTCATCAGCGTCCAATTCGCTTCCACGCTGAGATCGGCACCTGGGTTGTTGAGCCGCCAGTAGCGGTAGCGGTTGTTCTTGAGGTCGAATTCGATGCGCCAGGGCGTGCGCTGCGCGATGGCCTGCTGCCGGATCATGCGTACCGCGGCGGCGGTCTCGCTGGCGGCAGAGCGGATCCGGTATTGAGGCATGAGTTGCACGACAGCCGGGACGGTGATGAGGGCCACGATGCCGACCATGCCCACGACCACCAGGAGCTCGATCATGCTGTAGCCGCCGGAGGCGGAACGGTGTTTGTGCACGGGTTCTCCCATCAGTTGGTGGCGGTTTTCATGGAGGCGATGGCCGGGATGACGGGCATGGCCCACGGCCAGTCCGGAAGGTTGCAGAGCGAGCCGTGATCTCCGTTGTCGGAGTCGATGGCCAGCGTGCTGTTCACGTGAGGGTCGTAGTTGACGCGGTTCTCGCCGATGAGGACGCCGAGGAGGACGTTCTGGGAGCCGGTGGCGAGCTGCTCGTGGGAGGCGATGATGCCGGCCCAGGCGGGCATGCCGAGGTTCGTGGCGCAGGTGTTCGAGGGAGCGCAGCAGTTCGCGTGGGTGTGAATGTCACGTCCGGAGATGAACAGTGCGCGGTTGCTGAGGGCTGGGGCGAACTCCGATTGCGATTGCAAGTCAATGCTGCCGGCGGCGATGATGCTCATGGTGGTGTTCATGTTGCCCTGTTTGTAGAACTTGCCATCCACGAGCACGGTGGCACCAATCTGAGCACTGCCGATCCGGAACTCGGTCATCGGCACTCGGTCCTTGGCGAACGGCAGGTCATTGAGATCGCCGGCTCCACTGACCGCCAGATCCGCCGCCCGTGTGACGCTGAAAGTCGGCGCGCCGGGACAAGTGGCGCCGCCCGAAAGCGCGTTGCCGGTGTTGCACTCGGTCCAGCCATTGGTCGTGGCGTTCCACTTGTACATGCGCGGCAGGTCGGCCACGGTGCGGGGTCTCGGGACATTGGGCGGGCTGGCGTCGGACGCGGTGTACTCGAGTCCGTAGTCCTGACACAGCGCGGCATTCTCGACGCCGCACCGCCGGTCCGGCGTGACGGTGGTGGGATCGTTGTCGAGCCATTCTCCGTCGACTTGGCGGGCTGCCAGGAGATAGTACTTGTCGAGCTCGGCCGAGATCCTGGGCTTGTATTCGAGGTCCCAGGGGTTGATCTCGGGTGTGGACACATTCTTGGCGCCAGGCTTGGTGCTGCCGCTGCCGCCGCTGATCGAGCCCGTGGCGGTGACCATCGGATTCTGGCCGCCAGTGATCGTGCCCACGGTGGCGTTGCCGTTGGCGTGGATCTGTTCGCAGCCGTCGCCGCACATGACGCCCGCGTGAGTCTTGAAGATGATGTCGCCGTTGCCGAGAACGGCCGGTTTCGGGTTGATGTCGATGATCACGGCCTCGAGCGTCTCCCGGGCCACGACGGTCGTGCCGTCCTCGTCGAATTTGGTGGCCGTGACGCGAATCGTAGCCAGGCCGTAGGCCCGTCCATTCACGAGCGGCGGGCCATAGAAGGAAATGTCGGTGACTCTTCCAGTGTCGAGCGTGAAGTTGCCCCCCGGCGCCGGATTGAGGAGCGCGTTGATGTTCGACTCGAGCCAGCAGTCCGTCGCCGCCACGACGGCCCCGGACGTGGGGTTCGTGCAGTTGAACTTCAGGTCGAAACGGTCATTGGCGACCACTGGGTCATAGACGCCGCCGAAAACCTGATCCCAGGTGTCTTTGAAGGGTCCCTGGAAAAAGCGATTGTTGTTTCCACTGTAGCGGACCGGGTTGGCGCCAGTGCGCACGGCGCGCCAGACGCCGATGGCATTGAGGCGCGTCTCGATGTCGGTCGGGTTGGCGCCCCAATAGTCCCCGCCTCCAGCCGAGGCCAGGCTCCACAACGGGACGAGCTGGTTGTCCCCCGGCGTGCGGAACATTTCCTGTGCGACGCGGATCCCGGCTTCTGCGACCTGCCGGACCTGTAATGAGTCGCGATACGTGGTGGCGGAGCGTTCCTCGGTGACCGTGAAGGCAGCCATGGTCAGGGCGAGTGTGGTGAGCAACATGACCACGACGACGGTGATGATCAATGCCGCCCCGCGCTCGCGTTTGCGGCGTGGGTTGCGTGAGGGAGTCGCGTTTCGTGCTTTCGTCATGGTCAGACCTCAGGGGATCGACGTTGCGCCGTCGACCAATTGCTCGTTGACAGATGTGGGGCTGGTCAACCGCCCGATGATGGAGGTGAAGCGGCCGACCGATCCGTTCTGGTTGCCGTTGCTCGTGAAGTTGTTGTCGAACGAGAAAGTGAACACCGAAGACACGGACGGCGTGAAGACCGTTCCCGCGGCCAATGAAATGGTCTGACCGAAGGTCATGGGCTGATTCGAGGCGATGCTTCCGGTGAAGTGCGTGGTGCTGCCGCTGACGAGGCTGGTCAGTCTGACATTGGAGCGGACGTTCGCCCAGATGGACGTGAACTGGTCGATCTTCACAATGTCCGGGCAACTGTTCTCGATCTGGAAATTCATCGTCCGAGCGAACGAGCTCCCCGTTCCGCCGTATGCCGCATTGATGATGCGCTGGCCGCAGGCGGCGGTTTCAATCTGGAACGTGGTGGGGCCGGCCACGGCCCGGCATGAGTTCACCTCGGCTGAGGCGGTCACCGTGTAGACGCCGTCGGGGATGCCAATGGAGCTCACCACCCACGGACTGAAGGTATAGGTGCTGCCGACCGGCGCGGCGTTCAGCGTGGCGGAATGTACGACCGATCCCGATTCATCCTGAACCTGAATCGAAGCGCTGGTCCAGCCGGTGCCGCCTACGGTCAAGGCCAGCGGTACCGCCGACTCGGCGGGACGCGTAATGACGTCGGCGTTGACCGGGTTCGTGATTGCGAGCGTATTGCCCGCCGGAGGAGTGCAGGCGAGGTCATACGGTTCGGACAACGCGCCTTCGCGGATGGGCGCACAGTCATAGACACCTTTGACGTAATAGCGGTACTCGATGGCGTTGCCGCTGCCGTCCTCTTTAGGAACCGTGTCGACGGGGCCGACGGTGCCCTCATAGATGTCGAACTCGGTCTGTTTCGTATATGGGCCTGAGCCCACTCGCGACCAGCGTTCGAGAACATAGTGCGCCGTCGCGGCCGGGCTGCCGTTATTGGCCTGAATGAGCGGGTTCCACTGCAACTGCACGACATAGTCCGTCCCCACCGTGGCCACGGGAGTGACCGGTGTGGGCGCAGCGGGCGGTTTGCCGGGGTCGATCCCCGCGGGAGGAACGAAGGCCTTGGGATTGGCCATCGCGTCGGAGAATGCGGATTGGACGTCGCAGAGGTCGCAGGCCGTGACCCGGTAGAAGTACGCCGAGCAAGGCGCGGCCGTACGGTCCAGGAAGGCGGTGTTGGAGACCGCGTTCTTGATCGTTCCCAGAGTCTGGTTGCTGACATCCTCGCTGGCCGTGGCACCGGTATTGAGGCCGGTGGAACGCTCGCGGAACACCTTCGAGTCGGTGAGGTCCTTGGCCAGGATGTTCCACGGAGAAGGGGGGCCGGAGCTGGTTCCGTTCGAGCTGACACAAAGGCTCGTGGCCGTAGCCGCTGCAATGTTGTTGGTCACAGCCGTCCAGGTGACGGACATGGCCAGCTCGCTCGCGGCGCCCATCGCGTCGACGTTGGTCGGCTTGGATGGCTCGCTCGCGGCATCGTTGAAGGACTGAAGGGTGATTGCCGTGGTGAACGGTCCTGCCGTGCTTCCGCTCAAGGATGCCACTTTGAAGGTGAAGGGACGGGTGATGCCGGCGGTGATGTCGTCAGGTGGGTCCTGGAATTCATACCGTGTCGCGCTGAGATCCACCGTCTGCGTAAAAGCCGCAAGAGAGCCGACCGCCGCCGCGTCGATCTGGAGACGGTAGGTCGTGACACCTGGGGCCGCGGCCCATTCGATGTAGTGCTGCCTGCAATGGCCGGTGCAATCGCTGATGTAGTCAGGAGTCGGGAGCGAGATCGGCGGGGCGAAGTTGTGCGGTCCGCCCACAATGCCGAGGTTCGCGGCGAGAATGGTCTGTTCGAGCGGGAAGGTGCGGAAGCCGGCCGTCGTGCCGGTGCCTGCCTTGTAGTTCAGGTCGGGGCGATCGGTCATGCCCACCAGGCGCACGCCGATGCGGCGAATGGTGGCGCGCTCGTCGCGCTCTGCGTCCGCGCCACCGTACGACGCCACGGCTGCCGTGGGGGAGGCGTAGGTGAAGCTCAGGCTGTGGATGTTCTCGGCGATGATCTCGTACTCAGGAACACCCGCGGGGGTGAAGGTCACGCGGGCGAGCTGATAGGGCGGCAGGGTCTGGCTGGCGAGAGTCGTGGCCGCGACGTTGACCGTGACGCTCTCTTCGCCGGTGATGGATGTATTGCTGGTGAACACCGCGTCGCGCTTGCCACTGGCGCCGGTGAGGTCTGTCTTGACCGTGATGGGGATTGTGCCTGCTCCGTTCTTGAGCAACACGAAGCCGACGATCTCGTGGTTGCCGGTGGTGACCATGGGGAACCCGGCTGGGTCCTCGAGATCCGTCTCGCGCTGGCCGTCGAAGTCGCCGCGCACGAACACGGCGGATTCCCAGGTGCCCTCGATCTGCTCATCGGCCAGCCGGCGCGAGCCCAGCATGTTGTGGCCGGCGCCCGCGTCACGAAGGGTCTCGGCCATCTTGTCCATCGTGAAGCGGATGTTCTGCTGCTGGATGACGGCAGAGTCGGTCCGCAGGTAGGCGCTGCTCGCGACCGAGTACAGCGTCAACGCCGAGATGAACACCACGGAGAAGACGGTGATGGCGATGAGCGCCTCGGGAAGAGTCAGGCCTCGCTCGGAATGACGGTCCTGCGGCTGCGGCGGATGGGTGAGACAAGTGCTCATGTGGGCTCCTCGGGTCATGACGTCGGTCACGGGGTCGTGCGAAGGTTCAAGGCCTGCAGACGGATCTCGCGGCGCCGCGTTCCCCATTCGAACCAGGTCAGGTCGACCTGGATGCGAACGAGGGAGGCATTGGCGAACGTCCTGCCGGCCGGCATGGCGGTCATGGTGACGTTGAGTGTGGCCGGTCGATCGGCGTAGACCTGCAACTCGGTCGCGTTCTGGAGCATCGTCCGGATGGCCGTTTGCTCGGTAGCCTGAAACGTCGAGCCACCCGGGGCCGTTGGTGTGATCCCCGTGGGAGTCTTCGTCCACGTCTGCGTGATGGTCGACAGGGCGGTGTTCGTCGTCAGAATCAGGTGGGACTCGTAGACGTTGACGCGCTCCATCACGGTCTGTGCAAGCATGGACGACTCGGTCATCTTCCTGCCGCTATAGGCGCGCTGGACGCCGAGCGACAGAAGGCTGAACAGGGCGAGCATGATCACCGCGAGCAAGGCAACGGCGACCAGTACCTCGGCCAGGCTGAAGCCGGAGTCGCGTCGTCGCGGGGCGGTCGGGGCGTGGGATGCTTCGATCATGGACCACGCCACTCTGCGAGACGCAGGCCATTCGCGATTCATGACCCTAACGCAATGGGAACATGGGTTTTAGCGCGATCCAACGAAGTTTGAACAGAACTCGGCGTGTCTGAAACTGTTACTTTTTCTCTCAACTGAGTCTTAGTCGCTAGAAACTCGATGGTGAGTCACACAGCGCGGGCTTCGCCCGACAACCGAACGCAGCGAACAACGTGGAGCGGTGGGCTTTAGCCCTCCGGGCGCTCGCGACGAGTGCGCCGAAGTCGCGTGAGGCTCTCGACACTCTCGTGCCGAAAGCCGCGGGCTTCGTCGAAGCCGAGACGGCAGAGGGGAAGCGCTGCGCGAGAGCCCGGAGGGCTAAAGCCCACCGCTCCACAGCAACCGTTCCTTCTGACGGCACGACTCTGAATAAGCAGTCCCCGGCTACGGGAAGAACTCCAGAGTGACGACTGCTCCCGCGTCCGGCTGGCCCTCGATGGTCAGTGCGCCGCCGTGTTGCAGCACGATCTTGCGGGCCAGTGGCAACCCGAGGCCCACTCCTTCGGATTTCGTGGACTGGAAGGGGAGCAGATAGGCCGACGCTCGCTCGGGATCGATACCGATGCCGTTGTCGCGGACGACGATCTTCGGGTGTGGATGTTCGTGGAGGGTCGCTTCGATGATGCCGCCCCCGGCCGGATGCTTCAGGCGGACGGCCTCGACCGCGTTGCGGACGACGTTCTCCAGCGCCAGTTCGAGCAGCTCTCGATCTCCGTGGATCGCTCCTTCCGCGTGCGTGGTGGTCGTGAAGGCGATGCCTTCGTTGGCGGCGGCGACGCGATCCATGACCGCCCGGGTCACGTCGGCCAGAGCCAGACGTTGCGACACGAGCTTGAGCGGCTTCGAGAAGTTGAGCAGCGCATCGACGGCTCCTGCCAGCTTCTGTGCCTCCACCTCGGCGCTACGAATCTTCGCCGTTTGTTCGTCGCTCGCGTTTCGCTGCGCCAGGCGGAGGTAGCCGAGGATGGTGAACAGCGAGTTGCGGAACTCGTGCGCGATCCCGGCCGACATTTGTCCGAGTCCGACCAGTGCCTCGAGATCGCGCAGCCGGCCCTCCATCGCACGGAAATTCGCGAGATCGGTGAAGAGTGCGAAGAGACCCAGGAACGCGCCCTCGTCGAAGAGGGGCACGGTGGTGATGCCGATGAGTGAGCTCCCCGGCTCGACGAGCACTTCGCGACGGGTCAGTGCGACGCGAGAGTCCAGAGAGTCGCGCACGAGAGTGGAGAAGGATGCCGGAAGGGAACTGCCCGCGAGGGGCCGGCCTACCAGATCTCCCGTTGCTCCGAGGATCTCGCGTCCGGCGTCGTTGATCGCGACGATCGTTCCCTGTGCGTCGAGCGCGAGGAACCCGGAGCTGAAGCTGGCGTTGAGCGCGCGAGCGAGCTCGAAGATGTCCGGGCTCCGCGAAGAGGCGGCATCGCGCAGGTGATCCAATTCGCGCGACTGCTCCTGGATGCGCTCGACGGCCTCCCGAAATGTTTGCACGAGGTAGCGGGCGTCGTGATCGCCGCGGACGTTCTCGCTGAAGCGGCCCGCCTGGTCGAGCATCTCTTCGACGGGACGGACGAAGCGCGGGACGTAGAGCGTGAAGAGCAGCAGGCCGGCCATCGTGGCGATGGTGGCCAGGGCGCCGATGACCAGGGCCGTGCGTCGTGCTCCGGCCCAGTTGGAGACTTCGAAATAGAAGAGGATTCGTCCGCCGGGGAGCGGCCGCGTGAGCGCTTCCGCCGAGGGAAGCTCCGGTCCGGCCGCGGCGTACAGTTCCGTGCCGCGGTAGACCTCGACGCGTGCCAGACCGTTGGTGCCGCGCAGGTGATCGAGGCGCGCGGCGAGGGATGGACGCGATGCCGAGGAGACCAAGGGGCCGATCTCCCGCGCGGCGGCGTCCGCGGTAGAGGTGAGGCGGTCGAGTTGCAGGATCGAGACGGCCAGGGCCAGCAAGGCCACGATCAGTGTGATCAGAAACGAGATCAGCGCGCCGATGAGCAGGCGCATCTCCCGCTGCAAGGGTCGCGAGACCCGATCGGGAACGGTCACGGGTCGCAGTGTACGTCGCCTCCGGCCTTCTTCTTCCGGTCTTCTCGCCGGGGAGAGTCACGGTCTCATAGGCTCATAGCGGGGGCTATGCCCAAGAACCGCTTGGCCTGTCATCCTGAGCGGGCGGTGGCGTGGGGGGCGAAGGATCTCGTGCGAGGAACGATGAGCGTGCGGGTACGAGAACCGGCCTTCTCCAATCTGCGCGGGTGGTGTTTACCGCAGGGGATCCTTCGCACCCACCCGCCACCCGCTCAGGATGACAGGCTGGTAAAGCGCGGATTTCTGCACAGCCTCTTCTAACTGATGACATCGAAGATGTCATCCACTGCTCCAAGGTCGGCAATGCTCGAACAGCGTGCCCAAGGCTTGGCCAACCAGCGCCGCCGGCCGTGCCGGCTTCTCATGACATCGAAGATGTCATCCACTGCTCGAAGGTCGGCAATTTTGCTCGAACAGCGTGCCCAAGGCTTGGCCAACCAGCGCGCCGGCCGTGCCGGCTCAGGATGACAGAGGATTGTGTGCGACGCGGTCCAAGACTACGGGATCACGAACAACTGGAGCCAGGAATCGAGGAGGCCTCCTCCGAAGAAGATCATGAAGAGAAAGGCCAGGCCGAGGAAGACGCCGAAGGGGAGGGCGACCTGGAGGCCGTCTTCGCTCTTCGCGGCGACGAAGACTCCGGCGAGGGAGCCGGTGACGGAGGCCAGGATCAGCAGTGGCAGGAGGGCTTCCCAACCGAGGACGGCTCCGAGCATGGCCATCATCTTCACGTCGCCGAGGCCCATCCCTTCGATCTTGCGCAGGAGCTTGTAGGTGAGGGCGATGGCCAGGAGGATTCCGGCTCCGGCTCCCGCGCCGATGAGAGACTCCAGGAGAGTCTTCGAGAGGAGCAGATCGGGAAACAGGGCGCCGAGGTGCATCGTGCCGATGAAGAGGCCGATGGCGACGCCTGGCAGGTCGATCACGTCAGGCAGAATCTGGATCTCGAGGTCGATGTAAATGAGGACGATGGTCATCGACACGAGCGCAGCCACGGGGAGGAATCCCCAGCTCAAACCGGTGCGCTGGAAGATCGCGACATAGAAGAGCGCATTGGCCAGCTCGACGAGCGGATAGCGTGCGCTGAAGGGAGCCCGGCAGGCGCGGCACCGCCCGAGCAGCCACAGGTAGGCAAAGATGGGGACGTTGTCGTAAGGCTTGATGTGAGCGCCGCACGATCCGCAGTGGCTGGGCGGAAAGACGATCGATTCCTCGCGGGGATACCGGTGGATGACGACGTTCAGGAAACTGCCCACGATCGCGCCGAAGGCAAACGCGGTGATGAGGAAGAGCCAAGTCATCCGCCGGGGATTGTATCCGGCTCACGGAGCGCGGCCGGCCAGGGATTCGCGGCGAGGAATGGCGGAGGCGTGTCGGAATCGAACCAACCCTTCGACGCTTCCGCGCCGAAACAACGGTTTTGAAGACCGCGGGAGCCACCAGACCCCATTCGCCTCCCCGTGAGGAGCGGGGAAGATAGCACGCCGCGTCCGGCGGCCCGCTGCGCTGGTTGGCCTTAGCCTTGGGCGTGCGGTCGCTCCGAGGGCAGAAGATGTTGTCCGTTGTCGGTTGTCGGTTGTCTGGGATTCAGCGCGAACGGATCACCGACAACTGAAAACGGAGAACGGACAACGTAATCAGTTGTCAGGTTGTCTGGAATTCCGTGCGACACCTCGCCGCCAACCGCCAACCGCCAACCGGCCCGCTACTTTCGCGGCGCGTCGGTGAGGAATCCTACCTTCTGCGCTCCCGCCTCATGTGCGGCATCCATGGCCTGCACGGCGCGGTCGAAAGTGAGGTTGTCCTCGGAGTTGATGAAGACCACCCGCTCGGCCGGCGGGCGAGACACCATCTGCCGAGCGACGGCATCACGCAGAGCCTTCACGTCGGCCATCCTCTGCGAGTTCAGATACACACCGTCGGACTTGACAGTGATGACGAGCTGATTCTGATCCGTCGCCGGCGGGGGCTGGGCCATCTCCACTTTCGGAGGCACTTCGACGTCAAGTCCCATCTGCAGGATCGGCGTTGCCACCATGAAGATGATCAGTAGCACCAGCACGACGTCAACGAGTGGCGTGATGTTGATCTCGGAGCGGACGCCTGAGCCCCCGCCTGCAGCCATTCCCATTTGATTCTCCTTGTCCGAACGTCACGCTGCGGTTGCGAGCGAGTTGCGAGTTACGGGTTGCACACCTTCAGACGATGAATCACTTTGAAGCGATGAAGTGGCTGTCATCCCGAGCGTCGAGCGAGGGACCTGGGCGGGCGGAGCGCCGATCACGTGCCTCGTGCCCCTCCCACCCAGGTCCCTCGCTC